>Ga0307513_10003226_pt1 | contig 22248 bp, 30 predicted proteins | sample 15_EM_MG_FD_202174 | JGI IMG/M metagenome (GOLD analysis project Ga0307513, IMG submission 202174) | Populus trichocarpa ectomycorrhiza microbial communities from riparian zone in the Pacific Northwest, United States - 15_EM | ecosystem: Host-associated > Plants > Roots > Unclassified | place... | reverse complement strand
CACCACTGTTAGCTTCATACAGATAACGCACAACCCTGCATACCTAGTTCATCCCGATCAACAACCACGAACCACCTTAAGTGAAAGGTGCGACAACATCGAAACACTAAACACAACATCCCTCGGTGTATCGTGATACCGATAGCAGCGTGCCATCCCCGACCCTTGCTAAACTAGATTTCACCTCGGTTATGAGTCGGAGGAGGTTCGGCAAAGATGGGTAGTGGCGGAAATGTGAGGAGAGAATCGGCATACGCAGGTCGTACGTCCGAAAGGGAGCTTGCACTTTGAGGAGGATAAAGGACTTTTGTTTTCCCTTTGTTCGTTGTTTTGACCATCCATCAGACATTCGCTTTTCTCTTCGCTCTATCATCTGTACACCGAGTATCAGTCTCTCATTTTCTTTATTCTTTATTGAATCTGTTTCCTTGCCACCTTACTTGTTCGTATCGATAAAAGTCTTTGGTTCTCCAACTGTCAGTGATCGAATCCGCTGTGCACCAAACCATTTTGTTCAAAAGGTTATGAGCCCGGTGCTCGATTCGATCTAACCTTTACCAACTCCACCTACGATTACCATCCACGATGTCTACCTCTGCAACCGAGTACAAACTGTTCGCTGGTACAGGAATTCGTCCTCTATCCCGTGGAACAGAATACCGCGAATGGCGATTAGCCGCAATTGATATCCTTGCAGAGAAAGGATACTGGGACATTGTGTCCAAAGCAGAGACGAACACGAGTAGCGATACCTCTACCAAGGAGAAGGCAGCCAAGGCAAGAGGCCTATTAGGGCGCCTAATGGACAGCAACCATCGTGAACTATACGCCACTGAGCGTGATGCGAGCAAGGTGTGGACCAAACTGGAGAGCCGTTATGCGGGAAAGGACCAGGCAAGGATCTGGTACTTGCGTGGAGAGTTGTCCCAAATACGATACGATAATGAACCCATGGTTGACTATATAGCCAAACTGGAAAAGCTATTTCATCAGCTAGCTGGCGCAGGCGAAACTCAATCCGAGAAGGACAAACTTCATGTACTCCTTTCAAACCTCCCAATACAATACCACCCGTTCTGAACCCCGATATCTAACAGCCCCGACTTCAAGGACCTCAAATACGATGATGTGTGTGACCGACCTATTCTTGAACACCAGCAATTAATCGGAGAAACTGGGAAACCAAGCGGGAGTTCTGGACAAACCAACGGTGCATTCCTATCAAGCAGGAATGGGGAGGCACGAAGAGGTACCTGGGGCGGCCGAGGTGGTACACAGTATCAGGTACGCGGAGGAAGAGGAAGAGGGGGATACAACGCAGCTCGAAGCTTCCGAGAACGATACCGACAGCTTGCGGGAAACCGATTCCCCAAGGTAGACAAAGACAGTTGCCTGTATTGCCGCGAGAAAGTCCATTGGGCAAAGGATTGCCCAAAGAAGATGGACACCAGAACAGGGTCAGCAAGCGAAGCCAAAAGTAAGGCGATTGGAGCCTGGATGGCTGCTAGCAAACAGCAAGGAGAAAGCGGCGATTGGATACTTGACTCCGGAGCGACACATCATATGAGCTCACAGCGGGAGCTATTTACCGACTTCAAAACCCATAAAGCATCAATTAGTATAGCGAACGGAGGAACAATTAAAGCGACAGGAATTGGGGAAATCTGGATTACCGTTTGGAACGGCAAAGGAGATGGGACGCCCATTTGCCTGCAAGAGGTATTGTATGTTCCGGAACTGGGCGGTAACAATTTAGTATCTGTCAGATGTATTCAAGAGGCTGGAACGACAGTGCTATTTGGGAGTGGGCCGAAGAAGGAAGCCAGTATCCGTTTTGATGGAGATGAAATCGCTATCGCCGAACTTCGGAGAAACTCCTATCTACTATTAGCGGAAGCACAAGGAACGGGAAAGAGCTGTGAGGAAGATAGTAAAGCAAACACAGCAGGGCAGGCGAAAGGTTCAGGAACCATGATGCAGTGGCATCAGCGCTTAGGTCACCTAGGATTTGACGATGTCAAAAGGTGAGCTAAACTACAGCCCGGGATTGAAATACTGGGTATTTCATCAAACAATGAAACCTGCGAAACTTGTCAGATTGGCAAGCAGACGAGAAAGCCGAACCGAAATCCAGCGATGCACCGAGCCACAGAGCCACTTGGGCTGATCCATAGCGATGTAGCTGGACCGATGGCCCCTCTCTCCCTTGGCGGCGCCAAGTACTTCGTCCTCTTCATCGACGATCTTTCAAGGTATACGGAGACCTATACAATAAAGAGGAAGTTTAAAGTAATAGACTGTTTGTGTCAGTTCAAGGCCAAAGTCGAAAACCAACAAGGGCGCAAGATCAAACGTTTTCGGAGTGATGGCGGAGGAGAGTATACGGGCCGAGAGTTCACTAAACTATTAGAACACTCTAGCATTGTTCGAGAAGTAACTGCCCCGTATACGCCAGAGCAAAATGGAGTCTTAGAGCGTGGAAACAGACCGATTATCGGACGGGCAAAAACGATGCTTTACGAGGCGGGATTAGCCAATACTTTATCGGGAGAGGTGGTACATACAGCTGTGTATTTAAAGAATCGAAGTCCGACCAGTACACTTGAAACTGGAATAACACCACTGGAGGCATTTACTGGGGAAAAGCCAAACCTTGCGGACCTGATTCCCTTCGGTGCGAAAGGATTCAAACATGTGTCCAAGGAACTACGGACCAAGTGGGAGCCCAATAGTATTCCATGCACATTCGTGGGATATGCGGGAACGAACCAATTTCAAGTATTGGTTGATAGAAAGATTCAGATAACTAGAGATCTGGTTCTAACAAAAGAGATACCAGATAATCAGCACAGGAAGCCTTGCCCGAGTGACGACACTGAGCTGGTTCCTATTACCTCATCAGATGATGAGCCTGATGATATGTCAACGTCATCACGCGAGCGCATGCAGGAACCCGCATCTCAACAACCAGAGTTTTTAGAGGCTGAGAATATTACGCCAACCCCCCAGACCCCAAGCCGCAACTATACTCCAGGAGAGTTTCCCCGTGACAGCCCTGAGGACTTGGATGTTATCCATTTACGCCCACCAGCGATACCAGAACCAGCAGCACATGAGGAGGTATATGCCCAACGACCACGCCAACAAAATGCGGGAAAGTTCACGTCGACTAGATTCCGCGATGAACAGTCCTCGAGTCTTGCAATCCGGGATTGCAAGCACACCCAGCCGGAATACTCCGCATATCATACAACGATTATCTCAGAACCCACCACGTATTCGGATGCTCTATCAGGGCCAAACAGCCAACAATGGAAAGAAGCCATACACGAAGAACTCGATTCCCTATTTGTCAATAAAACCTGGGTTATAACAACACTACCGAGTGGCCGTACACTAGTGAAGTGTAAGTGGGTCTTTCGTGAAAAGAAAGGTGCTGCGGGAGAAACGATCCGATACAAGGCGCGACTGGTAGCCAAAGGGTTTACGCAACAGTATGGCATCGACTACTTAGAAACATACGCACCTGTTGTCAAACTCGCATCTCTTCGTATACTGTTAGCCATCGCAGCATTCAACAACTACGAGATACACCAAGGGGATATTAAGTCAGCGTACTTACTTGGTCAGCTAACGGAAGAAATTTATATGGAAATACCCGATGGAGTACACCTACCGGCCGCGAGCCAAAATTCCCAACGACAAGTTTGCCGTTTACTAAGAGCCCTCTACAGGTTGAAACAATCAGGCAGAATATGGAATAAGGCATGGGACGAGTATCTGATAGGAAAGTGTCAGTTTAAACGATCATCTGAACACTATGCTGTTTACTATCGTACAGGAAATCAAGGAACCCCTGTCTGGACACTTATCTGGGTTGACGACGTTCTGTGGATAGGAAATCCTAACGACATACGATCGGCCAAGCAGGAACTTGGCGAACGGTTTCCATTAAAGGACCTCGGTAGAGCACCTTTCTTCCTAGGCATGAAAATCACCCGCTACCCCCATGAACGAAAAATAGTCCTATCGCAAAATCAGTATATTGTTACGATACTCGAGCGATTTGGCTTTCTTGAAAGCTATACTGTCTCAACCCCGATTGAACCGGGAGCTGTTTTACTCAGTAACCCACAACCAGACGCCACAGCAGATCCAACCTTGTACCGCAGCATATTGGAAAGTATAATGTACCTTATGTTATGCACTCGCCCCGACTTAGCCTTTGCTGTAGGCAAGCTTAGCAAATTTAGCGCCAACCCCAGCACCGAGCATATGCAAGCGGCCAAACGACTACTCCGATAGGTTAGCAAGGTACGAAACCTGGGACTTGATTTCGGACCCTTTACACGAAATGGAAAACCTACCCCCGTACTATTTAGTGATGCGGACTGGGCCGGAGACAAAGAAACCAGGAGAAGTACGCGTGCATATGTATACACAATATCCGATGCGAAAGCAAATTCCCCACAAACCGCAATATCCTGGTCGAGTAAGCAACAATCGACAATTGCTTTATCCTCAACCGAAGCGGAGGACATGGCGCTTACCCAAGCGTCTAAAGAGGGCATATGGGTACGTAGATTTCTAGACAAGATATCAACGGTTGGTGGAGAAGGCGAACGAAAAGCACCAATTACCCTTTTCGCCGATAACCAGGGGAGCTTGGCATTAGCCAAAAATCCCGAGTTCCACAGCCGCACGAAGCACATTAGTATACAACAACACTTTATTCGAGAAAAGGTAGAAAACGACGCAGTTCAATTGGAATACTTACCCACCGGGGATATGTTGGCAGACCTATTGACAAAAGCACTATCACCTGGGAAGGTTGAAAGATTTAGGGGCGATATGGGAATATACGAAGCATAGAATGGTAGAGAAGCAGTGGGAGAACATTTTCTTTATTCATTTTGTTTTTTATTTGAACATATACCGAAGTTGATTGTTTCGTTTCCTATCTACAATTATGTATTAGCTTTTTGTTTTCCTATTTGTTCTTTCCTTTATCACCTTGGATCACATACATCAGAGATGGGGATTCGCAGAGTGGGAGTGTTGAAATTTTGCTGCTCACCACATGCAGATTCTTCGACGGAAAACTAATACTACGAGGATAACATCTTATCGAATGGTTACTAGAACGAAGTAGTTTCCGACTACTATTGTTTGATACCGACTGCACCACTGTTAGCTTCATACAGATAACGCACAACCCTGCATACCTAGTTCATCCCGATCAACAACCACGAACCACCTTAAGTGAAAGGTGCGACAACATCGAAACACTAAACACAACATCCCTCGGTCTATCGTGATACCGACAGCAGCGTGCCATCCCCGACCCTTGGTAAACTAGATTTCACCTCGGTTATGAGTCGGAGGAGGTTCGGCAAAGATGGGTAGTGGAGGAAATGCGAGGAGAGAATCGGCATACGCAGGTCGTACGTCCGAAAGGGAGCTTGCACTTTGAGGAGAATAAAAGGACTTTTGTTTTCCCTTTGTTCGTTGTTTTGACCATCCATCAGACATTGGCTTGTCTCTTCGCTCTATCATCTGTACACAGAGTATCAGTCTCTCATTTTCTTTATTCTTTATTGAATCTGTTTCCTTGCCACCTTACTTGTTCATATCGATAAAAGTCTTTGGTTCTCCAACCGTCAGTGATCGAATCCGCTGTGCACCAAACCATTTTGTTCAAAAGGAGCGGCCCGGGGGGGGCTTGGGGTAGTGATCGAGGAGCAGGTGCTGGGAGGTGACAGGGAGGGGACCGAGTCCGTCAGGGCTCAGGAGAAACAGTATGGAGTGTGGGAGGGCGTGGAGGGGCAGGTGGGCTCTATTCTTCGAGGGAGGTCTTGGTTGGATCCAGGGGAGGGGAAGGCGGCTGCCCTCATTCCTCGCGCTCAAGGCCCTGTTGTCTGGTGAGTGGCGGTGAAGGGAGGGAGTTTGCGCGGAGGGTGGGAGTCTTGCGGTCGTAGGGTTGATTTCCGGGGCAGAGCACATAATTCTCAGGTTAGCCAGGCGTCGCTTGTACGCGAGGAGGAGCTCGAGCGGCGGGAGGCAGGCCTCGATGGCCAGGATGTCTGTGGGGGTAGACATGAAACAATTAGTTGGCCATCTCTGGACCTTGTGCCAGAATACGGAGAGCTGTCTAATCATGTGGACGGTGGGAATGAAGATGTCCGCGCCATAGCTAAGGATGGGGAAAGGGAGGGAGGAGGCCAGTCTATGGCTGAGGAAGGGGGTGAGGCCGATCCCTGGTGGGGAGAGACGCTTAACAGTGACGAAGGCTGCCTGGGCCTTGGCCAGCCTTTTGACAAAAGGGAGGGTAGTGGAGATCAAAGGGGTGAACCAATAGCCTGGCCACCTGACCTCACTGCTGGGTGTGAAGACCGATCCGCCTAAGTGGACCGGAGCATTGAAGATGGGGTCTCTGTCCCTGTTCGTACGCCCGTGGATGAGCTCCGTTTTGGGGACCGAGAAGCCAACGCCCAGCCTGGACCCTTTGGTCTTCAGTCTGGCATACGGCTTCTGCAGTGTCTGGATGTTCCGCCGATAGGACACAGAGGAGACGGTTAGACCGAAGACGTCCACATAGGAGAGGGAGAGACCATGGGGGATCTCAGAGTGGAGGCGGGAAACATAAAAGACAAATAGCAGAGGAGAGACTGGGGACCCCTGGGGAGTGCCGACCGAAACGGGGGCGAACACTCTGGGGGACCCTTGGTATAGGAGCCCGCATGACCTGCCGCAAAGAAAGGACCTGGTCCATACCACAAGATATGGGTTGACCCCTTTGGCCCTCAAAATGCCGCAGAGGGTGGAGGGGTTGAGGTGGTAGCAGCCCCCCTTAATGTCGAGAAAGAGCGTGGAGACCTTTCTTCCGGCCATCTGGAGGGCCTTCACCTCGAAGGAAATAGGGGCCTCTCTTTTTTCTTTTTTTTCTTTTTCTTCTTTTTTTTCTTTTTTATATCATGTATTCGTTGATTAAGGTACAAGAAACAGTGTGGAGCGCTAGCTATGACCGAAACAAAACCAGTAAACAATCCAACGACCCGCTACACCCCCTCATGGGAAAAATCACACCCCTCTAAACCAGCGCCCATCTTCCCCCCTTATAGCACCTAAGACGAAAGGAAGACGGAGCAATACTTTCCTCCAGACACGTAAGGAAAGACAAGTATAGAAAAGAAACCAGGGAAAGACACAAACCCTTGGGAGGGCCCCCCAAAACAAAAGAAAGGATTCTTACGGCCGCAAGTGCCGACGGAGGGGGAAGATAAAACTAGTATTGCCGGACGCGTTAGCGGAAACGCAGTGAACCCCAAACCCAAAGGGCCACCGGGGCAGGCAGGTCGGGGACGGACTGTCGCCAGTAATCGGCGACGCTTCTGACTTTAGCATGGGCCATGGATGTAGTGCTATACCATGACACAGCGTAACCTAATACGAGGTTTGCGACCGTAGAGTAAATCGCAGGAGCGGATGAGGAGGGCGAGGGGAGCCACCCGGCGAGGAGAGCCACTCAGCAGTAATGGTGCCAGCAATGGGGACGGGGCAGTAAGGTGCCAGTTGGACGGCAGTCAAGTGCCAGCAAAGTGGGTGAAGCAGTATGGTGCAAGCGGATCTGACGCGTGGGAAGCGGGAGGAGGAAGGCTCGCCAAACAACCGAGAAGTACGAACACTGAGGACGGAGACGGGGTCACAGTTTGTCGAATGGCGACCGTACCGATCCTGCAACTCAGGAGAGAGTGCAATACCAGAGAGCAGGGCAACCAGGGCAACTACTTCACCGATAGTCCGAAACTAGCAACCGTGTGTTTACCGAGGAAGGAGGGTTGCCGACTGTGCAATTCGCTAAGGGAGACGCGTCGCGAAGTGCGGGGTCAAGGGTAGGAACATCAACGCGAGCGTGCTCAACGAAGACGAACGGAACCAGAAAGGAATCCATAACCCCCGGGAGGGGAGGCCAAAGGCCCCAGGGAGAGGAAAGGGATGAAGGCGTGATAAACCCCCGAGCAGTGGCCACTGACGGGGTAGATCTGAGGCGGGGGACAATCTCATGATGATTTCCCATGTGGTTGTGATTTCAATCACTGGAGGTGGAGCGGACGAGAAAGATGAAGGAAATAGGAGGTTTTTTTTTCTTTTTTCCTCTTTTTTTTTTTTTTTTTTTCTTTATATCATATATTCGTTGTTAAGGTACAAGAAATCGCATGGAGCGCTAGCTATGGCGAAAACAAAACCCAAAATCCAAAACATACTAACAAAAGAAACATCAGGCACCAAAGCTCTTCAACTGGGGTCCGTACCGGTCCCAGGCCCACATGCGGGCGCGAAATTAAACCAAGTAAATCAAAGGAAACCCTCCCTAAACCAGCGGATCGCATAATAAACAAAAACCATAAACCTAGCTTTCTTGAGAAGACATAAAGTACCCAAAAGAAACTACATTAGATGAGCGGACAGAAACTGAGGACGTAGAGGACGACGGGCGTGAAAACATGCCCGGAGGGTAGGCTGTAGCCGTAGATTTAATGAAGCGGGCAAGGGCGCCCAAGAGGGCTGCTGAGGACCATACTGGGGCATCCGGGGCTACGTCCAGGACCCCCTGAAGGTGACGGGTCCTGGCAGGCTCCTTAGCCGGGCATCGGAGGATAGCGTGCTCAAACGTCTCCGGGCCAGACAAGCAGCTGGGGCACGTGGTGGGGACTTCGCTGTCCCAGGAGGGGTGGGGGGGGACGTAGCTCTTCCCAGATCTCATCTGGTGGAGGCGGCCCGCAGTAAACTTGTCGAGGCCCATGAACCGGTGGGGCTTTAGCGAGGGGCGGAACGCGTACCTGACGGGGTCTGCAGCGGCCCTGTCCCATTCTTCCATGAGGAGGTTCTTGCACTTAAGCTTAAGTTGTGGGTAGGAGCGCCCCTGGGGGGGCTCAGGATAGAATTCACTAAGTAGGTGCTGAGACGTGACCGGGAGGGCGTCAAGCCCATCCTGGCCCAGAAGCAACAGCATTGAGTGGGGAAGGGCGTCGAGCGGGAGGTGGGCTCTGTTCTTGGAGGGAGACCTAGGCTGGGTCCAAGGGAGGGGCAGGGGGCTGCCTGGATTCTTCGCGCTTAGGGCCCTGAGGTCCGGAGCGTGTCGGTGAAGGGAAGGAGTTTGTACCGAGGGAGGAAGCCTCGCGGCTGCGGGGTTTATCTCCCGAGGGGAGCACAGGATTCTCAGGTGAGCCAGCCGGCGTTTATACGTGAGGAGGAGATCTAGTGGAGGGAGGCAGGCCTCAATGGCCAGGATGTCTGTGGGGGTGCTCATGAAGCAGTAAGGAATTTGGTGTTTTTTTTTTTTTTTTTTTTTTTTTTTTTGGTTTATTCATGTATTCGTTGATTAAGGTACAAGAAACAGTATGGAGCGCGAGCTATGACCGAAACAAAACCTGTAAACAATCCAACGACCCGCTTCACCCCCTCATGGGAAAAATCAAACCCCTCTAAACCAGAGCCCATCCTCCCCCCTCATAGCACCTAAGACGAAAGCAAGACGGAGCAATACGTTCCTCCAGACACGTAAGGAAAGACAAGTATAGAAAAGAAACCAGGGAAAGACACAAACCCTTCGGCGGGCCCCCCAAAACAAAAGAAAGGATTCTCACGGCACAAGCGCCGACAACAGGGAAGAAGTAAACTATTATTGCTCAACCTCAAACGAAACAGATCGAATCCCAAACCGAACGGCTACAGGGGCAGGCTATATCCCAACAATGCAAAAGCCAGGGGGCGGCAGCGCTTCGGACTTTAGCATGGGCCAAGGAGGTAGTGCTATACCATGACACAGCGTAAGTTAATACGGGGTTTGCGACCGTAGAGTAAATCGCGGGAGCAGGAGGAGGACGAGGGGAGTCACCCGGCGAGGAGAGCCACTCAGCAGTGAAGGTGCCAGCTATCGTGGGGGGCAGTGGGGTGCCAGCCGAGAAGGCAGATAAGGTGCCAGCTAGGGAAAGGCGTAGCAGTACTGTGCAAGCTGATCTGACGCGTGGGAAGCGGGAGAGGGAAGGCTCGCCAAAGACCGAGAAGTACGAACGCGGAGGACCGAAACAGGGTCACGATTTTTCGAACGCCGACCGTACCGACCGAGCAACTCAGAAGAGAGTGCAATACCAGAGAGCAGGGCCACCAGGGCAACTACTTCACCGATAGCCCGAGACTAGCGACCGGGTGTTGACGAGGAAAAAGGGTTGCCGACCGTGCAAGACGCTAAGCGAGACGCGTCGCGAAGTGCGGGGTAAAGGGTAGGAACGTCAACGCGAACGAAGACGAACGGAACCAGAAAGGAATCCATAACCCCCGGGAGGGGAGGCCAAAGGCCCCAGAGAAAGTAAAGGGATGAAGGCGTGATAAACCCCCGAGCAGTTGCCACGGATGGGGTAGATCAGAGGCGGAGGACACTCTCACGATGATTTCCCATGGTGTTGAGATTTCAATCGCTGGAGGTGGAGCGGACGAGAAAGATGAAGGCAATAGGTGGTGAAGCCCCTCCTTATATAGAAGGAAATCCCAGAACAGCCTTTGCTGCCCGACTCATACCCCAGTATGAGTCGCATATCCGCGTAACCAAGGGAACACTACAATTTGTCGTAAAGGTTACACTGGAAATCTCTCATAGCAACCGTGTAACAAAAGAAAGAACACCAAAGTTATCCCAACACGTATCTCATTAGGGGAACGTGAGAGCAGGGCCCTCCCCTGGGCCCAAGTTCCATGAGGCCTATTCCGGATCCTCCGGTACTGGTCCAGGCTTAAGTGGGTACAGTTCGTGAAACTCGTCAACTGTTCTTAGTTTGTTGATCGATTCAGCTGGCTCCCATGTCGTTTTGTCGTAGCCTTCCCATTTCACCAGATATCGTAGTTGGTTCCTGACGGATTTGGAATCCAAACCCTCCTGAACCGGTCACTCTTCTTCCCCTTCCATTTCCACAGTATCAGTTAAAAAAAAAAATACCTTCCGTTCTGTCTCTCCCGGCTCACCCTGTGCACCGGATGTTCCAGGCGCTTATAACGTAAACCCCTGTTCTAGGGGCGTCCGCGTCGGCTCATTCTGTCTGGAAGTGAAAGGGCCGGGTCCAATGTGTTTCGACGCTGACTTGCGCGTCCGGACGCATTGGACCCGGCACTTTCTGCGTCCGGACGCCTTGGACGCGGCCCTTTCTGCGTCCTGCCGCATTTGACCCCCCCTGGCGCAGCCACCCCCCTGATACTGTACCCCCAGCTCCCAGCCACTTCATCCCTTCGCTCCCAATGCACCGGTTCCCCTGCTGCCCTTTTGCGGAGGTCTTGCGGCCGCGACATCTCTCGTCCTGGCCTCCCCGCCCGATACCCCGGCCCGCCAGCTTTCTTTCCATGATACCCTCACTCCTTTAACCCCGTCACTAACCTCTCGCTGAATCCTTTTCTCATCCGGAACCCCACCAGCATCACCTTCACTTCTCCCACACTCCTTGATTCCATCAGTCCTCTCGCGTATTTGACGGAAGTTTTCCCGTCATTACTTACTCTGCCCTCATCCCACCCAACTCGTTCAGCCCTTCCTCCTCCACCCTCTGATCCCAGCCCATCTCCTCCCATATCCGGCGCACGTCCCCCCTCTCTTGCCCTTTCGTGTGGCTCTCTCCTCAGCTCTCCACATCCTATCTCGTCTACTCCATTCCACTCACCACCTCCCCGGCCTCTTACAGTCCGCTCGGGGGCTCCCACGGCCCTCCCCGGACTCTTTCAGTCCGCTCGCGGGCTCCCACAACCTTCCCCGGCTTCTAACAGCCCCCGAGACTCATTCCCATGCCTGTCAACCTACAGCTCCCCGCTTGACGACTTACCCAAGCCTGCGCAGTTCATAGCCATCTGCCCGACACATTCCCATACCTTCGGAACCTACAATTGCCCGCTAGATGCCTTACTTATACTTGTGCCCCTTATAACCCTCCGCGCAATTCATTCTCATGCCTTTCCTGCCCACCGACTCGCACACTACTATTGTTTGACCATTTCTGACCCTTTTTCGCACGGGTAATTTGATTTAATTTAATTACATATATATACAGCGAGTGGTGATAAAACCATTCTCCCTATCCTCTCAATCGGTTTCTTCAACATGCGATTCCGCCTCCCCAGGGTCTTGGAACTGCACTGCACCAACCAGTGCTCCCGGATTGGGCCCATGTTCTCGCTGCGGCTCCTGCCTACCATGTCCTCCTCCTCTATCCACAAGGCCGCCAGCGGCCTCCAATTCATCCAGCTCCGTATCACTACCAAACTCCTGCTTCAATGCGTCCTCATCATTGTCATATCCCGCTGTTCTCTCAACCCGCTTTCCCCGCTCCTTCGCCATTCTGGCCTCCAATGTTGTCCTTCTCCGCTTGATTATTCGACATTGCCAAACTCTTCCGGTTTTGACCCAGGATCGCGTCTGACGTTCCAGCAGGGCTATCGATACGTTCCCTAACCTTTCACTCAACTCGTGTACTTGCTATTTTCAAAAGTGTCCGGATGCCCGGGCCGTCGGGGGTTCTGGACACTTTCGAAACCTGCCAGTACACATTGTTTTTCTTACCCCCGGAAGTGGCCCTTGTGAAAGCCACATTATCGATACAAATACCAGTCCACCAACATCATAGTGAATGACATAATATGGCGGCTGGCAGAGAGATAAATGGGCCATCGATCTTATCCAGGAAACCTTCATCCGTGATGCCTTTCCTTTTCGGGCCAGACTAATATTGAGCAAATATCGCACCCGGAGTCTGGGGTGCTAGGAATCTAAGAGAAATTGGCGGTCAGCCGGATAAGATCGATTTAGTCTTACTCCGATTAGAAACAATCCCGACAAATGTCAAAAAGATCCCTCATAGCTGCCCGGCGGGCAAATGAACCTATCCTCCGCCAGTAGGTATTCCACTCTTCATGCGCAGGCTGTAGGATCCTCAATATTGAGCCTATAGAGTTCCATTATGGCGTTCTTTGCTGTCTGCAGATACTTAGATCTGCATCCGCTGTGCTTTGCCCGGATCTGCAAATTAGTGACCAGCGGCCACTCCATTTAGTCTAGCATAGGATGTCGGTTATCGATTAAGGGTAACTTACCTGGTCAGTTGAGGGCGGGGTAGCATCAGCAAAGTCGGGAAAGTCTAATTTGGTTCGGGCATCGCACCAACATGTGCGGACTTCTTCCCTCAGAGTAATCGGGTCCGGAAACGGATTGACGAAGATCGTCCTGTCCTACATCAGGTCACGGGATCTGGCCACATTGGTACGCTCAAGCCCGGTTGCCATATTTCGCCTACTGCTGGCTTGCTGTCCTCCACTATGCAATTCGCGGACGGTTGGATCTGGGTGACTTGGGGTTATCACCGGCATCGCAAGTGGATTGAAGTCTGTGGGCGAACGGGAGGGAATTGCTGATGTACTACCATTTTGGCTAACTCGTACTTGAGCAGATATTCTCCGTCCGGGGTAACTAATCCTCCTGGTGGAATTCTGGGTATTCCCAGGGGTGATTGTCAGTATCGAGCGCTGTGAGCTAAGAAACGCAGGCCCAATTGGTCTTTGCGCTCCCTAGGCCGATGGATGATCCATATCGTCCCCATGCTGGCCTAAGTCATTCTCCTCACGCTCCTCACCATCCTCTCTCTGGCCATCATTACCCTCATATTCCACATCATTAGAGTCTAGACTCTCAGCCGCTGAGTCTAAGACCTGCTGCCGGTTGTACAGGACAGGCTCTGGTACCTGGAGTTGTGAAGAAGCTGGCTCCCGCACGGCATCCCTCCTCCTACCTACAGCGGACCCAGCCATAACAGACTCAACACTTGGTGATGTTATTATAGTTAATCCGTCCCTGGACCCAGATCCCTGGAAACGTCGGCGAAGGACCTCTCTTCGCCCCTGTCTTTCCTGCCTTGATGAACGCGCTCGGTCCGCCATAAGCCGCCGCTGTTGTTGTGACATAGTATGTAGGTGAATAGTGATAGAAAAGAATTGCAGTGTATGATATTATGGTGCAGGTGGTGTTAGGAAGCCTCTATTGGTAGGTAGCTAAGGGCACGATATGGGGTGTGAACTTGAAAGATCGAAATGGTCGGCCCGGCTTCCTTAAGAACTAAGGACATTCACAGTTCATCACTCGCTTTCATGTGCGCTGGCGCCAGCACACACCACGCGTCCAAATTGCAGCTTGATATCTGATATAGGAATTTGCACCCAAAGACTTGGCAGCGCTGCGATTTCACTGGGGCAATACGAGTGTTAGGTACTTGGGGTTCCTGAACCAGATGAAAAAATGTTTATCAGAATGTAGGGACTAATCTAGTGTGAGCAGGTCTGCCAAGCGGACAGAAACAAATGCGGGTAAGGCTAGAGCTTGGGCCCGGACGCTACTCGCAGAAAGTCAAAGCTGCCACTAAGGATCAACGGATGGGATATAAGATGAAAAGCTAGGATAGGAATAGTAATAAAAGGGGCAACCCCGAACGAAAAACAGCTAGAGAAGAACAAGGATGATCCGCACAAGTCCAAAGAGCAAACCGCTAAAGCCAGCGGAGAAAACATACAGCAAACGAAAAAGAGCTGGACAGAGCAAGAATAATCTGCGAAGATTCAGAGAGTAGGTCCCACGAGCTGACCCGCTAAACGCAGAACAGCTCGTGGCAAACAAGAATGCTCTGCAAAACTCTAAGAGGGACCCCATAGAGTAACAAAGTGTCCGTAGACTACATTCGGTTTGGGCAACCCGGAACGGCAACAGCCAGGCCAATCCACTCAAGAAATGTGTGGGAAAAAAGTACAGGGATAATTCGCAAAACTCTAAAAGTTAAACCCCAAATGAAAAACACGCAAAGGAAACACCCGCAGAATCTGCGGACAGTCGCAGGTCTAAATTAAGTATACTGATCAGGGCAAGCAGCCCAGAGGTAACGGGCTAATCTAAAACAGAAATAGTCAGGAAACAGCGAGAATAACATGAACTCTAGAAATAAAACTGAAAACACCAAAAGGAAAAGTTGAAGGGTCCATCGTGGCCTAGTACTTGTAAATTGCTTGAAATGGACCAGCCTCCTCGGCTAGCGAGACATTAGCCACATTGGTCCGGGCTGGAGAGCTTTGTTCGCAGCGCTAGTGAGCCAGGGCAGAAACGGACTTCAGCGGACTCCCAACCCCCGTTTCTGCCGGAACTGTGGCAGACCTTGCAAACAGAATGGATGAAAAACCTGGTAGTCGTAACCAGAACTTACCAGGTGTAGAGTATGCACTCGAGTCGGTTGGGGTGTCAGCGGGTGGGTTTACTTCTCATCCGACTTCTTCAGCTGTCGGAATATCCGCACACACATTACCGGTATGTGGATCCTCGGAGGGGGAATGGCTTCTGCCGGCCGTATTGACTTGTGTCGCCAATGTGTTGACAGGCTGCTCGGCCCCTAAGGCCAGCATCAAAAAATGCGCGACTGACCTTCTCGTCTCTGCCTGCTCAGAGGCTGCAGACGCATGATGGTGACCCGGATTGGGAGTAAACGGAGACGGACTGTTTGTCGGACTAGGCCTGTCAGCCAGGTGCCAACTCAGATTATGCTCCCTATCGCGTGTGTCCGGCTCAACCTCAATGCCAGCATCGATTGCCCCCACCATGCGGGCCACCTTCCCGTGGGGTCCCGGACTTCCATCCGAACCGTATGGCTCATTGGCCTGTTGCATGACTCCCAGGTTGCCTTTACCACTGTTATTGGCTGGCGTCCGGGATGCTTTCTTTAGGTCAGTCTCCCGTTCTCCTTGTCTACTAGACCTCAAAACACGAGTGCCTAAGTTATCACGAGTGACAGAAGCTTGCCTACCAGAAGACTCTGGGTCTGATTCGCCAAGTCCGCCCAATTCATGCGGTGTGTTTGCCCAGTCTTTTTTGTGGTATTACCGTTCCTGGTAGTCCTTGTTGAGGTGGTTCACTTTGCAGCTGCAGTGGATGACTCTGGCTGGTGGCCATCTGAGCTCTCTCCATCATCGCTACCGGCAGACCCGTCATCCGAGGCGTCTGGAGGGGGCCCACGCTTATCACGTGGAGCAAACCTGATCTCGCCGGGAGGAGGAGTGCAATCCTCTGTATCATTCCTTCAATGGCAACAGAAGAGCAGATCTATTGGTTCGGGTGGCGGATTCAAAGACCACCATATGCGGACAAGTTGGCTATTTGCGATTCGGATCATTTCAGCAAGCGGCAGCGGCTCCTCTGGATTGTCCTGCAGCAGACGTGTACCCGGTCTCGTCGTACCAATAAGCATACGAAATCCGACACCCAGTGCCATGGTTTTGTCTATGTCCGCTAGCAGGTTTGGAAAGGTGTGCTCTGTTAGCTCCATCCCGTAAACATGTCCACGACTTTGGCACTCGATCTTGTTCATGGCGACAGGAAGTGGGCTGCTTGGGCGGACTACAGATGGCTCATCTATCCAGAGACGGACAGATCACGAACCGGCGGGACCTGCAGGAGCTGTATTAGCATATATGCAAAATCTTTATTGCGGACGATTGGGGATAACTTACCATCATTTCTGGCTGGGGTGGGGTCCCAAACCGGAACAGCGGCAACTGGTGCTCTCAACATGTCTCTTAAGATACGCTCATGTTTTTTTGCTATGTCCTTTAGCAAAAGGTCGAGGCAGTCGTTAAAACGTTCGCCACGGGGGTTATTAGCCCGCCCGAGTCCCGACCTCTGGCTAACAGGCCGGAGGGTAAGAGCATGTGCCTGGATGGCCGCCCATTGTCCGGCAGCACTCTGCTTTCACCCTGGGATCCTGTCTAGCTCCATCTTCCGTTTCACAGCACTTCGCCAGGCTTTATACTCCGGACTATAGGTTCGTGGGTGCGGGATGCCGCAAATGTGCTTACACCAGGTAACATCGCGGTCGTTTTTAAAGGACGCCGAGTTTTCGAAACTGAGACCAACCTTTGAGGCTGCCATTGAAATGGTGATCGGCGTGCGGGGTGGGTGGTGGATGACCAAGAGGTGGCTTTTTGGGGGGGTTTAAATGGTCCCTCAGTGGATGGAGGATGGCCGCTAGAAGATGCTTGTACTTTTGAGGATAAAGGATTGTGGAACATCCGAAAATACTAGAGCGGGCCTGGCGGACCGTAAAGGGAGTTCTGCGGATGGTAATGGCTGTGAAAAGGTTATTGGCTAGGGAAACGTAGATAGGTAATGTGAAATGAGCTGAGGAGACACTGGTGATACTGCGGACGAGTGAGAGGTTGTGCTGAGCTTTGTGGGTCCTGTTAGGATGGGCTGGCGGATTGAGGATGTGATTGTGATTGGGGAAGGGATTATGGAGAGAAGATGGAAGGGGGGGGAGAGAGAGCTTATATAGACCGCACGAGGACGGTTTTAGTGGGGTTCGCAGGATTGTACCGTGTACAAACTTGACTATCTTGAAAAGTCACGTGACACACCTACAATGACGATAGGTTTCAGATAAGGTTTCCAGCCGCAACGGAGCCGCATGGGAGCCGCGACCCATGAGTCAAGATCCTCCCATACTCTCAACAAAGCACAGGTTTCACAAGTTAAACCGTAAATAACAGTTGGCAGCTTGAATGTCTGGACACGTTCGTCATAGGACTAAACATACTTGAAACTTTGCCAATTTACCCCTTGCAAGAAACCTACCCTTCACTGTGAACGACTGGGTCCGCTGCAGCCGCTCAGCCCATCCGCTTCCGTATCCGCCGGACTACTTGAAGGAGAAACACCACACCCGATGACCTCAAAGACAACAAAGTGTCCTTATTCCAGGCGACGTTATCAACAAGCCGCTGCATAAGAAAACACCTTCAGACAATGCATCTTGATATCTTTCTTTCCCGCAGCGTGATTGCCGACGCGGCTTCCCAGGGACCTACTTTTTTCGTGATGAACTTGAAAACCTGACCGACTCAGACTACGAATCTGATTGCAGGCTCGAGATCCCAGATTTCCATACAGCAAGTGGTGAGATAGATGATATGCAGAACGATTCAGACACGGAAGACATTTCCCACCCACCGGTCCGCGTGCGCCCTTCGGGTCAAGAAACTATTCCCGGTGCCGGCAGACCACTCGGCGAAGTTGCTAGCTATACAGAGGTCAACAAGGCCATGACGGATGACCCTTGGAGCCCTTTCTCATCGGAAAACGACTTTAATTTGGCGAGCTGGTTTGTCCGGATCAAGGTAGCCAAGTCGCAGATCAACGCGTACTTTGCGGACGGTTTAGGCGGTACAGATAGCAGATCATTCCAGTCCGCCTATACCTTGCGACAACACCTCGACATACTGGACCCATTTCGTCCATACTTGGTGTCCCCGGAAGCCAGTATTGATGGCGGTCGACATGGAACAACTTTCTATTATCGAAATATTATTGACTGTGTCCGCTACCTGATCCGTCAGGTCGTGTATAGCTCAGAAATGGTTTACGCACGTATTCGAGAATATGATTCACGTGGGGAGCGATTATATTCAGAGATGCATACGGCGGACTGGTGGTGGGATATGCAGGTATGAGATAGGTCCTGACAAGTTCTTGGAGTGGTGTTTCCAGTGCTAAAAGCCCATTCCGTTCCTTGGTAGAAAGGTTTGCCCGCCGGGTCCACAGTGGTGCCCATTATCGGATTGTGTGACCAGACGCACCTTACGAATTTCTCCGGAGATAAGAAAGCCTGGCCGGTATACTTGACGATCGGCAATATCCTTTCGAGGACAAGAAGCAGCCCTGCCAAGATGCCAATCCTGCATCTGGCATTGCTTCCAGTACCGCGAAGGTTCACTGGCGAATCAGCCCATGCCAACGAAGCCTAGCGGCTGACCAAGGCGGAGGTCCTGCGGGTTGTCTTCGATCTTGTCCTGGCACCATTAGAGCAGGTTGCCCGAGAAGAAACGGTAATGGATTGTGCAGACGGCAAGACACGCCATTGTTTCCCATTTTGTCGGCCTGGATCGCGGATCATGCGGAGCATGCAGCCTGGCAAGGAATAGGCAGCAAGTCATGCCCAAAGTATGTGGTTCCGTGCAAGGAGCTCGGTGGGGATCAGCGGCAAATGTATGAGACCGAAGCGGCCAGCATTGAAGAATACTTTCAGCGGTTGGGCGTGAAAATAGGAAACAATGTATTCACCGGACTCGACCGAGTAAGCCCCGCGGACCTACACAAGCCGGACCTCTTGTACAACATCTACCTTGGCTTATTCAAATATAGGATGGAATGGGTGGAAGGTTTCCTGAAAAAGGATAGACGGCAGCAGGCGTTCGATGATGCTTGGCAAGAAATTCCTCCTTACCCCGGATTCAGCGTACCGAAAAAGGCCGCTTGCGAAATCACACAATGGCAAGGAAAGGAGATGCGCAATCTCGGCCCTTGTATTTCGGCCGTATTGGCGTCCGCATTGCGAAATCCGGACAGTTATCAGTATCAGGATTTCACGAGCGCTTTGAAGTGTGTTGCGCCCTAGTGGACTTCACTCTCATGGCTCATTATCGCAGTCATACACCAGACACACTTTCCTACCTGGAAAGCTACCTGCAGACATTCCACCGGACAAAGGTTATTTTTCTTGAGTTCCGTACCTCGAAGGCTACCCGCGCTCAAGCAAATCGCCAGGATCGGGAGCTAAGGGAACTAATGTCAGATCAGCGTGCTAAAGAAGTCCGCCATAGAAGGGTCGCTAATCGCTGTCGGCTGGCTGATCAAGAGAGGGTTGAAAGGTCTGATCGGCAGGCAGATTTGATACGGTGCGAGAACCACTTCAACTGCTTCAAGATGCACTACATGACTCACTTTGCATCCCACGTACCGCGTTTTGGATCCATATCGATGTATTCAACCGAGATCGGTGAACTAGCACATTAGGATCAGATTAATGATGGCTACTGGAGGTCAAACAAGAATGAAGCCGCCCGACAGATCTTGTCGCACTATGGCCCCCAGCACACCCTAGGAATAAGGTTGCAGACAATAGAAGCACTTTCGAAATTTGAAGGTGTGATTGTGGTAGAAGATAGTGTGATGGAAAGGTGGACTGTTCCAAGTCGCAGCACACCTCGCCGGGTTCTTAAAGGCCGTATGAAGAACACCAGCACGCTGACCGAATTATGCACAGCCCACGATATCCCTTATTCCAACATGATGGATGAGATCCTGCATTTTATCAGGCAGACCGCGGCTGAGGACCGGCGGTTGGCTGCGGACCCCGCCAAACTCGGGTTTCTTCCTGTAAAAGGATTTGCTCAGCTTGAAATCCCAGTGCCCGACTTTCAGGAAACTGACAGGTTCCAGATCTACCTGGCCCGCTGCACTGGAACACAGGCATTCCGCAACGGTGGCTCTAGAAACGATTGGGTGTGGGTCCAGCCTGGAGGGGAAGCGAACTATGGAGATTTACGGGGACGCGTGGTGGCTCGGTTGCTAGCACTTTTCAAGATAAGAAATATTCTAAGTGACGCCGCAGCTGTCCATCGCCTGGCATTAGTTCGCATACTCGATTCGATCAATGGTGGCAGATTTCACATTCCGAGCGGACATATTCGAGTCGGCAACCGGATCAATGGTCGAGACATGTGAATAGTCAGTATAGGGGCAGTGATTGGACCGGCACAGGTAATTCCTATCGGTGAGAAGCAATGAATAGTGAATCATAGGATTGATCTGGGGACGTTAATGATATCTATTAAATTATTCTATCCAATTATGTACAGTATTTTTCATCTGAGTTGAAAAAGTGCACTTAAGGTGGCAGTCGCGTATTGGGTGTCTGGCTTCAACTTGGCCGGGGGAGTACTACATGATCCGCGGGCATTTAAGGGAATGTTTTAAATAGGTTGAATTGTTCTGCATGAATATACGGCCAAGTTGAAGCCGTACGCTTAAGGTGGCAGTGCCCATATTCAGTGTCCGGCTTCAACTCGGCCGGGGGAGTACTACACGATCCGTGGGCATTTAAGGCGATGTTTTAAATAGAGTGAATTGTTCCACACGAATATCCGGCGGGGTTCATGCTGGACACTTAAGGTGGCAGTTCCCATATTGAGTGTCCGACTTCAACTCGGCGGTGGGACTCATACATGATTCGCGGGTATTGAAGGGAATCCTTTAAATCGGATGAATGATTCCTTATGAATATACCGCCAAGTTGAAGCGGTACACTTATGGTAGCAGTGCCCATATTGAGTGTCCGGCTTCCACTCAGCTGGAGGAGTACTACATGATCTGTGGGCGTTTAAGGGAATAATTTAAATAAATTGAATGGAATAGACGGCCAAGTTGAAGCCCGCGACTTAAGGGAGAGATTCCCGTAGAAAGTGTCCGGCTTCAACTCGGCCGCCTGAATTCAGCAGATGATTAATGGGAAACTATGCTCTCCTGTGGGAAGGGAAGCCAACCAAAGTAGGGTGTCTGCATGGCGGCCACGCCGGGCGTCTTGTGAACAGTAAGGGAATTATGGAAATGACAGTAGGGAACAGACTAAGAAAAAGGCGACGTAGGATGGCAGCGGACGGAAGCGGATGGAAGCGGACAGATCTAGGTCGCCAGAGGTGTCAGGGTAGCACAGATGGTCGCCCGATGCGCGCAACTGCAAGGAGTAGGCAGGAGGCCAGTAGACAAGAGGATAAGGGGGCAGATACAAGGGGGAGGCACGAGGACGGAGTGGGGCCGCAACAAGCGCGTCGGACCATGTGGAGGGAAAGTGGGGCGTCCGGGTGCACCAGACGCAGGAAATGAAAGAAAAAAGAAGGCACGGGAGATGTGGGAGGACCGGACGCAAAGAGCGGACGCTATTCGCCCGGAGGCGGGCTTTGTCGGTCCGGAGAAAACGATTTATTTGCTGATGAGGTGGACGTGGTGGGATTATTTGTCCTTCGAGTGGATCGTTGGCTGCCTGGTCCAATAGTGACACATGGAAGACATTATATATCTTCATGGTATGCGGCAATTGCAGACAGTAAGCGTGTGTTCCGACCATGGCTTTGACCTCGTAGAGTGCATGAAGTTTGTTGTCCAACTTCCGTGAAGGTCGTTGTGTCCTAATGTTTTTGGCGTTCAGCGACACTTTATCACCGATATTGAAGGAGGGAGCTGGGATTCTATGTCGGTCAGCGTTTTCCTGTTGCCTTTCTTGAGCATAACCCATTTCAGTTCTAAGATGTGCATGAAGTTCTGTCATAGTGACAACGAAAGATCGTGCCTCTTGG
>Ga0307513_10003225_pt1 | contig 22250 bp, 29 predicted proteins | sample 15_EM_MG_FD_202174 | JGI IMG/M metagenome (GOLD analysis project Ga0307513, IMG submission 202174) | Populus trichocarpa ectomycorrhiza microbial communities from riparian zone in the Pacific Northwest, United States - 15_EM | ecosystem: Host-associated > Plants > Roots > Unclassified | place... | reverse complement strand
GCCCCCCCCCCCCCCCCCCCATGAGGAAATTCTGCCCCTAGCTAAAAGTATAGCATATACGAGTACTCAGTATGAGCGAATGTATGTACGCATGTAGGTAGGAGTACAACACTTCTATGTGTCTCGGTGTATGTGCTCAAGTACATGCGTATGTATGCACGCTGGTAGGAATTCCCGCTAAGTATATCTGGCCGATGCACAAGTACTCGTATAGGGGCCTCAGAGAAAGAATACAGTATCGTAGGAAAAGGAATAGGATGAAAGGCAGAAGTTGAGCACGGAATCGTGGGTGGGTAAAGGGGAGTGCAATCCCACGGATCTCACCGCATTTGGTGTTGTCGCGTGCTACTATTGCAGTACTGCTCGAGTAGTGCCCAGGTCGGGAGTGTGGAAGAGGGGAAGAGCAAATGGACGAAGTTTGATCTGCGAAGTTATCAGGAGACATCGTCATGGTAGTCATCGTCCTAATCATCAGCTTCAGCCCACTATGTCATGATCTCTACCTCTCTTTTTCCATCTTGTAGTCCACAAAATATTGTTCGGTAAAGTACCATTCCAGATGTTTGATCTATCGATGCAACCACAAGCGTGCACACAATTGACAGTATTACTATCCTTGATATCCAAAACTGTAGCTATCCTCTTAAGCTGTGATTTCCATAGCTTTTTCAAAAAAAATCAAAAAAACATCAATATTCTTGGCCAAAGCTTTATTAAGGCTTCCGCCAGGCGTCTCGTATCATAGTAGTATCTGTACCACATTTGGTCTTGTCAATATTAGGAAATCTCTTATACTACTTTTTTCTAGGCTTCTTGTACTCGAGTAATAGTGCTTAGCATCATGGTATCATGGTTGATACCGTAGAATCTCGAATAATTGAACAATGTGTCATGTAGTCAAGAATTCCCTACCTCGGAAAAGGGGGGGAAATCGCGGCAAAAAAAGAGCTGCCCAGCCCCTCTGAGAGGCATGGAAAAACAAAAAAAATTCCAGACCTTACCAGAGGAGGAAACTCCAACGACATAGCACATTGTTCAATTATTTGAGATTTTACGGGGCAAATGGAAAGGCCATTTATAACTTGTATGCAACTTTTCTTCAACCAGGCTATAGTAGAAATTTCAATAAGAAAGATACGGGAGACGAGGCACCCAGTACCCGGCTCTGCTCTATAGCTACAGGATACTGTTGTATCAGACAGGAGAAGGGGGAGGGCGGATGACTGTAACGATTCACTGGCGCAAGGCACTCTATCATTGAGGTTCTTCATCAAACATCACTCTGCCAAGCTGGCACGAGCAGAGTTGTTGAGCCTCATTCCTACTGGCTCGGAGATAGGAAATCCTGGGACGGGTTTAGCGAATTTCATCAGTTTCTAAGGTTTATGGTTGACCCTACTGCCAGCCCCGCGTACGATACGACCAGTCAGCTTCCCGCCCCCAGATAATGAAGCTCTTAGTACATGGCAGAAGCAGTTAGATGGTTGCAGAAACAGGAGGCCGAAATGGTTATCACTATCCCTATCTAACTCCCCCTACCAGCATCTATTCACCCACTCAAATATGCCTTCAGGGTTACTTGCATCTGCTCACGGGGAACAGAGGGGGGGGGGGCAGGAAGGGATTGTTGACTTATCTCCCTCGCCGCGCCACACCGCTGTATTGTATCCCATCCGTCTATTTTGCCATTCTTGGGTGCATGCAAATCTCGCAAAGTTCCATTTGAGAAGAAAAAGGAAAGAAAAAAGAAAATAATAATAATAGTACCGCCTGCTCTCTATTTTCCCTTGCCCCCCATGCCACTTCGCTGCTTCTCTTAACTCTGCGCCTGGGAAGCAAGTTGCGACTTCCCCTACAGCACCTTGAAATACTCGATTTGACGAATACTACCACTTCCGTGATATCCTAATTATCTTCTTCCACTTCCCTGATTCTGCTTGTTGATCAGCTATGTTTCGCAACAGGTTCGTGCCCTGATTATCTCAATTATTTCCTGTTTCAAGTTTCCTTATTACCCTTGGTTCTGTGGTTCATGGGATACCGGTACCATAGTGGTATCCTGCTCTGGTAAGAGATAGAGTGGATGCGCAGAAGAGAGGGAAGGAGGATGAAGAAAAAGAAAGGAAGAGAGGGGAAGAGATCGAGAGGGGTCTGTCACTGCATTTTCTGCTGGATTAATCTGTCGGATTTCACTGTTTTATGAAAGTTCTCGGGGCTGACGGTGGGGTTTCTACTTTGCTTGTTGTTTTGATATTCACAGGCAGTCATCGCAAAAACCTCCGGACGAGCTTTTTGAGCGTTTTCGACAATCGTTCCCTGGCGTACGCGCAGGATCAACGAGCGGGCCAAGCGAGTCGCATTTGCAGACAGCGGGTGGTCTACATGATTCTACCCTGAATCAGCCGAGGCAAGTTCCATGCCGTATTCTTGCGCGAGTTCTTGTTTCTCCCTTTCTCTGCACTTCATCGGATGGGAATAGTATGCTCCATGTTGTCTGGGCGGGGGGGAAGTTCTTTTTCCTACCCTCTTTATCAATTGGTCTCTTTCTTCTTTTTTTTTTTTGAGGGAAAATCATCCCACAATCTTCGAAAAGGTATCGAGATGAAGCTTTCGGGTCACTCCGCTGACGATCCTTTCTGTCTGGATTGCTGTTAACAGATTCGGGCATGATCATGAAGATCTCGAGCCAACACCAAAAGCGCCCTCGGAGCCATTTCGCTTCACCCCATCGCTGCTGGACCCAACTTCCGCTGCGTTTGCAGCATTCGCGAATCAGCCCCCTGGTCTTTTCACACCAACCCCGGCCGGCACAAATACCGTGTACAACCCAAATCATAATGATCTCCAAACACCGAATGTAGGAATTAATGCAGGGCCACCATTGTCGTTGCCGAATACCTCGGTGATGGTCCCACCGACCACTAGCGGCGTAGGTGTTCCAGAATACGATCCGCAAACAATTCAACCACATCAATTCCATAACTACCATCCTTTCAGTCAACCTTTGCAGCCCCATTTTCTGGACCCTACTCAGTATGCTCAGGCGTCGCCAGGGCCAGGCAGCCCTATGGACTTGGGAGATGGCGGGGGAGAGGTCTTGCCGGACCCTGGGCCCTTGGAAGGATCTGTGATGGGGCCTGCCCAGTTATTAGCGTTGGAGGGGAAGCAATACGACCACGAGCTTGGGCCAGTTGCGTCATCCGAAAGGTTTGTCTTGTTCCTATCATACCATCATCTCATTAGGACATCATAGTCCTCGTTGTTACCCATTGCATTGCCATTCTCGGCTTACGACACCTGAAGAATAATTCACCACCAGTGGGATTGTGTGAGCAATGTTTGGTGCTTGCTTGCTAACTCCGCGATCTACTATAGATTCCGTTTCCATGTTGTTTTGAACGCACCCACAGCGATGATAAAGCATCCCGACGAGATTCCAGTTACATATCTTAACAAGGGGCAAGCATATGCGGTATCAATCTTAGATACCACTCCGCCCCCTGGCGCTGGGCCCATGAGGTACCGTACCTATGTCCGAATATCTTTCCATGATGAAACACAACGCTCAAGGCCAGCATCATGTTGGCAGCTATGGAAGGAAGGTCGAGGAACTAATGAAGCTCACCAGCGAGGCGGAAAACTACAAGCCGTCGAGTACGTTGAAGCGTCTTCCCAACCCGATGATGACAAGAAGAAAGGGAGGGTCGACATTGAGACAGCATCGTTCGATAGTTTCGCGGTTATATGGTCTCCTTCGCCGTCCGGCTCTCCGGAGACCTCTGTGTCTGTGCGATTCAACTTCCTTTCTACAGACTTTAGTCATTCCAAGGGCGTGAAAGGCATTCCTGTGAGATTGTGTGCCAAGACCGAGGTTTTATCATCGGGCTCACCACAATCCCCGCCGGAACAGTCAGAGATCTGCTTCTGTAAGGTTAAGCTTTTCCGGGACCATGGGGCAGAAAGGAAGTTGGCCAATGACATCCTGCATGTTAAGAAGACTATTGAGAAGCTTAAGCAACAAGCAAACCAGGTTGAGGGGACGGGAATGAAAGTATTTGGCAAAAAAAGCAAGAAAGACGAGGATTCTGGAAAACCTGGAAAGGCACTGAAGCATAAGCGGACGTGGTCAATGTCTTCTACAAGCTCTGTTGGTGGAGGAAGGACCCAGGAAGAGGACACCAATGTCAAGCTTGCCAGTATGCAGGACATGTTCACCAGCACACGAGCCGTTAGTGTATTATATCTCCGAGGAAGCGAGATCGACGATCCCGATCTGCATCCGGTCCATCTGCCTGGGGAAATGCCGGAACTCTCAGAGGATGTGTGGGCCAGAAGGAGGTCAAGCGTGGCTACTACGAACACCACCGCATCCTCATTTGTCTCGCCAACGTCGAGCTCGGCATCACAGTCCAGCCAGCATGGCGATGCTTTTAACTCGCTAGAAAGGCGCGATTGGGAGAGGGAATTTCAGCCCCTGCCACCCCCCCAACAATCGCACCATCCGGGAGTATCTGATGATCCAGTTCGTGTCAAACCCGATCCTGGTATGCTCTCTGGCTGGATAGAAGCAATCGGTATTGACTCCTCGTATAACCCGCCCCCAGAGAGACTTGTCAAGCCCGGTCAGTAGCATTTCTCCATCCTCCACACCTTCCAACATTAGCCAACAATTTCACTGACAAAGTTTATAGTAATGTCCATATACATCCTCCCAACGCCAACTGGATCACCCCCACAAGCAAACCAGTATTACCGAGCGGTCTATCTCCAAGCCCGCACCTCATCGTGTCTAGCTGCAAGCATTGCCTCCAAATGCGGAATTGATCCCTCAGCTGTGCTACGAACTGTTCACGTTAAACCCCGTGGCCTGACTATCCTGGTTGACGACGAGTTCGTTGGAGAGATGCCAGAAGGGCAGGATATGAAGGTTCAGGCTATCGAGATTCGTGAGGAGTCTCCGTTTACTTCGCCCCCTCAGGAGTCCGAAGGCAAGGCCGGAGCAGTGGCAAAGAACGGATGGGAGCTGAGGCTCATGTATTAACCACAAGACCCTCTCTAGCCAAAAATCACCATTCCGTTATCTTTGTTTAAGCGTTTCTTTTGTGGTGTGTCCTGTAGGCATAGTGTGGGGGGTTGGGAATCCGCGTCCCTTTTGACTTTCATCTTGGGCTTTTCCAACCAAACCGAAAATTGAGACACAGCAGAGCTTCACAACGGGCCTTTTTATTCTTCGATCATATCACTTACTACGCCAGTTAACATCCGAGCATCTCCTGTTCATTTATGTCTTGCTATCATCTATGTCCCATCTTGTTTTTGTTTTTTTCCGTCTTTCCTTTCGGATTTTTCGATGTTTGGGTTGGCTTGTACACGATGGACGATTTTTTCTTGGATTTTCTTTTACTCTTTTTTTCAACCCTGCTCGAGCTACCGGGACAAGTAATCTCGCCTACCATACCATTATTTTCTTAGTACATCATTTTTTATCTTCCTGTTACTACTAGCTCACTTTGCTCCTAACCCCCTCTCGTCTTATGGCTCACTCACTGAGGAAAAAAGGCTCCTTCTGCTACTTGTTATCCTTTTCTTTTATTTCCTCTCCCTCTCTGGTCGCTTCGGGTTTCCTCTAGTAAAATGCTCTATATATCCACTAATGCATTAGCTTTGGTTATATTATCTAGTTTTGGATTTGATTATTATTATTTTTTGAAAAAGTGGAAAATATCCTGGCTCAAGAGGTTCTTTTGGATGTTTTCGACTTGTTATGGAGTGAGGGTTTAATCCTTGTTATGTTCGCTATATTATGACCTTTTGACTGCCCCCGTTTCTCTTATCCCTTTTTCTCACCATTAACCCGGGCTGTGGTTTGGTTCGGGATACCCGTGTTTGAACTCTTGCAAGGCTTAATCGTGGGACAATGATATGATATTCTATCTGGCTATCAATCGGATGGATAGGGTAATTGGTGTGCAACTTTTGTTCCGCTTCGTTTCATTGGTGTGTTTTGACACCGAGAGTTCAAATTGACCCGGTAACAATAGCCTCTGTTAAAAGTACCCTAGTTGCGATAAACCAGGGGTGCAATGGGGTTGTGTCACAGGGGAGCACTCGTGGTCCATGAGAGGCTACCAAAGGAGCCTTAGGCATTGCCAAGACCTCTTGGTCTCGTGCGGCTCTTTTCGGATTTATCGAAAACTTTCCTTCAACGACACACAAGCACATTCCTCACTACCCCAGCTTACCCTTCCCACTCAACATTTGAGGGAGAATAGGGGAGAAAGAAAGAAAGAAATGAGGCGGATACGCTGGGTAGGCTTGCTCCGGGATCAATTGCTCTCAATCCGACACCCAAGCGCTCGGACGCTCCCGCCCCACCATATACGAGCACCCCACTCCACCGCTACGATCACTGCCACCACCGCCACCAATCTACGACTACTCTCTACCAGCACGAGAAACCGCAATTCTGTCACCGCAGCAACATCAGCAGAAACACCAAGTCCCAATGCCCCCGCGATCACCGCCCCCGAACCCCCACAGCCCACCCCACCGCCGCCACCCCCTCCTCCCCCAACAGCACCGATGACCCTCCCACCCTGCCGCTCACCCACCACCTCCGCAAAGCTAGCAGCACTGCACGCCCGCCTAAGCCTGCACCCAAAATTCCCCGTGCAAACACTAGCACGGGCGCTCATCCACCGAAGCGCCGACCCAAACCCCCCCTTCAACAACTGCTCCCTAGCAAGGCTGGGCAGAGCACTGCTGGACTACTACACGACGGAGTGGCTGCTATGCACCTACCCACGCCTACCAACAGAAGTCCTGAGCGCAGCACTGGGCGCGTATGCGGGGCAAAAAGCCCTCGCGGCGATGGGCCGCGAGTGGGGCGTCGAGAGCGCGTTCGAGCCGAAGGCGGATGTGGACGCCGGACTCCTCCAGTTTAAGCGTCTGCCACCGGGACCGGAGGCGGGCAAGTACAAGCCGTGGCAGGAGAGGGGGGAGAAGTGGTCGGAGGGCGTGACGGAGGAGGAGGCTACCGCTTCCTTCGTTGCTTCCACCTTTGCTGGGGTTTACCTGCATGAGGGGATTGCTCCCGCCAAGCAGTTCTTTCGCCAACACGTGCTCAGTCGGAGTTTGGACGTTGATAAACTTTTCAACTTTGTTCAGCCTACCAGGGAGTTGTCCAGCCTTTGCTCCCGGGAGGGGTTTGAGCCTCCGGTTGCTAGGCATATTAGTGAGGCTGGGAGGAAGTCTATCGCTCCGGTCTTCGTTGTGGGGGTCTACTCCGGCTTGGAGAAGATTGGGGAGGGGCATGGCGGGAGTATGGAGGAGGCTAGGATCAGAGCTGCTGTAAATGCGCTCAAGGGTTGGTACCTGTATTCTCCGGCTTCGCAGGTGGACTTGCCGAGCAAGACCGATGATGACCCGCGGGCTCCGTTTAGGCCCGCTATGATAGATGTTGGGGAGGTTGTTGTTTGATTCGGGTTTGCTAGAATAGACGGTTCGGTGGTGGGCTTGGTGGGCTTGCCCATGTAACTATAGTTGAGAATCTATGGTTCGGAAAAGAAAAAGAAAAACATGCTATTCTTGTGTACACAAAATTATTCCCTCGTTTGTTGCCTTTCTTATATACATATATATACACACAGGGTGCCCAGTTAACCAACCGCCAAACTAGATGACGCACGCAATGGAATCATCCAACACCCCTAGTTACACTCTACAGTATTGAATAAGAACCGCGTTGGTGGAGCGAAGAAAAAAAAGGGGGGGGAAATTAGAAAATGAAAGAGTATCAAATCCGTGCGCTTTGGAATTTTATGAAAAAGAACTTTCTCCTCTATGCTTGACCCAACTTATAATATGCCACACAGCAACCGTCTTACCACCAGCGCGCTCCACGTCCGTAGGTATTGCCTTCATTACACCCCACCAACAGCCCAAAGAGGCTAGCTATTACCAAGGTCTCGACAATGACCCTCATATAATGAAACCTCCCAACAAAACCCATTAAACAAGAGAAAAAGAATGGAGCCCCCTGTCCCCTCATATGTATTTTATGTGCTAGAAAGGTCCTAGTACCGGGGGAATATTATCAACAGTAGTCGAACAATTCCAAATGCGCAAGTTGTTCGTAAAACAAAAAACATTTTAGGTGTGAAGTGGGTAAGACGTAGGTCGCTACTTATTTATAGAGTATCGAAAACTCGTCCACGCACCTAGCATAGCTTCCTGAGACGCCGGCCATCGAGCGTCCCCGGGGAGGTATCAAGGTATTGCTGTTTATCATTGTCTTTAGTTTTGAGCTGTCAAATCTCCAAGATAGGCCGAATTACCTTGCGTCGCCACCATGCGGATTTCCGAACATAGGCGACCGGCGTCCAAAGCTCGTCAGGATTTCGATCCCCTCAACCCGAGCCCCCGAGCGCACGCAAAATCCAAGTAGGCTCTCCCCCTTTCTTGTATCTAAAGGAAAGTCCGAAACCTCGACCTTTTCGTGGCTCTCACCGCTCTCCCTACGGCCAAATAGCTGCGTTGATGAATCCTCATACATGAACTCCAATCCTCCCAATGCCGAGCCGTGAAATACCCTAATGCTTGTCAACATCCTTCCGGGAGTCACTGTGTGCAAAATAAGTTGTTGAGGCTCAGATCCTCCAGCCTTTGGTCTTCCGAGTGAAGAGCTTTTGAAAGCTATCCCATAACCATTTGGTAATTGGACTTTTGAGCTTTTGACAATCGAAAAGTCTTCCACAATTGTTTTCCCTTGCCCCGCGGAGTATATCCTAAGTTTTATAGGCCTGGTTTTATGGCCGTCTGGCAGGCTCCCTCGGAGGTCATCTTCGGGCAACGAAACTTCTCGCTCTGGCCTGGTGAACTCCCGATGCGCCCGATAAAGGCCATCGGTGCAGATCTCCACTAAAACTATACCACTTTGAGCTCCAGCAACAATACCGTTCTCAATGGCATAGACCTGCGGGTTATCTGGTAGAGCAGGTGGCACAGGATCTGTTGGAATCCGGAAACAAGGGTGATAACGAAACCGAAGGCAATCAACCCTTTTATGCTCGAATATGATCAGCGCTCGGACATGCCGCCGGTAACAAACCACCATACCTGGGCCAACTAGACTCATTTTTGGGAACACAAAACCTGGAAATAGGTTAGTGATAGTTCGCATAGCCGTTGGTCTGGGAAGGCATACCTCAGCCCAGGGGATTTGGATCGAAAAGAATATGGTTCCTACGATCCCAGTCAATTATTATAAGAAGCACCTAACAGGCACGTTTCAAGCGGAGACAAACCTTCATTAAAAACGTCCTATTAATATGCTCAAGATCACGGGGTTGGGTCGGCGGCTGGGGGCTGATAAAAGCTTCTATCATGTTCTTCATTGCAGACGTAGCAATTTCCCTGATTTCTCATGATGCATAAGCCCGATGCAGCGTTACGACAAAACATGGTACTGAACATGGCCTACCAAAAGCTCCCAGGCTCAGAGGAATCATTATTTCCGATCGCATCACCAGGGCGGGAACAGTCGCTAAACTATGAACTCTGTCAGCTCCGGGTAAAATCAATAGATCACTTATCTGAGCCATACTGCCGAAACCACTTCTTCCAAGCAGGATGGAAGGGTATATAACGAGCGGCTGCCACAGAGCCCCAAGCCATTACTAAATGCGGAACGGTTTATAAGATCTCCAAACCTCAATTCCCCCTTAGCGTCAAGAACTAGTACAGCAACATGACGCTTTGTCGCAGGTGCTATTTCTCCAAAATAATCCTCCACCGCCTCAGAGGCAATATCCCAGATCCCTTGAACGTCCTGGGAGGCCTCTCGTTGCTGAATATCTTTGACAGGTAAGCAACGAATATATAGGCTAAAAGAGCCAAGAATTATTACCCCCGACTGTTTTCTGAGTGCGTAAGATGTGGACCTTTGCAACACTCCTCATCACTCCGTCATCTCTACTTGACAAGGAATCTGCTACCCACTCCTCTCCAAGTCGAAAACATCGTCGACCTAAGGCCAGTGTTAGAATATTAATTATCAGGCGAAAGGAAATATCGCTACCCAGTCTATGCCTGAACATCTGCTCACCAGTAAAGAGCTGTGCAAGATAACTTTGTGTCTATCAGAAAACCGACTAGTTTTACGGGTAATGTGATCTCATACGCTGCCATTCGGAACTTCTTCTTTGCCATCCGCACATCGTTTCCTTCACGGAGCTTTCGGTCACCATGACACTCGTATTCTCCTGGAGAATCCTTCGCGAGTAGTATGGCGAGGTGAAGTGGTGGGCAAGACGTCAAGGGTAGGAAATTAACTGCTATACCGGAACTAGTTGGTGCAATTTTGGAGGCAGAGAAGTCAAAGCGTAATCGGTTCATTCCTGGGTCAAGATGCACAAGAACCTTGAAATGACCGCTTGTAACCGGCCATTGGGTCGCCGGATACCCCTCTAGGTGGTGGTGTACAGTAATGGTCCCATCAATTGGGCGTTCAGACATCCCAACCTCCCCAAATACCAAAATTACACTCTGATGAAACCATTGTCCCTCCTGAGCAGAGATAAGGCGGGGAGCAAAAGGTGACAAAGGTACTGAAGACGATCTGACAACTGGGTTGGGAGAACTTCCCTTTTATCAAGTGTTAGTGGTGTTTCCCTGAGTATTTCTCGACCAATTGAGTGTACGAACATTTGGATTTGTCCTACCGCTGCTAGAAGTATATATTTCGGAAGTCGGCCTTGGGGGACGAGGTCTCTCCGGTGAGGAACGACGAGTAGCTGACACAGTGCTATTAGAGCCAGATTTGTCGCTTGGGAAGCCCAGGGAAGTTCCTAGGGTATCGGTAATAGAGGTTGTAGAGTCCGTTTTGATAGAAGGCGAAGGCTCTCTGGATTTGCCAAAAAAACCTATGCGAGATTTTCGCAAGTTAGGGAGCTTCATTTTGGACGAAAGGCGGGTATGTGCAGAAGGAGATTCGGTCTGAGAAGGCATGTACGGTTATTGTCTATAAACTATGGGGTAGGCTCTCGAGGCTACCGAGTGTGATTGGACAAAGTACGCTAATGGTCACAGCCAGAGAGTGTGTGTGAAACAATGCAAAAAGCGAGAGGCGTAATTAACACGACAATGAGCAAAACACGCGAGCAGCTGCAAAAGCAAAGAAGGAAGAAAGAGGAGAGAGGAGAGAGGAATTAGGGATAAGAGGAGGAGGCGGTGGAGGAGAAGGGAGGGGTGAAAAGAGGAAGAAAAGCAAGGAGGAGGGGGGGAAGGGGAAGTGGGAAGTGGAGTGTACGTATTCATGAGAGGAAGAAGAAGAGGAAGGATAGCAAGAAAAGAGGCTGAAGTAAAAACTGACGAACAAGGGAGCCGGTAGCAATTCCGACTGCCTGGTGAAGATCAAAGCGATAATAGTACTGAAGCCTACACTTCCACAGAGTAGCCAGGAAATTACTATTGAGACAAGGCAGGACACGAATACTAGTAAAGACACAGCACAGCAATTGTGGACGCCTGTATACCGGAGGGCTAGAAGAACGAGTGGGTAAGTAAAAAAAAAAAGGCTAGCCACCAAAAGGGTTAACGGTGATTGGTGTGCCTACCCATTAGCGAGAGAGAGAAGAAGGATGGAAATATAAGTCAGAGCTTGGGACGGTACGGTATCTGAGATATTCCGCCTTTGTACCGTACTTGTATGCGTGTTTACCTGCTTCGGTGCCAGCCGTTTATCTCAGATGCACGCTTATCCTGATCTCATAACAGTTTAACCAGCCCCAGAGCTACAGCAGCTTGCAAAGCAGGGCAAGTTATGGAACAGTTATCCAAGATTAACCAGCCAAAAATTTCCCCGTCTGCCCCGATTATTGGGTTCCTCGCTTGCACCTGCACCGATCAGACTATCATTCGATTACGGGACACAGATCAGAGAGCTCAAGGTCCTGTGGGTGGGAGCTGATCCCGGGGAAAAACTTTGGAAAGAACCGCCATCTATCACCGCCGGTGCGACCTCATGGTGTTGCTGAGAGCATTGATATCTCGACCGATGTTAAGCCCAGATCACATCGAGACTTGAACGATTCTCTTCCTCTGGTCCCAGCCACTTCTCCGCTGCCACTGCACCGTGCTCGAGTAAACCCTCCGCCTCCATCCTGCCACCGAAAGACAATCCAACCGGACTGGAGTCGTTCTCCTCTACGGTAAATCTACGAACTGGAGCTCTCCGACCGCTCTGGCCTCCAAGCATAACATTCATGTACGTCATCTTCCCGCAGCCATGCTTCTGAGGTTCCCCCCCTCCCCTTGCTCTTCATCCCAAAACGGGCTCGTTTAATCGAGAATAGGAAATAAACGGAGCAAAATGAGATAAACACAAAGACCAAATAAATTTCAGCCTCTTTTGTTGGGTGTAAACACACCGTCCCGCCCCTTTGGATGTCATCTTGGCTTTTTGGCCCTCGCTCGCACTGGTATCCCTCTAAAACTCCGTGAGAGAAAGAAAAGAAAAAAGACAAAACTCTGCCTCGCCATATCCACGCCTATCTGCCCTATCCCTACCGCCCCTCTCAATTACGGCACTTCGCTCACCTACAAGTAGCTTTGTAAGCTCCGCTGACCCTTTGCCTCTATTCCCTGAAAATCAATCGCTGCCCAATCATATCACCCTGGCTTCAAGGGCGTTTTGAGTGCACTCAGCTCTTCCCGTGGGGTCAAAAACCCAGGGCAAAAAAAAGTCTGAGTGAAGGGAAGAAAAAAAAAAAAGAGGGAACAAGAAAGAAAAAAAGGAGAGGGAAGGACCATACGGAAGGAGATTTCTACAAGGAAAAGGTAATTCAAAGAAAGGCTGTTCAGATTAGCTCTTCCTTTCACCATTCCGCCCTCCTCATCCTTCCAATTCTCTGTTCTGCGTTTTGTGTTTTCGTTCTTGCGGCAAGCAACAGGAGTTCGGCGTCAAACTTGACCTCTCCACTTGTGTGAATTCCCGCCCCGTCCCCTTAACAAGGTTTTTTCTTCCTTTCCACATTCCCCATCGCCTATCCAACAGCGGCAACGTTTGCTACTTTCATAAAGCCCATTCCCCTACAATCGCTGCTCCTTTTCAACAATAATTATATCAATATCTGTTTCTCCAGGCCCTACTTGGAACATGTCTTCTTTACCGGCAGCTAAACCTTGGACTGAGAAACAAACCAAAGAAGTTATCAGAAAAGTCATTCGGCGGGCGGAAGTATCAAGGGTGATTCCTCCCCGATTTCCCCGCACTCGAGAAATCGGTGTGGTGCCTATTTTGGGCTTTGCTAATGCTTCTAGTGCCTAGATCGCAAGGCTTCTTCAACATCGACTTGCACTCGCAAATTTCAAGACGAAGAATGGATGGGAAAACTTAACCCTAGATACTATCGAGCCCAAGGTCGAAGAAGACCTACGAAGGAAACGTCAGAGGGGTTCACAGGAAAAATCACCGTCGTCAGGGACCTCCCTTTTCAGTGAAGGAGATCTCGAATGGTTACGGAAAAATAAGACAAATGCACAACAAAAACGACGAGGCAGCCAATCGTCTGGTATCGGCCCCCTTCCGAATTTTCGCAACTCCAGAAAACGTGTGCGGACATCCTCATCTGCTGAATTCCAACAACCACCATCCAAACGTCGCCAATCATGGAGAGATCAAAACCGCACCGTACAATCGTCTCCAGGATACCGATATGGGACAGGGGAGGGTAAGGATGGTCTCGAACATGCCTTCCACTCGAGTCCCCCTCGTACCCCACCAAGACGTATAGCCAAACCAGGGAATGCAAACAAGCCAGCGGGTGATCGTGGCGCTGATCTCTTGATATATCTCGCAACATCCCCCTCCCCAGCTGGAGTAATGCCAAAAGCAAAGTTCACACCAACCACACCTCCATCGAACTCCTCAGCTCTCCCCTCATCTGTCATGAATACCCCGGGAGCACCCCAAACCCCACAAACCGGCTTTAATTTTGCTGATTTTGTCAATATCACACCTTCCCCAGCTCAGGGCGCTTGGGGCTCCGTCGGTGCTGGGAGAGGAACTCCTATTGCAAATGCTCGCAAGAGGTTGAATTTCGATCAGCTTCATCCCCCCACAGGCTCCCCTTCGGTTCCGGCCAGTAGCAGTCGACATACCGCTGGGTTGGGTATGGAGTTAGGAGGTGAGCTAGTGTCTTAGAAGAAGAGGAGGGGCTGGTCGTGGTGCTTTTTGCGGGGTCTCATTTTCACGCTGGTGTTTCGGTTCTGCGGTTACCTCAAAACTATGTTTCGGATGTGGATGGTGGTTTTCGTTTTTTTCCCTTTCCCTTCCTTCTCTCATAATATTATATATATTATATACTTTTTATGGGGAAGGGGGGGCTCGTCCTTATCAATTTTAGTCTCCATACATTTTTATTTTATTTTCACCTTATTCTCTAGCCTTAGCGAACTATATTTGTATATATCGGTATCTCTTTTCTGACATCCGTTTGCTCAGTTGAGGTAGCTTTGTGACAATTATTCATCCGAAAGTAGGTTGGTGGAATGGTGCATCGGACAGAGGTTGATGCGACAGGAAAAAGAAAAAAAGAAAGAAAAAAGGGAAGGTCAGGGATAATTTGGACAAACGCGCCCTTACTCGAGGAAAAAGACGAACGCGAAATAGCGTGGCGGAAACACGAGGTCATTTCTATTTTGGGTGAATTACTGGAGGGCTTCTCCGTTCCGCAAAGTACTTAACCTGCAGCTGATCCATTCCCGATGTCCAGCCAAAAATCATTGAATGTGGCCTGCCTGACAGCTTCGAAGAGCGTACAAACCAAGCCCAGAGATGGTAAATTTGTGCGATGTGTAACCCGTGAGAAGACGATAGGGGAAAATAAAAGGAAAAAAAGTTGGGGGGTGTGGGAATGGCTCGTACAGGCACTGTACGAGTCAAGTAAGTGGGGGGGGGGGGTACAGTATGCCAACCCCTGTCTACCCACCGTTGCAGCATGCGGACAACTGTTTCAATTTGTGTCAATAAATCCGACAATTACTGGGACAACCCCCCCGGGTGGTAAACCTGGACAGCTAATCTCGGATGATGGAGATGGGAGGGAGAAGTCTTCGTCAGTTCATACGCTCAGTTGCGAGGAAGGAAGGAAGGAAGGAAGGAGGAGTTGTCGTGCGTTACCAACATTCAGGTGAGAAAGGTGAAGAAGAAGAAGGAGGAGGAGGAGGAGGAGGAGATTGATTGTGGGAACACCAAGGGGCAACATACTCGAGTAGTATAGGGTATTGATATGCATTCCCATGATAATAATGATAATATTATTATTATTATCATAATTATCATACTCTGCGGTACCACAGAGAGACTATCCTATCAACCAACGCTGCAGCCGGCTCGTCGGATCGGAAGAAAGGAGGGATTACTCGTATCGTACTCAAAGGGCTGGAGGCTTGCAGCGCGCCGCTGCCCGTCTGTGTTTGCCGCGATCCTCTGTGCAGCAGGTTGTGCCAGCTAGCCAACGGAGGAACGACGATTTAGTCCTCTTTCCGCACAGCCACGCTGTGGACTACCCTCCTCACATTCACTTGTGGAAAGGAGATCATCTGTTGGTGGTCTTCTGAATTTTCTATTGTCTGAACACTGTGCCTGACTTCCCCAAGAGAACCCTCGCCTCCCCCATCTTCACTGCACACACCCAATCAAAAAAAATCAGAGTAAAAATCAGAGTAAAAAAGGGCGGGAAGAGGGTATCGAGACAGAAGGGAAAGGGGAACAGATTGCATGTCGGCACTATCGAATGCTGTAGCTCATCGTCATGAACACCATCGACAAGTTGTTTTTCTATTGGTTGTGAACTCCTCAGAAGTCTCCAAACCCTCAACCAACCTCCGTTCCCATTGTCTCGTGTTGTGAGGAATCTGTTAATCCTCCTCCCTTCCTCCCTCCCATTTCTCCGTGGTTGTCGTTGAGCACCAGCCATTCGTTTGCTTGTCCTTGTTGTTTCTCGACCCCCGTTCGTTTCGGTGATTCGGATAGGAAAAGGCTCCGAATTGTTGTAGTGCTTCCCTTTCCCTTTCTTCGCTCGCACTCTCTCGCACTCTCTCCCTCTACTGTAGTCTAGTCTCTCTTTCCATTAACCTTTCGGAAAACCCTTCAACCCCCCTCCCCCACAGTTAAACCCTAGTAAATTCAAAGTCATTCTTTTCTCTGTCTCTCTTGAATCCCAAGTTTTTCTTTTCTTTTCTTCTTCCTCAATCCCTCGCGCCGAGCAAAACGAGTAATCTTTCTTCGGCTCTGCTCCCGCCGCGTGCGCCCTTGCCCTCATTTGCCTTCTCCTTCACACTTCCCTTTTCTCTCACCCCCCCCTAGTCACACTTGTCAACAACACCCGAGAACAAGGCACAGCAACACAACAGCCCAGCCCGTTCCTGCATTGAGCTGCCTTTCAACCACGCAACCGGCATCTCACGAGTGAACGAGTCCTATCTTTGAAAGGTTTGTGATAATTCATTCTTCCCCTTTTAACTTTGTTCTTCCCTTGACTCCTATTCCAATGCCGGTGGCTTCTCACCACCACCACCACCACTATCAACTCTAACGGACAATCGCATCTGTCATTGAATTGTCTCGTTACTTTAACGACGCTGTTTGTATATGTTGCTGATCCGACCGTGTCCGTTCTGTTAGCACAACTCCGTACACTCTTTGCCCGAATATCGCACCACTACCACTACAGGTGGCCGCTCGTCGCCCCTGAACAACTTCGTCTCAGCACCCAACGCTAAATTGTTCTTCCATCACACTATGAAGCCGATATCTACAATTTTTTTCACTGCATTGGCAGGATATGTTCATTTGTCTGCTGCCATAGGTGACGCTACCTACTACGGATGTTACAACAGCAGTGGCTCCCTCCAGACAAAGGGGGAGGATAATTTTCAGTCGCGAGGGAAATGTAGGGAAACTTGTGTCAAGAATCCAGGCTATGCTGTACAGGCAATGACCAACAGCACATTTTGTTTGTGTGGAAACCATCTTCCGAATGATGCATACAAGGTGGACAACAGCAAATGCAGACAAGGATGCCCGGGCTTTGAACAGGAAACATGTAAGAGCCTCTTTATACTTTATACTTTTCTTCTGTTGTGAAGTTTCACCCAGCAAATATTCGAATACTTAGTCCAACTAACGCGTTATATAGGTGGTACCCGCTTGGGTGACTACTACTCAGTTTATTTGTCTGGATTGGAGGAGAGCCCCGATCAAGATCCTGTTTCGTCCTCGTCATCGAGTTCGCCCACTTCAACAGCAGAAGGTATGTATCGATTTCTATCTATAACGATGTGCATCCCTACTAATCCTCGGCCAAGGTGGATCTACTACTTCCCACCCCACAGTTACACCCACCTCGGATAAGAGCCTGTCCTCATCGTCTGCACCTTCAGAACCTAAGAAATCTGTCGATAAAGCTAGTGTTGCTGCTGGGGTAGTTGTGGGTGTGTTGGCGGTATTGGGGATTGGACTGGGACTTTTCCTTTTCGTCAGACGGAGAAAGAGGCAGCAAGTCGAGGAGGAGTACAAGAGGTCAGTCGCAGCTAGGGAGTTTGCGAAGAAACCTCAACAGGACCACCGACTCGACCCTGTCATGATCCAGAGGAGAGACAGTGTTGGAAGCATTGCGGATAATCAGGACTATTCGAGGAGAATTCTGAAGGTTGGTGCCCCATCTCTAAGTTTTGCCAAATGCCTTGCTAATAGGTTTGTGTCAGGTCACAAACCCCGACGATAGGTAAAAGTTCTTCTAATGGCAATGATAATTGGAGTTGTGTACTGCAAGTCTTGAGAGACACGGAGCGGTCTACTCTTTTCCTTTGTACCTTTTCTTTACACCAATTGCCCCTGCTTTATATCCGTCTTCTCTGTTTCCTATCAATATCAATTCCCGCATTATGTAAAGTCCTCGAAGGCTGTCCTGGGCACTAGCAAACTGGTGGGTATGATGGACAGAGGCATTCAAATTAATGTGCATTTCTTTCCTTTTATTTGGGATGGGATTGGGCGTGATTGGGAAGGTCATTGGTGAGGATGGAGGACAAGGGGACATAGTAGCTGATCCTGCTAAAACTCTTTTTATTTACTTTGCTTCTTTCATTCTCTTTTTTTTCCTGGTATCTTCCTTTTGTGTCACTGGCTTTTCCATATTCCTTTCTGCTTCTGGTCCTGTTTTTACTTCATGTCGTTATTTCCTTGTATTACTTTTTTATTTCTTCTTTCATACTAGAGCATGTTCTCATTGTCTGGACGGATCGGCCGTTCGGTCATTTGGTCGGGTTGGTACTGCACATGAAAGGCGAAGTTAGGACAGTATCGGGAGAGATAGAATAAGATGGGGGGGGTCCTGGATTGGAGGTTGGGAGGGGTAATCGGTAACTTTTTTCTTCACACATCACTCCTACACTACCAAAAAAAAATACCACTTTTGTACATTTTCACTTGGAGGGTCTCTCATTCTTTCTCCCTCTATCCCTCCCCCTCTCTCTATGTGTCTCTATGTGTCTCTTTGTGTGTGCGTGTCTCCATTTATTTTCCCCCCATACCTTCGTGTCAATACTGGAACCTCGCCGCTGGTAGATGAGGGACTAATACTTTGGTTTTCTTCTTCTTTATATATATATATTGGACCTTGGTACGTGAAGGGAGAGAGGGAGGGAAGGGTTAGAAGGGGGGAGTGTGGAGATGCAGAGGTGAGGAGATGAGAGGGATAAAGGAAAAGCATTGTTCTATTAGCTTATCATACAAGTATTAAGTCATTATGCTATGCACGTGCCGCACCGTAATTTTTCCTTTTCCTTTTCTTTTCTCTCTCACTAACCGCATCGCATCGATGGCACCATATCAATGGCATCGGAGAGAACGAGTTCGATCTGGGTAGCGGGTTAGTGGGCGAGGGGGAGGGCAAGTGATTTGTCAATTACTACTACACACCGAGTATTATATCAGGTATGATAATATAATAACTTATTTCAGCAGCCGTATTTTTTCTTTTTTCTTTCCCTCCCCTCCCCCCACCGAGAGAGGGTGAGTTGTCAGTAGAGTATCAGCAGGAGAAACGCAAAACTGTAGTACAGTGCACACTACAAAAACTGCACAACAACCACCACCAATATGGTATAATAATAATAATTATCATACCACACCGTATATAATACTCGACTTATATAGTACGGTACCTACCAGTGACGAAACTACGCGGACAAGAGTGCGAAAAGAGGTTTAAAAAAGATAACGGCGCAAAAGGTGTACTGTAGATGACGTTTTAAATATATTGTTATATTACAACTGCAGTATCGGTACTGCAACTGTGTCGTATCGTATTTGTATTGTGCTGTAGCTTTTCTCGTACGCAACGCGTGCATGACAATGGGCGGGGGGGGGGATACTGCAAGTCAAATGGATAAAAGGGGGGAAAAAGCTAGCTAAGCCAAGAAGTTGACATAAGATAGAAGGAGGGAAGGAAGGAAGGAAGGAAGGAAGGAAGGAAGGAAGGAGGAGGAGCTCGTGATGATGTGTGCAGTATTGTGTAAGCGCGGGTTGTGCTACGGTACCGGTACTGTACGATATGCACAGGGTATTATTAGGTGGGAGGGGAGTGGGGCGAGAGAAAAACCGTGTAAGGTATACCGGCATGCATAGAATTACTCCCTGAAGAGGGAGCGAGTGAAGAGGGGAGAAAAGAAATCGTGGTTTCTCGGATCATATCAGAACGTGTTGGACAGGAAGCTTCTTCCCCCGCGTAGACTATTGTTAATGAAGTGACTGGCGAGCCGATGGGCCAACGGGCTGACAGATTGACAAACTAGGGCAACATGGAATACTACACGGTAACTAACAAACCAAATTCAACTCTGCCCTCAAGTAATAGTTTGCTGGTTCGTTCGTCTATCATTCTCCTTACTTGTTTCCTCGCCCTCCGAGATATATTTCAGATAAAGGGAAAAAAAGACAAGACAAAAACATAGGGGCACACCCCGCCCTTTCCTTCCTTTCGTTTCCCTTCTTTATGTAAGAAAAGAGTCAAAAAAAATCATATCAAGAGCATTCGTACAAGGTGAACGTCAATTCAAAGTTTCGGAATATGTATCGACTTGGAAACCATCGCGCAACCGCTGGCAGCGAAAATCAGGATTGCGGGGTGGAACTCCAACAACCCAGTTCCGGCAGTGCCGAGAGGCAAATTGTCCAAGTACCATCCCTTGTATGCCCAGTATGCCATGACCATGACAATAGAGAGGGTGGTAGGGATCGGGGTGCCCTCAAAGTATTTGGACTTTCCCGCAGCATCCTTCGGGAGAGATTGAACCGTCACGTTGAAGCGCGCGAGACGTGAGAGGCCACAGAGAACGAAAACTGTGAGGACGATGGTATCCAGGAACGTACGAAAGCCGAGAGCGAAGGCGCAAGAAGCCGGGGCCATGCCGAAAGAGATCTGGGCACTCGTTAGTAAAATTTCCATGTAGCACAAATCGAAGCATCGGGGGGGGTTGTAAACCAAATCTGCGAGGGAATCAAGCTCCTGTCCCATCAAGGAGCTCTTCTTTCTCCAGCGAGCTACTTTCCCATCCATAAAGTCAAAGAAGAGTCCGAATGGCATGAAAGTCATCGCGAGCCAAAGTTGAGCAAGGTCATCGGGGCTGCCGAGACAGTATCGCAGTGACGAAAAGATACTCATCGCTCCGCAGAAACCTGTAGGGCATTGCACATCAGCTCATCGCTCGGTCGGATTTGGCCTACGGGTTTTGAACGGACCGTTGAGCTCAGTGATTAGATCGGCCATATGGAGCGCTCTGTAGCGGGTTTGTTAGTTTTGAGAGGCCAGATATCCCATCAAATTTGCCATCCCGTACCTGATCATGGAGAAATGTCGGTCATCATCAGCGAGCGCAGTTACCTTGGCTTGATCCTCTGCAAACAATCAGCCAATGCCCGAACCATGCCAAACTGCGCAACGGAGGTCCAAGCACGACCTGTAGGCAGACTCCGAGCTGGAGAGGATCATACCTGGTGAAGCCAATGGCTTCTGCTCATTGGCAGCAGCGGCTCCGTTTCTTCGTGACATTGTGTCCTTTTAGCCCGTACGTAGGCTTAGGTGCTGAGGGAGATATACGCTCAGACTCCGTGTCTTAGGCGGGCACACAAAAACCGGGAGGTCTTCTAGTCGGGGGGGGAATCGAGAGGGGGCCTAGGTTTAATAAGAAGAGAGAAAGCGTTGCTATCAGATGTAGAAATCTGGGATTCGGAGAGGGGGCGGTGGTGTTGTTGAAGACTTGATGTTGAGCCTGCGTTTTTCTTGGTGTCTTGGGGGATCCGGGAACGGAGGCTGAGATCATGACTATGCCAAGAATTGCAAAGGAAAAAAGTGAGCTTGCCCACTGTTTGGGCAAACTGTGGCGAGCACCAACGGAGAATCTAGGGCGGTTTTTCGCCAAGACCGGGCGTTACTTAAGGCTGGGCGGTGCCTGGAATCTAAAATGGCCCCTTCGATGCCCCAGTTCTCATAGTAACTGAGGTGCGGGTTTCAGGTGTCTACTGTTATGCGGCTGAGTGTGTCACAATCACCCTCTGCAAGGGTTAAGATGGTGATCCCTACAAGCGAAGAAAATTGTGGGACAAATGGGTGTCTCCCACCAAAAAACTGGGGTTTACTGAATAATCATCAGCAGCACAAAAATATTTAAAAATTAAGACATTGGGTAGATAGCTTCAATTACCTCTGGCAATTAACTACATAGATTTTAGAAGGTTAATATAAAAGGAATGTCTGTCTCCAACCACTGGAGTTGAAATTACCTCCAACAACCCTGCCTGACAGGCATTTTTCTGCTGTAGCAACAAGAATAACTTAATTCCCCACCTACTTAATCTAAATAGTGGAACACAAATGACATCTACATTCCTAAAACAAGAAGAGGTAAAGTGGAGAAGCAATAAGACTAGTGTATGAACTTATTTTCAGCTCAAGGTTGAACTCTAAGTTGGTATCAATGTGTGAAAACTCCATATTTTGGTGAGTTTTCGGGCTTGTCCCACTATTTTCTTCACCCGGATGATCAAAAAGGCGCTACGTATGGTTCGTGCGGATCAAGACCTGCACTAGGAATCTAGCTATTTTCAAACGATTATACCACCAGAACAAGTCACCCAGGTGCCTCAAAAAAACCTCTACAATATTCTCCTTATCTCTCTCAACAAT
>Ga0307513_10003224_pt1 | contig 22260 bp, 14 predicted proteins | sample 15_EM_MG_FD_202174 | JGI IMG/M metagenome (GOLD analysis project Ga0307513, IMG submission 202174) | Populus trichocarpa ectomycorrhiza microbial communities from riparian zone in the Pacific Northwest, United States - 15_EM | ecosystem: Host-associated > Plants > Roots > Unclassified | place... | reverse complement strand
TGTCCTGGTTCTGGGTGGCACGCGCTTCGTCGGTCGGCACATCGTCGAGGCCTTGCTCGGCGCCGGGCACACGGCCAGCATCTTCGCTCGCGGCCAATCGCCCGACGAGTTGCCGGCCGCGGTGGAGCGGCTGCGCGGCGACCGTGACGCCGGCGCGGCCGGCCTGCAAGCGCTGGCCGGGCGTTCGTGGGACGCCTGTGTCGACGTCAGCGGCTACACGCCGCGCCAGGTGCGCGCCAGCGCCGAAGCATTGCGGGCGCGGGTGCGGCACTATCTGTTCGTCAGCGCGGTCAGCGTGTATGGCGACCCGGTGCAAGGCCCGGTCGATGAGACGCAGCCGCGGATCGCAGCCGCCGCCGAAGACGTCGTCGACGTGAACGGCGAGACCTATGGCGCGCTGAAGGTCGCCTGCGAAGACATCGTCCAGCAGCTCTACGGCGATCGCTGCGCGCTGCTGCGGCCGCAGGTCGTCGTCGGGCCGCACGATCCGAGCGGCCGCTATGCCTACTGGCTCGAACGCGCGGCGCGAGGCGGCGAGATGCTGGCGCCGGGCGACGGCAGCGACCACCTCCAGGTCATCGACGTGCGCGACCTCGCGCGCTTCACGGCCACGCTGATCGAGAACCAGCGCGGTGGCGTCTTCAACCTCGCCGGCCCGCGGTTCACCTGGGCCGCGTTCATGCAGATGATCGGCGCGGACAAGGCTGCCTGGGTCTCGGCCGAAATCATCCGGTCGGCGGGGTTGAGCTTCGTCGAGCTGCCTCTGTTCAGGCCCGAAGGCGGCGCGCGCAGCAGCCTGATGCACGTGAGCAACCGGCGCGCACAGGCAGCAGGGCTCGTGTTGACCGACCCTGCCATCACCGTGCGCGACACGCAGGGCCGCAGTGCCGGCAGCGACATGTGCGAGCCGATTTCGGCGGCACGCGAAGCAGCGTTGATCGAGCTCGCTCGGCGGGGTTCAAGCTAGGGCCGGTGGGCTCGAGGCCGTTGCTTTTCCGCCGCGGGCGCTTATGCTGAACGGGCTCACAAGGGCGATCGAGAGGAGGCAGCGATGGTGTCCGTACAAGGCTTTATCACCAAGCTCGCCGCTGCGTCGGTGCTGCTCGTTTCCATGGCGGCGGGGGCCGGTGTCACCGTGCTGCACGGCTTCGACTACGACGACGGCGAATACCCCGAAGGGCGGTTGCTGATCGGCCACGACGGGCGGATCTACGGCACCACCTATGCCGGCGGCAGCTCGCACGTCGGCACGGTGTTCGCGGTTGGCACCGACAAGGTCCACACGATCCTGCATTCGTTCAGCGGCCCGGACGGGCTGTCGCTCGACGCCGGCCTGGTGCAGTGGGCCGACGGCACCCTGTTCGGCAGCACGCCGCAGGGCTCGGTGACGATCGGCAACGTCGTCACGAGTTTCGGCGGCAGTGTCTTCAAGCTCGGGCCCGACGGCAGCGGCTTCAGCACGCTGCGCACCTTCAGCGGCAGCGTTCCCGACGGCAGCCAGCCGGGCATGCTGGTCGATGGCGGCGACGGCTACCTCTACGGCGGCATGCGCGTGGGCGGTAGCAGCAGTGCCGGCACCTTGTTCAAGATCGCACCCGACGGCGCGCTGGCAACGATCTACACGTTCACGCCATCGGTCGGCTTTGTTCCCGATCGCCAGCTCACGTTGGGCAGCGACGGCAAGCTTTATGGCGCGCTGCGCAACGGCCCGGCCCCCAACGCCGACGGCGTGCTGTTTCGCATCGACCGCAGCGGCGGCGCTTACACGCAACTGCACGCGTTCAACGGCAACGACGGCGCCGCGCCGTCGGGCGCGCTGGTCGAGTTCGGCGGCGCGTTCTACGGCGTCACCGGCGGCGGCGGCGCGACCGGCAATGGCACCGTCTTCCGGCTGGCCGCCGACGGCAGCCTGAGCACGTTGCATGCCTTCAACGGCAGCGACGGCGCCGGCCCGCTGGGCCCGCTTGCGCTCGGCCCCGACGGCAACCTCTACGGCCTGACCTACGGTGGTGGCCTCGATTGGGGCGGAACGATCTTCCGCATCTCACCGCAAGGCGCCTTCACGCTGCTGCACCGGCTCGTCTATGCCGACGGCACCCACCCGTTCGCCGGGCCGGTGATGGGCGCCGACGGCATGCTGTTTGGTGCGACGACGCAGGGCGGCGGCGGCTCGCTGGCCACCGGTTCGGTGTTCCAATTCGACGCGCTGGCGCCGCAGCCGGCGGCGCTGAGCCTGAGCAAAGCCTGCTACAACGAATTCAACACCTGCTTCCGGCCGATCAACACCGGCGTCGGGCAACGGTACGACGTGTTCTGGTCGTCGGAAAACCTGAGCACCTGCGTGGCCAGTGGCGCCTGGAACGGCACGAAACCGCCCGCGGGCAGCCTCTCGGTGACACCCACGCGGCCGGGCATCTTCACCTACCGGCTGGTCTGCAGCGGGCCGCGCGGCATCAAGGCGGCGAGCGTGACGGTCACGGTTGGCTGAAGCGCACGCAGGCCGGCGTCCCGGCCGCCGCCACGCGGCCGTGCGTCCCCCCGATCATCCGGTTCGAGAGCCTGCGCTGCATCCGCGAGAGCGACCGCAGCGGCGGCTCCGAGCCCTACATCTGGCCCGCGCTGATCTGGGTCGACCCGCAGACCCTCGCGCTGCCCGAACGCATCGGCATCACCGCCGCCGTGCTGGGCGACGCGCGCGAGGTCATAAGAGCGGCATGCGCCCCGGCGACGTGGCGGCCATCCCGCCCGGCGTCGGCACCTTGCGCGTGCGGCTCGAAGACGGCAAACGCACGTTCAGGCGTTTGCTCCCGATCGTCGCGCTGTGGGAGAACGACGACACGCCGTCGAAGGCGATGAAGGCCGGCTTCGTGGCTTACGTGGCCGCGTTGCGCAGCGAGATGTCGGCCTTGTTCGCCCAGGTCCTGCAGCCGAACGGGCCGACGATCGAATCCCTGCTGCCCGACACGCTGCGCCGCGTGTTCCAGACCATGGCGCGGGCGATCGGCGACAACCTCAGCGGCACCGACCACTTCCAGCTCGCCATCGGCACGCTGAATCTGGACGACTTCGTCGCGCTCGCCGGCCACACCTGGAAAGCCGAGGTCAGCGAGCGCTTCACGATGACGTTTCGCCGCGACGAGGACCCCGGCAACCACTACGAGATCGATGTCGGCGCGACGCTGAAGCCGGTCGTCATCGACCCCTGCCAGACGCTGGTCAAAGCGGTGCGCGACGCCGAGAGCGCGGTCGAAGGCGTGCAGGCCGAGATCCGCGAACTGCAGGCCGAACTGTCGGGCCAGACGCCGGGCGAGCCGCCGTTGCCGAAAGCGGCGCTGGTGGCCGAGATCCGACGCCTGCGCGAAGAAGAACTGCCGCCGCCACCGGCGGCGTGGTGCTGGCGAGCCGGTAGCTGCGCCGCCGCGCCGGCTACAGCCAGCGCGGCCGTCGGCGCCGGCCTACCGAAGCATTGCCAATCCTCCTACGGCCGATTTGGCCGTGGCATGGCGAAATGGTGAACTCGACAAAATCAGTGAGGGCACCATGAACGACACGGGGAACAGCATTCGCCATCACGCCGCGGCGCCGCCGGTGGCCGTGCCTGTGGGACATATCGGCCCGGTCGCGCTGCCGGGTACCAACCGCCACATCTGGTGGACCGGCCGGGTCGCCATCGGCCTGCGCTACGAGGGCCAGCAGCGGCAAGGGCCGGTCGGTGAGTCGGCCGCCTGGGTGCAGGATCTGATGCTCGCCGGTCGCAACCGGCAGCCGGAGGGCGCCCCCGGGCGTTGAGCCTCAGGCCGCCACCGGCACCAGAAAGTCCCGCCCGATCCCGGCGCCGAGCACGTTGACGCGGTCGAGGAACTGCGTCAGGTACGCGTGCAGCCCGTTGGCCAGGATCTCGTCGATGCGGATGTATTTCAGGTCGGCGCGCAGGCGGCCGGCGAGGCGCAGCGTCTCGCCGCTTTGCTGGTTGGCGACCATCTCGAGGTTGTGCAGCACTTCGTTCAGGCAAGCCGCCAGCGAGCGCGGCATGTCGGGCCGCAGGATCAGCAGTTCGGCAACGCGATCGGGGCGGATCACGTTGCGGTAGACCTTGCGGTAGACCTCGAAGCCCGAGACCGAGCGCAGGATCGCGCTCCAGTGGTAGAAGTCGACCTCCTGCGCTTCCTTCGCGGCACCGGGGCCGAAGTAGTCGCCGCCGCCCAAGGCCTGGAACTTGACGTCGAGCAGCCGAGCGGTGTTGTCGGCACGCTCCAGGAACGTGCCGATGCGCAGGAAGTGCAGCGCCTCGTCCTGCAGCATCGTGCCGACGGTGACGCCGCGGCTCTGGTGCGAGCGCACCTTGACCCATTCGAAGACCGCGCTCGGGTCGCGCTCGAACGGGCCGTGGCGCAGCAGCCGGTTGAATTCGAGCCAGGTCTGGTTCTGCGTCTCCCAGACCTCGGTGGTCAAGGCGCCGCGCACCGCGCGTGCGTTCTCGCGCGCCGCCCGCAGGCAGGCCAGGATCGACGACGGGTTCTTCTCGTCGCGGACCATGAAGTCCATGACGTTGCGCGCGGTGACCTCGTCGTACTTCTGCGAGAAGCTCAAGGTCAGCTCGCTGATCGACAGCAGGCCGCGCCAGCCCTCTTCGGCCATGTCGTCGGATTGCGGCAGCAGCGAGGTCTGGTAGTTGACGTCGAGCATGCGGGCGGTGTTCTCGGCGCGCTCCATGTAGCGGGCCATCCAGAACAGGTGGTCGGCGGTTCTCGAAAGCATGATCGGTCCTCCTTCAGTCTTCGCTCAGTCTTCGCTCAGTCTTCGAGTACCCAGGTGTCCTTCGTGCCCCCGCCCTGGCTGCTGTTGACGACCAATGAGCCGTCCTTCAGCGCGACCCGCGTCAGCCCGCCGGGCACCATCTGCACGTCCAGCCCCGACAGCACGAAAGGCCGCAGGTCGATGTGGCGCGGCGCGACGCCGCTTTCGACGAAGGTCGGGCAGGTTGACAGCGCCAGCGTCGGCTGCGCGATGTAGTTGCTCGGGTTGTCGACCAACTGGGCGCGGAAGGCCTCGATCTCGGCCTTGCTCGCCGCCGGCCCGACCAGCATGCCGTAGCCGCCGGCGCCGTGGACTTCCTTGACGACCAGTTCGTGCAGGTGGTCGAGCACGTACTTGAAGTCGTCTTCCTCGCGGCACAGGTAGGTCGGCACGTTGTTCAGGATCGGCTTCTCGCCGAGGTAGAACTCGATCATCTTCGGCACGTACGGATAGATGCTCTTGTCGTCGGCGATGCCGGTGCCGATCGCGTTGGAGAGCGTGATGTTGCCGCGCCGGTAGACCTCCAGCAGCCCGGCGCAGCCGAGCGTCGAATCCTTGCGGAACACGTCGGGGTCGAGGAAGTCGTCGTCGACCCGGCGGTAGATGACGTCGACCCGCTTCGGCCCTTGCGTCGTGCGCATGTAGACGAAGTGGTCGCGGACGACGAGATCCTGGCCTTCGACCAGCTCGACGCCCATCTGCTGGGCGAGGAAGGCGTGTTCGAAGTAGGCGCTGTTGTACATGCCCGGCGTCAGCACCACCACCGTCGGCTCGCTGACGCCGACCGGCGCCATCTGGCGCAAGGTTTCCAGCAGCAGGTCGGGGTAATGCGCGACCGGCGCCACCCGGTGCATGCTGAACAGCTCGGGGAACAGCCGCATCGTCATCTTGCGGTTCTCGAGCATGTAGCTCACGCCGCTGGGCACGCGCAGGTTGTCTTCGAGCACGTAGTAGCTGCCGCTGCCGTCGGGGTTGCCGGCACGCACGATGTCGATGCCGGCGATGTGCGAGTAGACGTCGCCCGGCACCTTGACGCCCATCATCTCGCGCCGGAACTGCGCGTTGTTGAGCACCGCGTCGGTCGGCACGATGCCGGCCTTCAGGATTTCCTGCCCGTGGTAGACGTCGTGGATGAAGCGGTTCAGCGCAGTCACGCGCTGGCGCAGGCCGGCTTCCATCTCGACCCACTCCTGCTTCGGGATCACGCGCGGGATCAGGTCGAAGGGGATCAGCCGTTCGGTGCCGGCGCCGTCTTCATCCTTCGCGCCGTAGACGGCGAAGGTGATGCCGACCCGGCGGAAGATCATCTCGGCCTCGGCGCGCCGGGCCTCCATCGTCTCGCGCGGCTGGCGCTTGAGCCACTCGTCGTAAACAAGGTACTGCTCGCGGACATCCTTGTCCGTTGCGAGCATTTCGTCGAAGCTGGTCTTCATGGCGGTGCTCGCTCTCGTCGTCGTCAAGTTCAAGTGTTAGCAACAACCGGACCGGCCGGACCGACCACGCGCGTGCCGACGGCGACCGACAGCCTGTGGCGGCCACCGCCGCGGATCACGCCGCGCAACGGGGTCACGTCGCCGTAGTCGCGGCCGACCGCGACGCGGATGTGGCCGGTGCCCGGCACCAGGTTGTTGGTCGGGTCCAGGTCGAGCCAGCCGTCGGCCGGCACGCCGCTCGTGCCGGGGCCATAGACCTGGACCCAGGCGTGCGATGCATCGGCGCCGAGCATCTCGGCCTCGTCGTCGGGCGCGTGCGTGAGCAGGTAGCCGCTGACGTAGCGCACCGGCAAACCGAGCATGCGCATCGCGCCGGCCATCAGGTGCGCGAAATCCTGGCAGACGCCGCTCTTCTGCTCGAAGGCTTCGGCCAGCGGCGTGTCGATGTCGGTGCTCTGGCTTTCGTAGGCGAAGTCGGCGTGGATGCGCTGCATCAGCTCGATGGCGCCTTCGAACACCGGCCGCCCGGGCGGGAACGACGGCGCGCCGTAGTCGCGCAGCACCTGCAGCCGCGGCACGAAGGGCGACGGCAGCGCGAACTCGACCGCCGGGTCGAACGGCGCGCGGGCGACGTAGCGCAGCGCCGCGGCCAGCGTGTCCCAAGCCGGCGAGCTGGCCGGCCGCAGCGCGGCGAAGCGCGGCGCCACGCGGACCCGGCTCGTCGCCCGGACGGCCAGCGTGTCGTGCGGGCGAACCAGGCTGAAGTGGCACTGCATGTTGCCGGCAGCGTCGCGCCGAAAGCGCGGCGGCTCGGTCGACGGGCGCACCTGCAGGTCGAACGCGAGCAGCTTTTGCGCCGCATCGTCGAGCGGCTGCAAGTGCGCGAGATGGTGCGCCAAGGAGACCGGCGCCGAGTACTCGTAGCGCGTTTCGTGGGTGACTTCGAGTTCGATCGCGCCCATTGAGCCCGTTATACCCGTTGGTCCTGGCCTTGCGCGAGGATGAAGAAGCGGGTGCCGATCTCGTCGGCCAGCGCCTCGGCGGCATCGCTGAGCGTCGTCGACAGATCGCCCAGGGCGTCGGCGATCTGCGCGTCGCTGGCGCCGCGCAGCGATTCGAGCGTGATGCCGGCGCCTGCCGCCGGCAACCGCGCGAGCAGCGGCTGCAGCGAGGCCGCGCTGCCCGGCAGCTTGCCGAGTTCGGTGCGCAGCCGGCGCAGCACGCCGCCGAAAGCGCGCGGGTTGGCGGTGTCGAGCACCAGCAGGTCGGTGATCGCCAGCAGGTCTTCGTGGCGCTGGTAGCGGGCGCGGAACGTGATGGCGCTGTCGAACAGTTCGAGCAGCAGGTCGATGCCGGCCGCACTGGCCAGGGCTCCCGCGTCGAGGAATGCCTGCAGCCGCGTCGTCAGGCCGATCAGCCGCTCCAGCAGGCGGCCGACGGTGAGCAGCCGCCAGCCGTGGTCGCGGGTCATGCGGTCGCTCTGTGCACCGGTCACCGCGGCCAGCTGCAGCGCCAGCAGGTCGAGCGCGGGCAGCACCTGCGGCAAGGTCGGCAATTCATCGGCGCCGACTTCGAGCGCCTTGCAGAAGGATTCGCCCATCAGCCGGATCAGCCCCCATTGCTCCGACGACAGCCGCTCGCGCAGCGCCTGCGACGCACGTTCGAGCGAGCGCAGGTTGTAGGCCACGCTGGCCGCGTCGTCGATGTCGGCCAGACCGGCGAGCACCGCGCGTTCGAACAGGTGCGGCGCCTGCACCAGCGTCGGCACGCCAGCCGGCGCGAGGCCGTTCTTGACCGCCATCGCCGACAGCGCGCGCTGGACCGGTTCGTCGGCGTCGCTGTCGGCGTCAATCAGCAGCAGGGTCGCGCGCGCCAGCCGCACGAGCTGCTCGGTGCGCTCGGTGTAGCGGCCGAGCCAGAACAGGTTTTCGCCGGTCCGGCTCGACACCGGCCGCCGGCGCTGGGCGATGTCGTCGACCTGCAGCCGCTGCGGCAGCATCGAGAAGGTGTCGACCGGGCCGTCGGTCAGCACCCAGGTATCGAGGCTGGAGCCGCCGCGCTGCATCGAGACGCTGGTGTCCTCGCGCTGGGCGACCCGCGTCATGCCGCCGGGCAGTACGTGCCAGCGGCCGCCGCCGTCGGCGATCGCATACACGCGCACCATCGCAGGGCGCGGTGTCAAGGTGCTGTCGCCCCAGATCGGCGCACGCGAGAAGCGCAGCCGGCCTTGCACGGTCCACGCGTCGGCGTCGCGTTCGATGCGGGCGCCGATGCGGTCGTGCACCTGCGACGTGCGGCCGCCGCGCGGGAAGGTGCTGCGGATGATCTTGCCGTCGAGGTTGTCGACGACGGCCTGCCAGGCCGCCGCTTCGCCGCACCACCAGGTCGGCAGCGACGGCATCGCCAGGTCCTGGCCGGTCAGCCGGCGCGAAATGCCGGGCAGGAAACCCTGGATCGCCGGCGATTCGAGAAACGCGCTGCCCAGCGCATTGGCCATCACCACCGTGCCGGCGCGCGCGGCCTGCAGCAGCCCCGGCACGCCCAGCGCCGAGTCGGGCCGCAACTCCAGCGGGTCGCACCAGTCGTCGTCCAGCCGGCGCAGCAGCCCGTGCACCGGCTCCAGCCCTTCGACGGTCTTCAGGAACAGGCGGTCGCCGCGCACCGTGAGGTCGCCGCCTTCGACCAGCGGCAGGCCAAGGTAGCGCGCCAGGTAGGCGTGCTCGAAGTAGGTCTCGCTGTACGGCCCCGGCGTCAGCAAGGCGACGCGCGGCGACGCACCGCCGGCCACCTGGCGCGCCATCTGCTCGACGGTGTCGAGCAGGCGCCGGTAGCTCGACGCGATGTGCTGCACGCGCAGGTCGCGGAAGGCATCGGGAAACTGGCGTGAGATGACCAGCCGGTTGTGCAGCACGTAGCCCAGGCCCGACGGCCCCTGCGTGCGCTGCGCGACCACCCACCAGCGGCCGTCGGGCCCGCGTGCGATGTCGAAGGCGACGATGTGCAGGCGCAGGCCGCCCGGCGGCTGGACGCCGATCATCGGCCGCAGGTAGCCCGGGTGGCGCAGCAGTAGCGACGGCGGCAGCAGGCCTTCGCGCAGCAGCGTGCGGGCGCCGTAGAGGTCGACCAGCATCGCTTCGAGCAAGGCCGCGCGCTGGACGACGCCGGCTTCGATTGCGGCCCACTCGGCCGGCTCGATGAGCAGCGGCATCAGCTCTAGCGACCACGGCCGGCTGGCGGCACCTTTCTCGTCGAACACGTTGTGGGTGACGCCGTCCAGCCGGATCTGCTGCGCGACCTGGCCGACGCGGCGATCGAGGTCTTCGGCCAGGTCCAGCCCCGAAGTCGGCGCCGGCAGCAGCTCGGCAAAACGCTGCCAGCGCGGCCGCACGCCGCCGGCCGGCACGCGCAGTTCGTCCCAGACCGCCGGCTCGGCGGGCAACGCCCGCCGCAGCAGCGCGTCGAGCGCGCCGGCCGCGCCCGACAACGGCTCGAACGGCAGCGTGCTTTGCGACTGGGTCTGGCTCAAGTCGACCCTGCCTCAAGGAGCCCGGCGCAGATCGAGCGTGAACGGGAACTCGCGGCTCGGCTGCGCCGGTTTGACATCCATCTGCCCCGGCGTGTGGCCGAAGCGGAAGAAGCGCGCCAGGCGCCGGCTCTCGGCGGTGAAGGCGTTGACCGGGAAGTCTGCGTGGCTCAGGCCGCCCGGGTGCGCGACGTGGTAGCGGCAGCCGCCGATCGAACGCTGCAGCCAGCGATCGACGATGTCGAAGGTGAGCGGCGCGTGCGATGGAATCGTCGGGTGCAAGGCCGACGGCGGCGCCCAGGCCTTGTAGCGCACGCCGCAGACGAATTCGCCGATCCGCCCGGTCGGCTGCAGCGGCACCGCGCGGCCGTTGACGGTGATCAGGTGGCGGTTGTCGTTCAGCCCGGTGACCTTCAGTTCCAGCCGTTCGAGCGACGAGTCGACATAGCGGACCGTGCTGCCGGCGCTGCCTTCTTCGCCCATCACGTGCCAGGGTTCGAGCGCCGTGCGCAAGGTCAGGCCGATGCCGAGTGTCGCGACCTCGCCGACGAGCGGGAAGCGGAACTCGAAGTGCGGCGCGAACCAGGCCGGGTCGAAAGCGAAGCCGGCCTGGTTCAGCTCGGCCATCACATCGTCGAAGTCCATCTGCAGGAAGGTCGGCAGCAGGAAGCGGTCGTGCAGCCCCGTGTCCCAGCGGGTCAGCCGCGTATTGCCGCGGCCACGGTACGGCTCGCGCCAGAACCACGCGACCATCGCGCGCAGCAGCAGTTGCTGGGCCAGGCTCATGCGCGCGTGCGGCGGCATCTCGAAGGCGCGCAACTCGAGCAGGCCGAGGCGGCCGGTCGGGCCGTCGGGCGAGTACAGCTTGTCGATGCAGAACTCGCTGCGGTGGGTGTTGCCGGAGACGTCGACCAGCAGGTTGCGCAACGCGCGGTCGACCACCCACGGCGGCACTTCCTTGCCCAACGCGAGCTGTTGCGCCAGCTCCTGCAGCGCGATCTCGACCTCGTAGACCTGGTCGTTGCGCGCTTCGTCGATGCGCGGCGCCTGGCTCGTCGGCCCGATGAACATGCCCGAGAACAGATAGCTCAACGACGGGTGGTTGTGCCAGTAGGTCAGCAAGCTGGCCAACAGGTCGGGCCGGCGCAGGAACGGGCTGTCGGCCGGCTTCGCGCCGCCGAGCACGAAGTGGTTGCCGCCGCCGGTGCCAGTGTGGCGGCCGTCGAGCATGAACTTCTCGGTCGACAGCCGCGTGCGGTGCGCCGCGTCGTAGAGGAACTCGGTGTGGTCGACCAGATCGGCCCAGCTGTGCGCCGGGTGGATGTTGACTTCGATGACGCCGGGGTCGGGCGTCACCTGCAGCACCTTCAGGCGAACGTCGCGCGGCGGCGGGTAGCCTTCGAGCACGATCTTCACCCGCAGCTCGGCCGCGGTGGCTTCGACCGCGGCGAGCAGTTCGAGGTAGTCCTCCAGGTGCTCGAGCGGCGGCATGAAGACGTACATCACGCGGCTCTTGCCGCCGTGCTGGCTTTCCGACTTCGGGCCGTTGGCGCGCTGCGGGTCGCGCACCTCGACGCAGAGCGCCGTGCGGGTGATCCAGCCGGCCGATTCGTGGCGCGCGGGCAGCGTGTCCGGGTCTTTCGGATGCGGCGTCACCGGCATGTGCGGCGAGGCGGCGTCGAGTTCGCCGCCGCCGTAGTCGCCGGCATCGGGGCTCTCGCTTCCACCTAGACCAGCGCCCAGACCAGTGCCTGGACCAGCACCCAGGCCGGCGCCGGCAGCACCGGCCTCGGACAAGGCCCCGGGCGCGCCGGCCGTGCCTTCGGCGGCGCGTGCCTGCGCGACCAGCAGCGCCGGGGTCGGCAGCGGTGCCTGCGGCGCGAACGGGTCCTGCACCTGCAAGGTCGGCTGGTCGCCGGGCGCAGCCCACGGCAGCGAATCGAGCGGCAAGCGGTAGCCCATCGGCGAATCGCCGGGGAACAGGTACAGCCGCTCGTCGCGAATGAACCACGAGCCGGTGATCCAGTCCGGCCCGGCCGCACCTTTCTTCAACTCCCTCTTCAGCGGCAGCAGATAGCCGACCGGCGCGTCCAGCCCCTGCTGGAAGATGCGGCGCAGGCGCGCACGTTCGAGTTCGTCGTCGAGCTTCGATTCGAACGGGTCGACATTCACCGGCAGCCGGCGTTCGCGCCACAGGTAGTACCAGGTGTCCTCGAACGCCGCCTGAACGTACTTCGGATCGAGCTTCAGCCGCCCGGTCAGCGCGTTGATGAAGGCCTGCGCGTCGGCGCTGGTGTAGCGGTGCAGCTCGCGCTCGTCGGCGAACAGCGACGGGTCGTTCCAGCACGGCTGGCCGTCGGCGCGCCAGCCGATCGTCAGGGCCCAGCGCGGCAATTGCTCGCCCGGGTACCACTTGCCCTGGCCGAAGTGCAGGAAGCCGCCGAGGCCGTACTTGGCGCGCAGCCGGTGCACGAGCTCGGTCGCGAAGCCGCGCTTGGTGGGACCGAGCGCGTCGATGTTCCACTCGGCGCCGTCGCGGTCGTCGACCGAGACGAAGGTCGGCTCGCCGCCCATCGTCAGCCGCACGTCCTGCTCGGCCAACTTCTTGTCGACCGCGTCGCCGAGGTCGACGATGGCCTGCCACTGCGGGTCGGTGTAGGGGTAGGTCACGCGCGGCGATTCGTAGATCCGCGTGACCTGCATCGTGTGCGTGAACTCGACCTCGCTCTCGTCGACCGCGCCGCTGACCGGCGCCGCGCTCGACGGCTCGGGCGTGCAGGCCACCGGGATGTGGCCCTCGCCGGCCATCAGCCCCGAGGTCGGGTCGAGGCCGATCCAGCCGGCGCCGGGCAGGTAGACCTCGCACCAGGCGTGCAGGTCGGTGAAGTCGATCTCGGTGCCCGAGGGGCCGTCGAGCGACTTGATGTCGGCCTTCAGCTGGATCAGGTAGCCGGAAACGAAACGCGCCGCCAGGCCCAGGTGGCGCAGCAGTTGCACCAGCAGCCAGCCGGTGTCGCGGCACGAGCCGGCCGCCGTCTCCAAGGTGACCTCGGGGGTCTGCACGCCGGGCTCCATGCGGATCAGGTAGCTGATCTCGCGCTGCAGCCGCTGGTTCAGGCCGACCAGGAAATCGATCGTCCGCAGCGGCTCGCGCGAGACGCTGTCGACCAAGGTCTTGAAGAGCGGCGTCAGCGCGCCCTTGGCCAGATACGGCGCGAGGTCGTGTTCGACATCGGGGGCGTACTTGAACGGGAACTTCTCGGCCTCGGGTTCGAGGAAGAAGTCGAACGGGTTGTAGACCGACATCTCGGCAACCAGATCGACGCTGACCTTGAACTCCTTCGTCTTCTCGGTGAAGACCAGCCGCGCCAGATGGTTCGCGAACGGGTCCTGCTGCCAGTTGATGAAGTGATCGGCCGGCTCGATGCGCAGCGAATAGCTGAGGATCGGCGTGCGGCAATGCGGCGCCGGGCGCAGGCGCACGACCTGCGGCGACAAGGCGACGCGGCGGTCGTAGCGGTAGTGCGTGACGTGGTTCAGCGCAACATGGATGGACACTTAAAGGGCTCCTCGGGCGTTCGCCTGTTGCGTTTTTTGGTCGTGTCGGGGCTTGCAAGCTCCGGGCCACGGGACCGATCAAGGTCCGTCGGCCGCGACGCCATGATGCCAGTAACGCCGCGCAGACTGTCGCTCGCAAACCGCAGGGCTGTTGCTCGGCAGCGTCCAGGCGCCGCAGGTGTCGCTGCGGATCACGTCGATGCCGCGTTCGAGATAGCGCTCGACGACATCCGGCGCCGGGTGGTGGAAACGGCTGCGGTAGGCCGCCTGGACGACCGCGGTGCGCGGCCCGACGGCATCGATGAAAGGCGCGGTCGACGAGGTTCGGCTGCCGTGGTGCGGCACCAACAGCACCTCGCTGCGCAAGTCGGCGCCGCGGGCCAGCAAGGCGGCTTCCTGCGCCGCTTCGATGTCGCCGGCGAGCAGCAGGCGGGTGTTCTCGCCCTGCACGCGCAGCACGCAGCTCACTGCGTTCGGCTTCGTCGCAGCCGCGTGTTCGGCCGCCGTCGGGTGCAGCATCTCGAAGCGCACGCCGTCCCACGCCCATGACTGGCCGGCTTCGCAGCGGCGATGCGGCCGGCCGCTGGCGAGCAGCGGGTGGTCCTCGGCCAGCGAGCTGCTGATCTCGGCGACGGGCATGCCGGCGATCAGCGAGGCGGCGCCGCCGACGTGGTCGCCATCGCGGTGGCTCAGCACCAGCAGGTCGACGCGCGGCTCGCCGCGTGCGCGCAGCAGCGGCAGCAGCACGCGCTGGCCGGCATCGGCGTCGGGCGAATACTGTGGGCCGGTGTCGTAGACCAGCAGGTGGCGGGCGGTGCGCACCAGCACCGCGGTGCCCTGGCCGATGTCGGCCGCGACCGCCTCGAAGCGCCCCGGCGGCGGGCGCTCGATCGGCGGCCACAGCAACGGCAGCAGCAGCGGCAGGCCGAGCGCGCGCAGCCGCCACGGCAGCGGCAGTACCAGCAGTGCACCGCCCAGCAGGCCGGCTGCCACGCCCCAAGCCGGCGCCGCACCGGCGCTCCAAACCGCCAGCGGCGCGCCGGCCAGCATGCCGAGGTAGGCCAGCAACGCCTGCACGATGGCGGCTGCCGCCAGCCACAGCGGCGGCGCCAGCGCGCCCAGCAGCGCCAGTGGCGTGACCAGCAACGTGACGACCGGGATCGCGACCAGGTTGGCCGCGAAGCCGACCAGCGAAATCTGCTGGAAGAAGACCATCGACAGCGGCGCCAGGCCGACGGTGGCGATCAGCTGGGTTCGCAGGCCGCCACGCAGCAGGGCTTTGAGGCGGCCGCGCCAGCCCACCGGCGCCGGCCCGATGACGGCGGTGACCGGCTCCGAGCCGATCAGCATCGCGACCGCGACGAACGACAGCCAGAAGCCCGGCTGCAGCATCGCCCATGGGTCGAGCGCGGTCACCACCACGGCGGCCGCGAGCAGCACCGCCGCCAGCGGCCAGCGCAGGCCGAAGCTGCGCAGCAAGACGACCACCGCGATCATCCACACCGTTCGTTGCGCCGGCACGCCCCAGCCGGCGAGCACCGAGTACAGCCCGGCGGCGAGCAGCCCGCTCAAGCGCGCGGCCTGCGGCGCGGGCAGCGCCAGCATCAGCCGGCCGCTGCGCCGCCACAGCCAGCCGGCCAAGGCGCCGGCCAGCCAGGCGAACATCGTCACGTGCAGGCCTGAAATGCTCATCAAATGGGCGACGCCGGTCGCGCGGAACAAGTCCCAGTCGTCGCGCTCGATCGCCGCCTGGTCGCCGATCGCCAGCGCCGCCAGCACGCCGGCCGCGGTGCTGTCGCCGACCCGGGCGACGATGGCGTCGCGGACGCGCTGGCGAAGGCGCTCGAACGGGTGCGCGACGTCATCGGCCAGCTTCTCGGCCACCGCGCCGGGGCTGGCGCGAACGTAGCCGCCGGCGCGAATGCCCTGCTCGAACAGCCACAACTCCAGGTCGAAGCCATGCGGGTTCATCGAGCCGTGCGGCTGCTTCAGGCGCACCGTCAGCCGCCAGCGCTGGCCGGCGCGCAGCTCGAGGCCGGGGCCGGCGAGCCCCGCGTCGCCGTCGAAGCCGCGGTACCAGCCGAGCGAGATCCGCTGCGGCACATGAACGACGCTGCCTTGCCGCGTGGCGCCTTCGACATCGAAGACGAAACGCGTGCCGGTCACGCTGGACCGCGGCATCTGCGCGACGACGCCGGTGACGACGATGTCCTGCCCTTCCAGCGCCGCCGGCAGCGCGTCGGCCAGCCGTTCGGCGGCACGCCAGCCGGCACAGCCGAAGGCCAGCGCGGCGACCGCAAGCACCGCCAGCAAGCTGCGCCGGCCGAACCAGGCGACGACGGCCCCGCCCGCGGCCAATGCGATGTAGACCGCGGCCGCCCACAGCCCCGGCTGCTGCAGTTGCAGCGCAGTGCCGGCCAGCCAGGCCAGGCCCAGCCGCCATCCCCCCGGCTCGAAGCGGCCCTTCATCGGCGCAGTGTAGGATGCCGGCGCCACTTTTGAGGTGCCTACCGTGTCCATTCAAGAACGCCTGCAAACCCTGGGCATCAGCCTGCCCGCCGTGGCCGCGCCCGCGGCTGCCTACGTGCCCTTCGTGCGCACCGGCAACCTGGTCTTCATTTCCGGCCATATCGCGAAGAAGGACGGCAAGCCGTGGGTCGGCCAGCTCGGCCTGACGACCACCACCGAAGAAGGCAAGGCCGCGGCGCGCGCGATCGCGATCGACCTGCTCGGCACGCTGCAGGCCGCGGCCGGCTCGCTGGACAACGTGGTCCGCATCGTCAAGGTGATGAGCCTGGTCAACTCCACGCCGACCTTCACCGAGCAACACCTGGTGACCAACGGCTGCAGCGAACTGCTGGTCGAAATCTTCGGCGCGGCGATCGGCTCGCACGCGCGCAGCGCCTTCGGGGTCGCCCAGATCCCGCTGGGGGCCTGCGTCGAGATCGAGTTGATCGCCGAGTTGCGGTGAAACGCGCCGATGTCTTGCTGGCCGGCGCCGCCGCTGCCAGCCTGGCCGCGGTGGGCACCGCGCTGGTCTCGCAGCACGTGTTCAACCTGCAGCCTTGCGCCTGGTGCGTGCTGCAGCGGCTGCTGTTCGTGCTGGTGGCCGCCGCGGCGCTGGCCGGGCTGCTGTGGCGCTCGCCGCTCGGCCGCAGGGTCGGTGCGGCGCTGGCCCTGCTGTTCGCCGCCGGCGGCGTGGCAGCGGCGTTGTGGCAGCACTTCGTCGCTGTCAGCTCGGCGTCTTGCGACCTGTCGCTGGCCGAGCGCATCATCAGCGCGCTCAGCCTCGACGAGTTGCTGCCGAACGTGTTCATGGCGCTCGCGTCGTGCGCCGAAGCGGCGGTCAAGCTGGCCGGCGTGCCCTATGACGTCTGGAGCCTGGCGCTGTTCATCGGGCTCGGCATCGCGGCGCTGCAGGTGCTGCGCCGGCCGGTGTAGTTCAGGCGTCGGCCTTGGCGCTGCGGCGCCGGGTGACGCCCAGCGCGCCGAGCGCCAGCACCACCAGCGCCGCGCTGGCCGGCTCGGGCAGCGGGTCCCCGACGGCCGTGGTCGACACGTTGCCGATGCGCGAGCTCAGCAGGAAGTCCTGCGTGCCTTCTTTCCTGAGCGCGAAGACGTTGTAGGCGCTGGTGCCGATGCTTTGCGCGCCGGCGAGCAGCACGTTGGCTTGCGCGGCATAGGCGCTGACATCGCGGAAGATGCCGGGCGTGCTGACCGAGAAGTCGGTGTCGTAGACGATGTTCCAGATCGCCAGCTGCAGCGAGGTCGACTCGGCGGCCGTGTCGACCTGGCCCGGGTTGTCGCCGACATAGGTCAACAGCTTGCCGAGCGTGTCGCTCTTCGTGCTGCCGAAGTAGGCGCTGCCGCCGACCAGGTCATAGCCGGCAACCGGCGTGGTGCTGAACTGGAAGAGTTCGGTCAGCTCGATGCAGTAGGTCGTGAACGGCGCGGCGTCGAAAGCGCCGGCGCCCGTCAGCACGCCGGTGAAGCCGCCGGCCTCGCCTCTGAACATCGTGCTGGTGACGGTGTTGCCGTTGCCGAAGGCCCAGCCGCTGAGCGTGACGGTCGCCGCCTGGGTGGACAGGCATGCAGCTGCCAGCGCCAGCGCCGCGGCGCCGCGAAACATCTTCGATCGCATCGTGAATCCTTGTGGCCGACCCGGCGCTGACCGAGAGATGCAGCGCCGAGGTCCGATGCAAGAAGGATACGGATCCTTGTGCAGCGCAGCACCCCCGCGTCCCGGGGAAGCGCAACGCGCGGCAGTGACGCTTGTCACGCCGCGCGGCGAAACCTCCTCAGCGAAAGCCGGCGTTCAGCTTGGCCAGCGCCGCGGTGCCCGGGCAGAGATCGCTTTCGGCGAGCGCGTTGAGCGGCCGGCGCACGGTGTTCAGCGCACCGTGCAGGTCGCTCGCTGCCGGATCGATGTAGAGCAGGCCGGTCGCGATCTCGCCGGCTTGCTGCAGCGCCTGCACGTGGTTCATCGCCGCCCGGCGGTCGGTCGGGTCGTGCCCGGCGTGCAGCTTGCGCAGGCGCATCAGGCTGCCGTCGGCCTGCGGCAGTTCGAGCACCGCGCCGGGCTCGGGCTCGGCGGTGACGGGCTGTGCCAGGTCGATGAAGTCGATCCGGCTGACGGCTTCGTTGTGCTCGCGCACGTGGTCGTAGCTGCGGGTGCTGCCGGCGTGGTTGTTGAAGGCCACGCAGGGACTGATGACGTCGATGAAGGCGGCGCCGCCATGGCGCATCGCGCCTTCGATCAGCGGCACGAGCTGGGTCTTGTCGCCGGAGAAGCCGCGGGCGACGTAGGTCGCGCCGAGCTGCAAGGCAAGGCCGACGAGGTCGATCGCCGAATCGGCGTTGAGCGCGCCTTTCTTGCTCTGGCTGCCGCGGTCCGCGGTGGCCGAGAACTGGCCTTTGGTGAGGCCGTAGACGCCGTTGTTCTCGACGATGTAGACCATGCGCACGCCGCGCCGCATCGCGTGCGCGAACTGGCCGAGGCCGATCGACGCCGAATCGCCGTCGCCCGAGACGCCCAGGTACAGCAGCTCGCGGTTGGCCAGGTTGGCGCCGGTCAGCACGCTCGGCATGCGGCCGTGCACGGTGTTGAAGCCGTGGCTGGCGCCGAGGAAGTAGTCCGGCGTCTTGCTGCTGCAGCCGATGCCCGACAGCTTGGCCACGCGGTGCGGCGCGATGTCGAGTTCCCAGCAGGCCTGGATGATGGCCGCCGAGATCGAATCGTGGCCGCAGCCGGCGCACAAGGTGCTGACCTTGCCTTCGTAGTCGCGCCGCGTGTAGCCGACACCGTTCTTCGCCAATGTCGGGTGGTGCAGCTTCGGTTTGGTGATGTAAGTCATCGCGATTTCTCCCGGCTCGGTGCCACCGCGAAGGCGTGAACCCGCTTCGTGATCGCCTGCGCGATGAAGCGGGCGGTGATCGGCGTGCCGTCGTAGTGCAGCACCGGCGCCAGCTTGGCGGGGTCGACTTCGAGCTCGTTGACGAGCATCGTTCGCATCTGCGCGTCGCGGTTCTGCTCGACGACGAAGAGCTGGTCGTGGGCTTCGACGAAAGCCGCCACGCTGGGTGCGAACGGGAAGGCGCGCAAGCGCATCGCGTCGAGGTGGATGTCCTCCGCGGCCAGCGCTTCGAGCGCCTCGTCCATCGCCGGCGCGGTGGAGCCGAAGTACAGCACCGCCAGCCGCGTCTTCGCGGCCGCCGCGCGCAGCACCGGCTGCGGCACCAGCGTGGCCGCAGTCTTGAATTTCTTCAGCAGCCGCTGCACGTTGTCGACGTAGTCGGGGCCGGCTTCGGAGTAGCGCGCGTAGGCATCGCGGGTGGTGCCGCGGGTGAAGTACGCGCCCTTGCTCGGGTGCCCGCCGGGCAGGCTGCGCCAGGGGATGCCGTCGCCGTCGACGTCCTTGTAGCGGCCGAAGTCGCTGGCGGCGTCCAGCATCTCGGCGCTCATCACCTTGCCGCGGTCGAAGCGGCGCGAGTCGTCCCATTCGAAGGGCTCGCACAGGCGCTGGTTCATGCCGATGTCGAGATCGGTCATCACGAAGACCGGCGTCTGCAGGCGGTCGGCGAGGTCGAGCGCGGCCGCGCTGAACTCGAAACACTCGGTCGGGTCTTGCGGCAGCAGCAGCACGTGCTTGGTGTCGCCGTGCGACGCGTAGGCGCTGCTCAGCAGGTCGGCCTGCTGGGTGCGCGTCGGCATGCCGGTCGACGGCCCGCCGCGCTGCACGTCGATGATCGTCAGCGGGATCTCGGCGAAGTAGGCCAGGCCGATGAACTCGGTCATCAGCGAAACGCCCGGGCCCGAGGTCGCGGTGAACGCGCGCGCGCCGTTCCAGCCGGCGCCGGTGATGATGCCGATCGACGCGATCTCGTCTTCGGCCTGCACGATGGCGTACTTGGCCTCGCCGGTCTCGGGGTCGTGGCGGAACTTGGCGCAGTACTTCTGGAACGCCTCGGCGACCGACGACGACGGCGTGATCGGGTACCAGGCGCAGACCGTCGCCCCGCCGTAGACGCAGCCCAACGCGGCGGCCGCGTTGCCGTCGACGAAGATGCGCTCGCCGACCGCATCGCTGCGCTTCACCCGCAGGCCCACGCTCGGGTGGTTCGGCGGCTGCAGGTGGTCGCGGGCGAAGCCGCGGCCGGCCTGCAATGCGCGAACGTTCGATTCGAGCAGGCGCTCCTTGCCGCGGTACTGCTCGCCGAACAGGCCTTCGATGACGCCGGCATCGACGTCCATCAGCACCGACAAGGCCCCGAGCACCATGATGTTCTTGAACAACTGGCGCTGGCGCGCGTCTTCGTAGGTCGCGTTGCAGATCGCCGTGACCGGCATGCCGATGACCGTGATGTCGTCGCGAAACGCCGTCTTCGGCAGCGGCTTGGTGCTGTCGTAGAACAGGTAGCCGCCGGGCTCGACCTCGGCCAGGTCGGCCCCCCACGTCTGCGGGTTCATCGCCACCATCAGGTCGATGCCGCCGCGGCGGCCGAGCCAGCCGCGTTCGCTGACACGCACTTCGTACCAGGTCGGCAGGCCCTGGATGTTGCTCGGAAAGATGTTGCGCGGGCTGACCGGCACGCCCATCCGCAGGATCGCTTTCGCGAACAGTTCGTTGGCCGACGCCGAGCCCGAGCCGTTCACGTTGGCGAACTTGACGACGAAGTCGTTGACCGCTTCGATGCGCTTCATGCCGTGACTCCGATGCGTTTGCGGGGCGGCGTGCTGTCGCGGCATTGCGGGCCGGCCATCGTGGTGGTGAGCAGGAACTTCTGCATGTCCCAGGCGCCGGTCGGGCAGCGCTCGGCGCACAGGCCGCAGTGCAGGCAGACGTCTTCGTCCTTGACCATCACGCGGCCGGTCTTCAGCGCGCCGCTGACGTACAGCGACTGGGTCTCGTTCGTTGCCGGTGCATTCAATGTCGTTCGCAACTCGGCTTCGTCGGCATTGCCGGTGAAGCTGATGCAGTCCATCGGGCAGATGTCGACGCAGGCATCGCATTCGATGCAGGCCTTGTCGGTGAACACCGTCTGCACGTCGCAGTTCAGGCAGCGCTCGGCTTCCTTGAACGCGGTGGCGAGGTCGAAGCCGAGTTCGACCTCGACCTTGATGCTCTTCAGCGCCTTCTCCGCCGCCGCCCAGGGCACCTTGAAGCGCAAGTCGTCGCTCGGCGCGTTGTCGTAGCTCCACTCGTGGATGCCCATCTTCTGCGACATCAGGTTCAAGTGCGGCGGCGGGCGCGACGCCAGGTCTTCGGCGTGCAGCAGGCGGTCGATCGAGACCGCCGCCTCGTGGCCGTGGGCGACCGCGGTGATGATGTTCTTCGGCCCGAACGCCGCGTCGCCGCCGAAGAAGACCTGCGGCAGGCTGGCCTGCAGCGTGTTCTTGTCGACCCGCGGCATGCCGGAGTCGTCGAACTCGATGCCGCAGTCGCGCTCGATCCACGGGAACGCGTTCTCCTGCCCGACTGCCAGCAGCACCTCGTCGCAGTCGAACACCGCGTCGGGCTCGCCGCTGGGGACGAGCCGGCGTCGGCCCTGTTCGTCGACGACCGGCTTGACGATCTCGAAGCGCATGCCGACCAGCTTGCCGCCGTCGTGGATGAAGGCCTTCGGCACGTGGCAGTTGATGATCGGGATGCCTTCGTGCATCGCGTCTTCCTTCTCCCACGGCGAGGCCTTCATCTCGTCGAAGCCCGAACGAACGATGACCTTCACGTCGCCGGCGCCGAGCCGGCGCGCGGTGCGGCAGCAGTCCATCGCGGTGTTGCCGCCGCCGAGCACGATGACTCTTTTGCCGATCTTCGTGATGTGCTCGAACGAAACCGAAGCCAGCCAGTCGATGCCGATGTGGATCGCGGCCGCGGCTTCAGCGCGGCCGGGGATGTCGAGGTTGCGCCCGCGCGGCGCGCCGCAGCCGACGAACACCGCGTCGAAGCCTTCGGCGAGCAAGGCCTTCATCGAGTCGATTCGCTGCCCGGGGTGGAAGTCGACGCCGAGGCCGAGGATGTAGCCAACCTCTTCGTCGATGACTTCCTCCGGCAGCCGAAAGCGCGGGATCTGCGTGCGGATGAAGCCCCCGGCGCGGGTTTCGCCGTCGAAGACGGTGACCGCGTAACCCTGCGCCGCCAGGTCGCGGGCGACGGTCAGCGACGCCGGCCCGGCGCCGACGCAGGCAACACGCTTGCCGTTCTTCGCCAGCGGGCGCGGGATCATCGCCCGCGTGCCGTCGCTTTTGAAGTCGGCCGCTACCCGCTTCAAGCGGCAGATCGCCACCGGCTCGGGTTTGGCCGCATTTTCTTCCTCGACCCGCCCGCGCCGGCAGGCCGGTTCGCACGGCCGGTCGCAGGTGCGGCCGAGGATGCCGGGGAACACGTTCGACACCCAGTTGACCATGTAGGCGTCGTCGTAGCGACCCTGCGCGATCAGGCGGATGTCTTC
>Ga0307513_10003223_pt1 | contig 22261 bp, 25 predicted proteins | sample 15_EM_MG_FD_202174 | JGI IMG/M metagenome (GOLD analysis project Ga0307513, IMG submission 202174) | Populus trichocarpa ectomycorrhiza microbial communities from riparian zone in the Pacific Northwest, United States - 15_EM | ecosystem: Host-associated > Plants > Roots > Unclassified | place... | reverse complement strand
AGTACGAAAGAATTCCAACTCCAACAAAGGTATTTGTCCAGGCCCCCACAGGGAAGTCTATCATAGGTGTTGATGTATTACTCTCGCTTCGTATGGACTTGGAAGTACGGTATGAAACCTAGAGCCCATCCAAATTCGCCAATATTAGGGTCCTGACTAGACACAGCAACACCTATTCAAGATTCATTTAGTCAGACTTCCCAATGATTTCCCAGCTCACACTTACCAGCTAATGCCGTCATGGTCCGATTTGTCCCCAACGCGACAAGTATGTGCCACCATGCGTGACCTTGGGTGAATACTCCCACCCAGTACTGCGTAGTTCCTTTAGTGATCAGTTATTGGAGGGCTGAATGCCTACTCACAGGGACCCTGGCCCTCCAAGCTGTGATCCCCTCACAGAACAAATTGTCAAGGTTCCAGATGACAAATGCCGTGATCTCGAGCACGACGCCACTCTTCAGGAGATAGATTGCATCTTTATACAGGAATGATTGACGGGGAAGAGTCTTCCCGAGGGTGTATTGTTTCCAGGTCAAGGAGAGGGTGATAGCCGCGTAGGCTGCTTGGTGATAAATGGGATTGGGGAAGAGCAGATACGTGACTGTTATGAATATAGGAATCACTGCACACCCCAGCTTGAGGGCAGAAGTTGTCGGTTTCCCCTGGGCGGTCACACAGTATAGAGCTTGCGTGGCGGCATAGACCATAGGAAGCTCGTCCAACAGAACCTAAACCCAGACGGTAACCTATGAGAGGCCATTTTTTACTCCATAAATATTTACCTGTGCGTGCCAACTTGAAAAGCGATTAGTAAACAGCAATGACAGTTTGCACACCGTTATTACCTCAGGGTTGCGTGAAAAACAAAGCTCCCCACTCCAATTATCGCTATTAGTGAGTGTAGAAGAATATAGCGCGACCTTTGGAGGTTTCAGTGACTTCAATTCGACCCAACAGCGCCGACTCACCGATGCGGCAAGCCATAGGTTGTCTTGATGGCATATGCTGATAGAAAGAGGAATAGGGTGCTCGACCATGAATTCCAAGTCTCCGCAATGTAGTGCGTTTCTACGTCGTGGTGAGGCCATTGTTCCGAGCGATTTATCTCTACGCACCTAGGTAATTGTCCTCGCACCAGTCAAGAGTACTAGTGTGGTTAAATCCCGTCCATGGGCTATACGGTAACTGGCCGGGCCTATGGTGCGGCTTGACTTCCATGGCGAGAAAGGTTCGACCCGGTGGAGACGGACTGATAGTAAATCAGACGATCACAGACCCTCGCGCACCTGGATCCTCGTTTGGTGTGCACAGTTGTCCTAATCGCAGTTCTTATTAAGCGTTATAACTATCTCGGGTCCGGTGAGCACAGAATTTCTCCAGAAAAGGGTTGAAGCCCGGAGTACGTGTTGGGGATATCATGACGTTGTTCCTCGTTAGAGTCTCGCTATTCCTCCCTATATATAACGCGCCGTCCACACAAGAATCACATATGTCGCATGTCATCGTGCAACCCCGGCCAAGCACAGAAGTGCACGTCAGAAGTTGCCATTGCAACATCCACTTGCCCCCTACTAATTCGTCCTAATCACTCTTTCGGACCATTCGACGGTCTGGTCAATGTCTACTCCTTCGAAATTAGAGGTTTTTGGTATCCAACAACTACCAGTGGTCCATATGCTATAACAAGTCGCTCTACATAGGTTGGACAACGGAAATGGTAGGGTAGCAGAGAGCAGATTATTAGAGAGAAAAGAATGACCAAGCCGGGAATTGAAGCCAGGTCTCTGCGTATCTAGCAGCAGTGCTCTAACCACTGAGCCACTTGACCGTTTTTGGGTGAGGAATCATCAACTCAACACTGATACCACATCCGCCTCCCTGACGACTATGTTCGGTCGTGGGTGGTGGTTCCTGGGCCGGGACGAGGACCCAATCCTTTCCTGTGTCACTCGAGACTATTTGAGCATTCCTGGTAAGCGATGTAAAATTACTCTAGCCTGCTCGCTAGTCTAACTTTGCTCCAGTGACCCACAATTGAAGCAGAACGAGCATCCAGCCAGGGCCGTGTCATCCTTTCGCACATCCATAATCGTCTTACACCTCAGACCACTCGTGTAATCATGTGCATGCATTCTTGGTCTCATTCTGGCTTTGTAGACTTGGTCATTCAAGCCGCTGAATCAACGTTACAAGATGGATACTCTTAAGAGCAAGAATGCGAGGAGGTCAGCATTCTGAAAACAGTCATGGAAGGATTTCAGCTTCCAGAGTGAGCATTTCAAATGCCTCTAGGGGATGCAGGTGCTTGAGATTTCATCAAGGCATCAATATTTGATGTGTGAGCGCCCGAAAGCTGTATATTGCTTGTAGAAAGTGCTTTGTACAATCATGAACGTCACTCTCATTAATGAAAATTGTTTACCAAATATGATCACAAAAACCGTGGATTCTTCCGTAATGCCGGATTTCACCTCTGGATACGGATTGGCGGATTACCCCGGCGGGTGCATCCGTGCCGATCGCTAGTGCCGATCCGATCGTTATTTTTGCCAGCTCTCGTTCAGTTTCCAGCACCTACCGTCCCATATCGTCCTGTTCCTTGCTCCCATGCATGTTGTTATGAATCTTGATTATCAGTCCAGGTACCGGCACATCTGGTTTCATCCCTTCCAAAACCATATCGCCTATTTTGCCTCTAAGGCAAGGTCCTCACACTGCTTTATATCGTTCCTCACGATAACCTGATTCCTTTTTCCCCCACTCTCGCCTCCAGAATCGACTTTCATTTATGTCTATTCCGCCTAAGCAAGCTTCGTCAGACGGCACATGGAGTACATATCAACCTAACAACACCTACTCACAGCATGGGATGGGTCCTTCACCACACGCATTGTCCGACGGCCCGACTAGTACTCTGTTTCCTACTGAGCCCTCCGCAGCAACCATGGTTCCCGAGGGGGACGAATCTTCCATATCTATTTCGATATCATCCACATTCTTCGCTGGGGCAGGTCACGATCCTTGTCCTACCGACGTCATTCTCCTTACGACTGATAACGTCTACTTTTACGTGCATGCGTCTCGGCTTCTTCAACACTCGAACAATTCATTCGGCGGTCTTCTTACGGATCTCAGTACCCCAGTACCAATCGCAGAAACGTCTGAGGTCGCCAATCTCGCCTTTCACGCTCTCTACTCCCTCGATCCCTCGAGCTACGTCCCAAACCTCTCCCTTCTCCTCAGAGCATTCAATATGCTCACCTTGTACGGCATTGGGCCGTCTTCTGTGCTTTTTCCCAACGGCCCTTTCTATAGTGTTATCGTTGGTCTTGGCGCCAAATATCCGTTGCAAACCTACTCTCTGGCAGCAAAGTTCAACCTAGAGACGTTCGCAGTGGAGGTCTCAAAGCATCTACTCACTACGCCTCTCCATGCCATCACGGATGAAATCGCGCAAGCGATGGGCGCAACATATCTTAGACGCCTGGTCTTCCTCCACCTAGGAAGAATTGAACGACTGAAAGAACTCATGATGCAGCCCCCTACGGCTCATGAGCTGTCCACAGACTGCTCGGAGAATGACCAGAAGCGCCTCCACCAGGAATGGCGCGCGTTGGCCCTGGCTCTCAGTTGGAGTGAGAACCCAGCCATGACATCCTCTCAGCTCTATCAAGCGTTTTCCCCGCTCACGCAGAAGAAGAATCTTTGTTCGAAATGCGTCGCGGTGAGATGTCGTTTTCTTCCGTCGATTTAATAACGGCTAACTTGAGTGCAGTCGGCTAAAGAGAGGCTCCAGAACCTAGTCGAGGAGTGGGCCGCTGTCAAGTGTACCATTTAGACCCTGCCCGGCCTGTGTCACCCACTTTACTCACAGGCCTAACCGTTCTCTCTTTTTTCAATCTCACATTTGCATCCCCCAACTTATATCAAGGTGGCGGTTTGTTCCCGCCCTCATTGTCAGAGTTGCATTAGCCGCTCAATCTCGTATATGCACCTCCCAACTCACCTCCCGCATTCAAAGATGGCAGATTGTTCATCGCCCTCATTGTCAGAGCAGTATTGGCCGCTCAATCTCCTTCATTTGTATCTCTCATAGTGTACTGTCGATTAAAAATGTCGGTTTGCCTCAGTGTAATTTTCAAGATTGTGATTGCGATGGACCACGGGCACGAAGGTGGTGCCCAACGAGTGATCTTAAAGATCACCGTCCCCGCTACTGGACGAGCACGCACTAGCGGCCAGAACAACGCCGGACCAGATGCGACGCGAGGCAGATGTGGTCGGGTCCAACTGGTATATCATAAATAAACTAGCTACACGGACACATTCCGACTATGGCCATGTGAACCTCGATGATGTTAGGTATGATGTAGGGCAATCGCCCTCGCCCAAAATGGTGGCAACCAAGACCAAACATCGCGCTCATATTCGAATGAGGGACTCCGACACGCTCAGACCCCAGACTGAAACAATCAGTGGCCGTACAAGCGTCGATCGTCCTGGTGTCGAAGTGGTCTGAAGGGAAGAGCAGTGAAGTGGCGTTGTTTTAGCGAAGTTGAGTCGGTTTCAAAATGGATGACAATGTTATTTAGGCAAATGATATCAACCAGTTTTCAACCACTTGACTACCATTTCCATAACGTGCCTGAAGTGTCAAAATTGAAGGGGAATGAAAATGAAGTTCGAAGCAGGTTCACTCCGGACAAGCGACATTGTAGTTGCCAGGTTGTGTTCCTGAGGTGGTCTCGAAACCCGCAGCGGTCTTCGTCTTCGTTCTGTTGTCCACACAGGTCGTCCTGATCTGCGCCAGGAACAAACAACCGGTTTGAAGTCGCTGAAGACGATAGGTGAGAAACTCAATGAGGAAGCAAGGGATCCACGGGCTGACGGTCCTTGTTGCTTCGAGGTTCAGGTTGTGTGAGTTAATCAGTAGGCGAGGTAAGGCATGGACCCTGTCTCCCAATCGAAGGGTAGCCCGGTGTTAAGGGCTCACCAGTGGGCTCACCACCCCGAACTAGTGCGTCTGCAAGTTGACGAGCGCTAGAGGGAGCGGTACGATAAGCCCCCTGCGGCCGTTTTATGCGAGACTGTCCCTAAAAGTGCCAAAAACAATCAAGCGCGGCAGATGGGCGCGTGGGCACTGTCCAAAGGGCCGCGCCAGTGGATACGTCGGCCTTGTTTCTTCGTCGGCCTCATTTATGACACTGACGACGGATCAGAGAGCTAGCTCGAGGCGACGTGCGGTCCAAGTGGTGCAGGTCCCGTGCAGGTGTGCTGGTGCCTGCGCCGCCGCACATGTCCATGCGGGGAGTGATGCCCCCGAAATCTCCGCGAGCGAGCGGGACGGCGAAGGAAGATTGTAAGTTTTTCACTTGCTTATAGTTGGCGCGCTGCGCCTCTACCTTGGCCCTTCTCCCGGTTTTGCCCATCCGGTGGAGGAACATCAACCGTACAACGTGTGGAGTTCAAGCTTCGGACCCTTCTCCCGCCGTACTTATCCCCGTCCTCCCCAGCACGGACGACTAGCGATACGGGGAGCACGCCGTTGCGTCGAAACCGTTCACTCATTTCGACTTCGTCGACTACCTAACTACCCACATATCGATATCGTACGCGACGAACCAACAAACCAACCACCCAGACCCAACGCCGCCCAGTCGGCTCCACCTCCACCTTCACCTTCACCTTCGCCTTCACCCCAGCAACAACAATATATTATAATGCGCTTCATCGTCCTCTGCGCTGCTGCTGCCCTTGCCTTGGGCGAAGCCATTGAAGCCCGTACCACCCGCGTAAACCGTCGTGATGTTTGGAACCCCTCAGATCCTCTAGCCTTCGAACTCGCCCTTGGTTTTGACCCAGTCGGACGATATGTTACCACCATCGGCATGGTTAGTCCCCAATGAGCCAGCCCCATCCAAATCGCTCAATCGCTCACGATCGTCCCTTCATAATTATTAGGGCAATCCTTGGGCTAAAGTCGGTAATTTCAGCTTCCTCCTCTCTACATCCTCACCCTACACCGCTGTCGCCGCGGTTGGATGCACTACCTGTGCCGCACAAACCGACCAATCACAAGTGTACGTCCAGCTTATTATCAACTCAAACTCTTTACTCATCCTCTTAAAGATTCAACATATCACGATCATCTAGTGCATCTCCCCGAGGAACTACACAAGCCTTCAACATCGGTAAAGGGTCCATATCTGGCCAAGTGATACGCGAAAGCTGCATTCTCACCAAGACCACTGACTCTAAATGGGTTTACGACAACCAAACAAGTGAGTTCCTTTACTAATTACCCGCCCGATCTCACTGATCCACTTCCGCGGACAGTCATCCTCGTCGAAAGCGCAGAAGGAGTATTCTCGAAGGGCAGTTCAGGTCTCCTTGGGCTCGGCAGATCCTCTGGAAACGATAGTTACACCACCGGCATTCTTCAAAGCCGTGGGTGGAGCAAGGTCCTCCTCGGTCTCGCGCTCAACCCGTATAATTCTACCGCCGATACCACCGCTGCGAAATCAGCCGGGTCATTTACTGTGCGGGAATTAAACCGAAACCTGTTCAATGGCTCAGTATCCTGGCAACCAATCGCCAAAGTCACCGATGTCCCAAGCAATGTGCCCACTGACTGGGCTCTCATATTTGACTCGTACCAGATCAGCTCCGGGTACCAGAGTACTGTTAGCACAGGAGGTGTGGCAATCATCGAGCCGTATTTCCCCGAACTCAGAATCCCCAGCGGCGAGGCGATGGATTTCTGTTCGTCTATTTTTCGCCAAATCCGACTGGATACTGACTAGACCCCATAGTCAACAAATTTCCCAGCGCGAAGATGACCAACGATAGTACTACCCTCAGCTGGGTCGTCCCCTGCGACCAAGACGTGTCTCTTGCAGTCACGATAGAGGGCACCACCTATCGGGTAAAGCAGGAACAGCTGGTCAGCCCTGACCCCACCGGTACCGTGTGCACCAGCCTTGTGAGAGGGTGGGCGGACCCAAGCATCCGCACGTACCTTTTTGGAACGCCTTTTGCCACCTCGGCATACATCGCCTATAACGCAATGCTAGATCCATCCTATGACCAGATCGGAGTTGCACGCCGTGCAGAGGATACTGCCCCCATCATAATTCAACATCCAGGCTTGTCTGGCCAGACTGTGGTGGCATCGGTAGTGGGCAGTATCGTCGGTGTGGCGACCGTCGCCGCTCTCCTCTTCCTCTTCATCCGCTGGAGACGACGAGAGCCGTCCGACAAACCTCCCAAAAAGCCGAGATTCAAGAAGCAGAAGTATATAATCGAACCGTTTACTGGTGGCACGCGGCACGACTCTTTGACACCATTGATCTCTGTCATAGGAGGACAGGACCTCTGGCTTGTGGAACAAGGCGAGATAGGTGGCGAACCCAGCGCACGATATCCGCCTATGAGGGAGCAGTGGAGCATGCAGACCACGAACGGACTTAGCCCGCTGGTGGCAGATAGAAAATCTCCATTGCCCACCCCATCATCGCCCCACCTCATTCTTGTGCGGCAAAGTCAATTATCAAATTCGTCGCACAGCCCGGAACCGAGCCCTCAACTCGATATGCACGCCCGCGTCTCGTCCCAGGCCAGGCTGTCTTTGCCTGACAGCCAGCCATATGAGAGGCCTGATATAATACCGGATGGGCTTGCCCCGCCACCATATGAGCGAGAGCAGGCGCGGCGCCTGTTACCGTAACCGTCCTTCTCTCTCCACCGCCTCTACCTCTTCACTACCATCGTTGCATGGACCGGACACTAGCTTGCCGCCATTCCTTCCTTGACCTTACGCTTTGTTGCCATGAAAAGTTTATGACGCGGTTGTTATACTGCTGTGCAATTACTGGGATGGACACGCTGTTTGTATGTATGTATATATATTTTATATATACCCCACGAGCCGCCGAGGACTTCTCTGGCCGTGGACGAAGTAGCTCAATCCCTTGCTTTGATTCGTCTCACTCTGAGCACCAGCCAGTGGTGGTGCCTGGTGCCTGCTGGCATTCTCCATGTAGCACTTGGGAGTCGCACCTTGGGACAGGGAAGCATGGTATGTTTCATTCAGTGGGTGTATCGGCCAAAATGGGCGAACAGTGTATTAGGCTATGCAAATAGGTGTTCAGCAAAGGCTATCTCGATGACACCGGTCAGATATTTCGCCGGTCGACGTGTAAACAGGCTCCGGCCACTTCTGCTGGCAGTGGCAACAACAGCAACTAATTCCTCGAACGAGTCTACTCGTCGTTTTGTGAATATCACTCAAACGATAGCAGAAATATAACTCTACAGTACTGCAATCAAGAAAATATACAGACAGCAGCAGCACAACAACATCTCCTGATTCCCGTTCTTTTCCTCTCTCCATGTCCTCTCTTCCGTGCATCTCGTTCAGGTCCCCGCGTCCATCTAGAAAGCCGTCCCCAGCACGACTAAAGCAGCGGCCACCCACGGCTCAATGTACAATGTACAAATTCCCGATTCCGTCGTCCGCCTGTCTGGACGAACATGCGGTACCCACACTGGCCTGCTGTCCCAACTCGTCCGCCCTTAGGTCTTAGATCCCCCACTGGTGTCCGTCGTCCCTGCCTGCCTATTTCAAGGATCGTTATGGACACAGAGGTAGAGTACAGCAATACTATACAGTGGATAAGTACCGCGTACTCATTGTTTCCCAATGAACCATTGGAGGGGCTCCGGGCTCCTGTCCAACAAGGAGTCAAAGCGACGACTGTCAAAGCGACGACTGAAGGCGATACCGAAGGATCCCTCATAGAGCTATACTGTGCAATATCAAGTACTAGGAAGCAGATTTTGGAGAGATATACATTGAACTCCTGTGTACGAAGTCGTACCTCAGGAGTGGCTTGCTTTCCCGTCCAAGGAATTTTACAAATGATTGCGACCTCAAAAGGAACGTTAGAAGTACCGCGGGTAGTCGCTAGAATAGATCAAAAGGGGTTGGTTGGCTGAACAAGCAGCTGAGAGTGTTTGGCACGAGTTTCAAGCCACTCATGATATTCGTGACACCAGTAGGTTGTATGCTTATATCAATATTTGGGTTTAGACCATATTGGCTCGCCTTTGACCCATCAAATGACCCCCATCAAATACCAGGTATGGTAAACCTGAAACAAAGGTCCACAACTAAACATTGCCAGTATATTGGGTCACGTAGGTTTAAAGTATCCAAAGCAAAGAAGTAGCGGGTAGAAAAACCACAGCACCCAGGATTCCCGCGTGGTCCCCCACCGTGGTACTAACTGGGCGGCACTCCGGTTAACTGCGCAGATCGGACGGGATGCGGTGCTTTCGAAGTCCTATGGCCGTGGATATTAAAATTGTTAAGTAGTTGTATATAGGGTAAATTTCCACATTGCATGACCAGATCGGTCCGAAGAATATGTGGACCACATGTGGGTATGTCCAGATATCTTCAGCGTCCTGAGTATTTGTGCTAGTAGTTTGTACTTGGGCCTCAGTGCACGACCAAAGCAAACATCAATGATGTCGGCCCATGGTTGCACCTTGGCTGTTTGCTGTTTGAGAATTGTTGCCTCGCATAGACGAATCACGTCAACAAAATCAGAGAATCACGCTCGGTGGAACTCAGGCTGGGATGAATGAACTCAGATGAAGAGGACGCATATTCATAAAACATAAGGCATTGAACAGGCCGGCAAACCACTCGTTGACCCGCGTCGAATCTCATCTCATTCTGTGACTGGGTGGGCATGAAGCTTCGTGGGCTCATCAGAAAAAGTATTGGAAGGGGCGATCACAGTTGATCTGGGGCTTTAGACAACCCAACTGGTGCAGAAGGCCCACCGATGAGGTAAATGTACGGTGTAACAAGTTGAATCAAGTCACCCGTAAAGCTGGCTTGCTGTGATAACATGATCGCGAAGGTACCATGGTGGTCCTCAAAGACTCATTTTGACGTCCTCGCGATGTTCCAAGTCTCTTCGACCCGGGGAACAATCCAGAAAACATGTAAAAGTATCCAAATACGTGCACTATCGCTCACTACTTCCCAAGCTCCGACATCAGCGGAAGTTTCGCCTGCAAAAGAGAAGCGACGATGGCCATTACCCGCGTCTGAACGCGCTTTCACGCCGCGGAAGAAGCATTTGTATGCAGAGTATACTGCATTGACATCCTCCAACGACCTACATCTCCTTCTCGGCCACGCAGACATGTCCGCTAGCTTGCTCACAAAACTTCGTCGGCAACTTGCGGAAACATGCCTCCCTCGCTCTCCCTCAAACCCGTTCGGCATTCCAAAAGGCTCAGATATAACTCGTCTGCCACCGAAACTGCTGGTCGTGCGGTGTCACATGCTTGTCGCGGCATTGAGAGCACAAGACCAGTGGAAAGACGGTTCGAAAAACCTGGGGAGCACGCTGAGAGGTCCTGTTGCTATCCTGTCCTTACCTACACTCGACCCACCACATCTGACCGCGATACTCAAAGTCCTTAATCGTACGCTGCCCAAGCCGTCGGCACCAGCCGCAACTAGTGTGAGGAAAGGGAAGGAGGATGAACTGGCTATGCCCCCACTCGGAGGTGGAGGGACAAAGAAACCGAAGGAACCGCGCGTGCCGTCGCTCCAGGTGGTTGGCGGACTCATCGAGGGGCGCATGTTCAAATTCGAGGAGCTCGACAGGGTCACTAGCTTGCCGAGTCTCCAGGTCCTGCATAGTCAGATTGTGGGGCTGCTGAGTGGCCCCCCTGCTCAGCTCGTTGGGGTGCTTAGCCAGGCAGCTGGTGGCCGTCTTTTGCGGACGTTGGATGGATTTAGACAGGGGCTGGAGGATGCACAAAACCCTGCACCCACGGATGGCGAGGCGTCTAGTGGTTCTGCTGCATAATGTTAGGATCGTTTGCCGCCTGGTTGTGAGTCCAATTCCGTCCGGGAAAGTTGACAATCCTGATGCGCTCTACTCGGGCCTCTAGTTTGCACATGTCTAATAGAATCATTGCAAAACAAAAACATCTTAGTCCGTGCACCACGCACGAATCAGAAAATAGGAGAGCAATGCAAACATCGCCAACTCCAATGAGAAACCTCGTGACTCTCTTTTACACGATCTAAGACGCCTTGAAAATACTCTATATAACCCCTGAGCCGCGGACTGCGAGATGGGGTACCTGAATTCGTGTTTCAAGTGAATAGGGGGGCGATCGTTGGAGTACTTAAGGCGATCGTGGCTCTCTACCATCTTGATCTCCACCACATCTGCGCATTTCTTCGTTTTCTCTGCGACACCTGTTGAACAGGCATCACTCATAGCACTCAGCACTCTCGCACTAGCTCACAACCTTTTCGCACTTCTCGTCCGTCGTCCCTGTCAGTTATTGTAGCCACTCGTCGCTCGCACTTGCACTGAATCCGTCACCAGCCAGTCATCATGCGCACTCCCGTCATCCTCGCTACACTCGCCGTCGCTGGCTCTTCGCTGGCTGCTCCCATCGGGCCTTTCGACTCCCCCGTCTTCAACTCTCCAAACCCTGCAGACGATGCCAGATCCCCTCTCATCGCTCCTTCTCCTCTCCCTGAGTTAGCGAGCCCCAGGTTGCCAGCTTCTCCTGCCCAGCGCATCGCAGGTCGTCGTCGTTCCATTCGTACGTTCTACTTATAGTCCATAGTTAGGTTGAACCTTAACTCGCTTCATTCCTCTATTTCTCCTAGCCCGCTTCAAGCGAATCTTCAGCCCCAACCCATTTGCCCCATCGGCGCCCAGCGACACTCCTCAAGCACCAAGTCTCGTTATGGGCCTCGGGCTTCCCTCTATCGCCGATGCAGTCCCAGTATCTGCATTATCCATTGCTGATTCTTCGCCCTTGAAGCAGGTCGCCGATGTTGTCAGTTCGCCAACAGAGGAAGTCACAGGTGCCCAGCTCGATGCAATGCTCCCTAAAGCACCTAATGTGGCTGCACCCAGCATGCCGCAGACCCCCGTGAATCCCCTTATGCCAGATACTAGCTCTCTACCTCTTCCTGATGATGAGCTCATGAAACTGCTTGCCGACAAAGACAACGTCGTATCTGCCATGACCCAGGAGGCAATGGCATCAGCCTCTGAGGGTGAACCCGTCGATCCCCATGTGCTCATCAAGCGCCTCGACCAGCTTAAAGCGGCCAATGATCGTATCGAGAGTATGGCCGGATTGACTCCAGACCCGATCAGTCTACTCTCAAAGCTTGAACCGCTGGTTGAAAGTGGCCAGCTTGATGATGTGCTAAATAACGGTACGTAGTTTGTTACCTCTCCTCTTTCCTTGTGTCGCTCATACCTCGTTTAGGTACTCCGCCAGCGCCCGATCAAGTCGCACCGCCCAACTCACCCCTCGTGTACGCCTCGGATATTGTACCGACACTCCCTGTCGCTGGGCCTCCGGACTCAACACCAGCAGACATGCTCGACGTCTCTGCCGTCCCCCCTCCTCCTCCGACCTCACCTTCCGTCGTCGGGTCGTCAGTTCCCATCGCACACGACGACCCCACCATGATTCCAAGTGTGGTTTCGTTGCCAAACCCGTTAGGTGCATCGACCCCAAGTCTGGACGCGCCATTCTCGTTGGAAAACGACTCTGGCGAACCTTTCGCGGCCGAAATGCTAGCTCCGAGTTGGGAGTGGAGCGAAACGACTGGTCCCGTGCCCAGCCCTGCATTTCTTCCAACACCATTGCCCATAGGTGCACGAGAGTTCAAGCCTACTGCTCCCACTGGCAAGCTGCCAAACAAGGAGTTGCCACCGTTGCTGGCTCCTCCAAAAGAGAAGCGTACGTCCAAGTTGAAGTTCAGTGCGGGTCGATAAGTGCCTTACCTGTCTGATCAATGTCTAATATGATTTATGACTTTACAATATCACATGCCCCCTTCGATGCGCATTTACATATGTTTGGTCGAGCAATGCGATTAAACTATAACGTTCCCCCTGCTCCCCCGTCTGGCGATCCTTCGTCTTTCAGCACCTGAACGACGCCCGTGCCAGCACCGACTCTCAGTCCCAGACACTGACACTATCTCTCCAATCCCTACTAGACCTTCCCGGTCTCCTTCATCCAACACACGTGTGGCATCCCACCTTTGCTTCCATTCATCATATTTTCAATTGTCAAGGCCAATCCCGCGGAACTCGTTTCCCATCTTCTCTACGTTTAACGGTACCGCATACGCTCAGTAGCTATTGGGGAAGAGGCTGCCTCATTAATTTACTTGCGGCTGTCGAGTTCCTTGACAACGTTGGTCTTAGCCACACTTGGTTTGGATGATAGCGCACGCGTCATGAGTGTGCCAAATCTTGCTCCTCTCCCCATCACACATAGCCCATTTGACCATGAAGTGGATGCCACCAATGCGGATGGCTTATCCACTGCGGCGAGCCCAACTTCTCCAGCTTTACATCCTAAATATGTTTACTTGATATTTCCGCCGTTTCATACGATCCTTGGTTTATCAAAAGTCATATATTGTGTTTCTGTAATTCCTACTAGTGGGCCGCTGGTGCGTCATCTCTCCTTACCAGGTCCTGAATACTCAGCTCCATGACCTTTAGGAATCTCATCTAAATTCGGCTCCTCTACCCATTTAGAGCGACTCTCCTCGCAAATTTGTATCGCGTTTACGAACTTTGGACGCGCGAAGCGCCCCTGGAATAACTCCAAAACCTCGCTTTGCCATCTCGACTTCTGTGGTGCCTTCTTAGGGTGGCTGTCATCACTTGACAGACGGACAGCCTCATTGAGGCTCCGGCTGCTGTCGTGCTTGAGTCGTGCTTGAACCGCAACACTCCAACCGCAACACTCCCTGATGCTACCAATGCTCCACGGTAAGGCACCTGATGGGCGTTGTTCGCTTGATCTGAGAAGCAAACTTAGGAAATAGAGCGGCTCCCACAGCCAGCGCCAACGGTAAGGTTGTCAGTGGCATTGAAATAGACTTTAAAATTGACATCATTCTCAAGTCACCTTAGAACAAGAATCTCCAAAAACTGCCTGGGAGTTCTATTTGCAAGCTGCACGCGTCATCGATACTGAGAGGGAGAGAGAAATTGTCGAGCAAATGGACACAATGCTCGTCTTTGTGAGCCTCACTACCCTCCTTGTGTAGGTCTGAACTGATGAGCTACAGGCAGGACTTTTCGCGGCTTTTCTTTCTGCGTTTCTGATCGAAACCCTCGGTCGGCTCGAACGAGATTCCTCCGAGGTCCTTTTGGAAGTCATGGTATACCAAACCCAAATGCTCAGAAATGCGACGCTAGCCCCCTACGAGCTCGAGCCATTTACGCCAGCTCCGCACATCGTGGCAACGAACATTTTGTTTTTCAGCAGCCTCGCCATTGTCCTCGTAGCCGCATTCGTATCTATGCTCGTCAAGGGTTGGGTGCGTGAATTTGACCGGGGACTGGAGGGCATCTCGGAGCTCCGACGTCGCGCTATCGTCCGCGAATACCGAGTGCAGGGCATTGAACGTTGGAAGCTCTCTCAAATCATTAACTTCCTTCCAGGCCTCATCTACTTGTCCCTCCTCATTTTCTTTGTTGGGCTCTTCATATTCCTTTTCGACATCCAGAAGGCATCCGCCATCGCGACCCTCGCGATATTCGCTCTTGGTGTTTTATTTTACGTTCTCACCACGGCTATATCAATATTTAATGATGCAGCCCCATTCCGCTCACCACTCTCCCGTGCCCTTGGCCGAGGGTTTCGACGATTGTACTCGGCGTTGAGATTGCCGCGATTTAGTCGTGCTCTCATCAATAGAGCAGCGGATATTTCGTCACTTCAACCTTTTCTTCAGTTCCTTTCATCGTTGCTATGGTGGAAACCGTGCTCGGAGGACGACTTACACCACTCAGACGGTTCCATGTCCACTCTCCCGCCAGGACTAGAGATCGAAACCTCCGCTAAGGCACTAAATCGTATTTATACGAGTACTCCGCGTGGTCCGTCTCAGCGGGCTGTGTTCACATCAATCGTGTTGGCCAGTCACCCATTGTATCAGTGCTCGGCCAAAGTCGCGAACACCCTATTACGTCACATAAATATCCTGTCTGTTGACCTCGACGGCGCGCGTGCCATTGCTACCAGCTTGTGTACTACCAGCGTTATACGACTCGCCATACTGCATGAAGACCTACTGCACGAGACAGTTGGTCATCTAGCACGCTCACTAAAGCCTTGGGATCAAACTTTAGCGTATCTCCTTCGGAGCAAACTTCCACGGGCTTACCGTGATGGAGCGTCGCTTTACCAGCTACAGGAAAACCTCCTCGAAAGTTTGTATGCAATGATCCCTAGCGCATCTGGGGTCATTTTCCTCGCAAATGCGCTAAAGATCTCCACCATATCTCTGCGGCACCCTCCTGAAACCGGACCTGAACCTGCCCCACCAACTGAGCAGGCCCAAGAAGACTCTGCTGCGCTCCGAATACTAGCCTACCTGATGTATACCAGCTATCGGTATGGGTCACTCGTCGACATGGTTGTCCATCAGCTTCTCGACACCTTCCTTACTATCAGTGACATGCCATCTTCATACGGAGGCGACTTCTACGTCGTTGAAAAGGAAGATCTCTTTTCCCCATCCGTGTCCTACCAACATTCACCCCCGTCCCTCGTCTATCACCCCGACATTCTCATCGAAATTATCGAATGGGGATATGATCACGCTCATACTGACGCACTTTTGAGGGGATATCGCGAATTCTCTCACGCTCTCATCGGGATGTTACAAAGGAGATTCTCTGCGGAGATTCCCCGCCCTCGGCATCTTGATTTTAGTGTCTCACTTCCTCATTTTCCTCATTTAGAAGGGATCGCACTGGCTGCCCCAGTGCCGGATCCACAAATCGACCTTATATTTGTGGTATTCTTCATCAATTCCCTTGACCCCGAAGCCATGGTTGAACCCCCAGATGAGCCTGATGAGATCATTGCTCTCTATGACTGGTACCTCAACAATCGCGGTGCAAAATTACACCCTGCCATTCAGCGACTAATTAGTAGGGTTCGTCTAAGATCTGATGATTTGCTTGATCGCGACCCGCGGCCTTTTTCGACGATCACTATTCAACACCCATGGCTCGCAGTGCATGTCGATACTCTTATGGAACGCAACACCCCTATCCCAATGAGCTCCGAACTTCAATGGGATGACAACCCCGCACTGGATATGATTGCCTGCGACCGCCTTGATTTGTATGATTCCGGCAAAGTCCGAGCGGAAGCGCATCTCGTTTCCGTCTTCCTTCATTCAGCCTCCTTTCAAACGGTCCTAGGAGCATTCAAATATTACGTAAGGTCTTTATCACAGTCTATTGACTCTTCTCTGTCTGGTACGGAGCTCGATGATCTTCACATGGCCAGGGTGATGGCTACTCTCTTTGATCATAACGCCAACCACGAGGAATTAGTATTGAGTTGGACTGTCTTACTGGATTTTGTCCTCCATCCTTGGGAAAGTCTTCCCTCCGAGTGGAGACATCGTTTTGCGGCACAGTTCTTTGGTTCAACAATTCAGAACCAAACCGACAACGGACTAACAGTGAGGGAATGCTGTGGAATGGCATGGGTTGAAGCCGTTTGGTACAAAGTTATAAAACCGTCATCACAAAAAGTATGGACAAGCCCCGTGGATATGAGATGGTCCGATTTATCACGGTTCAATCGAGGGAATGGTGAGGTGGATGGCGTTGCTGGCGTTCAGGGAAGATGGGAACGCCCCGATGGCGAGCTCTTCACTCAGCTAGCGCTACTGGAGGAAGAGGAAGCGGAAGAACGGAAGAAAGAAGAAGAAGAAAATGCAGAGCAGGAGCGAGCACGATGGAGGAAAGCGGGAGGATCTGTGGGGCACGTCCTGCCCACATTGGCCACTCTGTTAGGAACAGCGGATCACACCGACAGTCTGACCATTGAGACAGTCAGGAGAGTCCGTGACTTCTCCTTACTGCCTGATGACTTGTTGCCCAGAGACCACGTCTCGATGGAAAGGATACAGGCCATTGTGGAGCAGCATACCTCGGGCGAAAGATACCTCAGTTCCATTCGACACCTCTTTGATGAGGCGGAAATTGAGTAAAGAACCACTTTGCTCGACTCTGGACTTCCGGTCTTTGGTGCTCCAGACTTTTAGCAAGAATGTGGTCGGGCAGTCAGGCAGTCGGGCAAGACTGATTTAAGGGTCTACCACCATGTACTATCCACATTCATAAATATGGCGAGATCGAGATCCCCTTTGACACGGACTTTGAACCCGTCAGTATGCAGGCGAGTATTAGGAATTGGGACTTGCCCAAAATTTGCAACCATCAGGAAGAAATCGAGGGCGTTCCTGCGGGCAAGAGAACCAGTCGATCCTCGAGACTCAGCCCGTGCAGAGGAAGGGCCGCCAGGTGTGCGTCCTCACCCAACGCACAGTGCTGAAGCGCTTCAGGTGTCAATATTGTTATTCCTATTATATGGAGATAAATAGGGCCGTCGGTCCTTGCCAAATAGCCGATTACGACCTTCCCATTCTCACAAAGCAAGGTAATTGGGCCGGTCTAATGCTCGGCTTAGGGGATAGGGGATAGGTACTCTCCGAGTCTTCTGCCCCCACACCTGACACGACTATGGCACGATTCATCGTCTGTCCTTTCAGCGTTTCAAGCACTAGCACCGCCGTCCTCCGCGTACCAGCCTCAACTGGGCTGTTCCAACGGGGTTCGTCCCCAGTCATTTAAGAAATCCAGAGTTAGCACGACTCAGGTACGCATCTCGCCGCCTCGGATCTGGGACGTTAGGTCAACTCTCCCCCTCCTCTATTTCCGGGGGTTCCCGGAAACTCTAACCTTGAAAATGTGTGAAGGACGCTGACTGTTGACTTGTGGCATACCCGCTCAGCGAACACGGGGTACTCCTGGCCGCTGATTTCGTAGATATAAGGCACCTCGGTGATGAGGATGGGAGTATTTCTCCAACAACACTCAGTATTACCCATGGACTATAACTCACAGCAGTGGAACGACCACTGGGTATTTACCCAACAGCAGAGAGGACAAGAGCCGGCTGTTCACCAGCGCCTCCTACTCTCCTCATTCTACCACTTCCAAGCTTTCCTCTTCGTCTCATAAAAGCTATCACTGGATCCCCGGGACTGCTCCATTCAATGACTCGTCGACAGCACCATGGCCTAACGTTCGTAAGTCTTCAATGCCTTGTTATATGGCTGAATCTGAGTTCCTTTAATCGAAGATGCTTCTTTGGCCCTGAATTCTACCACCATTTAACCCTCTAACCATCCCGCGGCCCAGCAGCGTGGCCCTCATGGTTTGCCTGGGCCAGTACCACGTCGCCTTGGCGCCCCAGTTCTCCAGCTACCTCACCTCCAGCTGCGCCTCTAATACCCTCATCCTATCCAAAAGCGCATCCGCTTCCAGATAACAACCCTTCAGCCATCGGCTCGACTCTCCTTCGCGCGTTCGCGGCACATCTTTTGGCCTCTCATGATCCTGCCACTCTCTGAATGCCGCCCGCGCGTGTAGGACACGACGATTGTCAAACAACACCGCGTCGCCCTCTTGCAGCTGATAGACATAGCGTCCCTCGGGTCTCTTTAGTAGCTCGGAGAATTGGGCGAGAGCGGCAAACAATTCCGGGGGTGCGTTGACTGGTAAAGGCGCTTGAAATGGCGGAGAATAGTTGATGTGGTCGAGCACTGGCGTGCCGCCCACTGGGTTGTCTGCAGAAAGCGGGAGCAAATATGGCGGAGCCAAGACGAATGTCGTGTGCAGTTGGTGTAGGTGGTGGCTGTCGTTTAGGTAATGGAAACCTACAGGGTGCGTGGCAAGGAGGTTGAACGAATCGGGAGATTGGCGATAGAGGTGTGCGGCGGCTCTGAAGGCATCTACGAAGGCCGATTCACCACCTTGTACGCGATTCCGCAGGCAGTGGAGGATCTGGTATCGCGGTGGATGTTGGAAATACCTTTGTAGAGAAATAGGTTCGTCAGAGGATCGGTAGTAAGTGAAGGAAGAGGTCACACAAGAGGTCCATGTGGAGGTCGAGATTGAGGTCCGTATACGCGATGTTCTTGCTATTCTTTACGTTCCGCACATCCCAGACACGGCCGTAAAACGTCTCGCGAATTTCTCCAAAAATGGTTGCGAAGGTTTGAAGCTCGCAACTGGCATCACCAGTATGTTCACTAGGTACACCATGTATGAAGATGAGTCCATAACGAATGAGATGTTGCATTGCTTTGAGGAGGGTTGGACGATCCTTGAGGCCCTCGTAAGAGACGAAGAGGTGCTCACTCTCCTCGATGTCGGCCACATCCCATAGTTTGGTGTCCAAGTCCCGATGGAACGCCTTGAGCTGGGTCGGAGAGGCGTACCGCTCCAGCCAGCGACGAGAGTACACCGAAGTATGTGGAAAACCGGTAAAGTCGAAATTTGCATCCCAATCGACGGAAAGATCGCCCCTTGGAGTCAACTTTACGCTCCCTTCGCCGGATCGAGGTCGAACATTCGGATCGACGAAAGAGGATTCGTGCAACTTCTGTTTTGTAGATGGATGCACGCACTGAGGGCATTGGCAAGAGTCTCGCAACCATGGGTAGGAGAAGCGCTGCGATATACCCGGAATGCGCACACCTTCCGGGCCGACTTGGAGGGAAGAGGAGCGGCGCCGGGCGACTGCGGACGACCGCATGACTTGGAACAGTCGGTGCTTCGGTAAGAAGGTCATATTATAGTTTTTCCGGAAGATCCCAGATTGACTGTGCAAGCGTAGACTGAGCGCCTGTCTTCAGACTGGGCGGTGAGTACCCGTTGAATGCGGATTGTCCAACAGACAGGAGCGCGTGCTAGAGGGTGGGACTCAAAGAGGTGGTAAGAGGTAAACCGCAAACCGCCGATGTCGAATCTTTGACGTTTGATTGTCCGTGCGGCTTCGCTTCTACACAAGAAATCTCTAGCGAGTCTGTACAGCGGGGATAGCAGCCCCCTCTTGGTGAGGTTGGGCTAGAAATCACTATAGAACTATGAGCAGTAGTCATGTTGTGGCGAGACTGCCATCAAGGAGTCACGTTTACTGCGACTGAGAACCTGTACAAAATATCCGATACCCTGCGAAACCGCCAAAAGGGGCGCATGTATTTATGAGAGATGGTAGCCGGCCAAAAGTGACACCCGACAAAAAGCAATATTGGAGACCTCTTGATCGTTGTATCCGTCTATATCCTACAAGTCATCCTCCCTGATATCTTATTGTTCCTATGCATGACGGGTGCCGTGACTAATTTTCCCAGCCGAAACAGGTGGCCCGTCCAAAGCATCTCCAAACACACCCAGCCTAAACTGGCGCATCACACGGGCTTCTGATATCACACTCAGACTGCCCCCCAGGATGCTTAAGTGCCGCAGTTTGCCAGAGCACGCCCACCGCGCGTCCTCTGCAAACGCCGCGACGACGCCCGGTTCGCACGACTCGAAGGCGCCGACAAGCTGGAGCACGTGCAGGTTGAGGGCCTTATCCCTGAGCCGGCGGTAGTTGTGCGCGTCGAGCGGGACGGAGCCGAGTAGCCTCACGGAGACGAGGCGCGGCGCGTGGTGCTTGAGCAGGGTCGCCAGGCACACCTTGCGGAAGCTGTGTAGGTTCTTCGTGGCTCCAATGCGCCATGCTGTCCCGACCCCGACCTGCGCCGCTGTGTCTGTATCTGTGTCTGGCGCCCGCTCCGAGCCGCTTTCGGAAGTCTCGGTCGTTCCTTCTTCCCCTGGTTCTTGTTGCGTGGCTGGCTCCTGAAGCCCAAGTCTGACTGGCCAACCACGGGGCCAGTCGAGGCAGGGTGGCTCAACGAGGGTGATGTTCTCGAGATTCCGGAGATGACGAAGCGCATCGAGGAGAGGAGAGTGCTGTCTTGTGTCCAGCGGGTCGTAAATGATCGCGATCGTGTGGAGATTGGGCATTTCCTTCAATGCGGCCGCCAGAACCGCATCGATCTCGGTTCTAGATGAGGGGTCCGAGAGTCTAATCTCGACATATCGTACGTATTGGCCTATCCTCTCGAAGACATCGGATACCTCATCCGGGGTAGAACGAAGCATGGAGCAGAGGCGAGGGGATGCAAAATTCATGCGCCGAAAGACAAGAGGTGTGACAACCCCACAAATATATTTACAGACTCTGTGCAAACTAATGCGTCAGTTATATACCCTCCCTCCAAGTTTGATGAGCTCACAGCCGAATGTACGGAAACTCATACAGATGCATAGGCAAATCATGACAGGCAACACCGAGTTGCGTGAAGACATGAATAAGAACGTCCAGGGGAAAGCGGTTCAAGTGGTTGAGCGGCACGAGTTGGTGGAGCGGCACGGGTTGGTGGAGGGTCATAGCTACTGGAGCTGTACACGGTGATATGACTGAGGGTGTGAGGGCGTCATGTCCTAAATATTGAGTACCAGTATGCGGTCGTTATATAGGTCTCGAAAGGGCGTGAGCCTGGCGAAGATGGATGAGACGGCCTGCGTGCCCGTGTGCCAGCCTCCCCTTGAGGAGCGTGGCTGGGCTTCTCGACATCACATGGTAAGGGTTCAAGGTTGATAACGTAGTTGACTAAAGGATGAGCGCCTCCTGCCGTCAGAGTCAGTTTTTAGTATGGACGGAGCTCCGGGCGTTGGCGTTCCCATGACTGAGACCTGCCCTTAGGGTGGAAGTGTGCAGTGCGATATGGTTCCATACTGGGAGGGTGTCGAGAGAGTTTTCAAGGGACCACTCCGCCTGGTGGTGTCATTGACGTGGAGGCAGTCGCAGGTACAGACCGGCATAATAGAGAAATATTATAGACGGAACCTTAGGGCTACATATCCAATCTAGGCATGAATTGCAGAATGCGCGACGACGTACAGGAGAGAGGTGAAAAGGACTAGCCAAGGAAGATTGTAATGGCCATTGCGACGCACGACAGCGCAACGTATGGCGATAGTCTTTCACCTAGATGGTCTGGGTTGTTAGAAGGAGAAGATATGGCTCGGCGTGAAGGGTCTGCAACGTACCGACTCGTGCGGCCTTCCAAAAAACGCCAGAAAATCTGCAGAAATGGCGAATAAGCTGCAAGAGGTCAGAGAGCGCATCTTAACCCACCCAGTCTTGTTTGCGTCGATGATACGTGGCATGACTGCGCGCACGTATGTGCAAGTGCAGATGAGGAGGATGACGACTAAAATGAGGGCCTGGAAGTTGAAGA
>Ga0307513_10003222_pt1 | contig 22268 bp, 12 predicted proteins | sample 15_EM_MG_FD_202174 | JGI IMG/M metagenome (GOLD analysis project Ga0307513, IMG submission 202174) | Populus trichocarpa ectomycorrhiza microbial communities from riparian zone in the Pacific Northwest, United States - 15_EM | ecosystem: Host-associated > Plants > Roots > Unclassified | place... | reverse complement strand
TTTTCCGCTTAACCGAAATGATGGATACCTGTAGTGATGTTGTCGTGATGAGAGATTGAGGTCAAGATTGAATATTTTCAGCCTCACGGATAATCTCTAGTCACCAGTGCCACTGGGTGGCAACTTCGCTTCTCTTGCCGATTTTGGCTGTGACTGCCTTAGCGCCATTTCGGGTTTATTCAGAATTTGCGGTATTGTGAGTGGTGATAGATAATGTTGGGTGGTTGAGAGGATGTCTGGCCGGGGGCACGCGCTGCCACCTCCTACTGGGAAGTCCACAATAACTTATTTTGTGCAGGAGCACGATACCACACAATACGCCATCACTATGCCGGCGCCCACTACAAACCCACTAGACCTCGTGAGTGAGCCGGGCTAGTATAAAGAATACGTTAGACCTCCGAGGGGATGGGGGGATTGAACCCCAAAACTACCATTTCGACCCTTGAAACCCACCATTAACCCCCAGAATTGATAGGAGAAATATCGTGGATCCAACCTGCCCCCCCTTAGTAGCGCGTTCCCAAATTATATACCATCTCTCTCATGCACTACTGAAGCGTTATCTTTAAGCCTTGTGCCTAAAAATCCTCCAATCACCACCGGTTAGCGACCTAAATCACCTTGAGGTATATAGAAAATTAACCTATTAGCGCTTCCCGCAACACTAACTCCTATGGAAAAAGATGACATGACCCGGTGTCCAATTTTAGAGAGGGATATGGTGGTTCTGGATCTGGCACTCAGCCATTGTAATTTATGGTGCCGTATAGGTTCATCCGAACTCTAATGCCCGAGTAGAACAAGGTTTTTACTGCATGGATGGGGGGATTCCACGGATTTGTGATGCCTGGGTTAAGAATCGGATAGAGTGCCCGCAAGAAAAAAGGTGGTGTCAAGTAAAAGGCGGGAAAATTCCCTTCACATTCATGTGAGCCATGGTCCCAGGGCCTAGCGGGCAGTGGGACCGCCCTTCAAAAGCTAGGATAGGATGCCGCTGCTCGTGGAATAGGGGCTAATTTTAGGGGAGAGGGGGCTCTTGCCGAATTGATTCTCCTTCGCGAGCGGGGCTAGAAAGTGTGGGCATCCTCACAACCTCTCCTCCGAGCTCCTTGAAGACTTGACATGTATGTATAATCTCCGTTAAACCGTGTCCGATGATCATTTATTTGAGTTTAGTAGCCATTGTGACTCTTTTCATAGGTGAGAAATATTTGAACTTTTAAAATTTATATTATTTCCCTCGATCTAAAAAAAACCCAAGTCGATGATTCCGAGGAAAGGGAGAAAAAAGGAAATGAGCAACAGTAGAAAACGCAGGTAGACAACGAACATACAAAGGGGAGCTAAAACCGGGAAACAACACTTGGGGTAAATATGAGGGAAAGTTCTAGCTACACTAGATTCTCTCGGCCCTCCACCAATCCTGAGCTCTAGATTATAAACAGAATCCGAGATCCCGGCTCAACTGTATAAGAGAATTGATAAAGGGATTTGGGCGTGCAAGAACGTTCCAATCGCATGTGACCTTCTAACCAAAACTAAACATTACACACTAAGGGCCGACGCCAGGCGGGTATGAGAGGATGGAGGAAATGGCGGCTGCAGACGTGCTTATGGGATTGGTGTGGCTTTGTTAAAGTGGCCAATAGGTCGTCAATACCCAGGGGCCGGAAGCAGGGGCCTTAGTAGCTCTGCCACTCTCGCATAGCCACGCCGGGCTGCGCACCAGAATAGTGTTCGGCCATGGTGATCTGGTTTGTTAGGGTCGACGTCTCTCTGTTCGAGTAGCATTTTCACCACTCCCTCGTGCCCATCCGCAGCAACATACCAGAGTGGGGTTTGACCGTACCTATCTCGGCTGTCGGGGATGATATCACCCCGTCCGAACAGCATTGCCACAATTCTCTCGTCCCCACTCCGGGTAGCACAGTGGAGTGGTGTTACGCCGTACCAGCCTGGTGTGTAGGTTGACATCGCCGCGTCCGAGCGGCATTTTCACCACTCCCTCCTGCCCATTCTGTACAGCAGACAGGAGTGGCGTGTAGCGGTCATGTACTTTGTTTGGGTCGACGTTGTCCCGTCTAAGTAGTATCTCCACCACTTCCTCACGCCCATTCCAGGCAGCATTAAAAAGATGTGTTCGGTGATCGTTATCTCGTTCGTTAGGGTCGACGTCGTCCCGGCTGAGTAGTATCTTCATCACCCCCTGGTGCCCATTCCGGGCAGCGCACCTGAGCGGTGTTTGGTCGTCGTGAGCTGGTTTGTTGGGGTCAACGTCGCTCCGGCTGAGTAGTATTTTCACCATTCCCTTGTGCCCGTTCAAGGCAGCATAACAGAGTGGTGTCAGAGCGCACAAACCCGGTTTATTGGGGTCGATGTCACTCCGCCCTAGTAGCATTTCCACCACTTCCTCGTGCCCATCTCGAGCTACCCACGCGAGGGGTGTATCACCCATGCTACCTTCTTGGTTGAGATCACCTCCTTCCACCTCCGCTAATCAACTGTGGTCTCAAAAATTCCGAACCCGAACGCCCGGTGTAGACTAGCGAACGAGCAGTGTTTGACTGAACCAACAGTGGCTAGCTATCTTCCTTGGGTCTCCGGGAGGGGCATTAATCGGTATTGGGTGGTTGAACTAGCCCAACCTATGCTTTCGCGCAAGTAATTAGGTGCAATCCGAGAGGCTTCGTTTCTTGTGGACTCTTGAATATAAAGCGGAATATTGGAGAAAAGGTGTTTGAGAGATGGAGAGAGGGACTGGTCGAAAGGCCTTTGATTTGCTAAGAGTTCGCGCAACTTAACTAGGCTTTGGCGATGGTGGGGTGAGTTGGAGGTTCGCTTGACGGGTAAAGTGAATTAACTTGATTGGGGAAGCCACGTTGCCTATGGCAACGAGTCCTTAGCAACAGGCGATTGGCATTCGGCGACCCCATCTCAACTGGGTATCGCAGCAAGAGCCTGTTTGGACACGACGGTTCCGCTCCCTTACCTTACACAAACGACCGTTTCCCTTCTTTTCCAAAATTCCGAAACAACCGTTTCTACCGGGAAAATAGTCACAAAAAAGAACGTTTTCCCCCTCCGTCGTTTCTTCCAAACAGGCTCGAAAGCGGCCATGCCAAGCTTGGCTTTCTCCTCGCGCTATCCGAGCTAGCGCGTACCATCAGAGCATCGCCAGACCCCAAACCATCAGTGATTGCGTCGGGCTTTTGTCGCCCGCGATGGATGGCGGTTTATTGCCGAATCGCATCGGTATTCTGCAAGACTAACAGGAATCTAGATGTGCGTTTGTCAATAGATAACTTGAGGTAGCTTTGGTGTCCCGATACTCTTACCCGCATTTCCTTTCAGACCTAGATTGATGGCGACAGCGAAACGAAACGCCAAGAGTTCGCGAAAAACGATCGCACACCTCGGGAGCGCCGAAGTTCACTTCATTCGAAAACACTCTCTCTGACTAACTCACAGTAAAGACAGGAGTATAGATCAACCATGACCCAACGTCCTCCTATCCTTCCATGGACTGCCGCACATATCCATGTTTCCGTATGTCTTCCCTTCCACTTGCTCACTTCCGTGCTCACAAAGGAAAGACAAACTCCCATAACCTCCCGCGCATATCGCCTTCGCGCCCCCGACTCTCTCACGCTTCCCTCACAGCACTCCCGTTTTCCTTCCAGTTGATGCACCCCAGCTGGTGCATCGTTCCAAGGCTCTAGTGCATTCCTACACCCGAAATCCTTCCCCGAAAGCACAAACACATGCCCGAAGCCAAAGCGTATTTCCAAGCCAGAACAAGCACGTTCCAAGAAGCTATCCAAATAACAAAGGAACCATCATGAGAGCATGCCGAGCAGCATCTCGTAGTTTCCAGCATTTCCGAGACATCTTCCGAGATTCCCATCAGAACCCCTCCTCCAGACCCCCCACCCCATGGCGCTGCGGTTTGTGTCCTCATCCGTTCCCCTAAGAGTAATTGATACACTGGTCACTCCTCCAGAAGCACCCCTCCTAATTTCACCTCCAATTTGCGGTCCCTTGACTGCAAATTTTCGCGTTTCCGGAGGCCGGCTAAAGAGGTTGACCCGCTGTTCCGCTGCATATTGATCCAGGGTGTCAGTGCATATGGATGTACTCGGGGGGTACCATAAGTCGGGCGACACCCATCTAAAGTAATCAGGGGTTTTCCCATACAAACCCGTTTTGTGGCATTTTTGTATGGAGGAAGATAGTCGGGCGACACCTAGAATAGGCAATAAACCAAGACTTTTTGTGACACCGCGCCCAACTTACCCTCGTACTCTAGTATGATACTACAAGTAGTACATTTTGTGGAAGAGGTAATCTGCAGCACCTCCACAATACCCGAAAGTCATAGTATCTGCCCACCAGCGACCATTTTCTAGTCTTCCTAGGCTTTCGCTATTCCCCCTGTCACCTCTCCTAGCCCACCCACAGCCTGTTTCAGCCAGCGTCCTGAACCGTCCGGGGGCCCCACAGGGACGGCGGGGATAACGCCAAGAAAATAGGATGAGGCGGGACCGCTAGATGCGGTCTTGTGTAGGGCAACTTACCTGCGGCAGGGGAGACGGCGTGACGGCTGGGATTGTGGGGGGGACCATAAGAGGATCAGACTGGTGTGTAGGGAAGGACTGCGGGGGGTGGCCACACATGGTTGGTATGTGGGATGCCGGCTGGGGATAGGGAATAAAGAGTGAGGGGGACAGTAGGGGACATCCGGGGATCGCTGATGACCACGGGACCCCCGATCAAATATGAGTGATATATTATGATGCCGTGTAACAAACGAAGTAAACAACACCCCCGCAAGAGAACGCCAGGTATATCGAGTCCTCTGAGTGTTAGGATAAGACTGAGCCAATTAATTCCTCTCCCACCTCCTATTTCTCTTTCAAACACCCGTAAATCGTTGTTTCTTCGTGGTGTATGTTTGCTCGCTTCTTGGTTTACGCATGTGACACATGATTTGAAAGTTCACGGAGGGCGAAGTGCACAAAATCATGAGCTTGAAGTGTTTGAGCATAGAGGCTGAAAAGGTGAAACTGGAAACATCCCTAGGGCCCCGTCCTATCTATATTTGCCCTAGGCCGTCCACAGGGTGGAAAATGGACGGACTACCGCTAGCGGTCCTAGTCCTACCCCCAAGAAGGACGGACCGGAAGGTTCGGACTGCAAATTCTATCCCCTAGCCTACTCGCACAAGCGTCTTAGATCCTGATAGCTTAACCTAGGTTCCAATACCGATAACCCGGTCAAGTTTTTTGAGACTAGCAGTCAGCAGTTGTACAATTGCTCCCCACAACATTATAATTAGGAGCTCCGAGTGTCGAAGGGGTTGGGATGAGATTTCTTCGCTATTCGGATCCTAATTGGGGACAGGTGGTGGCGTTTGTCGGTTGATAGAATCACCGAGAGCTGAAGAAGTGTCTCTTATGGAACCCCCTAGATATCTCACTGCCATCGCCCATATTCACGGCAGTACCCTTCCTATGCCTATCCCATCAACTGCAGGAAATTTCACATCCTTGTACTCGTAAGTGCTATTCTGCGGTTCGGTGCAACTACAACACGAATCTTGCATTGTGATGAATGAGTGCCATATAACGCTAGCGGTGGAATCACCACCTTAGTATATATACATACAGGTGTATCAAGAGTTACGAATGAATTAGTGGGGAGGCTTTAATATCACCCAGCTTCCAGGATCCAAAATAGTCCTTCTTGCTGTGAATACGAGTCAGCAAGCTATTCCGGGAATACCGTTCTTGGTTCCCAGGCGATAACAGCACTGTTTTTTCTTTTTCTTTTTACCCACCCCCAAGTATAATACCCGCATGACACAACACTGGCGGCATCATGGCAATCCATTATATTTCTCATATTTTCTAACCCCATTTTTCTAATTACCGAGGACCAAGTCCATTGAAGAAAAATCCGTTTCTACTTCTAACCTAGATTGTAATCTAAATAGGCGTTGAATACGTTGATCAACAATCCTTTATCACAACCTAGGATACCTCACCGCACAAGATTTACCACAAATCTAATTGACCGGGTAAGCAGAGAAAACCTCAGGTAAAGGATCTCATACACCACTACTATTAAACCAGTCTCTTGGTATATTGAGCCGCAAAACAAACAAGGTTGCGATCACTAGAGTGGTATCATACCTACCAAATGGATGAATTGACCTTACTTCGGCAAGTGGAAACACACTTGGAGTGTTATTATCTTCAAGCAAGTGGCATACCACTACAACCATTAGGTTCGTTAATAATAACGTCACTTGCTGTCACTCGGCTAACCCCCCAGTTAGCATACTGCGATTTTACCCAACATACGATACCGCCCAATACGCCACTATTGTGTCGTAGCCCTCTGCAAACCCGCCAGATGTCGTGGGCCCCGCCCAGTATAAATTAACCTGTTAGACCTTAATGGAGATAGGAGAATTAAAACCTAAACTACTCCCCCAAACATTGAAACAAACTATTAATCTAGAATTGATGAGCGAAATATTGTAAGTTAGGTCCAGCCTGACCCTCCCTGTAGCTTTCCCGGATTATATACAATATTCCTCATGCTTCTAAAGTGTTATCTTTCAGTCTTTTGCCTAAACATCCTCTAATCACTACTGGTGAGCGACTAAAAATCACCTTGAGCTAACTCATAATGAAACCTAACTTATTAGCCCTCCCCGCAACAAGAACCCTGGCGGCGAAAGACCTCACAACCAGGGGTTAGACCCCCAAGGGAACTATAGGTTCCGGTTCTGGCGCCCAGCCGGTGTAATTTGCGGTAACCTACCTCATAATTCGAACACCAAGGCCAGAGTAGAGCAAGGTTTATACTGCACGGATAGGGGATTTTTCGGGTTCGTGATGCCTCAGTCAAACACCGCACCGAGTGCTGTGAGGAAAAGGTGGCGGGGGGTAGAAGGAGGGAATATCCCCCTATTATTCTCGGAGGCTGAGATCCTGCGGCCTGGTCGGCTGTACGATTGCCCCTAACAAGTTAGGATGGGACATCGGTGATGGTGGGACGGGAGCTAGTTCCACAGTTAAAAGGACTCCTGCTGAATCGATTCTCCTTCGCTAGCGGGGCTAGAGAGTGTAGACAGCTTCACGATCTCTCCTCCGAGCTTGCACCTTGAGGACTATTGCATCTGTGTGATCTCCGTTAAGCCATGTCCAATCATCGTCTACTTGAACTAAGTAGCCATTTTTATTTATTTTTTCCTAGGTGTGAAATATTTGAACCTTAACTTACTCGGGCGCAAATTAAAGATCCGGAAAAAGTGACAAACAAAATGTATGGTTGCAACACAGATATTTCAAGTCACTTTTTCCGGATCTTTAATTTGCGCCCGAGTATAATAGTCTTATATTCCCTAGATCTAAAAAAAAAACTCTTCAAGTGGATGCTTTGGAGGGAAGGGAGGAAAAAGAAACAAACAACAGTAGAAAAATTCAAGTAAACAACGAAGGTGCAATGGGGCTACAACTGGAAAACGGCAGCAGGGGTAAATATGAGGGAAAGCTCTAACTACACCAGGTTACCCCAGCCCGATAAACGGAATCTGAGGTCCTAGCCTGACTACATATGAGAATCGATACGGGGATTTGGGCGCGCCTGGGTGATCCCATCACGTGTGACTCTTTGACCGAAACAAGACATTACACAGTGCAGGCTGATGTGCGGGAATGAGAGGATGGAGGGAAAATGTCGGCTGCAGACGTGTTTATGAGATTGGTGTGGTTTTGCTAAAATGGCTGATAGATCGTTTATACCCAGGGACGACAAGGAGGGGCTGTAGCAGAGCTACCACTCCCGCATGGCCACGCTGCGCAGCGCACCAGAGTGGTGTGTGGCCACCGTGATCTGGTTTGTTGGGGTCAACGCCGCCCCGTTCGAGTAGCATATTCACCACTACTTGGTGCCCGTTCTCAGCGGCATACAAGAGTGCGGTTCGGCCGTTGTAATCTGAGTTGTCGGAGATGATATCGCTCCGTCCGAGCAGAATCGTTACAGCTCTCTCGTGACCATTCTGGGCAGCACAATGGAGTGGTGTTATACCGTACCAGTCCGGTGTGTTGGGATTGACGTCACCCCGCCCGAGCAGTACCTTCACCACTCCCTCGTGCCCAACCAAAGCAGCATACCAGAGTGGGGTTCGGCCGTTGCAATCTTGGCTGTCGGGGGCGATACCGTCTCGTTTGAGCAGCATTGTTACAACTCTCTCATGACCATTCTGGGCAGCGCGATGGAGTGGTGTTATACTGTACCAGCCCGGTGTGTTGGGATTGACGTCGCCCCGCCCAAGTAGTACCTTCACCACTCCCTCGTGCCCACCCGCAGCAGCATGCCAGAGTGGGGTTCGGCCGTTGCAATCTTGGCTGTCGGGGGCGATACCGTTCCGCCCGAGCAGCATTGCTACAGCTCTCTCATGCCCATTCTGGGCAGCACGATGGAGTGGTGCTATACCGTACCAGCCCGGTGTGTTGGGGTTGACGTCACCCCGCCCGAGTAGTACCCTCACCACTCCCTCGTGCCCACCCGCGGCAGCATGCCAGAGAGGGGTTTGGGCGTCCCAATCAGGGCCGTCGGGGGCGATATCGCTCCGTCTGAGCAGCGTTGCCACAACTCGCTCATGTCCATATTGGGCAGCACAATGGAATGGCGTTAGACCGTACCAGCCCGGTGTGTTGGGGTTGACGTCGCCCCGCTCGAGCAGCATTGCTACAACTCCCTCATGCCCATTCTGGGCAGCACGCTGGAGTGGTGTTATACCGTACCAGCCCCGTGCGTTGGGATTGACGTCGCCCCGCCCGAGTAGTACCTTCACCACTCCCTCATGCCCACCCGCAGCAGCATACAAGAGTGGCGTTCGGCCGTTGCAATCTAAGTTGTCGGAGATGATATCTCTCCTTTCCAGCAGCATTGTTACAACTCTCTCATGACCATTCTGGGCAGCCCGATGGAGTAGTGTTATACCGTACCAGCCCCGTGTGTTGGGGTTGACGTCGCCCCGTCCGAGTAGTACCTTCACCACTCTCTCATGCCCACCCGCAGCAGCATGCCAGAGTGGGGTTTGGCAGTCCCTATCAGGGCTGTCGGGGGTGATATCGCCCCGCCTGAGCAGCATTGCTACAACTCTCTCATGCCCATTCTGGGCAGCACGATGGAGTGGTGTTGTACCGTACCAGCCCGCTGTATTGGGATTGACGTCGCCCCGTCCGAGTAGTATCTCCACCACCCCCTCATGCCCACCCGCAGCAGCATGCCAGAGTGGGGTTCGGCCGTTGTGATCTGTGTTGTCGGAGATGATATCGCTCCGTCCGAGCAGCGTCGTTACAACCCTCTCGCGCCCATTCTGGGCAGCATGATGAAGTGGTGTCATACCTTTCCGTCCCGATGGGTTGGGGCTAACGTCACCCCGCCCGAGTAGTACCTTCACCACTCCCCCGTGCCCACCCGCAGCAGCATACCAGAGCGGGGTTTGGCCGTTCTTATCGGGGCTGTCGGGGAATATATCGCCCCGCCTGAGCAGCATTTCCACAACTCCCTCATGCCCATTCCGGGCAGCACAATGAAGGGGTGTTAGGCCGTCCCCGCCCCATGTGTTGGGGTTGACCTCGCTGCGCCCGAGTAGCATTTTCACCACTCCTTCATTCCCATTCTGTACAGCATAAAAGAGCGGTGTTTGGCCATCGTTATCTGGTTTGTTGGGGTCGACGTCGCGCCGGCCAAGCAGTATTTTCACCACCCCCTCGTGCCCGCCCCGGGCAGCACAACAGAGTGGTGTCAGAGCGCACCAACTGGGTTTATTAGGGTTAACGTCATTCCGTCGTAATACTATTTCCACCACTTTCTCGTACCCATTCCTAACCGCCCACCCCAGAAATCTATCACCCATACTATTTTCTTGGTTGAGACCACCACCTTCCATCCCTACCAAGCCAATAATCAGTTTCAACAATCCCGAACACCAATGCCCAGTGTAGACCAGAGAACGGGCCAGGTTTGTTGGAATCAACAGCGTCTAGGTATCTGGCTTGTGCCTTGGGGATGTTTTAATCGGTATTCGGTGATTGCACTAGTCGAACGGCTTTAGGGTAAGTAATTAAGAGTAATCCGAAAGGCCCGTTTTCTGTCGACCCCCCGAATATAAAGCCGAATATTGGAGAAAGGGTGTGTTTGGGAGATAGCTGGGGGTCCGCTTGATGGGTAAAGTAGACCTTGACTAGGGAAGCCAGGTTGTTTATGACAACAAGTCCTTGGCAACAGGCCACGGCTCTCTCACGGAGTTGGGATAGAGTGGCGGGGTGTCATTGCTAGCATGTTGCTAACTTAAGGACTTGTTGTGGACAACGAGACTCCCCCAGCATGGTAAATCCACTTTACCCTTCCAGAGTAGCTCCTGACTCATCCTAAACCTTTTAGTACGTGTTAGGTTAAAAATAATCGGCAAATGTGGAAATGATCGAAACTCGGTGGCTCAATTTGGCTCGAGCACACTGGGGCTCTAATAACAATCCCTAGAAGCTCTTTATCCGATCTGTTTTTCGCCGTAAGCTATACAACTCGTTCTTCAATCACCATGGTTTGCTTAAGTGATCTGATTTCGTGGTAGGTGAAAACTCTTTCAATTAATCCCTCTCCCCATCTCTAAAGCACACCATTCCTCCTTCTATTATGAAAATATCGCTAAACGAGAACCTTCGGATCACCCTAAGCTACTTGTGCTAAAGCTATTTGACGGCTACGAATACCACTCACCCAGTTAGATCTAGTTAGAAAGGTAGAGAACCTGTCGTGCACTTTTGATTGAGACAGGAAATTGCCTGACTGGTGGCCCACACAGTACGTCCGCATTTGTACTTGTCGAGATTGTCTTTGGTTAGCTGGAGGGGGAAGGCTGCGGTATCGACATGGAAGACGGTATAGGTATCGGTAATACACCTCTGGCGTGGGCGGCTTATAATGGACACGAGGGGGTGGTGGATTTACTGCTTGGACGGGACGACATCAGCCCCGACAGGCCAGATAGCCGTGGCCGAACACCTCTCTGTTATGCGGCTTGGAATGGGCATGAGGGAGTTGTGAAAATACTACTCGGGCAGGACGAGGTCAACCCCGACAGACCTGATAATAACGGCAGAACACCTCTCTGGTTTGCTGCTAACAGTGAGCATAAGGGGGTAGTGGAAATACTGCTCGGGCGGGGCGACGTCAACCCCGACAGACCAAATAACGCTGGCCAAACACCACTCTCCTGTGCTGCCCAGAGTGGGTACGAGGGAGTGGTGAAAGCACTGCTCGGACGGAGCGACGTCAACCCGAACAAACGGAGTTGGCATGCTCTAACGCCACTCTGTTGTGCGGTTTGGAATGGGCACGAGGGAGTGGTGGAAATGCTTCTTGGACGGGGCGACATCAACCCCAACTTACCAGGTTGGCACGGCAAAACACCACTCTGTTGTGCGGCTTTGAGAGGACACGAGGGGGTGGTGAGAATGCTACTCGGGCGGCCCGATATCAAACCCGATAAGCCATGCGGGGGCGGCCAAATACCACTCTGCTATGCTGCTAAGTATGGGCATGAAGGAGTAGTGAAAATACTGCTCGGGCGCAACGACGTCAACCCAACAAACCGGATCACTGTGGCCGAACACCATTCCTGCGCGCTGCTGAGCGTGGTCATATTGGAGTGATGGTGCTGCTACACCCCCAGAATTCATCACCATACGCCAGAGGGAGAGGAAAAGGGGTTATGGAACTCTTGAAAAAGAATTGAACAGAAAATGTGCAAAGAGGATTTACAACCAAGAAAGGACGGGAAATGTAAATATGATGGAAATTTCAAGCCACATCGGCTTATCTCAATACAAGAGAAATAACCCCCAACAAGCGCCGCATCTTTGATCAGACTGACCCCGCAGTATAAGAAAAGGGGTATACGATAAATATTGGCATTCCCACCGCACATGATTTTCTCATACTAAAAGGAAACATTCAAGCTGACCTGCAGTGGCAGACCTGCCAAGGAACACAAGGAAACACGGCAATTACCGAAGTGCGGCATTATAAACTGCGGGTTGAAGCTGTGTGAAAATGAGAAGAGGGAGGAAAGGCGGCGATGAGCATGTTTATGCAATGGCTGTGACTCTGCGGAAATGAGGAATACCGTAAAAACTCGAATACAAGGCCGGTGTGCTATGTCGTTGAAATTTCCCCTCTGGGAAAGGGGTAGAAGAGTCACAGCAAAATCACCCCTCGGCTGGGACGAAAAAAAGAAAAATAGACAGCGCTTTACCACGAAAGGCAATTACAACGACATAGCACACCGGCCTTGTATTCGAGTTTTTACGGTAGGCCATCCAAATTTGGAGACGGTGAGGAGGGAGATGCCTCCCCGGCCCTAGGTCACGCCGGGGGTGGTACGTGTAGATTCTGGGGGCTGTAGTAGCGCCCTGATTCCCGCATGGCAACGCCGGCTAGCCCACCAGAGTGGTGTTCGGCCACGGTAATCAGGTTTGCTGGGGTCGACGTCGTTCCGCCCAAGTATTATTTTCACTACTCCCTCATGCCCACTATAGGCAGCACAGCAGAGTGGTGTTTCGCCAAGAAAATTTTGTTTGTTAGGGTTGACATCGTCCCGCTCAAGTAGCATCTTCACAACTCCCTCATGCCCCCTCAGGGCAGCATAGTAGAGTGGGGCTCCGCCGTTCTCGTACCTTTTGTCAGAGTCGATGCCGTGCCATCCGAGCAGTATTTTCACCACTACTTCATGCCCCTCATAGGCAGCACCACCGAGTGGTGTTCGGCCGTAGTTATCTGGTTTGTTGGGGTCGACGTCATCCTGCCCGAGCAATATTTTCACCACCCCTTCGTGCCCATTCCGGGCGGCAAACAAGAGTGGTGTCTAGCCGCCATAATCGGGTTCGTCGGCGTTGACGCCGTCTCGTCCGAGTAACATCTTCACCACTCCCTCGTGCCCATTCTGAGCAGCACACTAGAGTGGCGTTTGGCCGTACCGACCAGCTTTTCTGGGATTGACGTCGTCCCGCTCGAGGAGCATTTTCACCACTTCCTCGTGTCCACTACCGGCAGCCCATGCGAGAGGTGTATTACCGGCAGCCATGCAGCCCCCCTTGGCGATACCACAGCCTCCCACCTCCACCTACCGTAACCCAAGGCAATATCGACAAAACCAAAACCGGATGCGCGGCGTAGACCACCGAGCAGGCAAATTTTGTCGGAATCAACAGTGTACGAGTAGTTCTCCGGCCCTTCTAATCGGATCGTAGTCGACACGTGGTATTCGTAGTTGTCAAATAGCCTTAGCGCAGGTGCGGCGGTTAGCGGGATCCGAAGGTTCTCCTTTTGCGCGGGCCCCGAATATAGGTAGGAATATTCTAGAAAGGGTATGCTTTGGAGATGGGCAACCTTGAGCTGCTGCAAACCTAGATAACTTAAACTGGCCTCCGTGATTGTCCGTTGAGTTGCATCAAAAGGGTTGGGATGAGTCAGGGGGTCGTGAGAGGACGCTCACGGTATTCTCCGCCGCTTAGGTCACACAAGATACTAACCGCCCACCGAAGCAAACATGACCTTCCGAAGTATGAATAGGATAAGAGTTCAACCCCTTCTTTTGGAGGCATGCAGTAAGAAATATCAACGAGATTCAGTATATCATACCCGCAAGCAAAAAGGGAAAGCAGGTGTTAACAGCCCATGCACGTGTCAAGGCTCTGGCTAGGCGCCACACACCCTCCGAAATGCTTGAACACAACTGGGGGCACATGAAAGAGTGTCCGACCGCCAAGCCTCCATGCGGCTCAACAAAGTTTTGTAGCTTACTAAGGTAACTTTGTGGCTCAACAGAGCTCTAGGCTGAATCTAAGTTTGGGGCTCGATATTTGCCCACCTTGTCAAGATATAATACTGCCCATACCATGACCTATTATGCTACCAGTACTAGCACCGTCTCTTATACTCGAGTACTTCCCAGTCAGCAGGTAAATAATACCAGGATGTTGAAATATAAATTCAGGCTGCGCTTGCCTTCATTCTCACCACACAACAGGAGTATTAATAATCATCACGAGTATTCAATGACCAGTAGCAGGGTTGTACAAAAATGGTTATAAAGTAGAATGCTAGATCCTCCGGTAAAAAAAATCGGTAAATGTGGAAATGAAAAGTCAGAAGCATTGTTGCTCAATTGGATCGAGCACACCGAAAGCTCTAATCAAAAGCCTGGAAGCCCGGTCCCCATTTTGATCATTTTTACTTGAGGCTGCGTCCAATGTTATGTTGAGCCACAAAGTCACTATGGTAGGCGAGAAAAGCTGTGTTGAGCAGCAGTTATATACGTTGAGATTTTTTCCTTCCCTCTCTTTCCAGGTTTTATTCTCTTCGAGGTACGCTACGGGAGTTACTTTGAGCTATCGCGCACTTTCTGGAGCGTCCTCAGTTATAACCCTGCTAGTATTCTCAGGCCGTAGCCCCTGTCCATAGCCCCGTCACGGGTGGCTAGGTTTGTAAAAGTTTACAAGAGGTCGTGCAAGAAGGAGGGAACGAAAGAGCAAAGAAAGCAAATTAATTCTTGTTGTCGATGGAATCTGCCAGCCTTCTCGCCCAGAGGGATGCTGGTATTGCCCTTGGTTGATGATACTCCGCCGATTCACCGATGTTCCCCCTCCCTGGGTGTCCCTCTCCCCTTGCAAAGCGAGGCAGGTGGAGGAAAAACAGTCCAGTAAAAACTTTCCACCCACGGAGACTCCCCATGCCAGCCGCCTCTCCAAACCCCGGGTTATTCTAACCACGCTACCTACAAACATGCCGCCGTTATCAAGAACAAAGCCTCGTTGTCCATGGCCCCAAGTCCCCAAGTGAGCAACAGGTAGGCAAAGTCCTTATTGAAGGGACATTATCGGTATTGAAAAAAATATCACTCTTGATTCAGCCAGTTTGCACATACTGCTACACCTGACTGCTGTTAGACTATATCCACAATGATGACTGGGTTTTTGCCGCTAGTTCCTAAGTTTAACAGCTCCACTACAGGTCATCAATCGTCTAAGTTTCCAGTCAGCGCAGTAGGTTTACCCAACCCACGCCACCACACATACGAGTATCATACCGGTCCATAGCCTAACGTAAATCTGCAGGGCTTGGTTAGCCTAGATAGTATAAAAAATGCCCCCCACCTCAGTGGTAATGTAAGTCTGGGGGGGGGGTACCTATGGCGTACCGAGGATAGGGAGAGCCAAATTCAGGTTTTAAGTACACAATTAGTCCATGGCATTCCGGATAAGAATACCCGGGATCCAACTTCCGCCTTCTCCCGCAGCCTGCTCCTGCTAGTGGGGTTGCTCGTATGCTACTAAAGCTTCATCTTTAAGCTTCTTGCCTATGCACCCTCCAAGTCACTCATTGGGGGTCACCTACCTAAAATCCACACGCGGTGGGAAAGCCTAACACATCAGCACCTTGGCAACATGAACTCCTATAGCAAAAAGACACCATTACCCGGTGTCTAGTCTTAAGGTGCAAGACACCGCTCCACGGCACCGAACTCTACAGCCCTAATTTACATTAACATACAGTATTTTGCGACGCTAATGTCCCGGGTATGGAAACGTTTCCTGTGTTTAGCTGTGGGCGCAGTGTGGGCTTGTGATCCCCGGCTTGAGTATCGGACTCAGTGTCTTGAGAGGGCAAAGGTTATGGTAGATAAAAGGATGGAATGCCCCTCCAAACTCACTTCAAGTCGATATCCTACGGGACGGTGAGCCATGCGGTCACCATTGACAAGTTAGGGAGTCCTGGAATGCAAGCATGATCTCTGTCAAATAGCGTTCATAATAGAATCTGATTACTACAATACCTCACTTGACTAGCTTTTACGCTGATCTTCAGGGGGGCATGAAATACTTATACGTTATCATTTTTATCTATAACTAAACAACCATGAGACTTGTACTGCGGCGGGGGGGGAGGAAAAGGAAATAAATTAAGCGTGGAGAAAAACAAATGAACAACGAATGTGAAAGGAGGATTCACCACCATAATACCAGTATAACAACGAAAAAAGTGAATACGAAGGAAAATTCAAGCCACACCATCCAACCCGGTTTGTTGGGGTTGGTACCGCCTAGGTCGAGTATCACTTCCACCACATCCACTTGCCCGTTCAGGAGAGCATGCCAGAGTGGTGTTAGGCCGCAGTTGTCCGGTTTGTCAGGGTTGACGTCACCCCGCCCGAGTAGCATTTTCACCACTCCCTCGTGCCCACTCTGGGCGGCACAACAGAGTGGTGTTTGGCCGTCTATATCCGATTTGTCGGGGTTGATGTCGTCTCGTCCGAGTAGTATCTCCACTACTCCCTCGCGCCCATTCTCAGCGGCAAACCAGAGTGGCGTTCGGCCGCACCAACCTGGTTTGTTGGGGTTCACATCACCCCGCCCGAGTAAAACTTTCACCACTCCCACGTGCCCATTCCAAGCCGCGCAGCAGAGTGGTGTTAGGCCGTGGTTATCCGGTCTGTCGGGATCGACATCGTCCCGTCCGAGTAGCATTTTCACTACTCCCTCGTGCCCACTCTGGGCAGCACAACAAAGTGGTGTCTGGCCGTCGATATCAGGTTTGTTGGGGTTGATGTCGTCCCGCCGGAGTAGCATTTTCACCACTCCCTCGTGCCCATTACAAGCAGCCCACCCGAGCGGTGTATTCCCAATGCAGTCTTCTTGATTGATATCGCAACCCTCCACCTCCATCAAACCAACTACAATCTCAACAATTCCAAAAAAGGATGCATAGTGTAGACCACGGAACAGGAAAGGTTTGGTTGAATCAATAGTGGGAGAATAGTACTCCTGCGCTTCTAAGAGGATTCTAGTGTGTATTTGGTTGTTGTAGTCGTCAAATAGTTTTAGCGCAAGTAGTTCAGCGCGATTCGAAAGACCTCGTTTTGCATGGACACCCCAATACACCGAGGAATATTCGAGAAAGGGCGTGCTCGGGAGATCGGGAGAGGAGCTAGCCGAAAGGGCCTTGACCTGCTGCGAATTCAGATAACTTAAGCAGGTTTCTGCCATTGTCGCATGAGCTGCGCCAAAAAACTCGACATGAGCCTTGAGATACTCCTGAAGGGTAAAGTGGATTAACCGGACAGTGGAAGCCTCCTTGTCCATGACAACAAGTCCTTGGCAACAGAGCAGCAGTGTCCCTATTGAAGGGACATTATCGGCATTAACGTCCAGCGACCCTCTCTCGACTGCTAGGGCGTGACACAGTTCATCAGGCTTCAAGGGTCGCTCAGCATGAGATATCCACATCAAAGCGTCCATTCCAAGCCTCGCCTTCCCCTTACCTTGTCTCTTTATCCGGCCCAGCGTTGCACTGTAAGCATTCCCCAAACCCGAGCCTTCGGTTATCGCGTTGAGTTTCTGTCGCCGGCGGTGGATTGTGGTTTCCTGTAAGATCGCATTGATATTCAGCGAGACTAATAGGAATCTGGATATGTATAATATCTGTTAGTAGATAGCTTGAAATAGCTCCCGGAGTGTAGTTGCCGCTACATACATTTCAGAAATATCATCGGGAATTTTCTTCAGGATTTCCGCCTCCAGACTACTGTCCATCGCATCAGGGTTTGTGTCCTCGTTTAGCCTAGTGCGAAGATATTCGATGACATCATTTCTTTTAGGGGTGATACGCATTGTCGTTACTCTCCCAGGAATACCGGTACATCTCCCAATTTCATTCCGAATGTGCTCTCTCCCAGTCGCGAATATTCGCGTGCCCGGGGACTTTTGGAGGATTTGGCTCAAAGAATCGAGGAGCTTGACTCGATGTTCTGCAGCACATTCATCCACAGCGTCAATGCATATGAATGTGCGCTTTTTGGAAGAGGTAGTCTGCAGCATCTTGACAAGTTCCGAAAGTCGGAGCGCCCGCCCACCAATGACCGTTTTCTGGAGTTCATAGGCTGTCACTATTTCTCTCGGTACCTCTCGCAGCCCAGCCACCACCTGTTTCAGCAAGGCACCTAGCACATTCGTCGGTGACTGTTCTTTTTGGGCGGCGAAATCAAAGTAAAAACATGCAACTGCCACATTTTTCCCGCTGGCTTGATCGCATAAGCTGTCTATCACCAATGAACTAACATCGGGGCTTGTCAACACTTGCCATTTTTCTTCCGTCATCGGGGTTTGTCCTTGTTACCTAATATAAGTCTTTCCGACCCCCGGATCTCCATGGCAAAACAAAACTGAATTATCTGATTCGCGTTCCCCACTGCCAGTGTGCCAACTTCTAAATTCCTCGGTTTGTAAGAGCCATTCCCCTACATCTTCAACTCGGCGGTCTTGAATCCCCTGGTGCCGTAGACTGGGTTCTAGCGACGATAACCAAGTCAAGAGCTGGGCCCTGCCATCAGTAGTGGTACAGTTGTTCCACACATTATTATATGAGTTGGTAGTGTTGAAGGAGTTAGAATGAGCCATCTTTATCGTTCTGAGAGTGGTGGAGGATGGGTGATTGAGTTGATCGTAGCTGAAGAAAAGGGGGACTTTTTGTGGAACCTGAGGGATAATATCACTATCCAATTATGAAAAAAAAACTCACTTGGCAAAGGGTTGCGAATCCTTTTTTTTCTTTTCTCAGAGCTCTCTGTGTTATTAGTAATAGGAGTAGGGGTGAAGTATTGGGACGAGTAGGGGTAGCAGATGCCTATGCATATACTTCCGAAGGAGTACCAAAGAACCAAAAAAGCAAGATAACTACTAATTAGACTAATTCCACTATCCCCCTCCTTGTCCCAATATTGCCTCCCTCACCCAAGTACTTAGTAAGCCACTGAAAAAAACGAGACTTCGCAGTACTGTATCTGATTCTTCCAGGCGGAATCTTTGGTACAACCCGGTGGATATTACGGCACAATCAAGCTCCGAAAAAGAAAAGAAAATGCCCAGAGAGCCAATGTGGCAATGAAGGGGGGGGTTCGATCAAAAAATGATCGAAGGCTAGGAACGCGCTTTTTCGAACCGGGGGGTTATAAGATAGAACCCCTTCTAATAAATCGGTAAACCATGATTTTCTGAAGACAGTTGGAAGCAAAGAAATAAATGAAATGATAGGAAAAGAGGGCAAAATGTAGCAGAAAAAGCAAATAAACTAGAACTGGCACTCCACTTCCCCGGCTTCTGAGCAATAACTCGCATATCTGGGTCAAAGGTAGAAATTCCCATCAGAGTCCCGGCTATTTTTGCTTACTAAGACATTAAAGAACCCCTCCCTTCAATCCCCATTTTCAGAAGCCCCGATTCAACCCCCCCCCCCTTCTAACCCCCCGGGTTCGATCATCAAAGGCCTTCTTTGCAACACTGCAGAGAGCTGTGTGCCCCTTTCCCAACCCTTTCAAAAAACAACAATCTTCTACAAATTTGTTTCCACAATACCCTACCTTGGTAGCTAGAAAGCCATGCCTCTCTAAGTTCTCTTCTATCGCGCAGTACGAAACTCGCACTGAGGCCAAGCACCACCTCAGAGCACCTGCGGCGAGGCCGTCCCATGGCCGCGGTCGCATGTTTTTTACCACTGTAAATTGTTTGATAGCTAATAATGCACTTTAGTTAAACGAGACGTGTAACTAGCTAGTTTAGCGTGCATGCCTATGCGTCGGATCTTGTAAATAAATCGGTCGAAAAACCTACCTGCCGCCTGACTTTAAAGAATCCCCGAGTAGGAGTGCTCTTTTTTTTAATTAGTGGAGGCCAGGATTAATAGAGCTAATATTATTAGATTTAGAGGGTATAGTTCTTCACGATGTTAATGCGGGCGGGGGGTCGATTGATATCCCTCAGTGTCGTATTCGAGGCTCCTCGAAGGTAAGGACCGGCCCCTCCGGGACCCCCTGCGGCAGCCGAGCACAGACTACGGATAATACAACGTACCCCAACGATTGTCACGATTAATTTTCTATATTTACAATACCGGCAATTTACCTCATCTTTCCGATACTCGAGCAGTCATTTCGTCAGAGAAAAATCCCGGCCGACACCCAACCTGTGCACTATAGCTACCCGAAGAGCCGCTGAGTAAATTGTCTTCATCTAGAGCTTAAGGTGACTTACCATCTAAGGGTTTGCCCCCAACCTGACTAACCGAGCAGAGCAAATCTCAAACAAACAACTCTAAAACAAATTACCATATGAAGGATACTCTGAGTATATTGTACTCCAAAAAATAAACAAAGCCAGAACAATAGATACGAGAGGGAGAGGGGGAGATCAGCCCTACTGAGGTCGGCTCATGCACACACCTGCTTAGTCATATAGCTGTCCTGCTGGTCATTGGCATCGGGTCTCGTGCTTTTCCCATGCTTTCTTCTCCTAACACTGCCGACACGCCACCACCTCTCCCACCTTGTGGCAAAACAATCAGTCAACCCTGGTCCGTCTGGTGCCCTTATCCCTCCTCCGTTAAGGCCAATTTTCCCACCCCCCCGCTCTGTGCACCTCTTTGCAATCTCCACTATCCCAGTTCCTGTACCTGAATAGCCGCCTATAAACATCTTATCCCCGCTACTGCTTATTTTGCCGCATTTGCGCTGCCATGTTTCTAACACTACTACCTCCAAGATGGTGACTTAATTATCACTTCTTCCTCGGCTGTTTTGTAAAGCCGCCACCAAAAATCACTCGTCTAATCTTACCCCCCGTTCAGGAAGCCCACATAGCATACCACACAAATCAACACGGCATAGCACGAAAGCCCACGGTAATATTAAAAATCGCCGGCGATCGCCCTGTGCTGATGGATATTGCCTTTGCACCTTTCCTATCTTGTCGATCTTTTTTGTTAGTAGTTCCCTTTGACATTCATTATAAATTAAAGAGGGGCAATCGGTATACCTGATCCGTATAGAGCCGCGTTCGCAAAGTTCCCATACCCTGATTGGTAGCAATACTTGGCTTGGCTATAGCAGATGTATTATTATGTAGCAGGACATGAACGTGCATGAGGAATTAAATTATCTACCATTTCGTATGTTCACTATTAGCTGAAATTACAGCGGTCACACGATTAGGCATACTATCTAGAAGGCTATCAATCGTAATTTGGTCAATTGCTTCCCATTCCTCCTCCATTGCCGTCCATAGCTGTTCCTCTGTATGTGGCCTATCTTCTACCAAGGTGAATCGTTTCCGGAGTCGACCCTTCAACAAATGCCACACATTTTCAATCAGGTTAAGGTCTGGTGAGTTCGCAGGAAGATATAGTCTTCTGGTACCATAGGCAGCCGTGAGCGCACGATTTGGAGCACCCTCATGAGGTGTAGCATTATCCTCACTAATCTGTAGCTGCTTGAGAGGAACATCAAGAGACAGGAGGTATGGTATGAGAAAAGGCTCATTGATCTCATCTGCATACTGTTGTGCATTGAGGCCGAGTCGATCACGCTTTGAAGTTCCTTCATCTGGAGTGCGTTGCCGGAGGCGGACTAAAGAAGTTCGACGTCCATATGTGATAGCAGCCCAGCAGCCAATTGTGATATGATTAGAGTGGAAGGAAGGTGCCAAAATCGGAGTCAGTAGCTCTTCTCCTGCTCTTACTCGCACCTTCCGTCCTGGTTGAGCCGTAGTGCTAAATTCAACCTTGGACTGATCAAGCCAGACAATTCTCCTCCATTCGCAAAGCTTCCAGCTAGTGCACTGATAGCACTAGTACTTTCTTCTAATTCTTTGAAAATCATCAAGAAAGGGCTTTTTGCGGGGAATTCGCAGCTTAAATCCTAGCTGTTTGGTGGCTTTATTGATTATAGTTCGTCCAACTCTAGGCTCTAGGCCATGAAGTCGCTCAGTCAGATCATTTAATGAACATCAGCAAAAACGGACCCTGCGTCTGATCCGTCGGCGTTGCGTCCTGACGCAAGCGACGCATCTCCTGCGTCCCATGCGTCCTGTGCGTCCTGACTTGCGTTGCAACACCCCGCCACATCCCACGCTTCCAGATGCTACCTGGCAACGTTCCTTGCATCCTGACGCAACCTGGCGCCCTCCCTAAGTCTGGACTACCCCAGACTCTTTCTCTCATCTCTTCTTTGTCCTGATGCGGCGATAGCTCCTCATCACCTCTTCTCCGCGTCCTGACCCACCCCTCATCCCCGCTCGTGTAATCACAACTAATTTGCTGCTTGCTCCGACGTCGCCTGGTGTCTGGGGCGGCAGCAC
>Ga0307513_10003221_pt1 | contig 22269 bp, 27 predicted proteins | sample 15_EM_MG_FD_202174 | JGI IMG/M metagenome (GOLD analysis project Ga0307513, IMG submission 202174) | Populus trichocarpa ectomycorrhiza microbial communities from riparian zone in the Pacific Northwest, United States - 15_EM | ecosystem: Host-associated > Plants > Roots > Unclassified | place... | reverse complement strand
GGTCCCAGCGGAGATGAAAAGAGGCAGGGCGTCGACTTTATAGCAGGGACATGACCGAGATAAAAACGAGGAACGGAAGCTTCCCATCCTCTGATTACATACAGACAGCCCGGTGTCCGTCTGGCCCGGTGGTCATCAGTACGTATCGCGTTGCTCCAACTTGGCTTTGCGTCGGTTGCCTGACGTTTCCGCCGGAAAGAACGCAACCCCGGAGAACCCCAGCCGAGAATAGAAACGGCTTGAACACAATCAAGGGCGTTGACCAATCCGTCATTGTTAACGCCGATCTGTCAACGCCGTTGAATCCGATATTGATTCTGGTTCGTCTGTTCAGAAATTTTCTCTATGTCACGCACGCACGAGATCTTGCTGGGAAGTCTGAGCACTGGAGTGATTGCCCTGGAAATCGCTCCATCCGTCACAGTTACGTCTGCTATCAAGTGGTGCGCGACGTACGTTCATCGCTCCAACCAAGCCTCCCACAGGGTCCCTGGGAGGAGGGAGGGCGAACCACAGGCGCTCAATTAAGAGCTCGTAGGGGGGATCCGAGACCAACGCTTATTAGAAGCCATCACGGAGATACGGCTGAACCCGGTGGATCGGTTCTCCGGCTTGGTTTGAACCCGCGGACCGTTGAATCGGCCCTCGACCCCAAGGTGGCGGGGTCACGCACATGCGAATCGAATCCCTCCGCTGATTAGCTCCCGATTTACCGCCTCCACTAAATCAATGCGGCTGGACCTGGATTACGGCGTCTATTGGCGGGCGCCGCGGAGGTTTTGAGTTGCGTCGCCTCTCGCACTGTTCTTTTACCGCCGCGGCGCAGGGGCCACTGAGCCAGCGGCTGCTCCGTCTAGGAGCTTACTCGCTCTGGGGTAAATCGCAGTTGCAGCGGAGGACGCGAAGACGCGTCTCGGCACCTCGTCGATCGAGTTGACCGTTTCCTCGTGTCTAACCTTGTTATCCAAGAGCACAGCAGTGGGGGGTTGCCGACACCCAACCGCGAGTCCAAGATCCCAAGACCCCATAGTTCTGGTGCAGTTGTGGGTGGGGACGGTTACGAAGAACGTCATCCTGGAGGACGAATATAGACTCCGCAGAGTTGAGGAAGGCCGAGAACCCGTTGACGCGGTACAAAGCGTGGTCCGCTGACCCGTCCGATATTTCCTTCAGGACAAAGGTTAACAATCTTCAACAGGATAGGGTTTCCCCGGTCACTCTGTCAATAGCTAGTACACTCTCACCCATCTCTCCCTGTACTTGCGTTATTTTGCCATTGTGTTCGTCACTTGGTGCCCATGGAGCTTTTCTTTGTTCAGCTCAGGGTCTCTTCACTCTCAATACATTACCTTGTGGATCTCCTCACTGTGTGCACTTGTTATATGAACAACCTCCCTATACCTATTTAGTCAGTTGTATGGTTTGAGTTGTATAGAATAAGTGCAAGTGCTGTGCTCAACCAGCAATGAGGTATTTGATATATAGAATTTGAGAAGTGGGTAGAAGAAGTACATGTATTATAGATCTCTAATGAAGGAGCACTGGCTGAAGTCCAGAACCAACACTTCTCCAGATCTATAAGAAGCAACCAGATACTTGTCATTCCATTGTACATCAACAATGTTTCCAAACCTCTTAGGCAAACACAAGACCACCTTCCCAGATACTATATCCTTGAGCCTGAATAGACTGGAGTCCCATAACAGAGTACCATTTGGGTGGAGCTTGCCTATAGATGTCCTGGACAACTCAACAGGAGGTGATCCTGCAATCCCAAAGTCCCATCCTTGGGGTTTTAACCCAGGGAAACTGATCCAGACTCTTAGGCCATCTATGGTAAGAAATTTTCCCCACAAAAGACCTGATTGTACACTACCCATAACCTGTCCTGTCCATATTGACCAAACTTGAATTGAGAAACCCAAGATGAGGAAGACCTTGGATCCATCTTCTGATATCCTAAGGTCCTCAAAGCTATCTGAAGGTACATCCAGTGTTTTAAGGAGTTCCCCTTTCTCAGCATCCCAGACATGAAGTTTCTGGTCTGCATACCAGATAATGATCAACCTCCCATCAACCAGGTGAACATCTCTCTTGTTGAGGTCCTTGACTGGAGTTTGGTAAGATACCTTACAGAGGCCAGTTGAGATGTCCCAGACCCTTACCACCCCATCAGCATCACTTGTGATAGTAATACCATCTTTTTCTTGTAGAGTAGTAGACTCGATTTGAGTTGAGATGAGGGGTGTGAACTTTGGATCAAGTACAGCTGGGTCTGTTGATGAGCTGCCAATCTGCCAGAACTTGACCAACCGGTCCCCAGATACTGAGATGAGGGAGGAGGAAGAAAATGTAAGGGAGGTGATTTCTTCTGTGTGACCAATGAAGGTCTCAAGAAGGTGAGGATCTAAACTGGTGATATCCCAGATATAGGCAATGTTTCCAGCAGCAACTGCAACAAGCTTGCCATTAGGAGAGAAACAGCAGTGTCTGATATGATCATTAGCCACACTAAACTTGGCCACAACTGCTCTAGAATCAGAGTTTTGAACTGTAATAACCCCCTTATGACATGAGACACATAGGGTACCATCCAAGGAGAAGGCAATATAAGAACCATCATAGGGAGGTGCAATTTTATGACCACTTATATCCCACCACCAGACTTGATCATTGGATACAGATATGAGGTGCTGAGGGTGTATGGGAGAGAATTTAACATGAAATGCAGAGTGCTCATGCTCTATAATTTGATGGCACTCCCCTGTCTGAATGTCCCATAGGGAAATTTTCCCATTACCATCCCCCAAAGCAATTGTGGTGCAGTCTGCTGAGACAGAAACAGAATAGACCCAGTTTTTGCATACAAAGGCTTTGATAACACCACCAGTTTGGATATCCCAGAGCTTGACAGTCTTATCATAACTTCCAGATACAAGCAATCTCCCATCTGATGAGAAGGCAAGGTCCCTCACCTGCTTAGTGTGCCCAGAAAGAACAGCTGTTTGGCTGCCTATAATTGTATTGAGGATAACAATGTCCCCACTCCTGGATCCAATTGCAATGGTGTTATCCCAGCATGAGGATGCCAGTGGTCGGCTTCCTAACAACACTGTACAGGAACACTTTCCCCATTCAGTTGGAAGCCCCTTAACCACCTTGACTGTGGGCAGGAGTTCTGTACTGTAACACTCTTGAAGCCAGGATGAGGAAGGGGAAAATGGAAGGGCAGAGTGGTAGATGTGAGAAGGAGAGTTGTAGATTGTGTCAAAGTGTTCCAACAGAAAACGCTGGCTGTCATTGACCCACTTGCATGAAACTCCTGCCTGAAGGAATATGAGCACAGGTCTCAATGAACAGTTTCAACTACACTCACCAAAACATACCATTGCTCAACATCATTCAAGGCATGAACACCAATGCTGAGGTTCCCTGTGAGTGCAAGGACTTCAATCCAATACAGCAAATATGCTGTAAAGAAACTATCAATTGCTTTTTGCACTTCTATGACATGAGAACCATTGCTGGGGATTTCTAAGAGGTGTTTTGTCCAGAAGCAGCATGCATATTCCAGAGTGTCCCCAATATTGTCCATCTGGCGAGCAGGGAGATCTTTGAGCTCACTGAGAACAGTATAGTCCTCCAGGTTGCAGATATTCCTCTTCAACCTTTCCCCCATTGTGGTGAGGCATGAGAAAAAGATCTCTCTATGATGAACTGTGGGTTCCACCAAAAACCGTTTGTCTTTGCATCTTTCTGGATCCATGAGGAAGTCAGGAAGTGATTTATGGAAAGTAAGAATTGGGCCCTCTGCATTTTCTGGGACAAGTAGAAGAGAATGGAGGGGGCGCATGGTGTTGCGGATATATGATGTATGCTTCTTCAAGAGTCCCGAAAGACCCTTAACCGAGAGGGGGTTGAAGAGGAGTAAAACTGTCCCCACAACAGCCTGGAAATGGGAACAGCGCTGGCTGTTATCCGTGTCGACACCACGGAAAGCCTGCTCGAGGACCGCGATGTAGAGTTGGTCAACTCCAGTCCTTCCTTCCTCAGTAGTGCTTTGCGGAAGTGATGTGATGAGGGCGAGCCTTTCGGTGGGCATGTTGTTTTCGGAGGCAACGAACTTGACAACCGTTGAGGCATAGATGAAGAATCCGGCCGCCTTTTCGCAGAGAATCTTGATATCGGATGGGCTTGGCCAATCCCCTGACGAGCTCCAGTCGCTTCGGTTTTCGGTAAGGCTGGTTAACTCCGTCCGGAAGAACAGCTCAATATCCTTGTCTACTGACTCAGGCTTGACCTCGTGGAGCTTGAGGACTTCTGTGATGGGAATAAGCGACTTCAAGCGGAATCCAGAACGAATTCGCGTTTCGGGGCGTCCTGTGATGAAGAACTTGACTTTGGGGATCTCGTTGATGTAACGGGAGAGTATTGATAGGACGGCGGATGCAGGCTCTTCGTCCTTGCACTCGTCAAGGGCGTCGATAATAATGAGAGTTGGAATGCCTGTAGCTTTGAGTGGACCAATAATAAGTTTCTCCATCTGCGAGCAGAGTGACTCCCGTCCGACATTAGGGCGCGCTATCAAAACCTGGAGCAACTCCTTCCGGAAGAGTGGGTACTGATATGCAAGCTGGAAGGCAAGTGTTGGGAAGATCGCTTGAAGGTTGCTCCGGCCTGCGAAGTCCCGTGAGCAGAAGAAGCTGGCCCCGAGCATTCCGTCCGCGAAGATCGTTTCGGCGAATGTTTGGGCGATGGTTGATTTTCCTGTCCCAGCTAGGCCATTCAACCAGAAAACGCGCTGGCCTTGTTCGCCCGCTAGCCAGTGTTCGATCTCCAAGAGAACATCCTTTCTTGTCCCCCTCAAACACCCCTGCCTGTTCCCACAGCGGTAATCGGCATCCGGTATATGGGGCATCCTGTCGAGAAGGGCGAGATCTGCTGATTCCTGTCCATCGGTTAGCCCGCGAGGACGAAGGGCAAGGGAGGGTGACACTCACGATGAGTCGGCAACTTTTGTCATAGATATCTTGCTGTAACGAAGTCTGATGCAAACGTCAGAACCGGAAACGGATGACTCGTGGATACATACCTGATACTCCATAATCACATCTCGAACATCCTCAACCAGACCGTTAAGCTTATCCATATTCCCGACGTTGTTGAAAAAGCCTTCAACTTTCCCTTGTTCTGCCAGGAGGGCTATATCTTGACGAACGTCTTCCAATTGCCTAGTGGCCCCATACATCAGACTCGGCACTCGACACGAGCTATTGGGGGGGACTCACTGTTCTAGTTTCGCCCTTCTTTCTCGCTCCCTAACATCACCCTTTGAAACCGGTGCGCAGAGCAATTCGGCGAGCGCCTTGACCCGGGGTGCCAACGATTCTATCGCTTGTTTATTTGCATTCGCTCGCTAAGGCAGCTGTAAGCATCGTGGATGGTGGATGCAGGAGGGTCATACCTCGCAATTTTCCAGGATGAAGCAGAGACCACCAGCGACAGATTTGAGCGGACCGAAAGCATCCGCGGAGTCTCTCACCCCACGGAGGAGCAATTTGGCCGTGGCAGAGGCAGTAGATTTCCAGCTCGATTTTTTCTCGTTCTCGTTCGCGGCAGTGCTTGGTTCAGCACCCTTGTCAGGGTGGGAAACTTCTGGTGCACGGTCAGGAACAGTAGGGGCAGCGTTGTCTGGATGAACGATCAGACATGGCAACGGAGATAACCACGTTCACATACTATCGGGCTCCCCGCTGTGCGGGATCGAAGGAGTGGATGAAGAGGGATATACTCGCTCAGCTTCTCCACTGCGCCCACTTCCCATCGCAGGATCAACGTCTGAGTGCGGTTGCGAATGCCCCTGGTTGATTTCCCCTTCATCAATGTCCACCTCTCCACCTTCTTGACCGTTATCGCTCCCACGCGCTGGCGTCGATTCTGGCCCGTCTGGCTGAAGGGGTCGATCCGTCGAAAAAACTCGCTCTCCAGCTACGTTGGCTCCACCTCCTTCTCGGTTGTAACTTTCGCTCACGACGACGTGGGGCTCTTGCTGTTCGCCCGCTACGATGTGAGGCTCTGGTTGGGGAAGCGAACTCGTTGAATCAGCCCTCTCCTCACCGGGATCCGTTCCGTCCGGTTTGCGCTTTCTCCCTGCGAGTCGGTGTTTGATTTTCTTCTTCATCTTGTTGTATGAACCTCGTATATCGTCCATGTTGACGTTGGATCGGCGTAGGTGATGGTGCGATAGATGGTAGTGCGATAGATGGTGGTGCGATAGTGGATGATTGGCCTCGTGGCTTTGATTCTGTGCCAGCGCACAGCGCGCTTCATCGCGGGTCCCGCAATACATTCTCCTGCAGGCCCCAGACACCATCTTGGTTTCTCTCCAGTGGCGGCCACTATCACCACCCTGTTTTTTCTTCTCTCCCTCCCGTCTCTACACAGACACCGCAGTTGCGACCTTGGGATTTGCTGGAGTCAGTGTCCGAGTTGAAGTTGTGGAAGGAGAACGGGGTAGACACTGATGAGATGCTTGAGAGGGACTTGTTCTTATATCTCTGGAATATGCTTGCTACTTCGTGTGTCGAGTCGGATTGATTTTCTCCATGATCACAACGTGTCAAGTATGCTTTATCCTGTGGATCAATTGCCACAGAGGAAACCGATTTATGATTGTATACCTACAGAAAATAAACCGAAACATTGTACAACTAGCCAACCGATTACTTATGGAGACGACTAAGAATCAACGCATGCCATCTTCATTTTCACGCAACACGGTTTCCAGTTCACCACTCAAACCCCGAGTTCCTCGAAACTATGACGATGTCCAGTTCCGCATCTCCATCCTCCTCCGTATGTGGCAAGGGGATCGTTGCCGTGTGCACCAGGGGCGGAGCTTCGAATTCAACAACCACACGAGGACTGTGTGGCTGCTGAGGCGGAACTGGAAAGGTGTAACCGGTCAGATCGAACCGATCATACCACCCTTCCACCTCTCCCTCGCACGGTTCGGAAACCGACCCGGACCCGGACCCAGCCCGTAAACCCTCCTCCATCTCCGTGAGAGATCGATCCGCGTCGTTGATCGGTGCACGAGTCAACGAATTTGTGAAAACCGACCACGGAAGGGAGTTTAGCGGTTGCACCGCGAGACCGAGCGGATCAGGGGCGACACGGGGATCGGGGGACGGGTGTAAAGGATGGGATTGAGGGAAATCGAGGAGTGTGCTCGCGCCCTCATGCAAGAGTCCCTCCCCATCTGCGACTGGACCCTGGTACGGAGTCGGCCAGTCGAAGGTGCCAGCCCCATGATTTTCTGGGGCAAACACTCCAGACCCAAACGTCGACACATAGTCCGACCCGAAGTCCGAGTCGATGTCGAGCTCGCAACGGTCGTAGTCCTCGTCAAAGTCTTCATCTTCCTCGGGAAGCCGACCCCCTGCCTCGATGTCGGGGGAGCCCAAGTTCGCGAATTCCAACAGCGGGGCCGTGTCGAGAGGGGGGCACTCGGGGATGTGCTCGGAGGGGAGTTCGATCCTAACGATGGCGGGGAAGGTCGCAGTCGAAGGTGATGAATCACCTGAAGGAGGACAGAACTCGGCAAGGAGTTCCTCCTCGTGGTCTTCGAAGTGGGTCAGCCACGTTGGAAGGGGATACGCCGGTTTTGGAACAACTATGGTAGGCTCTCGCCTGACATGGGGTGCGTGTTGAACCCGGAGAGGTCGCGGTCCAACAACTCGCTGGACCTTTTTGGAGGTGGCCTTGATCGGGGTTGGAGTTTGCAATCGGCCAACGGGGGAGCGAGGAACGCGAGTCGCCGGGATCCGGCTCACGCTCGCGTCGGTGGGGTGTTCAACCCACTGAGTCTGTGCGAAGGGGAATCGGGATCTCTGTGATATTATTGCGTCAATTTCCAATTCGCAATCCTCCGAAGGTGGATCAGAACTTACTTCTTGAGAGAAGGTATGCGTCATGTCTCTCTGCGAAGATGCATGACCGGGATCGACACGGGATTCATTCCTAGTTTGGAGGTGAAAGGGGGTTCCAGGGTCGGGATATGTGAGGTATGAGGTGGGAGTGAGGGGATCAGGACCGAACGGGTCGAAGGTGGTATTGGCGACCCAGTCGCTGTATGAAGGAATAGACTGGGGATCGAATCGCGGGCCGAAGGAATTGAGGACCATCATCATCTCGACGGTGTTGTTGGTGTAGAAAGTCATTGTGAGAGTTCAGAAAGTGAGGAAGAGGTGGCGGTGGTCAATGAGAAGTAGGAAGTGGCCGAACACGGGGGATGATGATAGGTGGTAAGCTCAGGTCCGAGGGGCTCGAGATACTCTGTGGTGGGAGGTGGGGAGCAGGACGAGCTGTGGGGGGAAAGCTGGGGAACGAGACGCATTATAAACACCACGAGCATGGCCAGACTACTGCCGAATCACGCACGGTATACGATTGAAGGCCCTGAGACGTACAAAGGAACCCTGGCCACTCCATCGCACACACCATGGTCATGGCCCATAGAACCATGAACGCGGTCACGTTCAATATGCGGAACGACGATCCGTAAAGGGGACACGCGGGAGCGCGGCGGGGAAGGGACCATTTTACGACGGCATGGCAAAGACAAACCGAAATTGGCGATAATCAGTGCCGACGCAAGAGAGTAAGAGGGATTTGTAAGTAGGTTCCGTCTGGCCGGAGTGGCTCATGTTCCCAGGACGCGCTGGTCATGGCTGATCTTTAATTCAGCAACGTCCTGCACAGGATCCCGCCCATCGCAGTGGCGGTCTTCGAGGCGTAGTTCGGCACATTTCTCGTCGGATTTGCGTGTCCTTCGGGGGTGTGTCGCCGTTACAAAGTGTAAGTGGAGAGGAACAAGAGGATGACGAACGGGCGAAATGAGAAAGAGTCGAAAGGGTTTTCGATCGGGCCGGATAAACCCGGCTGATTCGCGCTTGCGGAAACAACCCTGGCTCTTCACCGTGATGATCAGTGGCCCTTGGAAATCCCTCGACCAGACCAAGCCAACGGCTCCGGCCCAGTTTGATTAGTTGAGGCCTTCCGCGACCGTTTGGCAACCAATTGGATCAGCTTGTGGACGTGGTAAAACAGACACAAACCGGCGCATATATCCGGTGCCATGGAGGATACATGATGGACGGGCTCTCGAGATTTGGAAACAAAGAAAACATATCGATACGGCGCCTTGGTGCTTGCGAGATGGAATTGAAGGGACATGACCAAAGTGAAAGTGGAAAAAGTCCATACAAGATTTATACTCGAACCTCTTAAACCTAAGCTAAACTCGGCTACAACCTGTCCACCTCCCTGGGAGGGAATTCCTTGAATGGAGGGGACGATACAACGTTCCGCGACGTTTAGAATGACCTTGAATGGATCGGTCGCCAGCACGAACCGAACCGGACGAACACAGAGGGTGTTCCCCCAAGATCGGATGAAATCATGACGCCACAGCGCTTCCATCGACGGATTGTGTCGCGTCAATAGTCCTGCAATCGAAGGGGCGCTCTTATGAACGATATGTCCAGAGTTCACTGACGAGGGAGCGTGAACGATGGTCGGCTGCTAGACGCCAACCCAGTACCAAGGCGACTCATGTGGGAACGCTGGCATTCGATACGCTTCAAACCAACGGCCATATCCAGGAACGCGAGATAATGTGCTTGTCTCCCTCGTACATGACCCTCCATTTCCTAATACCCTGGTATGCAGGATTTCGCATCAGGTGTTCATTCGCGTCCGGGTTGAACTGCTCGTCCTTTCCGCTGGTTCCCTGTGTTCGGAACCGTCCCGACCGTGTCATCTCTTTCGTCATATTTCCCCGACTTTCACGAACCCCCCCTGTTCTGTTTGCATATATAACCTTGGCTGCTCGTCGCTGGACGGCCCAGCAACAGCTCTTCCTCTCTCCCCGATTTCCTCTCTCGACCTCATCCTCGTATCTGTCGTTCCCTCTCCCGGCTTCTGGCATCCTGCTGTTCGTCCCCGCTCTCGTGGCTCCCCTACTCTCCTCTCAACTACTCTGTGTCTCCCCTCGACAGCCAACTACCCTCTGTTCTTGTTGAATGTCGCCTCTTGACGCTTCCCGCGGGTCCTGTGGCCGAGGAGTTCACCGGTATCGATCCGCCCTCTCCACCACGTACCCTCGGCTGCCAACGCCGAGGGGTTAACTGGCTCTGGATCCTCTTGAAGCGCAGCTACAAACCCCGGACCTGGACAACTCTCAAGGTGAGTTCACGAGGAACTCGCCAGCATCGCTCTAGCGACCCGATCCTCCCCCCGGGTCGCTATTGCGGGGATTTATTGCGATGCTGAGGAAAGCCAGTTTTTTTCCTAGGTTTCTACGAACGGTTGCGCGAGGTGTTCTCCTATAATGGTCGAGGTTCCAAGTGAGTTATTGAACTCACCAGTATCCCTTTCCCCCCGCCCCTCTATACGTCAAGCAGGGATACTGAGAATAGGATGGGGCTGTCTTGTTAGGCCTCCAGCTCGATTGAATTTTTGGAGTTCCCCCGAGTGGATCCTAGGCAAGTGTTCCCTACTGCGCTCCGTTTATCCCCTTGGTGGTAACACAAATCACTTAGCCTTTCAAACAGGCCAGCGAAGCTCAAGGCTTATCTCCTTTCCTCCGTCGCCACGTTCAAGTACAGCCGTTCAGCATACAAGATTACCGTTGTCCCAGCCACCTTACTCCAGAGTATGGCGCGTCTCCTACAAACTGCGATTGGGAAGAGGGTGGTTACTACAAGATGCGGTCGAGAGCGTGCAGAGTATGCTACCGAGGATGGAGGATGGTAAGGAAGTCGGGAAAGGGGACCGGGTGCAGACGTCGGATAAGAGGTAATGCTACAGAGGTGTGATACCGAGTCCATAAAGGATACATGTCAAATAGACAGTCGCATAACGATGAACCATACGAGAGTCCGTGCGCAAGTGACAAAGCTCGATCTGAGTCTCCATATGGGGAGCGTGGAACATGGCCCCGTGCAATGAGTCCGACCAAGCCTGGGCTTCGACTCTCGACGGCATACGGTATGACGACGGTGAAGCGAGCGTTCTACGACCACGTACGGGTTGTAGTTTATTCAAGAAGGCGGCCGGTCACCAGAATGCGTGCAGCCGAGGAAATAGTTTATGGAGATAAAGGAATGGGTCTGAGGGTGGGGGAAAGTCTTGAGCGTGACTTAGTTCGGACTCGTCGGATGTGAAGATCAGGTGTGGGGGGTATCTGCATGTTAGACCAGGGTAAGTCAGAGCGATCAGGTTTAGATACACATTCGTCCTCTGCAGATTCTTGGTCCCAAGTCTTGGGTGTCTCTCGCGACGTTTGTCTCGCCGGTCGTCTGTAATGGTTGCCAGTAGGTTAGACGCATACACGCAATAAGAGGGGGACACGCACTTCTTGCGCGTGGTCTTCGAACATTTGATGCTCCCGGGCAAGAATGTTCAAGCTAATGCCCAACTCGGTGCCGGTGGTAACCTCGCGGTGGAAGATCTTGAGGTCCGCAGGGACATCACGAGCGCTGAGCTCAACGGTAGCTCCCTTCACTTCCCTGACAGCCTGCACAGGGAAAGGACTCGCGAGTATAGGAGAGACTGCGACGGAAAAGGTGATCCTGATCAGCCCACGTCAAGAGATAACGCGCGAAAAAATACTGACAGGTGAAGAGGGAGAAGAGGGCGATGATGAGAGCAGAGTGCTGCATGTCGAGAGAGTTGAGGGACTGTATTGGTAGGGGATCCCATCTTGTGAAATCTTCCTCTCTAAATACTTGAGGGGCGTACGAAGGCTGTGTGGTGGTTTAGACGCTTCAAACGCTTCAAACGACATGAAAGGGCGGGCCCGCCACGTTTCCAAAGGAGAGCACGACGGCTAATCCACGGAACCGGAATCAGCTGGCGCTTTTCTGGGAACCATCAATAGGAATGAGCCACACGAAGTACCAAACAAGCAGACGCTCTCACCAGCATCCGAACGGATCGACCGTCATCGTCATCGACAATGATAAACAACTGGCCGGAATCGGAACGAGATTGAATGTCCTGCGGAGACGGAGGTGTGGTGTGACGAAGGTCGCGGAGACAGTGTCCTGTTCTATAGTGGGGGGGCTGACAGAGCACAGTCAATGGCAGACTCGGATGCCCGAGGCGGTCTACGGATACGGGCGCACTCCGTTTCTGGTTGGAAGGCGACGTTGAACGTTGAAATGAGGGACGGACTCGACCGAACGCTGAAATCGGAACTTGCCGTTTCCTCTCTTCCAGCCGCCCTTTACCAGAGATAATGGCACACCGACTCACGCCGACTCACATTCAGCGCATGCCAACGAACTGCCTAGGTTTGAGTGTCTAACACCGCCCTCTAAACTCTCCCTCTCGTAACCCTTTCACCCCGTTGCACCCACCAGCACAACCTTTCATCTAAACTATGGCTCCTGTGCCCACAACACGCCGTCCCCCGAGAAAAGGCTCTACCGAGCGCGTCATCGCTCAGAAGGAAACTTTTAAACGTGGATGAAAAAGGCCTGTGTCGCGGGAAGCAAACCCCCGCGCACCCAAACGGGTCAGGCGGCGAACCGGTGCTCCCTCCCTCACGAGGCACCCTCGGCAGTTGCAAGTCGTCTCCGTTAGCAACTCGCGAGGGCGTCCACCATGCGACGCTTCTCCCACGCCCTTTGTCTGGGGATGCGGGGATTATGGATCCTTCGGATTTGCATCAGATCACCTTGGAGAGATCCCCCAACCACAACGTCACCGAGGGGGATCACATTAGTCGCTGCTGGGGTTTGTACACCCTGCTCTTCGACAGAGATGAGAAGGTAAGCATACAGCCTTTGTAATACACTGCTCCTCAAATTCAAGATTGTATGCGTAGGTTCAGTCTTACGGCAATGAACGGTTACGCGAGACAGAGTCCGCAAAATATTGCTGGGAGACCCCCTGCCCCAGCTCCGACGAACTCATCAGCAAGACAGATGTGATTCCCAGTCTTGGATACCACAACATCCTCAGTATGTGCTGGAAACGAGTTGTTGATTGCCATCAGCATAGCAGGGGAACTGCTTATATGGGGTGCTATAAGGGTGAGTCTCCCCTGTTTATCCTTTCCTATCAAGAACTCACGAGCGAACGATTTCTCTGAGAACAGCAATGGAGCGATCACCCTACAAATTGGCCAGCACTGCTTCCAGACTCCTACCAGACTCTTCAGTCCCACCTCAAACACAAAGGCCTCGTCTTTCGCTGGTGGGATAGGCAGCCGTGGATGCCAGGGAGCGACTGTAGATGAATGAGGTTGCCCTGGGTGGGAAGAGGGCAGATCTGGATGTGTACCTGTCAGTGATGGACTTGGAGTTGAGGGAGGTTGAGGATGTGTTGACACAGTACAGCATGTGGTCCACTTACCCAGCTGCCACTGCTATCCTTGGACAAAGATTAGTGATCTTCAACTGGCCAGGGTTTCCTCAGCCTCAAGAGGGGTTAACTGATACCTGGTGCTTTCTCATCCATCTCTCCTCACACTTGTGTTGTTTTGCTATAGAGTCTGTTCATGCTCGTGTAATCTTTCATTTTTGTTTCTGCCCAAAGTTTTTATACTCTAAACACATTAACATGGGTGTGGGTCTCCCCTCCAAGGAGTGTTGCCTTAATAATCACATACCCTGCTTGTCACACATAGATTGTATTATTGTACAGACAACCTCTTGATATATAGTATGAGTTTGAGCACTACACTTGTTGAGCAATGAAATATTTGGTACATAGGCAGAACTTGAGGCATAAACAAAGAGAATACATCCTATGGATCTCTACTAGAGAAACTTATTGCTGAAGTCAAGAATTAATACCTCTCCTGACCTGAAAGAGGCAGCCAAATACTGGCCAGCCCACTGCACATGAACCAGCTTTCCAAACCTCTCAGGTAGCTGAAAAACCACCTTCCCAGTGATGATGTCCTTCATCCTAGACATGTTGATTTCCCACAGCTTGGTATCATTGAGGTAGAGCTTGTTTGGGAGCTTTTCGGACAGCTCAATAGAAGATGAGCCTGGAATCCCAAAGTCCCACCCTTGAGCTCGAATAGTTTCAGAACCAACCCAGACTTTTGAGCCATCTATTGCAAGGATTTCTTTTGTATCACTCCAAAATGCCACTTCACCCACAGCCTTTCCTGTCCAGATATCCCAGGCTTGAATAGATTTTTCATATAGGCAGAAAACCTTGGACCCATCCCCTGATACTCTAAGGTCCACAACATCACCTCCAGGTACATTGATTGTCTGAAGGAGTTCTCCTTTCTCAGTATCCCAGATATTAATCTTTCTGTCTGCATACAAAACACAGATTAATTTGCTGTCAACCAGTTGGATATTGTTCTGATGGGAGTCTTCAGTTGAGTTTTGAAGGGATCCCTTGCAGAGCCCAGTTAAGATGCCCCATGTCTTAATCACCCCATCTAAGTCACTCAGAGTAATAGACTTAGTTGGGGCTAAGGTGAGGGGTGTGGTCTTTAGATCACTTGCACCTGAGTCTGTTGATGAGGCACCAATCTGCCAGAACTTTACTGATCCATCTTGAGATGCTGAAATGAGAGTAGAAGGAGAGGAAAATGTAAGGGAGGTAATGTCATTGGTATGGCCGATGAAGGTCTCAATAAGGCAAGGGTCAGAGCCAGTGATGTCCCAAACACAGACATTGTGATTAGCAGTAACAGCCACAAGCCTTCCATCAGGGGAGAAACAACAGTGACTGAAATTACTGAAGTTCATGTGAAATCTGGTCACAACTGCACCAGAACTGATGTTTCGAACTGTGACATTATTTTTTGCACGTGAAATAAACTGGGTGCCATCTAGGGAAAAGGCAATCTGATAACCATCATATGTAGGTCCAATATTGTGACCATCAACATTCCACTGTTGGACAGTTCTACCAGATACAGATATGAAGGTTTGAGGGTTTTTGGGAGAGAAGCTAACACAGTACACCTCATATTGTTGTTCTATGATTTGGCAACACTCTCCTGTTTGATTGTCCCATAAACAAATTGTCCAGTCTATAGACCCTGAAGCAATTATAGTGTGGTCTGCCAAGATTGAAACAGAGCGAACCATGCTAGTGTGGCCATGAAATGTCTTGACAACACCACCAGTCTGTACATCCCAGAGCTTGACAGTCTTGTCATAGCTTCCGGATACAAGTGATGTCCCATCTGATGAGAAAGTGAGAGATCTCACTCCATCTGTGTGTCCAGGGAGGGCAGCTGTCTGGATGCCTGTAACTGCATCAAGAATAAGGATGTCCTTGTGTGCAGATCCAACTGCAATAATGTTGTTCCAGAGAGAGAGGGTCCATAGACCACTGTTCAGTAGAACTGTGCAGGAACATATCCCCCATTCTTCTGGGAGACCCTTGACTACCCTAACCTCCTGTGAGAGCTCTGAACTGTAGTATTTATGGAGCCAAGATGAGGAAGGGGAAAATGGGAGGGCAGAATGGTATAGGTGGGGAGGAGAATTGTGGATTGTATCAAAATGTTCCAAAAGGATTCTCTTGCTGTCATTTGTCCATATGCATGAAACACCTGCCTAAACAGTGAACATGAATATAACTCTTAGCAAAAAAATCTGTACAACACTCACCAAAGCATACCATTGCTCAACATCATTCATTGCATGAACCCCAACACTAAGGTTCCCTATAAGAGCCAGGACTTCAATCCAATGCAGCAAATGTGTTCTGAAGAACCTGTCAATTGCTTTCTGCACCTCCTTAGCACAAGAGCCACTGATAGGGATCCTCAGGAGGTGCTTTGTCCAAAATTGACATCCATATTCCAGAGCATCTCCAATGTGATCCTTCTGGCGAGCAGGAAGATCCTTGACTTCACTGAGAACAACATAGTCATCCAGGTTGCAGATATTCCTCTTCAGCTTTTCCCCCATCAGGTTGAGGCATGAAAGTAGAATCTCTGCATGATGAACTGCAGGTTCCACAAAAAGCTGTTCATCTTTGCACCGGACTGGATCCATAAGGAAGTCAGGAAATGACTTATGGAGGGCACAAATGGGATTTTCCATGCTCTCAGGGACAAGAAGGAGAGAATGGAGGGAGCGGAGGGTGGTGGAGATTCCAGACACTCTTAGTAGATTTGAAAGTGCTGTTGCTGAGAGGGGGTTGAACACAAGTAACACTGCCCCAACCACAGTTCTGAAACAGGAGTAGACTTCCTCATTGCCAGCATCCATGTCATCAACTGCTTGTTCTAGGACTTGAGTGTAAAGGAAGTCAAGCCCAGACCTTCCTTCATGAGTGGTATCTTGTGGGAGAGAGACAATCCGGTCCAGCTGTTCAGTGGGTGTGCAGGTCTTGAATGCAACAAATTTTACAACTGTTGAAGCATAGATGAATAATCCTGCTGCTTTTTTGCAGAGAATGTTGATGTCTGATGGGTCTGGCCAATCTTTTGTGAAACTGCAGTCACTCCGGGTTTCAGCGATGTCGGTGAACTGAGTCCTAAAGAACAGTTTGATATCTCCATCCACTGAGGAGCGTTCAACATCATGCAGTCTTAGTACTTCTGTGATGGGTCGGAGTGACTTGAGGCGAAACCCGGAGCGGATCCGAGGCTCCGGGCGTCCGGTGATAAAGAACTTGACATTTGGGATCTTGTCAACATAGCGGGAGAGCACAGAAAGGATGGCAGAGGCTGGCTCTTCATCTTTGCATTCGTCAAGGGCATCGATGATGATAAGCGTCCGAATGCGGGTGGCCTTTAACGGGCCGATGATGATCCTCTCTATCTGGGAGCAAAGAGACTCCTGCCCGACACTATGACTAGCCCTCAGGACTCGAAGCAACTTCTCTCGAAACGGGGGGTACCGATAAGCAAGCTGAAAGGCAAGAGTCGGGAAGATTGTTTGAAGGTTCCTTCTGTCCTCGAAATCTCGCGAGCAGAAAAAACTCGCGCCGAGCTTTCCATCTGCGAAACTAATCTCGGCAAACGTCTGGGCGATGGTCGACTTCCCAGTCCCCGCAAGGCCGTTCAGCCAGAACACGCGGTGGTCTTGTTCGTCCTTTAGCCAACGTTCGAGTTGCAGGAGGACATCCGCCCTGGTTCCCTTGAGGCACCCCTGCCTGTTCCCGGAGCTATACCCGGCCTTGTCGGTGTGGCGCATGTTTTCCAGAAGACGGCGATCCGCATCTCCCTGTTTGCAAGTCACTACAAAAGCCGGGACCATGTGGGAATAAGACTCACGATCTGCTGACAACCATCGTCGTAGATATCCAGTTGTAACGATGTCTATAGTGGGCGTTAGATACGATGCGAGTGAGTAATTTAGGAGCGCGAACCTGATAGTCGATCAAGGCATAGCGGGTGTCTTCCACCAGACCATTAACCTTCTGTGCGTTCTCAGGGTTTTTGAGGAAATGCGCGAGATCCTTCTGGGTTGTCATCAATATCATATCCTGATCAATCTCTTTTAATTTCCTGACAATCACCGCGCGTCAGACTCTGCTCTCGATGTTGGAGAATGTGGACTCACTGTTCCAGTTCGTTTGCCCTCTCCTCCTCATTCGTGTCACCCGGAGAGATGGGTACGGAGAGTAATTCGGAAAGGGTTTTGACCCTGGGCGCCAATGATTCTATGGCGTGTTTATTCACCTCTGTTCGCTAGAACAACCGTAAGCATTACGAATCGAGTGTGCCGGAAGGAGGTCATACCTCAGAATAATCGAGAATAAAGCAGAGAGATCTAGCGACAGATTTGAGCGGACCGAAGGCACCTGCGGAGTCTCTCACTCTACGGAGCAATTCGGTCGCGGCAGACGCAGTAGGCCCACGGTTCGATTTCTTCTCGTCCGTGGTGCCACTCGGCTCGAGGGTCTCACTGGGACGAGTAAATTCTGATCTATAATGGGGAAGTGCAGAGGTGTCTACATTGGAAGAAGGAACAGTCAGAGGCAGTAACCAAAATAATCAGGTTCACGTACTGTCGGGCTTCCCACTATGCAAGATCGAAGGAGTGGATGGAGAGGGATGGACCCCTCTCTCAAGCTTTCCACCGTGTTCACTTCCCACCGCAACCTCAACGTCTGGGTGTGGGTACGAACGTCTCTGACCGGCCTCCCCCCCATCGGTGTCTGCCTCTCCCCCTTCAAGACCGTTATCGCTTCCACACACTGGCGCAGATTCTGGCTTAAGTCGATCCGTCGAAGAATCACGCTCCCCAGTTCCATCGGCTCCATCCTCTTCTCGGTCGTAACTTTCGCCCGCTACGACGCGAGACTCTGGTTGAGGAAGCGAACTCGTTGAGTCAGCCCTCTCCTCGCCGGGGCTACCCCCCGCCCCGTCCGGTTTACGTTCTCTGCCTGTTAGTCGGTGCTTGAATTTAATCTTCATTTTGGAGAATGAATCCCGTATGTCGTCCATGTTGGCGTCGGGTCAGCGCAGATGGTGGTGTGATGGTAGACGACTGGCCTCGTGGCTTCGATCTAACTCCACGCCAGTGCTCAGCGCTCAGCGCTCAGTACTCAGTCTTAGCGCTCACCGCGGGTGCGGATGCGCTCTCTGGCGACCTTCCGTGAGCAGGTTTGCGTCGTACAATTTTTGCCCAAGTTCTCGTGTCGGTTTGCCACACAAGTTCTCCACACCCTACACGTCCCTTCCTCGAGCTGCTTCTGGTCCGATTGATTCTTTGAAGGGATGGCGCAGCTCTGGGTGTTTCTGCCACTATGGCGCACAAACCATACAGAGAGGCGTCGAAATCCTCTGAACAGAAGACACGGAAATCCCGGTCCACAGTGTTCGTCCTGTCGCGCATCTCCTACGTGTCCCCTACTCGTGTTCCGCCGCCGCACGGACGCCGGCGGGACCAGTGCCCAACGGCCGTCTCGCTGCGCGGTAGCTTCACAGACGAGGTTCGAGAAGGCTGAGTTTTCAACCCCGCTTACCGCAGATGTATCCCCGCCGATGGCGTCATCCCTTATATGGGGGGTATGTATGGTCAACGCCATCGAGACAGGTCGGTTCGCATTTATTTTGTATGTCAACTCCATAATGCTCTGTCACATAAGAATTTCAACTGATCCATTCCGAGCCCGCGGGGATTATTCTGACGAAGCCAGCCCCAGATCTGTAGGATAAAGTTCTGACTGCCTTCCGTGGAATACTTAGTCGAGGACGACCTACCCTACAAGGGCAAAGCGTGACCGGCGAAGTCTCATGCTCCCCACGCTCGCCGTCCGAAACTTTCATAGGTTTCGACTGTACGAATGACGAAAATATGAACTCTTTGACGACCCTTCGCCTCAGACACTCCGTGCGAAGGTCGGCGAGCAGACTGCAGAGCTTGCTATCATCAGCAAGTTCGGAATACGCTTCGAGGAGAGGTTCCACTACAACGAGGCAGATATTCCGCAGGTTCGGCGACCGGACAATGACTTCGATGGCGCGTTCAAGGTTGCGAAAGGCAACATAAACCCCCCTCTTGACGCCATCCCCAGTTACCAAAATCACAGCTAATACTCTACTTTAGTAGACCCCCGCCCTGATTTCGATCCACTCTGAAATCAGACTCTTGGACACCTTATTCTAGTACTTGCTCTCCTCAGAACCAGGGCCCGACCTTAACAGTGAGATATCATCCCCACCGAAGAAGAACCCGTTCCCGCATTCGTCATCTCCCTGTGCTTTGCGACACTGCCTGAATCTCTGGTAGCCAAACTGCAACAGAAAAAGGTCCGGTGATACCGGTGTCCTCTGTAACCACACCGAGAAGTGACTGTAGAGCTGAAGGCAAGTGAAGTCCACCAGACCCCACCCATGAGAATCTGCCACCACGCAGCACTGTGGTGAGGTTGGTGGGGTTAGGCAGTCAGCCGGAGAACAGGAACAGAAACTCATCGGCACATGAGCACGCATTGGGTGTATCGAAGAGGAAACGCAGGTTCGGTGCGGGAAGGCCCAAATAGGAACGGTAGGGTGACGCTTTTCCTTCGTATTCGAAACGAGCAAAAATGTCGGCGATGGGGTCGAAGTTGGACCAATAGCCTTGCAAGTTTGGGGTTAAGATTGACTCCCACACCCGCAACGGGATCCGAGTTCCCCCTGCCACGAAGAACTTCCACAACGCTGTTGCTCTGGTTTTCGGAGTCGTGGAAGGAAGTGTTGCCTCGCTAGTGCTACCGCAGCGCAGGGCTTTTCGGGAGGATCCTTTGTTTCGTTGAAATTCTACTCCAAGATCTCCTCTGGGACCTTTGTCATAGTTTTTCCGCTGTCTGACCAATCGATGAGATGGGAAATACGGGAGCCTACCACGCACTATGGGGGTGGGGTGGACGTGCGGCTATCCCGATCTGGAGTTTGTTTGAACCCGCTACAAGACAAACGTGCTTCATCGGGCGGTCGTCTCGAATGGGTGGTTTGGGAGGATACAACAGTACCCGACACCACGAACTGTGTTCGACAGTAGGGGTTTAGGGGTGGGCGGCCGTTACGAGGAGAAGAACGACGCGGGACTCTAAACGATACTGAGGTGGGTGGTTACTCTGTTCCTTGAGGCGTCAGGCCACAGCCACGAAGGGGTGACAAAGCGAAAGGCGGTATACCGGCATGAAAATTTTGTGATGATCGCAATACGGCCCGTGGATAACTGGATCCTCCATTATTGGAATCCATTCACACGTTGTATTTTTGGCAACCCTGAGTACTGGGAGCCCCAGTCACTGCCCGGCGTTCCACGGTACACATGACTCCTTGGTGAAGACACTGACAGGCACGGTGGCGGGCGGGTTTCTCGAGATCCGTCGGTGAATTACGTCATTGAGGAGTGGATGTGAATTATCACGTACTTGGGTGGTGGCGGTCCAATTTCCGTTCTATGCAGGTTCTGGTACATATAGGGGTGTGTGTGAACCGTGACTGAATATGAACACCGGACAAAACTCACAGCCTGGAGCCCACGTTCCTAATACACATATACCCTCACAATACCGGATTTAGTGCGCGGGAGTCCGAGACGAGACGACAGAACGCGCCATCCAACCAGGTCTGACGCAACCTCGGGTCCTGGAGCTCGCGTAGTGTACCATGAATGAACGAACGTAAGCATCGAAAGCCGACCTGCTTTGTGTACTGACTCCGAGGTCCGCGGGGTCGCCAGAGGGGTGTGCGCATGGGCTTCATCATACAGCCTCGCGCGACCGGTCTATTGTGATGATGGTTGCCCTCGCTAAACACGACCTCGGTGTGAATGGGCAGTATCCTCCAAAGTCGACACTTTCGTCACCGTGACGAAGGATCCCTGAACGAGGGGAGCGCCAGCAGATCAGCTGGTCGTGCGGGGCGGTGCTTTGCGCAGGTAGAATGAACACCGAAGAGCTTGCATCTGCGGGGTCATGCCACTTGGCAAGTCAGTGAAAACAACTTCATCTGTTGATCGCTGATCGCGTCACTTTCGAATAGAAGTTGACTTATTTGAACAATGCTTCCTTTCTGCCTGTGTCGGGGATATAAGTATCATGCTCGCTTCTTACTGCGCGGCGTAGGGGGCCTTTATTACACACCCCGCCTCTCCCTCTGAACACAATGCTGGTCTGGTCGCTCGTTCTGTCGTTCGCCACCCTCCAGGCTGTCCAGGCTTCGGACCCTCCGCAGTACAGCTCGTTCGGCAAGCACGGAGGTGTGGCCACAGAGGTGAGCGCACACAGTCCGCGGTTTGTGTCCTCGTAACAGGTTCCATGACAATAGGTTGCGGAGTGCTCGGAGATCGGAGTCGATATCCTCGTGCAAGGTGGAAGTGCGGTTGACGCTGTAAGTTGATGGGTTGTGGCGCCCTGGTTATGCGATGGTTGAAACGTGCCATGTTCAAATCCTAGATCATCGCTAGTTCTCTATGCGTTGGTACCATCGCCGCCTACCACTCCGGTCTTGGTGGAGGTGGATTCGGACTGTGAGTGTGTTCAATCCAAGCCTCAAGACGCGTCGAGTCGACGAGGTTTGTTGACACTGAATCTAGGGTTCGCCATGTTGGACAAAACGGGAAGGCGTCTTACAACATGGTACTTCTGTCCCAGGAGCTTTTTATCTTGGAAGACGATTATTGACACCCTCCAAGATTGACTTCCGTGAAATGGCTCCTGGGGCGAGTGACCCGTTGATGTACCAGAACTCTACGGATCCCACTGCTTCCACGATTGGCGGACTTGGTTTGTTAATTTCTCCGTCGTATTCACGTTATTGGTTGA
>Ga0307513_10003220_pt1 | contig 22271 bp, 30 predicted proteins | sample 15_EM_MG_FD_202174 | JGI IMG/M metagenome (GOLD analysis project Ga0307513, IMG submission 202174) | Populus trichocarpa ectomycorrhiza microbial communities from riparian zone in the Pacific Northwest, United States - 15_EM | ecosystem: Host-associated > Plants > Roots > Unclassified | place... | reverse complement strand
GATAGGAGATCAAGGACAAGCAAACGACAAACCACTGACTTCAGAAAATTCCCGCCTCCCACCGGCCAAGATAGTTGTCGTCGAGCGGCCAAGATAGTTGACGCCGACCACTTGAGAGACCGCCGCGAGGGGTGGTGATCACTTTAGACCTGCTCGCGAGGGCGGTAGCTGTGGATGGGTGAACCGCGTGCCCGGAGAGGTTAAATCAGTTAATAGATAGAGTTAAGCGATTCTGGCAAGTTGCTAAGTGCTTGTCAGGCAACGAGAAAGTAGCACGCCTTCGGTCTGCCTGGTGGGTGATAACACGTTCGAGGGTGTGTAATAACACGAAGTTCGGTGGGTGATAACACGATACGAGGATCTGTCGCCGGCGAGTTATCAACAGGACTATGCCCAGACTTATCCACAAGCCACGCGACCGCTCGCTGTCTTGGGCATTGTTGGTGGGTGATAACACGAAGACCGGTCTAGAGCCCGACCTGGTGGGTGATAACACGAAGCCAACACGCCAGGAGCGCCCTCCCCGGTTCGAGCCGGTGGGTGAAAACACGAAACGCCTTGACTCACGGTGGGTGATAACACGAAGATCGTTCCATGGTGGGTGAAAACACGAAGCCCGACGTCACGCAGGGCGAGCTCATGCTCGTCGAGCCGGTGGGTGAAAACACGAAAGTGCGGTCGCCGCTGCTGCCCATCCGGCATCAGCGCGACTTCTTCGTCTGCGACATCTTCGATGCCGCGGTCAAGGGCGACACGGCCTCGATGGAGCACCCAATCTTCTCGCTCTCGAAGAAGCCGGATCTCAAGGTCCGGCGCTACGAGAACGGTGCCCGGTGGGTCGAGATCCGGCCCAGCATCAAGGGCCTGGCCACCGTCTTTGATCGGGACATCCTGATCTACTGCATCAGCCAGCTCATGGCGGCCTTGAATGACGGGCGCCCGGTCGCGCAAATCCTGCGCCTGCGGGCGCATGACCTGCTGGTCGCGACCAACCGCGACACGAGCGGCCGGGGCTACCTGCAGATGCGCGAAGCCCTGGAACGCCTGCAGGGCACCCAGATCGCGACCAACATCGAGACCGGCGGCAAAGAGACCTTCGATGTCTTCAGCTTGATCAACCGCGCCCGGGTCGTGCGCGAGACCCGCGACGGCCGCATGCAAGAGATCGAGATCGAGCTCTCCGACTGGGTGTTTCAGGCGGTGGCTGCGCAGGAGGTCTTGACCCTTGACCGGCGCTATTTTCAGCTGGCCAAGCCCCTGGAGCGACGGCTCTACGAGCTCGCCCGCAAGCACGTCGGCCAGCAAGCCGGCTTCAGGATTGGGCTCGACAAGCTCCGCGTCAAATGTGGGTCGCAGTCGACCCTTAAAGAGTTTCGGCGCCTGTTGCAGACCATCGTCGACGACGACACCGAGCACGACTACTTGCCAGGCTACAGCATCGCCATCGACGGCGACATGGTGGACATGAAGCCGAAGGCTTCAGCGGACCCCTCTCCCCTGCCCTTGCCCGGCCTGGTGCTGCACAGCGAGACCTACGAGCAGGCGCGGGAGTACGCCGCCGGGTGGGATATCTACGGCCTTGAAGGCGAGTGGCGGGAGTGGCTCAACAAGAAGAGCATCACGCCGCGCGACGCGAATGCCCATTTTCTGGCCTTCTGCAAGCGCCGTGGCCAGTATCCTGGCTTCACGCGCTAGACCGGCAGGTTGCGACGCCGGTGGGCAAGAATTCATGAATTCTGACTTTCATGAATTCTGACTTTTTCGCGCTGCGTGGTCCTGTTGCTCTTCCCAGGCGGCAAAGGCCTCGAAGAGCAGCTCATTGAGCTTGAGCTTGGCATTCACGGCGCGCTGCCGAAACCGCAGGCTGAATTCCGGCGAGACCTTGAAGGCGAGCGGCTCCAGATTGGCGGTCGGCACCTTGGTCGGCGCTGGGGCCCTGCTCGGGACGCGGGCGGTCGCCCCGGTGGCGGCCGTCGGCGGCGCCGAGCGCTGCATGGCTTCGGGCATCGGGGTCGCCTGCTCGCTTGTGAGCGCCATCAGGTCAATTGCAGGTCGTTTGGTGCTCATGCGTGAATTCTCTCTTTCTGACTTTCATGAATTCCTGAATTCTCGCTTTCTTGAATTATTCCTTTCACCGCCCGCCAAAGTGCGCCGACCTCCTGGCCAGCGACCCCTTGGGGATCGATCTCCAGCGCGGTCTTGCCGTGGGCGAAGGTCTCGGCATAGATCACCCGCTCATGCATGCGCGAGGGCAGCACCAAGCCGAGCGCTTCGAGGGCCATCGCCGTACCGTCGTTGTTGCGTAAATTCGGGCGCACGCGGGCCAGGATGAAGTTGAAGGGCGTACCCGAGGCCTTGATGAGGGGGAGACCTTTGACCAAGGCGCGCAGATCAGCCGGCGTGGGGTTGAGCGGGATCAGGATCAGATCGGCCGCGGCGAACAACTCGGCGTTGACCGAGCCGACCGAGGGCGCGGTGTCGATGAAGAGGTAGGCCGCGCCGGCGTCGTCGAGCGCCTGGACCTTCTGCGCCAGGTCGCTCATGGCGAGCGGGGCATAGCGCGGCGTATCCAGGCCAGCTTTCTTGCGCTGATTGAACCAATCGCCGGCCGTGCCTTGGGGGTCGGTGTCGGAGATGACGACCGGGCCGTCCCCGGCATGCTCGGCAGCGGCGGCCAGGTGGACGGTGAGGGTGGATTTGCCAGAACCGCCCTTTTGATTGGCGACGACGATCATTTTCATGAAAGTAAGAATAGCGGAATTCTTCCTTTCATGAAAGAGAGAAAGAACGACCCTCAAGATGCCGTGGTCCTCGTGGCCAATGCGCGCGTCTCCGACGCACAGGGGCGCCTACTCTTTTCATGAATTCTTCCTTTCATGAAAGAGAGAAAACAGGCGCGCCGAGCAAAGGCGGTCGCTCGTATCCCGTGTCGACCCCTCGACCTGCAAGGCGCTCAACACCTCCACTGGCCAGGTAGGGCAGGGGAGGGCGCTTTCCGCGCGGGCCGAGCGACATGCCGGCAGCGGGGCCCGGCGGCGCGCAGAGGTCGGGGTCAGGCACCGTCGACGATCGCCGCCCCGTCCTTGACCATCTTCCGAAGGACAACCTTCGCCTCGGCGATTTCGTCAGCCTCCACCGATGAAATATCGACTTCGTAGTCGTGCCGGTCAGTCTTGAGCACAACGCTGCTCTCGCCCCAGCGCACGAACCGCAACAGATCCCGATCCTCGTTCAGCTCGAATGAGACTGTGACCCCATGCTCGGACTTCGGCAGCAGGAACTCATATTGGGGCGACCGAAGTAGGGTGAGACTGCTCTGCGCGTGGGGGGCGATGGCGAACGAGACAATGAGGTCCCCGTCATCTTCGGTCGTGATGAACGCAGCGCGTTTCATAGGTTATGGACGGGCCCCAAGGGTTGACGGAGGATCGACAGCGCTTTCCGAGGCTCGTAGGGGCGCGCGCAGGAGAAGCCTATTTTCGAGGGAACCTAAAACGATCGTCAATGCCACCGCGGCGGCTCAAGCGGCCTCGTCAACCCAGGGATTGAGCAGCGCCACCCGCGCCTTGGCATAGTCGCTCGTGTCACGCGTGACGACGGTCAGGTCGTGCTGGAGAGCGGTCGCCGCAATGAAGAGGTCCGGCTGGGAAAAGGTGTGCCCCACCTTGCGACCCTCCTCGACCAGAAGCCGCCACTTGAGCAGGATGTCTTCGCTCACCGGCAGCACGCGCTGCGCGAACATCGGCCGGACCTTGTGCGTCAGCCAGTCGCCGAGTTCGGCGCGGCGGCCGGCGTCAGGCAGCAGCTCGATGCCGAAGCGCAGCTCAGCCAAAGTCACGGCGCTCACGAAAAGACGTTCGAGCGGCTGCGCGGCAACGAAGCGGACGACCCGCGGCTCAGGTCTGGCCCGGCGCAGCTCGGAGAGGACGTTGGTATCGAGCAGCCAGCCGGTCACAGCACCATGTCCCGGACGGGCATGGCGCCGCGCGGCGGCTCGATCGCGGTTTCGGGGTAGGGGGAGGCCTGCAGGGCGTCAACCAAGGCCTGGCCGGTCAGACCCCCTTGGAGACGGTTGAACTCCTCGGCCGCCACGACCACCACCGTGTCACGACCGTGCACGGTCACATGCTGGGGACCGTCGCTGCGGGCCAGGCGTACCAGTTCGCTAAATCGGGTCTTGGCCTCCTGCAGCTGCCAAAGCCCGGCGCGCAGGGCCGGGGGCTTGGCTGGTTTCGGTGGCAGGTTATCTAAATTTCTAGTCATACTGACCAGATTAGCATGGGCGACCCGCCGATTTCAAGAGAAGAGTTGCCGGCGGGGGGAGGGGGATTTCAGTATTCCGACGGCAGCAGGATGACCTGATCGGTGCAGTAAAGCCTGAACGCCGGCAGCGGAAAGTCGGTGTAGGGAATGGTCTTGGCGAACACGACGCGCCCGTTGCCGTCATCGCAGGCCAGGCGGGCACTGCGGTCGGGCTTGACGCATAGGGTCCAGACCTGGAACGTCTCATCGCGGACAGTGCTTTGGAAGCGCTGGGCAAGGGCGATTTCATCGAGCAGCCAATACGCACCGCCCTGGTCGGCGACGTACTTGGCACCATCGGTGTAACTCACCGCCGGATTAATCGAGCGGTACCAGTTCTCGGTGCCGATGAATTGCTGCAGATCGGCGGGGCTCAAACGCGGGGTTGCCTGGGTCATGGTCTTGGCTCCTTCGGGGCTGTGGGTTGCGGATGCAACCGACGCCCGTCGGCGAGACCGGGGGTAGCAAAGGGCCAGGGCAGGGCGCCGGAGGGGGATCACCCGGCCTGCACAAGCGCAGCGCGGAAGGCTGGGGAAACCGGCGGCCTGGCGCCCCCAAGGGCGCTTTACCCTTGCCCGACGCGAGGGGCTGGCCCCTTAGCGGTCTTTCAGGCCCGAGTTGAAGGCCGGAGGCCTTGAGCTCGGGCCCGCGTCACGGGGCCCCACTCTGGCCCCCGCCAGTGTGGGGAGTCCTCGGCAGGGGCGGTACGCCGCTGCTGCCGCTGATCGAGCCTTCCCACGCGAGGGATCGTTACCGGCTGGCCAGGACCGCAAGGGCCCGGTCCGCGCCAGCGGATAGAGCCCGGCCCCTGGTGCGCACGCACGAGGGGCGCGCCCAAAAATTCATGAAAGTAAGAATTCATGAATTCTTTCAAGAACGCGTCTGTTCTAAGGGACGGGGGACCGGCCGCGACGCCGAGGCAGATCCTGTCTCTGATGGGGTCCCCTCACCGCCGGGAACGCGCAACCGTCGCGCCGACAGCGGCCAACCCCATCAACAGCAAGCTCCCAGTTGGCAACTCAGGAACGGGCAAGGCTGAGTTCTGCACCAGAGCGCCCAACGACACGTAGACCTCTCCCGCAGTCTGGGTCGACCCGGTGTTGCTGAACGCATAGCTGACGGTCTTCGTGTCCAAAACGTCATTGAACGCGAACGTGATCGGCTGGGGCAGAACCGTCGCGCCGACCGAGAACGCCTGGCCGTTTGCACCACTCGGTATGAACACGATGTTTCCCCCGACAGAGGCGTACTGTTCATAAGCCCCAGCCTTCTCACCCGCGCTGGCGCCATAGCCTGTGATCGTGCCGCTGACGGTCAGCTTGGTGTGCGGCTTCAACGCAAAGTCATAGATGACACTCGCGCCCGCGCTGGCGAGTCCATCCAGGTTGCTGTAGACATCCACGCGCACCGACCCTGTTTGCCCGCCGGCATAGGTGGCCGAGGCACCGACGTCAAAACCCGGCGGCACCGGCGCAACCGCACTCATCGCCTCAAAGGTGGTTCTGTTGCGCGTGACCGTCAGATTGATCACATCGGCGCCGGTGTTGACGACAGACGCTGTCGTCTGCGCGGTAATTTTCGTGATCTCGAACCCCGCCGCGATCCCATCATTCAGATCGAGATCGATCACCGACACCGAGAGGCCGCTGAGGACGGCATAGGCGGACGAGTGAGCATAGACAACACCGGCAGGCACCAGGAAACCCAGGAGGCCTGTGGCAAGAGAGCGACGAAGAGAGGATTGCATGGAAGACTCCGTTCGGATTGATGACTAACGCTCAATATGAGCTGCACTGAGAATGCCTCAGATCGATCCCGAGCTCGCCCTACAACCCTACATGAGCAATGGATACCTTGGCCTTCCGGGGCGTCTGCGGGGTTGAAGAACCTCCGTGCGAAACACCGCTGCCTCGACGAAGGCGGCGGGGGCTTGAGCTCAGGCCCGCGTCACGGACGCCCCACACTGGCCTCTCCGCCCAGTGTGGGGAGTGCTTCGGCAGCACGAGGGGTGCGCCCCGTCATCACGTCTGCGTCCGATCCGCCGACGAGCCACGGGTCGACCGCGCCACCCGCACATCATCGATCAGACCTTCTTTGACGAGCCGAAGATGTACCCGAGGATCGCCGTAAGAACCGGCAGCAAGAGGTTCAAGAGAAGGAACTGCCCCACCGTCACCCAAAAATCGCGTGAGGCTCGACGGGCTTCGAGCAACCGGCCCGTCAGCTCATTGGCGCGCTGCAGCGTCTCTGGAGAACTGGCCGCGAGGTACTGTTTCGTCGCCTGCTGGACAAGTCGATCGATTGTCCCCACCTCGGGCGGCGGAAAAAACTCGCTTGTCGCGATGATCCCCAGCAAGAGGACCGCGATGACGCCGATGAGGATAAGCACATAGTTGGCAAGATCGACGCCGGCGCGCTCCAGCTCCGACATGGACTTCATCGGCGCCTGCTCGGGCGCGACAGGCGTTGCAAGATCAACCGCGATTTGTGCAGGCAAGACCGGTTCAGCCGGTGGGAGCACAGGCTCGGCTGGCGGGAGCACGAGTTCCGGCGGAAGAACAGGCTCAGCTGGTGGGAGCACGGGCTCCGGCGGAGGTACAGGCTCGGCCGGAGGGGGCCGTAGCGAATCCGGCGGCGGCTCAGCCACGGGAATGGAGAGGAGTCACAGGGGCGTCAGGCGGCTTGACCGACTTCGCACCCCGCAAGTCCACATACGGCGGCGTATACGAGCTGTCTTTTTCGACGGCCGCCCGTCCCGGCGTGATGGGGACTGGTTGCTGCCCTTCGGGTGGGGTCAGCTGCGGCAGTCGATGGGCCAAAGCTCTCTCCACTGTGCGCTCCCAGCCGTCCAGACGACTGAGCAGTGTAAGAGCTTGTCGCAAACGACGCGCCCCCATTTAAGGGGACGCGCGAACCCATCGCTTTCGCTATATCGCGGACTCTTTTTGTCGTGGCCGGGTCGGGATGATGACGGACAGGCTTCTCATGGCAAGCCGCTCAACGCTACCCCCACTGAGATCTGTGGACAGGATCAGCCGCCCTCGGTGCTTTTCTTCCGCGGCCCAGTTCAGCAGCGTCAGTGCCTCTTGAACAACGTCCGAGTTCGTCTTCAAGTCCAGCTTGGATCGAAGTGCCAGCATGAAATCGTCAGGGACTTGGACTCGTATGTCAGCCATAGGTGTGCTCCTGGGGTGGTTGCAAGGGGTCGCCAATAGCTTATCGGCAGCGGGTGCCGCCTTCTTGACAGAATAATGCCATGAATCCGTCCATTTGCAAGCATGTTCTTTGTGAGAGGCCGCAAGCACGGGGGGTCCCGTCCTACCCCCAGATGAGAGCTTCCTCGAAGCGGGAGCTTGGCCCCGGAGCCTCGCGCTCTCGGCTGGCCAGGACGCCAGGACGCCGGGCCCCGGCCAAGAAAAGCTCCAGCCCTTCCTGATGGGCACACAGGAACCTCTGCAGGCAGGGCTGCGCGCCCAGGAATTCCTTCTCCTTGATTGTGTACGCACAAACGGTGTACATTTGAAGAAAGGAAAGGAGCCCCACCATGGCTCAAAGTGACGTGATGGAGACCAGCCGCAGCACCCGCCTGTGGGCGCGCGTCTCCCCAAAGCAGAAGACCTTGTTTCAGCGGGCCGCAGAGCTCTCCGGCCAGACGCTGAGCGAATTCGTGCTCGCAAGTACCCAGGAAAAGGCCAGCCAAGTCGTCCAGGACCACGAGACGATCCGCCTCACCCAGGCCGAGCAAACAGCCTTCGTCAAAGCGCTGCTCGAGCCGCCGGCGCCAAGCGCGCGCCTGCGCCAGGCGGCTGAGACCTACAAACAGCAGCTCGGGCTCTGACCCGTGCCGCAGCCTGCATACCGCATCGAAGCCCTCACCAAGAGCCACGACCGCAGCGGGTTTCGCTGCGGCAGCGAGGCCCTCGACCGCTACCTGGCGCAGCAGGCCCGCCAGGACGCCGAGAAGCAGGTCGCCGCCCCCTTTGTGCTGGTCGACCCGGCGTCGCCGCCGGTGCTCGGCTATTACACGCTCTCGGCCTCGCTCATCAACGTCGGCGATATCGAGCCCGCGCTGGCCAAGAAGCTGCCGCGCTACCCCGAGCTGCCCGTAACGCTCATCGGTCGCCTGGCCGTGGATTTGCGCCTGAAAGGGCAGGGCAGGGGCGCCTTCCTGCTGATGGACGCCCTGCACCGTAGCCTGACCCACGCAGCCCAGATCGCGGCGATGGCCGTCGTGGTCGACGCCAAGGACGAGGCAGCAGCTGCGTTCTACCGTCGCTTCGACTTCCTCCCCCTGCAGACCAACGCCCGCCGGCTGTACCTCCCAATGAAGACAGTGGCCGCAATCTTTCAGGCGCGCTGAGGCCCTACTCGAAGTGCTGCGCCCGCCCAGCAGTAGGCCCCAGCGGTCCGCGAGCGCAACGTCAACCTTCGAAACTTCCTCACACAGTGAACTTGGATTGAGCGAGACTCGACCTCAATAGACGGCGTTACAAATCACCCTTGTCTGTGGCCTCACACTTCCAGCATGGTTGAGAACTCTCTCGAGCGATTGCTCGCCGGCACCGCTTTGGGCTCTGGCAGCGATGCCTACAAGGAACCAAAACGGCGGCATGCAGGGAGAGACCTCGCGACCACTTGGTTCGCGCTCATGTGCGACGAAGTCGACTACGGCATGTTGTTGGTTGAGGCCGACGGGCGCGTTGTGTACATGAACCATGCCGCGCGCGTAGAGCTCGACGGCCAGCATCCGTTGCAGCTGGTGGGCGCTGCGCTGCAGGCACAGTGTGCGTCCGATGTGGTGCAGCTCCACGACGCGCTGACAGCGGCGCAGCAGCGAAAACTTCGCCGGCTGCTGATGCTGGGTGAGGGCGAGCACCGGGTCAGCATCTCGGTTGTACCCTTGCCATCAAACGATGGCCACGAGGGGATGACGCTATTAATGCTGGGCAAGCGCCAGGTTAGCCAGCGACTATCGTTACAGGCCTTTGCGCGTGGCGTCGCCCTGACGCCAGCCGAGACGCGGGTGCTGGAATCCTTGTGCGAAGGCCTGGACCCGCGCGAGATCGCCCGGCAGAACGCCGTCGGGCTGGCCACGGTGCGCTCGCAGATCCACAGCATCCGCGCAAAAACTGGCGCGCCCACCGTCGGAGCGCTTGTGCGGCAGGTGGCGGTGCTGCCGCCGCTTGTGGAAGCGTTGCGTGGCTCTCTACCGAGGTAGGAAGATCGAACTGGAGAGCCCTCGAAGAGTCGTGATGCTTGCTCGGAAGGCCTACTCACCATCCCCTCGTGCACAACCTGTTTTTGCCTTGGCTCTATGGCGCCGCAGTGTGGCCGGATGTACCCCAAGCGACTTGGCAGCTCGCTCTGCGCCTTGCCCGGCCTTGATAAGGATCTCGGCGTGCCGAAGCTGTTCCAAGGTGAGGGACGGGGGGCGACCAAGCTGCCTGCCGTCGCGTCTCGCGGCCGCCAAACCCGCGCGGGTGCGTTCAGCGATCAAGCAACGTTCGAAGTCCGCCAGAGCTGCAAACAAGCGGAAGACCGCGCGACCCTCGTTCGTTGTGGTGTCGATCTTTTCGAGCAACGACCGAAAGCCAGCGCCCTTCTCCTCGATTTGCTGAACTAGGGAGGCGAGGTCGAATAGGCTGCGCCCAAGCCTGTCAAGGCTGTGCACGACCAGAACGTCGTGCGCTTTAAGCCGATCGACAGCACAGCGCCGTGCCTCTCGGCTGTCGGCAGTCGTCTCCTGGAATACATCTTCCATCAGACACCCTGCCGCGAGCAACGCACGTTGCTGGCTGGCGATGGGCTGGTCGATCGCCGGACGAGCGTATCCGATCAGCATTTCTGCGTGGCCTTTTTAAGCGATCTGGATCTATCTGCTACATGCGATGTATAGCAGTTTTGACCGCGCAAAAATGGTGAATTATGCGCCGTACAACTTAGGTGTTAGCCCGACCCTATGCAGCCAGTGGCACGAGCGTTAAAATTGGGTGCCGTTGGCTATTTTTTTGGTGATGATTTCAACGGTGGAAGCTGCTAGAGCGGAGCATCTCGTAGTACTGGACCACTACGGACGTTCTGTCCCTCGCAACTCCCTAGTCACCATGGCGCATTCATTCGTCCCTTTGGACGGGTGAGGCATTGCACATCCGTGCGAAGGAGAGTTGTGTATGGCCGTTTTTGGCTCCGATGTCGTAAAGGTCATCGTCAAAGAGCTTGGCGATATCAGCAGGAACATGTTCCTTGTGATCGGCACTCTGCCGCCGCGGTACAGAGCGCAGGTGCTCAATTTGCTAATCGGCTCCGTCTTCGTGACGGCACTCGCCGGCGTGATCCTGCACTCGCCGCTTGTGCAAGTGGCATGAGGAACGGCCACTTGAAGTTCATCCACAATATTGTGGATGTCCAACGAGGTTCATCCACAATATTGTGGATGTCCAACAGATCAAGATCCGACAGACTTAGACCTGTCCAGTACTACGAGATGCTCTCCTAGCGAGAGTCTCAGCGAAACGCGTGTACCCATTTGGGTGCGCGCGTTTTTTTTCGGCCGTCTCGTTCTACCGTCGTTTCGACTTCGCTCCCCTGCAGACTAACGCTCGCCGGCTGTACCTGCCGATGAAGACGGTGGCGTCGCGCCATAGCGCTCAGGATTGAGTCCCTTCCTGGGCCCAAAGAGCCAGACCCTCCCCGCCCCCGTATCAGCCTTCGGTCGCGTAGATACTGTGTATATTCACAGTTCATTGACTATCGCCGAGGCAGCAATGCCGAACACCTACCTCTCCGACACCGACGTTTGGATCTGCGTCTGCTCGGCCCGCTTGGAAGAGCTCGATCGCCGAGAGGGCCTGCGTCACCTGCACGGCGCGAACTATGGCAACGTGGCCTTGGGCTTGCTCCGCGACGACGGCTATCGATCACTCGATCCAGCCTTGGCCGCAGAGGTCTGCCTACACGCCACTGAAGCCCCAGCGGAATAGCGATGCGACCTGTCTTCGTGTGCAAGGCGTACGCCGCGCATCCGGACGAGACCTGGGCAGCTCGGACTGATGCTCACGATCAACGGCCGCATGCTGGCAAAGGCAGCCTGACGCACGCATAGTAGGGGCCCACGAGAGCGGCTTCGGCCGCTCTTTTGCTCTTTTTCGTTGTTCGATCCGTCCTGCGGCGCAGGCGGCTTCCTGGGGCGCTGCCCCCGCACCCCCGGGATATTTAAGGCCCGATGATGTCGCAAGGCATGGGGCCCAAGGACAACGTTCCTCTTGATAAGTGTCACCTTTTTGAGTACCCTGAAAGGAGCAAGGATCGGCACCATGGCCCGCAAGAATTCAATTCAGGAGAAGATCGAGGCCCGCATCGCCAAACGCGGCGACGCGGCGTTCCTGACGCGCGAATTCGCCGACCTCGGGGGCAAGCGCCAGGTCCTGCGCGCTCTCGCGAACACCGTCACCGCTGGCCAACTCGTCAGGCTCGGCTACGGCGTCTATGGGCGCGCTGAACGCTCGCCGCTTTCCGGGCAGCCGATGCTCGCGAGCCAGCAAGGCTTTGTGGGCGCCGCGCGCCAGGCCTTGAACAAGCTCGGCGTCGCCTGGGAACCCGGCCAATGGGAAAAGGCCTACAACGAAGGCCGGTCCACCCAAGTACCCGTCAACGCGGCTGTGCGCGTTAAAGGCCCGTTCGCCCGTCGCTTGTCCTACCGTGGCAAACCTCTGCTTCTAGAACGGTAGCGCGTGACGATCAGCCCAGCAGAGCTGCGCGCCACTCAAGAGTTTTTTGGGTTCCTAAGCACCGGTCCCGTCGAGAAAGACTGGCACGTCATCCGCGCCATGCAGGCGATCAGCCAGGTCGCCGCCGCGCCATTTCGCTTGGTGTTCGCCGGCGGCACCTGCCTGGCCCGGGCCCACCAGCTGGTGCGGCGCATGTCCGAGGATGTCGATTTCAAGATCGTGCGCGATGGCCCCGCGCCGGCCAGCGCCAACAAGCTGCGCCAGGAACTCGGCGCGCTGCGCGATCGGGTCACCGCCGGCCTGCAGGCGACGGGCTTCCCGATCGACCCGACCGACACCAAGCAGCTCCGTTCACGCGACGCCAACCGCTACACGGTCTATCAACTGGCCGCGGGATCAACCGACCCTGCCGATGGCCATCTGCGGCCGACCCTACAAATCGAACTCAGCTTTGCCAAGCTGCGGCTGCCCCCGGTCAGCCTGGCGGTTTCTTCGTTTGTCTCTGAAGCCTATGGGAGACCCCCAGACATCCCGCTGATCGACTGCGCGAGCGTCACCGAGACCGCGGCCGAAAAGATCGTATCGCTGACCCGGCGCACGGCGATGGAGCTTGCGGGCCTCAGCCGTGCTCCCGACCCGACCTTGGTCCGCCACATCTACGACGTGCACGCGATCCGCGAGCACATCAACCAAGACGCTGCGGTTGCTTTGGCGCGCGAGATCGCCGTCCAGGACGCGCAAGAATTCGGCAACCAGCATCCGGCCTACCGGGCCGACATCGCCGCCGAGACCCACAAGGCCCTCGATTTCCTGAAGAACGAACCGGCGGTCCGCGCACGCTACGCGGACTTTGTTGCCGCCATGGTCTATGGGGAGCGCGGCGACTTCACGGATGCCATCGCGACGCTGACTCGCCTGGTCGACCAGGCATGGCCGGCATGACAGGCAAACCACGTCGTCAGCGCAGCAGCGACCGCGCCCACATCAGCATCGTCGACCAGGGCACCGCCGGCGCCGAGACCGCGACGATCAACACGATCAACACGTCGCGCCAATGACGATCCTTGAGGGCCAAGCGGCGCTCACGATCGGCCTTGAAGGCACAGTAAGGGTCCGGGCGGGTAGAGCGATGCAACATGGATGTCATGGTGATCCAGCCCGACAGGCGGGCGGTAGGTGAAGCGTTTCCCGATCATTCAAGCCCAAGCGACGACCGTCTATTCACCAGGGTGAAAAGCGGCGCATCGCCAGGCCAGCACGATCGCCGACGGCCTGGGGACGTTTGCAGAGGTGCTGGGTGGCCCCTTAGCGACATGCCGCAATGATCGAGGTGGTCTGCCGGCAGGTCTTGGTGAAACGCTTCACTGCCGCGCGGGCGGCAGCGCACACGGCCAGGCGCGACGAAAGACCGCTAAACCTTGAACGCCTCTTCGACTGCCCGCTGCCGGCGCTCCAGCTGCGCGCGGTAGTAGCGCCCAGCGGTGCGCGGATCGCTTTGACCGAGGTTCTCCTGCAGCACGTCGAGCGGCATGTCGCGCTCGGCGGCGCGTGTGGCATAGGTGTGCCTCAGCCAGTGGGCTGATGCGCGCTGCGCACGCTGTTGCTCAGGCAGCGGCAAGCCGCTTCCGCGCACCGCCCGCCGCACAAACCGGGTGAAGGTTTGATGCAGCGCCGAGTAGGTGATCGGCGCCATCCCGTCACCAAGCGAAGCCAGCAGCGGCGCCTCCGCCGGCGCGGCATCGAACGCGATCCCGCGGCCCTCGAAGTAGCCCCGCGTCGCCTCGATCGCCACCTTCGGCACCGGCACCGTGCGGTTGCGCCGGCCTTTGCCGTGAACCCGGATCACCCAGCCAGCACCCAGCTCCTTCAGGTGCTCCCGGCGCGCGCGCAGCAGCTCGGCGGCACGTAGGCCCACCGACTGCACGAACACGCAAATCCAGCGCAGCCGCGCGACCGAAGGGGAGGGGGGCGCCGCATCCAGACACGCGTGCAAGGCGGCCCAGGCGGCGGGCGTAAAGGCCCGCGACGACACGTCATCGTCGGCCTGGGGATCGTCCCCAAGTTTGCGGTTCACGAGCACCCACGGATTGGCCGCCAGGTAGCGGGCCTGCACGAGCCACCCAAATAGCGAGTGCAGGATCGCAACCGCCAGGCGCTGGCTGGCCAGGGTCAGCCCTCCCCGAAACGGCGCCCACCCCGGCTGCAGCCGCGCTGCCTTGCGCCGGCTGATCCAGCGCCCCGGCACGTCGGCCAGGAAGTCCATGTAAGCCCGGCAATCCTCCGCCATCGCATCCGATAGCGCCTTGTGCCGCTCGAGCACGCACCAGAGCACGAACCGCTCGGCTTCGCGCTCGTACTGCTTGGATGTGGCTGTTGACCCGGCCCGCGCCGCGATCCAGGCCCGGATCGCCTGCAGGTCGTCATCAGCTTCGATGGCAGAGCCGCCGCCCTGCAACCGGTTCACGCCCTGCGTGCCTGACAACCTGGCCAGCTCTGCCGCCGCGATCGACACCGGCCAGGCGCCTGCAGCGGGCCCGAGCAGCATCTGCACCAACGCCGCCAGGCGCGCGGCTTTGATGGGCCCGAACGCTGGCAGGCCGGACCACCACCGACCACCACGGGCGATGCGCGCCTGCAGGTCCGCAAGCGTCAGCACGCCGCCGCGGCGCAGCGCTTCGGCAAGCGCTGACGGCAACCAGCCGTCGACCAGGTCGGTCGCCGAAGCCTTCTCGGCCGCCACAGCTTCGAGCTTGCGCAAGAGCTCTAGGCGATGCGCGCGCAGCCGGGCATTGCGCACCTGGCGCCGGCGCTGGCCCTCATCGGCCTGGCCAAAGCGCTCGGCGTACATCGCCTGCAGCTCGTTTTCGGACCAATCGCCCAGGCCTTCGGCCTCGGCCCAGGCGTCGAGCGACGGTGCAGCGGCGACGGCCGTGCCGTCTTGGATCTCAAGCCCAATCAGCCGCCAGCGCGGATCGCCGCGCCGGCGGGCCAAAGCCCGGGCGCGATCGACGACCAAGCGATGCGCACTGACCGCCTCGGCGCCGTGCTCGATCGCCAGGTACCGGCGCGCGGCCTCCACGACCGAAACGCCCTCGGCGACAGCACGCAGGTAGGCGAAGTGATGAACGCCCAGGCGAGCGCTTGCCACCGGCAACGCAGGCCGCCCGCCCATCAACCGCCCCTCGGCGAGCCGTTCAACCGCTCTCCGGCCAGTTGAAGCCCCAGGCCGCACAGACCACGCGCACGCGGCGGTCGCCATCGGGCACCAGCTTGTGCAAATCGGCCTTGGCCCAGCGCAGTGCGTCCAGGCAGACGAGCATGTCGTCAGAGATCGCAACATCGACCGCGCGCAGCTCGAACAGGTCGAACGGGAAGGTGGCACCGTCATAGGTGCTGGCGATGAAGTTCGCCACACGCCGGACTTGGCCGCTGTCGCGCTTCTCGGCGATCTCCAGCAGCCGGGCGTAGGCCTGCGCGGCGCTGGCCTGCACCTGCTGGGCCCGGAGCGCCCACCCCTCAAAGTCGTCGTCGCCCATCGCTGCCCCGCTTTCGAACAAGCAAAAACAGCCTATAGATTACTACAATAATCTGTAGGCTATTTTGCCTCGCTCATCCCCGTTGGCAACATCGAGCCTGCGCTGGCCAGGAAGCTTCGGCGGTAACCCCGAGCTACCAGTAACAGTAACGCTCATCGAATCGCCTAGCTGTGGACATGCGGCCGAAAAGGCGTCGTGGTCGACGCCAAGGGCGAAGCAGCCGCTACGTTCCATCGCCATGCCTGCGGGGTTGTACCCGCCGATGAAGACCGTTGCGACCTTGATGGGGATCGGCAACGAGAATCGCAAAAGCATCACTGAGGAGATCGTGCCTTGACCACGCCGCCGCCGCGCTTCTATCGCGGTGACCTCCCGCCTCGCACCGACGACCTCGACCGCGTGCGCCGCGCCTTGCGCCGAGGCCCAGCAACCAGGCAGCAGATCGTCGACAAGACAGGGCTCACCCAGACGCGGATCCTGTGCGCGATAGACGCTTTGATCGCGGCCGGCGAAGTCGCCTACGACGCGCCCAGCCGGCAGTTCGTCGCGCAGGCCGCTGCATAACGACGACGCCGCCATGGACCGCCTCGCGCCAGACGCTCGCCGCCGCCTCATGCAGGCGGTTAAAGGCAAGAACACGGCCCCTGAGATCGCCGTTCGGTCGCTGCTTCACCGTCTCGGCTATCGGTTCAGGCTTCACCGCAAAGATCTGCCGGGAACGCCGGACATCGTGTTCCCAGGGCGTCATGCCGTGATCTTCGTGCATGGATGCTTCTGGCACGGCCACGGTTGCCTCATCGGTCGCCTGCCCAAGTCCAAGCTCGACTACTGGGAGGTCAAGATCGAAGCCAATCGCGAGCGCGACGCACGCCAACACGCCGCGCTCGGCGCCGCCTGCTGGCGAGTGCTGACCGTCTGGCAGTGCGAACTGCGCGACCTGGCTGCCCTCGAAAAAAAGTTGGGGACCTTCCTCGGACCCTAGCGAATTCCGATCGACAATCTGCCGGCTTTCCGGTACTGTACGAAGGTACAGCCAACCGACAACTCCAACGAAGGAACCCCGGATGACCAGACCGATCGGAATCGATCTCTTCGCCGGCGCAGGAGGACTGAGCCTCGGCTTCGAGGCCGCGGGCTTCGACGTGGTGGCGGCGGTCGAGATCGACCCTATCCATTGCGCCGCGCACAAGTTCAACTTTCCTCAGTGCGCAACCGTGTGCAAAAGCGTCGTCGATGTCACCGGCGCGGAGCTACGCCGGCAAGCCACCGTCGGCAAACGCGACATCGACGTGGTGTTTGGCGGAGCACCTTGTCAAGGCTTCTCGTTGATCGGGAAGAGGGCGCTCGACGATCCACGCAACCAGCTGGTCTACCACTTCGTCCGCATCGTCAAAGAGCTACGGCCTAAGTACTTCGTCTTCGAGAACGTCAAAGGATTGACGCTCGGCCAGCACCGTCGCTTCCTGCAGGAGATCGTCGAGGCATTCCAGGCCGAAGGCTACGACGTGCTGCTCCCCTACAAGGTGCTCAACGCCGCCGAGCACGGTGTGCCCCAGGATCGCCGGCGCCTTTTCCTGATGGGCGCGCGCAAAGGGCAACGGCTGCCGCAGTATCCACAACCGGCCGGGACCGCAACCGTGGCCCAAGCCATCGGTGACCTGCCCGAAGCCGAGAACTTCCCGGAACTGCAGAGCCGCGATTGGGTCAAGGCGAAGTTCGGTCGCCCTTCGCGCTATGCATCGATCCTGCGCGGGAAGACTGCAGACCCTCTCGACTTCTCTCATCCGCGTCTCTTCGACGAGAAACTCCTCACGTCGAGCGCGCTTACCGAGCACACCGAGCTCTCCCGCCGCCGCTTCGCCGCAACGGCTCAGGGCAAGACCGAGCCAGTTAGCCGGTTCCTCAGGCTCGACCCCGAAGGTGTCTGCAATACCTTACGCGCCGGCACCGCCAGTGACCGCGGCGCCTTCACCTCGCCGCGGCCGATTCATCCGTTCTCGTCGCGCGTGATCACCGTTCGGGAGGCTGCGCGCCTTCACTCGTACCCCGACTGGTTTCGGTTCCACACGACCAAGTGGCACGGTTTCCGGCAGATCGGCAACTCCGTCCCGCCTCACCTAGCGCGCGCCGTCGCCGGCCAGGTGATCGCAGCCCTCGGTGTCGCACCTTCCAAGCCGGAGCCCGCCCTACCGCTCGGCGACCCTTCGCTGTTGTCGATGTCGATGGATGAGGCTGCACGTTTGTTCGGCGTCTCGACGCATGTCATCCCCAAGCGCAGAATCTCGCGGCAGCAGCTGTACGCGACGACTGCGCGCGAGCGGTTCGAAGCGTCAGAGGAGGCGGCATACGCATGACTGGCAAAGGGGAGGACAAAGCGACACAGAATCGCTATGCCGCATTGATCGAGAAGATCTTTTTCGACCGCTATAAGAAGGGCGAGAGGGCCCTCGACTTTGTCAGGCCGGACCTGAAGCAAGCCGCAACCGATCTGAGCATCGTGCTGCCCGACAACCTGGGCGACGTGATCTACTCGATGCGCTTTCGGACGCCGATGCCGACATCCGTCCTGGAAACGCAGCCCGAAGGGTTCGAGTGGATCATCGAGCTGGCAGGTCGCGCGATGTACCGCTTCCGGTTGGCCAAGAAGAGCCGGATCGTGCCGAACCCGAACCTGGCCAGGATCCGCATCCCCGACAGTACCCCCGAGATCATCGCCGCCTACGCCCTCGACGACGAGCAGGCCCTCCTCGCGAAGGTCAGGTACAACCGCTTGATCGACATCTTCCTCGGCCTGACGACGTTCTCGCTGCAGAACCATTTGCGCACGACGGTCAAGTCCATCGGTCAGATCGAAATCGACGAGCTGTACATCGGGATCGACAAGTTCGGCTGCCACTACATCCTGCCGGTCCAAGCCAAGGGCGGCACGGACCAGATCTCCATCGTCCAGACAACGCAGGACATGCGTTGGTGCGCGCAGAAGTTCCCTGCGCTGCGCTGTCGCCCGATCTCGGCGCAGTTCGTCAGCAGCGACCAGATCGCGCTCTTCGAGCTGACGATCGAAGCTGACGAGATCCGCGTCATAGAAGAGCGGCACTACAAGCTGGTCCCGGCCAAGGACCTAGACCCGAAGGAAATCGCCGCCTACCGCAGCTAGCCTGGCATCCGCGGGTACTCCCCTTGGTTGCGCTACCCGTACCATCGGCGGTCTCGGCGGTGCCGTCCGGTGCCAACGGCACCTGCATGGAGAGAAGCCATTGGCCACTCGTAAGGCTCACGCAGCGCCCACGAAAGAGTTCTTCGTGCGCATGATCACGAAGGACATCCATCTCGAGGACTGCATCCTCGACCTGATCGACAACTGTCTAGATGGCGCCCGGCGAAGTTCCCGCGACGCTCCCGAGGTAGCGCGCTACGCTAACCATGCCGCAAGGATCGAGCTGACGCGGCAGGGCTTTCGTATCGAGGACAACTGCGGCGGCATCAGCGTCGACCAAGCGATCGACTACGCGTTCCACTTCGGGCGACGAAGAGAGGCCCCGCCGGGCGATCACGCCATCGGCCTTTACGGGATCGGTATGAAGCGCGCCATCTTCAAGATGGGCAACAAGATCTCGATCCGCAGCTCGACCGACAAGGACTCTTTCCGCACCGACATCGATGTCGAAGCGTGGCTCGCAAAGCCTCCATTGGAACGTTCGGACGGAACGGTCCAGGAGGACTGGGACTTCGACCTCGACGAGGCGGAGCCGCTGGCACACCCCGGAACGCAGATCTCGATTGAACAACTGCACGAGGAGGTCGCGCGCCAGTTCGACGATCCAGCTTTCCGCAACGGGCTAATCAGGATTGTGAGCCGCGACTATGCTCAATTCATCGCCAAAGGGTTTTCGATCAGCATCAACGGCCAGCCCGTTCCCAGCTTCGGCTTCGCGGTCCGCGAGAGCGAAGACATCAGGCCGATGCGGCAGGAGTACCAGGACGAATCGGGCGTTCAGGTGGAAATCATCGCCGGAATGGCCGGGTTGCCTCCAGACGATCTTGGCCCGACCGAACGCCGCCCGGAAAGCGAGTACTTCGGCTGGTTCGTCGTGTGCAACGACCGGGTGATCGTCGCGTCCGATAAGAGCGTGCAGACCGGATGGGGCGACGGCATCGGCCCAGCCTGGCACTTCCAATACAACGGCTTCCTCGGCATCGTCGAGTTCAGCTCGGAAGACCCAACGTTGCTCCCTTGGCGCACGACCAAGAGGGACGTAGACGACACCAATCCGACCTACCGCCGAGCACTCGTCAAGATGAGAGACGCGGCACGGGTCTGGGTCAAGTACACGAACGACCGCAGGGTCGATATCGAGCACGCCAAGCAAACCGAGGCGCGCGCTCCCTCAAGACCATTGTTCGAAGTCCGTCAGAACGTGGCCATGAAGATGCCGACCCCGCCAGGCCCGCGGAGGGTCGAGTACAGCTCCATCCAGTACTCGAAGCCGGTCAGCGAGATCGACAAGGCAAAAAGGCTACTAAAGAGCTCGCGCATGTCGAACGTCCGATTGGGCGAAGCGACGTTCGACTACTTCATGGAGCACGAGGGAGACGACTGAATGCCGTCCTTCGACGCAATCAACTACTCGCTGCGCCCGAACAAGAACGTCGAGCGCAAACTGGTGTTCACCGGACTGCGCGAATTGGACCGTCGCGTGGACCTGTCGGGACACAGGTACATTGGACTGGGATCCCTTTGGTTCGTGGATTTCGTGCTTGCGCACAAGTCTCTCGGGATCGCCGACATGGTCTCGATCGAAAACACCCAGATCGGCCACCGCCGCGCCCAATTTAACCAGCCACTATCGTGCATCCGCGTCCTTCCAGGCGAGGCCTCGGCAGTACTTCCGGAGATCGACTACGAGGACAAACCGGCCCTGATATGGCTGGATTACGACAGCGGAATCGGCGGACCGGTGCTACGCGACATCGCGAACGTGCTCCCACGACTTCTCCCCGGCAGCGTCTTCGTGGTTACGGTGAGCGCAAAGAAAAACGACTTACCCACTCAGGACGCCGCAGAAAACGAACTGACGCCAGAACAGGCACTTCGCGAGATCGCCGGCGATCTCGTACCTCCTGCACTACCTGCTAAACGCTTCCAGAAAAACGAGTACCCGCGACTGGTTGCAGAGATCGTATCGAACCAGTTTCGATCCACTTGGCTAAGAACAGGACGGCCGGGGTCCTGGATCGAGCTCTTCGACATTGTGTATTCGGACACCACGCCGATGGTGACGCTTGGGGGCTTCGTTGCAAGCGCGGAGACCGAGGCGCCCGTGCAGCAGCTCGTGGCGACCCCGAAGTGGCCTGGACGGCCACCCGAGCCGATCTCCCTACCCCCGCTGACGCTCAAGGAAAAGATCGCACTCGACAGACTGATGCCAACGGCCGCAGTGCCGACTCAGAAACAGGTTGCTCAGTTGGGGTTCGATCTTAAGCAAGACCAGATCGCGGCCTACCATCGGCACTATCGGGACTATCCAATCTTCGGAGAGGTTGTCGGATAGACCATCATTCGCAGTACTTCGACAACAAGATCCCTAAGCGAAGAAGCCTCCCATTGGGAGGCTTCTTCTGGGGACGGTTTGCGACACCGTCTCCCAAAGCCTGGACCCGCCTCTGGCTGGAAGTGGGATGTATGGCTTAGGCGGGACTCTACTGCGTCATCGCCCCAACTGCCCCCCCGAACTCGGCGTCTTTATGAGGGTTTTCCCTACCTCACTTTCGGGGGCAGCGACACATCCACCGGTGTACCCACCACATACGAAATCGTGCTTGAATGTGTGTAGGTGCCATGGCCGATGGTTGCGACCCCATTACTGGCACCCGATCCCGTCTCTGGCTGGAACTGGGGGTGCTGCGCAAGATATCCGTCGAACATGGTCAGACCCTGCCTAGGTAGGCAGCGCTGGTGATCCTGTTCCGACAGAGCAACTACTACAACCCCAAGAAGCTGTAGCCGCAGTGGCATGCCACTGCCGACCTCAGCTCGAAATTCCCCTTTTGTTCCCAAGCGCGCTATGTGGCGCGCGACGGCTTGCCATTGTTTTTGTGTTCAAAGGAGAACACGATGCTTGCTATGTTTCGCATCGCTGCAGCATTCGAGCTACTTCTGACTGCTGCAAAAGAGTGTTTTCATGTCAACGAGTTGCCCCTGGGTGGTGGGCATCTCCAACAGATAGGCATCGCGTTTGTCGCGGCCTTCGTAGCCATTGAGATCCACGCAACCTGGCACATCCTATGGATCACTCTGAAGAGCCGCTGGCAGCGGACACGTACGGCCCATAAGGCGGCCTGAGTGAGATGGCATGGTTCGTGGGGAGGGGAACCCTGACTGCTGCATCGCCTGGTCTGAGCGCGTTGTCTCTAGACGCGCTCTTTTCTTTCTTCTAATATGTATGATAAAGGACGTTATCATACATCCAAGGCCGAGGAGGGAGGGGCTTGATATGACAACTGCGATCGTGCGCACCGAAACCAGGCCGGCGAACCTGCCGGCGCTGTTCACGCCGACCGACGGTGCCCGCCGGCGCTACGTCGTAAGCGTCTAGCGGCGGCACCTTGAATCGATTCCGCCAGCCAACGACGATAGTGTCCACTTGGGTTTTGGTGGACACGAGTACGCTATGGATGGTGAAGCGGACGGTCGGCGTCGCCGGCG
>Ga0307513_10003219_pt1 | contig 22272 bp, 25 predicted proteins | sample 15_EM_MG_FD_202174 | JGI IMG/M metagenome (GOLD analysis project Ga0307513, IMG submission 202174) | Populus trichocarpa ectomycorrhiza microbial communities from riparian zone in the Pacific Northwest, United States - 15_EM | ecosystem: Host-associated > Plants > Roots > Unclassified | place... | reverse complement strand
TTGCCCGAGGCCGCGGGCCCACAGCATCGCACCCTTTTGCTCGCGCGACAGTACAGAGTTTTCTAGATCGGTTGACCTATCGCCGTCCGCTTGGGACATAAAGGAATGGCCGCATTTGCCACATTACTTCGTGATCACTATCCTGCAGACCTTGGTCCATTTGGCGTTTGCCCAAAACGCAAACAAACGGAAGCTATGTTGTTAGACATCGAGGCTCTGGCTCAATACCCATCTCTTTCCAAGGAATTTCCTATGTTCATTCAACTTTCTAAATCTGGAGGAGACCCGCATGCACTGCTTAGAGAAGGCAAGGAGGATTGTTTTCCCTGAAATCTCCCCTTGATACGGACTCTGATTAAATAACTGACAACATCGCCCACAGTTTATATCGCATCTTCCCGTGTAGATGGATCGTTGGTCAGTTCAAACAGCGATCAGTCAAGTTTGGATAGTTATCGAGTACTTATCACTTGGCTTGAGGGTCGGCCGAACAAAAGAGTGTTCGATGGGTTGATGAGCATTGGTTCGTTCGGACCCTTATCTCCAGCCTCCTCTGATCACTCATCAGGACGTGCAGTATGTACTCCATTGGACCATGGCTTGGGAGCCTATCGCGTCATGGGTGAGGTTGAGTATAATATGGCCGGTCGATGAAAAAAACCTCGGTCCTGGTTAACGCCCCCCGCCACACACACGTTTCGTTTTCTCGCGACGACGCGGTCTCCCACCGGGGACTAGAATTTTCTTTGGGGATCAAAACCTATCAAAATTCTTAGTCCACGCGTGGTCGATCCTGGTAGGAGACCATCAAAATTCTTGCGATGGTCAAGGCGTCGCTTTCTGGCACGCTTCTTCCTTGGGTGGACCTTTAAAACCCCAACCCTCCGAGGGAGCGCTACCGCCGCCAGACTCTGGGCGGCTTCCTTGGAAGTTTATGGGCACCCCCCCAATGCCTCATGTTCAACTGCGGCGACACGCGGAAATCCGCAACGCTCCCGCGCTGGGGTCCGACGGCGGCCCGGATATGCAACTATTGGGTGAGGTGACTAAGTATTCTAGATTCAGTGCTCTCGACTTCGGACTGGGTCGGACTGACAGCATACGTGCATCGCTTTGTAACTGCGAATTGAACCCGTGAACACCTGGGCAATGTAACCTGACCAAGGACGCTGTCATTTAACTTGTTGTTATGAATCAGTTGCGCGTTTACCGCCGTTCTTGTTACGAATCTCCCCTGCCGAACTCTTGGGACGCGTATGCTGGCGTGGAATTCATTGGCTTGCTTTGCCAGTGGGCTTCGTTCACTCAACGGGAATGTTAAACATTCGTTAGTTTATCTGGTGTACCCGCCTTGATTAGCTTGGGCAATGGGTGCACTTAAATAAGCCCCCTGGAGCATGGTGTTCATAGCCTCCTGGCTTTGGGGTGGTTTAAGCTAAACTGCTATTTTAAGATGTCCTGGGCAAACTCAAGTTGTAATAGTTCATATATCTGAATGAAGACCTGTTTTCGCGAACGTTCAAAACTCCGGTATATTTAATTTCAACGGTTGATTTATATTCCGAGGGTATCATGGAGTCGACAACATGAGAGAAGCATGCTGCGGGTTCGGGAAAGCAGGCGGTTTAAAGTGCTAAGATGGCAACACGACGCGAGGAAGGAGGTGGATAGAGTTTTTGATAGTAGTGTTACATAGGGGTAAAAAATTCGTGATAAGACAAGAGAGGTATACCAGAGGAGCCCGAGAATGTGAAAATAATAAGTAAAAGGAAAAGGAGAAATGGGAAGCGTGTCGAGTCCAAGAGCATGTGAATGGGTCAAGGAAACTGAGTGTTTTGGTCGGAGTAGCTGAATGTGCCGTCGGCGGCGAGGGACACTGAGAAGCAGTGGCCGGAGATTGGACGGCTAATGGGGGGACAACGGGGAGTCGCGAGAGGAGTCATGACGTGAACATGTGGGATGAGCTCAAATATCCTGCCGACTGAATTCGGCCTGTGTTAGGTCGAGGACAAAGGTGGCTTTGAAATTCTTTGGGGGTTCAATGAGCTTTATGGGTTTTTGTGACGATGGAGAGGTCGGGGATTTGGGGGATGATGACGTCGCCTGGAAGACATGGGAGATGGTAGGAAATGGACGCAGTGCGCGCGAAGAGGGGAAAGGCGTATTTCGCTTTGGCACAATGCGCGTCGTCTGGGGAATGTTTGGCTGTGACGAGTTTGCCAGGGGCGAGGAGACAGCGGGACGGGCGAAGGTCATGGTTGCTGAACACAACTTGCTCAATGTCAATGGAAAAGGAGAGAGAATAAAGACATACTCATCGTGAATTAGAGGGAGGCGAGTTTTGAAAAGAACTGAAGTCCAGACCGGGTATTTATATAAACATTGGATTGGGGAACACAGTTGGCAACTCTGTTTGCTTTGGGGATCCGTTCGGCCAAGGGCGCCGACTGTAACATCCCCATTCGGTTCCCCTTAATTTTGACGCGTCCTACATACACGCGCTTCTTTACAACAAGAACACCGTGAGATTTCCCCAACCAACTGATGTAATAACCCTTTGCTTTGAGTTAGGCATCATCCCTTTGTTCTCCGCGGCCGTCTAGTTTTCAATGCGTTATCTATCTCAGACCCAACCGAATGAACTTTGTTCAGGTTTCCACCCTGTCATTGTGCTCTCCATCCTTCGTTCGCCCACGTACGCCTGGCCTTGAAACTTTTTTTCTCGACTCTGCGTTGCTATTCGTGTTTTTCCCCCAAGTTGCTATTCAGGATCCCCAACTTTTGTCCCAATCATCCACACGTGGTTCAAGAGCAATACTTACCAAGTTACTCAGCACGATAGCCCTCATTCATGCTGCCCATCTCTTCTTATCCCTGGCTTCCAGATACTACCCACGATCGGCTGTGACTGCTTGCTCACCAACTTCTGCAAGCAAGAGACATGGATGTTTTTATCTTCTGTGAGCGCCAGAGCTTAACGCCGCTCTCACCGTATCTCGCCCACGGTTGTACTCCCATGGTCGGGATTCTACTCTCGCGAAGCAGGTCATGTTTATAATTCTGCCTTTTGTTTGTCTGGCTTCATTCTGTTCGACGACAATTGTTTATTTTTATTGGCCCTTATCAGGCATTTATACTCGCTTCATCCTCGGGATAGACCCAAGCTCTCCTTCCGAAGTGAGTTTGAAAAACCGGGTCCATTGGCTCAACTTCTGTGAAATTTCACCCGATTTTGTTCGACAGATAAATCAATCTGTCCTATTCCCAATCCTTTCAGGTAATCTTTGACCCCTGTCCTTATATGATGTTAGGTAACACTCTTTGCAAACATATATGACGCATTATTACCATTCAAGCGCTCAGCAGGCATCACGTCATCCTCAGATGGTCTGGCGCAAGTGCTTACTACGAGTCATTCATGAGCTCATGCTCCAGTTCCGCGAGCATCGGTCCGTTTACTTATAGTTGTATCCACTCTGGAATCCTCTGCTAAAGCTCCCGAACGTGCACTGCAGAGAAAAATTACAGCACTGTATGTGGGGTACTAAGTATGGCTAAGGAAGGTCATCAACACTCTTTGGGACGATGGGATAAAAATACACTTTTCACCACCCTGCGTATAGCTCGGAGACAAGTTAAGAGTCTGGAAGATCCCTAAACGGGCAGATAACGCTTGAGATGGCAATAACTTGAATTGCAGTCTTCTAAAACAACGTGGATAATAAAGGTAGCAAGGTCAATGGCATGGAGGGATGGAGGGGGAGACGAACAACACAGCAAATCATACGAGCTGCGTGAAAGTGATTAGATAGGGAGAAGAGATGTGTATGAAGAATAGACACCGGGGATACGATAAGAGAAGATGCTGTTCCCCGAATCGATGAAATCTATATGCAAGGGGCGTTGATGGAAAAGATGGAATACAAATATAAGGAGTCAAGGAAAGGGAGAGGGATCAGACACGTCCGCTGTGTCACCGCAAACAACGAATGTAGATTAGCCAGCCCCTTGGCGCGCGAGTTTGTTGGACTGGGAATGTCAGCGAAGACACTAGAAATGGAGGAACTGGCCGGAGGTAATTTGAATATAGCGTCCTCAGGCGGTGGTGGTGGGTCCGGTCTCACGTTGACATTACGCTCCTTGTTCGTCGGCTCCTTAGGCAATAAAAAGAACACCCTCCTCCCAACCTCGCTTGTTTCTGTTTCCTATTTGTACAATTTCGATTTCGATGGCAATTTGAGAAAGTCCGAGAAAGACGACGAATCCTGAAACCATAAAGACGGCGGCCTGCCAGGTGCATGTGCAAGTGAGTTGAGGTGGCCTCAGGTTGCAAGGTATACGAATGCCGACAAGGCCGAGCCGGGTTATGGTGTGTCCTATGCCGATAGGGTCAATCCGTAGGGCGTGGGCACAGGGCATGACGCCTATTGCACGTCCACCAGTAAGTTCCGTTCCAGAATATATTTGCCTTCTTTGTATTTCTGCGAGGGCTCGAACGCCTTGTCCTGTCACGAGTGAAGAGGATTGTTAGGATTTCAAATTAATAAATGAGAGGAATGGAGCAATCAGGGGTATTTACGTATTTCCAGCCGAGGGTGGTGCCGCATTTACAGCAGTAGATGTCGCGAACCGTGTGGTTGCCAGTGGTCATTGGGCGATCATCGGGTTCACCTTCGATGACATTGACACTGGAGAATTCGATAGTGAATGAGTGATGGAACAAGTGGGTCAAGAGATGAAGGGAGACTTGCACGCCATCAAAGAGGTACGCTCGACCATGCTGGCCGTTGAATGCCTGTTGCACGGATGGTCAGCCACAGTGGACCATGCATAAAGTGTTTCATTACCCTAGACATCATGGTGTGGATGGTGGCGAGGTGGGTCTTGCACTTGGAGCACCCATAGATGCGCTCACCGGAGAGATATCGACGGTAGCTCATGCCCATTGTGTCTGAGGATGAAAGTTAATAACAAGAAAAGCGAGGAGGGTGCAGCGATGGGGAGTAGAAAGACTTTATATGGTGTTGTCGTGTGAGCCAACAAAGGGGGTACAAGGGTAACAAATCACACTCAGGAGCCTACTTATACACATCCGATAGATTGCTATAAATGAGCTTGTTCCGCCACCGTCGTCATCTTTCCACTGTTTTCATCGACTTTTCGTCCAGTGCCCACGCCTTATCGCACCATCTAGTTCCTGATCTATGTCCTCATGGCCAGTTGCCTCTGCCTCACCTATGGACGTGCCTCTTCTGCGTGGTGCGCCAGGCCCATCGGGCAGCTTTTGTTGTAATTTTCGGACCAAGCACCGGAACATGCTACCCGACCTTCCTTCCAACTGCGTGACGCCTCTCTTAGGAAATGGCGTGAATTGTGATCGTTGAATTTGAATAATTTCATGTTTCGCAATCCTTCACTCACGGTTACTTTGTCAACGACGCGCTCTATCTCCGTTCGACCGCTACACTCTCTAACACCTCAACTGATTATATGTTTCGGACTCCGGATTCACATTTTTGGGGTATAACTTACCCTGGCTATCTTGACCAAGAATCATGCTTATGCGTGGACAAATTAGTTCACACAGAATTCTTGCGCGAGATGATTCGGGGCTTACGTTCGATGTGCTACTGGTTCTATTACTGGTGTCATACGATACAACCAGTGCGTTCGGGGTTGTCATGATCACTGTCGTTATTTAGTTGATGACTTGTTCCGGAGCCGAAGATGCCCGAGTCGATGTACAAAAGGAAATTGTGCTGCCAGTCCTCCAAATGGGTATTTGTAGGCGTAGTAGCGCGCTCCTACAGTAAGCTTCCAGGAGGTGGTAGGGATGGATGTTGGAATCAATTAAGTAAACGGGCAAATGTGGTGGATTGCCTTGGGATTGGTTAATTCACATCTTATCTTATCTCACACTGCTATATATGGAACCTACTTCGTGTCATTTTTAATCCCCCAACCACCTTTCCGTTCAAGTAAATTCTTACAATTCTTATGCCAAAATTTCTCAACGTCTCTATTCAAGGCATTAAATAATACAAGTTCCAACAAAACAAAGTGGCGAAAATAAATGCTCCCTATGAGGTTCGAACTCATGACCTCAGGATTACGTAATGCATAATTCATTACTCATAGACGACCTATGAGACCTGCGCTCTAACCAACTGAGCCAAGGAAGCTTGATAATTCAAATGAGGCAAATAGAACCTAGGGTCAGGTGGGCCAACTGACGTGAGGTGTTCGTGTATATTTTTCGTTACAAGTGTGTCACAACCACGAACCACGACAACGACTATCTGGCGGCCCGTCGACTCCATCGCCAGTCCAACACCGCGAGTCATTGAAAACCAATCCGGTGTCATTCTAGGACGCGTCAAGGCCGTTTAACGCCCCAAGGACTAGCTTTTCTCACACATGAATTCACGGAAACGTCAAGCACCAGAACCCCTACTTCCTCTACGTTTCCCGAAGCAACCTCGTCTAGCCCTCGTTGGATTAAACGGCGGAGCACCTAGCCCATCTGAGAAAGAAGGAATTCTCTCTCGGTGGCTCAAGGTTGGCAACGAGGTTGCAAAGTTGACCTACGACACGGTTATGATCCTCATGCCTTGTGAGTATTCCAAAGCACTCATTTATTTTTTTTCATCCCTCACCCTCTCTCCAGCAATGTCGATATCTGAACCGACTGAATTGTCTTCTCCAGATGAAGCAACATCCTCTTCATCGTTGTCGACATCACCCTCAATAGCCACCCCAAAGCAGACTCCATCGCCTCGCCCAATCTCGAATGCGGTTCAACATGACGATGAAATGCCGACGCCTACCCAAACCCTGCCGCGTTTCACCTTTGAGCCCACTTCGAAACCCCAATTGCATGACACTTCCAATACCCCGCTTCTTTTCACCGACCTGTCACGAAGTTCTGCAAAGCCTCCTACGCGAATTCTACATCCATCCGCGTTCACGTTCCAGACCTCGAAGCAGCCCACCATTACCCCCGCAAGCTCAATGGGCAGTATTCATATCCCAAGAGAACATGCGGCGTCGACCCCGAGGACAGGGGCAGTTGACCCACCCGACGCAGCATTTCTAGATTCTTTTCAATGGAGGACGCCCAGCCATTCTCACTCATCCACACCCGATCGCACGCTACAAACTGACATTGTGCCTACCATGGAGGGTCTCCAACTAAAGAATTCTTGGGACTCTTCAATGTGGTCATCAAATTCTTCCAACCTCTTTTCTGATTCCCAACGCAGTCTCGGCGATTCACAGGCGTCTCGTCGATCATCACAGGCAACGATGAAAAGAGATCCCCTGCGACGTAATTACCGAAATAGGGAGCACATATATGATAAAGTGGTAAGCCATCATTTGATTTATGGGCTTTAAGCACTCCCTCACCTCTCAACAGCACAAGTCCAGTGTTAAGCGCAGTCAGAAGGAGCTTCGTGAGGAGATGACTCGAGAACTCTACCGGATAAAACGGAAGTCAGGTATATAGTTCTCTTTTCGTTTGCTTGCCATGGCTTAATTCAGTGTCAGGCTTCACATCCGGATTCACCGACTTCAAAGGTGAATTTTCTCCTTCCTTATCCTCTCCTAGTTATTGACTTCGGATCCAGGATTGTTGGATTATCAAAGGCAGCTGCAAAATATTAATCTGGAACGTGCTCTCCCACCCTCACGTTCGTATCCACATTGGCAGTGTTGTTTATTTACTAAACACCCTCTTAGGTTCAGTCCCTTCAATTGGCTACAAAACAACACCGCGCACGCGCAAACCCAAGGAGGATTCCGTGAGCTCTTCATCATTATGTCCATCCGGGTTTCTAACGATATCTTCAAATAGGATGACGCCACGATATTCTTAAAACGAGCACTTGACAGCGCTAAAGCGACCCTGAACAGGTACTGCATAAAATTTCCTCTCAAATTGCAAAGCTAACACTTATCCAGTCCCAAACCTCCCAAACCCTTCTCCCCAACTCTCGAACAACTCCGAATATCTCACCGGGCAAAGGACGATGATATCGAACGACGCATCCGACCTCCTGTTCCGCCTTTGCCCTCCAAGTTGCCCCCGGCAGATGAGGCAAGGGTATCCGAACTCCTCCGCAAACGTGGGGTCATCTCCAAATTCGCGCGAGAGCAAGTGTCTGATCAGGATGTTTCTCGGCTACTCCCCTGTCAATGGTTGAACGACGAGATTATCAATTTTTATGGTGCAATGATCCTGGGACGCTCAGAAGCCACCAAGGAAAACCCGGCGCCACAGGCCAATGGCAAAAAATTGACGAAGAAGGCGCTTTTGAATGTCCATTACTTCAGTTCCTTCTTCTGGTCAAAGTTGTTGAATGAGGGGTATGATAAGGGGCGGCTTGCAAAGTGGACGAAAAAGGTGAGCCTTCCATTGAACTCTATGCTATGCAGAGCTTTTTTTCTGATGAGATTACCCAGATTGATCTGTTTTCGAAAGATGTAGTATTAATTCCAGTTAATCATGGCAATGCCCATTGGACTGCTGCAGCTATCAACTTCCGGAATAAGAGGTTTGAGTCGTATGATAGCATGGACATGGCCAAGGAGAAAGTCTTCAGGGTAAGATCGTTTGAACCTTTGGTCAGTGTTCAAGCGATTTACGTTTACCTCACATGATAGAAGCTGCGAGAATACATTAATGAGGAACATAGAAATAAGAAAAAGAAGGATTTCGACTTTACGGGTTGGGAAGATTGGGCTCCAGAAGTGGCTATTTTTCTCCTTCCTTCGGTCTCCCAAACATCTAATCATCTGTTCCGCAGCATACACCCCAGCAAGAAAACGGTTTCGACTGCGGAGTGTTTACGTGCCAGTTCATGGAAACCCTTTCACGAGGGGAGGAATACTTCAATTTCACACAGAAGGACATGCCTTATCTCCGACGTCGGATGATATGGGAGATTGGGAACGCTAAGCTCAGGGACGAACATTGATCTTTTGGGATCCTTGTCGCATTACTATTTCGTTCCGTTGACTTTATTTTGTATTTTGCTGTATTCCCTAATAATCAGCCTGTTGCGGATTCTTCGGTGCGTTTGCTGAGATTGGGAGAATGTATTGGTATTGAAAAAAAAGGGGTAAAAATAAATAAAACAAGATGTAAGTAACCAGGAGGGGGAGAAGAGTAAGCGTCATCTTCGAAACCACCAGGTGACCATGAAAAACCAGAACACAATGGTGAGGAAGGCGATGTACCATAGCCAGCGGCAGCCTTGCCGAGCGGCCATGTTGTTCATACGTCGGAATGTGCCAGAGAGAATGCCGCCTGTCTCTGCGAATGCATCGTTCTATGTGAATAGAGGAGACGGTAAGCTTTTCCTGCTTTGAATTCATCAAACAAAATGGATATGTGCGCACCATCTGGCTTAGCTGAATCGTCGATTCGCGAACCTCGTTCCCAATGCCGATAGTAAGCTATACGAAAATATTAACCAAGAGCTCAAGGATGAACGGCAGCGACCAGGCAAACTCACTCACTTCCTTCAACAGCTTTACTTTGTTACTGAGACCATCAATAGCCTCGTCGTTTTGCCCCTCGAGATCATCGGCGTAACGATGCCCGTTCGTTAGGTTGTTCCCTGAGGGATTGTACATGCTGCCACCAAACGGTGAGGACCTCCCAGAGGCTGGTGGAGTCGCGCCCAGCAGAGCGGAACGGTCCCGGAGTGAAGGCGCGGTTCGTATTCTGGAAATTCGGAATTATAAGCACTGAAGGCGAAAATGTGAATAATTTCCCCTCACCGTTGGGACATTAGAGGAGAAAAGAAAGGAAATGGATCTAGGAATGAGCTGTATCTAATTTTGCATGTCCACTTTAGTGGTGGTGACACGTTGAGCTTCCACCTGCCAAATGCAGATACCGCTCCTCTCAAAACTTGGCTTGGAAAAACTCACAATTGCATATCACTCGGGTTATGGACAAGGAAGGACTAACAATACAATCTATATCCAGACGGGTTGAAAAGTCCACTTTCCCGTAAGTTGAAAGGAATGTAAAAAGGTACAGCTGGATCTACAGAGTACCAGGGGAAAATGAAGGGCACTTCGGAATAAAATAGTGACTGATAAAATACTGCGAAAGGGTTGATGCGAGATGACGACGGGGGTGTGTGGTTGCGTATGATGAAGGAAGAGTGCGTGCATGGAGAGGAGGATGGTATGGACAGTCCATTCTTCGTCATCGTAAAGTATCGAAGGACTAGCTATCAGTACAAGGGAATGTGGAGTCCATAAAGAGTCGTGGAACTGTTTTCAGTTAATGCTCATGCGATTAAGGTTCGTGCTTGCAGCACGACGGTGGGGTGATACGCCAAAGCCCTGGTTCGCCTTTCGTGTTACTACGAAAAATGGTTATATCATGATAAGATTGTTGAAGAGAAGGAACACATACATGCGTCCTTTAAACCTCGGCCAAAGTTTCTCAAAACAATGATGGAGTACACGAAGGTAGCGAAAAGTAGGGCTATGGCAATGACGGCTGAAAACAGAATGTTAGAAGGCCAAAATATGTGCCAGCAAGAACTCACAGAAAACGGTCAACGACTTCCACACCAGTCTGTACTGTACTGTGTCATTGTAAAGCAACACCTTGATGAGCTGCTCAAACACCATTGAGACCAAAATTAAAATATCAAACTGTAATAAAGACTAGCCTTGTAAATGAAATAAATCATCGCCCCCACACAACCAAACATGAACGTTGCCATCATCCACTTGTTTTCGTGGCGGGCAGCCAGATGACCCTCGACGAGAAGTACGATGGATAGAGGAAGGGCAGCGAATGTGACGTAATATTCCCAATCCGTGTCCTGAAGCACAAGCCAGATGAACTGTACTGAAAACCCAGCCCAGAAGAAAACATCGAATTTGACCAGGCACTCGTAGATTTGATAATCGGCATACATCTTCTTGATTCTGCGGTCAGCCCCCAGGAACTTATAGACCTTCCACCCAAATTCGTTGTAGATTTTCCAGCCGAGGCAAATATAAGCGATTTCTGCTATCGAGATGACGATTGGGATGATGGTGGTCAGCACGTCGATAGGGATGGTTGAGACACCCCCAACCGATGCATCAGCCATGTAATCGCGAATTTCTTTGATTTGGATGATGGCGTAGAGGAGGAAGAGAGCATTGAAAATGCTAGATACCCTGAATGTGAGCCACACGACGACTTGGTATGATCCGAAGACATACGTTAAACACAGAAATTGAAGGGTATTTCGTGCGTACACGGCATCCACTGCCATCACAAATTGAAAGACACTGGTGAAGAAGCAGGTCAGCAAATGGTGAGGCACGACTGCAAGGCTACTCACTGAGCAAGGGCAAATATGCTTAGATACACCGGCATTCGCGAAGTGGCAACATGTGTACTGCCCGAATCTGAATCCGACTTGTTCTTCTCTCGCACTCTCAGAAAAAGCTCCCCCTCAATGGCGAGGTCTATGGTTGTTTCTATCAGGACTGTCGCGACGTAGAGCCGGCATGCTAATGACTCGGGCAGAATCTATGGAGTTCGCTCAGTAGCAGTGATTGAAAGAACCAGGGGCTAATTGCCTTTTGCCAGACGCTTCGCGTGTCAATGTCTTTTACAGGAACAGCCGGAGGATAATTGTACGCGGTATCATGCGTGTCGTCCGATTGTTTCGAAGCAAAGGCGGAGTCATTTGACAAGGGTATGGAATGGACTCTTTTATGGTTCTGCGTGGGTGTACCGACTGCGAATGTCTGATGTTGCGCATTGGCAGCATAGGGTGATGAGTATTCATCTATCAGATCATCATATGAAGCCTTGAATTCGTCCTGGGAAGGGGCGGTAGGTTGGAGATAGGGTCGATATGGGGATTCGGCTGGGTATGCGCTGTGGGCGGACATGGGCAGACGAAGGGGTCGACCTGCTAGAGCTTATGAAAGAGAGTGTGGGTAGAAAAGAGGGTATTGTAGTGATGTTGTTGGTAGAATGCGTACTGTTTGGCCCTGATTTGTTTTAGCACGTTGCCAAGGCTTCTTGTTAGAGGCTGGCTGTCAAAGTTCAACCAGGCTAACATTTCAACTAAATATAACCAGATCCGATTGTTCACAAAAAAAAGTATTTATGCTCGCGTATAGACGTCCTTTTCGTTCTACAGCAGTCGTAATTTCCCAGTAATTTGATTGATCAGTCGTGTAGGTCCTCATCATCAAGGTTTAGATGTCGTGTGTGGATGGATTCTGATAAGCTCACCCGTAATTCCTAAAACAGTCCTCGAACCAGCAGCAATCTGAGTCCGGCCCCTGTGGAGAGCATCAGTAAAAAAGGGCGCTTGAGAGGTATATACGCTCACGCATCCTGTATTGAACGTGCACATAGATTCAAACTTTGCGCTTGGGCTTGCAGAACAAGGAGTTCTTCCTCGTTTCCGCATTGCAGAGCTACTTTCGTTTGCCTGTTTACGCATTTCTCTTATTCACCGAGATATTTGTCTAGAACTGGAGAGAACAAACCCAGCGCGTTCCCACTGTCTCAGCATCTGTGCAGGGTATTCATTGAGAAAACAATTACAAGATATTTTAAGAACATACAGCTGGATTCTTGGCCCGTAACGTCTTGTAGCATGCCAACGCCGCATGCCTGGAGGGCATGAAAATGAGGAAACACAGTATTTTGAGAGGCAACTCACGAGCATCTGCAAGAAATTTGCTTTTTTTTTTAACTCAAAAGAACTGGGACTTGAACAAAACTTACTGCGCTGCGATCTTTCCAGAGGACATTCCCAAGTCTGTCCGAACAACGAGAACCTACGGCATGACAAGTTTCTGGATGAATACATGTAAACGTGTCTTTCGTGCGAAAGACAGCGGCGTACCATCTTACAAGCGTCGGCATCATCCACCCTGAGCGACGAAATGTCTCCATCACCGAGACTGCTTGAATTATCACTATCATCACTTTCATTTCCGTCTTTTGTTTCTGTTGCCGAATCCTTTGAAGGGTTGGATGCCGCCGGCGGATTAGAAGTGTTTGTTTCGGTCCGACCTATCGCTCTTGTTCCTGCCCAATACCCTAGGGAAAGGGAGGCGGCAATTAAAGCAGCATAGGAAACCGCAATTCGAACTGTGGATTAGGTGTTATGTTTGAGCATTTTTAAATGTCGGAAACACACGTACGGCTGCTCTGGCCCATCTAGCAGTGAAGGGGACCTGTACTTGGTCTGTGGTCACAGAGTATGTAAGTCGAGAGACCGAGATCCCTAAACAGGACCGACCGGCCCGGAATGTCCTTTCCATCGTCTTCCCTCTCTGTTACGTCCACAATATTGGGGTTGGTTTTTCCAGTCATAATTTCTATTCCCAAGTTCCTGGTTTCTACACATCTCGGAACCGTTTCCCGCAGTTGAGCTTTTTTTGCCTATGTACTTTAATGGCTTTGGGAATAATCCCAATGTCCGAAACCCTCCATCGAGCGTCATTGGTCAATGGACGCTCTAGATAGGTATAAATTTACGTTTTTGAGCCCCCACCTGATCTATACCACTTTACTGATGATGAAATTTCCATAAAGGCATCTTTCAAACCAACAATTTGGAAAGTTTTTCAGGGCACACAGTGCGATAACGACGAACGGAACATACATCTTGCCTTAATTATTATAAGCAAAGGCGGCATTTCGAGCCCGAAATGCTGTTTATAGGCAGTGAACCGACTTCTCCAGGGTTCACGCCAGTCATGAGGCTATCAATGGGCTCGTTTTTACGTATGCGCACTCATCCACGAATGACTGGTTTGCCCGTCGGATTCCTTTTCAAATTCTAGAAACCCAAACATCGCTCCCGACGGGCGACAATAGAGCGCCAAATATTGCCGGTATGTTATGTCCCTCGATATGATGGCCTTGTGACAGAATCCTGTTCAGATATCGAAGACCAGACATCCTGAAGCACCGTTTACAGGCTCAGGTAGCCTCGGAGCTCCGGATATTATTATTTTTTTAGGTTTTTTTTGCGCGTACCCATACTCAAGTTCGCCTGCCTGATCTCAAAGACCGAAATAATAGATTTTTCTTAGCGGCTTTGCTGTTAGAGGTATCTCCTTTGACCCCTGGATAGATGTCATCTGCTCCAATGATATTGCTCTGTGATTTCCTATAAAATCTGCCGTCGATTTTCAGTGGGCTCCAGCTCCATTTGAGATGCCTTCCCTTCTTCTGCCAGTCGTTCTTGAATCTTGCAGCTCTGGACTTCGCGAACGACGTCGCAGCTCTGTCAACCAAGTTAACGACATCCCAAAATTATTCCCGACGGGTCAATGTGCGCCCCATGATAGCAACGCTATCGTCGACGATGACGATCACCCTGGAGCATTGTCTTCAGCTGATAATGGCCATCCAGTCTATGTTGCTCCCACTCTGTCAACTCTGACCCATGTACAGTTGCCGGATCATGCTTCAAAAGTCAACATCGCACGCCATTATCATTCCCTGCCATATATTAGCGCCAGCCAAGCTTCTTCTCCTTCTGCAAGTTCACCCCCAACAGCGCTTGATAATGACAAAGCATCCTTGATGTTACTCTCTAACGGAGAACCAGATCACACTGACTTGAAGATGGTGAGATTACGATGGCGACTCGCCAGCGGATTTTTTGCCTACTTTGTATGTGGCTGGGGTGACGGAGGTGGGTTTATGCTTTCATGGCTCGCTCCTATTCATTCGAAGTTGATTTATTTTCTTTCTATTTCAGTCACGGGAACCGTTTTGCCTTGTAAGTCCTATTCGAGAGATTCTATCCAGCCACTGACTGAAATTCTATATTCAGACTTTAGGGATGAATTTCATATAACTTTCATGTTGTCCTCGTTGTTGTATGCAGGGGGCACCCTTGGGTGAATATCCTGTCTCTTCGCCGATCCTTTCTGTTTATTAATCCATTTAAAGGTTTTTTTTAGGAACCTTACTGGTAGAATCAATCATCAATAGTCTCGGTCGTTTCGATTTGGCGAAATCCCAGTGGTCCTGGATTCCGCAAAATTGGCTATTCTCCAGGATTTTTTCTTTCAAAAAGGGCGACGCAGACAACACTGGGTTCTCCCCATCCCAATCAAGACTATTGTCCCTCCTACTTTCTAGCTCCCTCCACGGCATGTTCTTTGTCATGATGGGAACGAAGGGCGGCTTTTGGGTCTTGTTTTGCGCGTATGCGTTGGCTGCCTTTGCAAGAGCAATATTGTCAGGTGAGATATCAATCGTTGCTAAAAATTTCCCCCCGTGTTGATGTTTTGTTCCATTAGCGTCATTGTAAGTACTTTTTGTGCTTCACTCAGGGAAGAAGATTGACATATTTAAAGGAACGCATATTTTGCCGATGGTCCCCAGCAGTCACTTGGATATGCATATGGCTTATGGAGTGGGTCTCCTTACACGCCCGATTTTTTTTCGGATTTACTGACAGACAATTCAAGGCTTGGGTGGAGTTGCATCGCCCTTAGTGTGTCAAGCCGCTATCGCCAGAGGAGTGCCGTGGTTTCAGTTTTACTTTGGCTCACTTGTCCTATCCGCCATCAACGTCACTTTTCTGGTTCTTACATTCAAGCCTACTGCGAGTGAATTCTTGCAAGACCGTGAAAGCGCTATGGGTGGAAGAACAGTCAGCGGCCAGACATCTCCGAGTGAGGATTATTTCAGCAAGGAGGTCGAGTGTGAATCTCCGACGAGTGTCGAAAAAAGGGCCACATCGCAAAGCAAAAGTAGGTCCCACATTCTCAGTATCCGTTTCCTACTCAATCTAATTTAATTAGCCCTCTCCATGGCTCTCAAACTTCGATATCAATGGGCTGTGACCATTTTCGCCTTCCTATACTTCGGTTGGTATGTCCTATCTGTTTCCCTGGGCTTGTTGATGTATTCTTATGGGACACCGCAAGCGACACCACAACTCAAGCATTTGTGCGTAACGTATTTTCTGGTTTGGTTTCTCCAAAATTAATTATGTTTTCTCATAGATGGTATCCTATCTACTAGGAATCCGGGTTTGTGTTCAAAAAATTTTATAGTTTGTTCTACAATTTTGACTTGCCTCAACAGCACGCCAATCCCAAAACTGTGGGCTATGTCACCTCCGGGTTTTGGGCCGGTATAACTGTTGGTCGTTTCGCCTGGGGGCACTATACGCCAAAGTAAGGGGTCCATATATCGCCTTCCTGAGTAATCTACTTATGATAATTCTAGATTGACCTTTACACAACGTAAATTTGTGATCCAGGGTTGCATGTAGGTCTCGAAAAATTCTTCTTCTGACTTTCACTAATCGTATGTCTCTCAGTCGTAAGCCAGCACTTAGGTTCATAAATGAGATCCACCCCCTAACGATTCCCATCCAGTAATTGGATTAGCCATGCAACTCCAGATTTGGTTTGTAAATTCAAATGCTCAAAATGCGTTCGCCACGAGTGTAATTGGCATGGTGTATGGACCGGTCTTTCCGGCCTGTTTGAGCCTGGCGAACGACCTCCTTCCTTCTGAGGTGCGCTTAGTGAGCATGGGCATTATGTATGTATCTGATCACTTCTATTTCATTACCACACATTTTCAACGACCGTCTCCTTTTAGCTCTTTAGGCGCGAGCACTGGAGCAGGTTAGCCACTTGTCCCCTTCGCCGGTACCGTTCTAATTCTCTCCCCAGCCTTATTTCCATTCGTGGCAGGAACAATTTCAAGCGTGAAAGGTGTCCACACCTTGACATACGTCACTGTGCCACTTGCAGGCACGATCGCTTTCCTGTGGGCACTTTTCCCATCGAGACAGCCATCGAAACCAGAATCTTGAGCCACTCTACGATTAGTAAATCAACAATTATATATGACTAAAAATACGCCCCATGGTGCCTTTCATCCTTGAATCATCTTCCCCTCGTCTGATGCCTACAGTTTCGTTGTATTGTACATAATTTTTTTGTTTTGTTTTCTTGTTTTCGCCCCAAGTAGGTCCCCTGAATAGATCTTCAATAGACGTATCAAGCGGTTCTTTTATTTTGACTTGGGGACGTTCGCCTCTAGGTCGACTCCGAGTCATCAGTTTCGTTCGCAATCAATACTTGGGCACAATGCGCAGTGGGGGAGTAACTTACTGTGATACGAGTTAAGTTGGTATACAACCTTCTAAATTAAGTAGGGGACCAACGTTTGAAGCGTCGTTGTGTGGTCGTGTAGTGGCGAATGTTTGGAACAACCCAATAAGGAATTTATGTAATTGCCAACTGGCAGACCTCAACCTTGCATGTGTTGCCGACGAACGGTGGTTCGATAATCGAGTTCCATATCGCTTCTACTCAGTTACGGTGACTCTCAGTTACCCCTGCTATCTACCCAAAAAATTTCCTATCGGTCGCCGACTCAAACTTGGCCCCAGGGCTGGTCCCATTTGAGCTGCGTTAAACGACGTTCTTGGATCTCGTTGGTATCACCTCTTTTGGCTCACAAAGGAGGGCCCTTGAGCTTCTGGTAATCTAGGCGAACCCCAGCAAATGGCAACCAATCTAGGACTTGCGTGGCAGGCAACCAACAAGCAAACGTTTGCGAACACCCCTGTACCGTTCGATGAAATTTTTTGGGCCTGAAAGGTCCTATTGGTGTTATATCGTAACCATGTCGCCATGTATTGCCCGCCTTCCGAATTGTGCGCTTGCGAGTTGCGTCACTACCCACAAATTTCTTATCTGGCTGATTGTTTTCGGGTTAGATTCTCGCTATCTTTACCTATTAGATAGCCCAACCATGATATCTCCGTAAGTTTGCCGCCTAGAAATTCCTTGCAAGGGTCGACGGTATCTCCGACAACCAAGATCAGTCCTTCGATTTTCGAAACACGGATTACCCTTCCAATTCAACTGTACGGAAATGAAAGCGCACGCGCTCGGAAGGCCCAATCGTTCTGTTATGCTCATAACTGTGTATCCAGCTCCACATTTGCAAATGGCTAAAGTATAAGAAGGTGAGAGTGGTTTGGGAATTCGAAACCGCGTCATATTCCAGTCTCTCTTCCTTGCATCTGCTTTCCTCTCCATTTTTATGGCCGAATCGTATCCTTTGACTCCGAGAACAAGCTTGGCCACAGACGGGGCCGTCAGCTCCTTTTCTCCTAAAAATTTCGATCCGGAAGCCAGGCCCACCTCGGACAGCTTGGAACGCGAAACTCTCGCAAAATTGATTACCTCGACCATATCAAAGCGTACTCCCCGCTTCGATATACCCTTGGTATCTCCTCTAGCCAATGCACGGATGTCAGAATACGCAACAACTGTCACGGTCGCCCGTCACCCATCCTCCTCCATTATTCAGCCCTACTCAGACTATTCTCCATATACAAGTTCCCCGTCAACTGCTGTTAACAGTCGAGCTCCTTCGCCGACCAAGGAATTTGATGACGAAGAAGGCTTTATTCCTGACCACGACCGCCTGAAATGGCGCCTAGCCAGTGGCTTTTTTGCCTGTTTTATGGGTGGCTGGGCGGATGGTGGCAAGTTTTTATTTTAAAGAATGTCCAGTTGTTTGCGATGGAACTCATCCGTTTTTTTACAGTGACTGGAACTGTCATGCCATGTAAGTAAAGCCTTTCACTCCTTTTATTATCTTGTATTTAATTGGCATCGAATTCAAGATTTGTCGTCCCAATTCAATCTGACGTCCACGCTGTCGTCGTCTTTATTCGCTGGTACTACGTGCGGGTAAGTACCCGTACACTCAGTCCTTTATATGATGTATTAAATGGATTTATAGCTTCTTTGCCGGTACATTTCTTGTTGAATCGATAATGAAATCCTTGGGAGGTTTTCGCGTCCATCGCAATCAAAGCTCCTTTTTTGCCTTCTTGCCCGTCTTTAACAGGAAAACTGCATTTGATGAAGACTTCGGACATTCGGATTCACAGGCCAGATTTCTGGTTCTCGTCATTGCGAGCATAATTCACTCCACCTACTTTATCCTAATGGGGTCCAGAAGTGGTTTTCCTGTCATGTTTCTGGCTTATGTCTTGTCTGCTTTCTCTCGTGCCTTGCTAACAGGTAAAGTGATTTTTGACTCTGAACTAATTTGTGAATTAACAAGTTTCTTTCCAGCTCCTCTGTAAGATATTTTACAGTTCTACGTGGTTCGTTAGTTGAAGAAAGCTACAGAAATGCCTTCTTCGCAGATGGTCCGAAGCAGGCTCTTGGATATGGCCTCGGTCTTGCGAGTGCGTTTTTTCTGTCATGCAGCAATCCTCGGTGTTAGTGACTCGTCTCAGGTTTAGGCAGTGTGATCTCACCCCTCGTATGCCAGTCGATTATTGCGACTGGCGTGCCCTGGTATCGATTTTACTATGGATCTTTGGTACTTTCTGGCTTCAATATTCTGTTTTTGGCTATGACCTTCAGACCGACACCTGCCGAATCGTTCAAAGACCGACAAAGGGCGCTTAATGACGCGCGTCGCCGCAAAAGCCAGTACCTTCGCTCAGGCCGTTCCTCACCAGTCAACGAAATTGCCAGTGACGGTTGCGAAATATCAACAGAGAAATTGAACCTGGAGATTAAGCAACGGAGCTGTAAGCCAGAGCACTTGAAAAATATTCACATGTGTTGCTCACCAACCTGTCTGCAGCTTTACGTTTGGCTCTGACCATGCCTTATCAATGGGCGCTTTCCCTCTTTATATTGTTATATTGTGGAAGGTGCGATGCCTACCTTCGGCCTGGTGACATCCTGCTAACGACTTCAATAGTGAGACATCCACTCAAGGATTTGTGAGCTTCATTCTTCATTCTTGCCACCTGGTTTTGACTTTTGACTTTAATAGATGGTCACATACCTCTTGTCCGTAAGGGTAAGCGACCAGTACGCAACCCCTTGAAATTTCTCTGATCAAAGTGATTTTTAGAATGCAAACCCAAAGACCATTGGGTACGTTACGTCTGGTTTTTGGGGTGGGATCAGCATTGGACGATTCATTTGGGGATATTGCTTTCCTGCGTAAGTTTTCATGTGTATCAATTACGCTTTCTTTAATGTGGACTAAGCGAACCGTTGTAGACTCAGCTTTACTCAGCGCAAGCACACGGTTCACGCTTGCATGTGAGTTGTACTTGATCATCAACTCAAAGCAACCCTACTGACTGAGTACTTCGCATGTGTAGCGGTTAGTCGTCTGACTCTCAACTCCCGAACAGGGTTGATGTTGGGAGCGTTTTTTTACTTCAGGTCTTGCGGTAATTTTGCACTTGACAATTTGGTTGGTTAAATCCAACGTCGAAAACGCGGTGGCCACGAGTTTGATTGGTCTCCTTTATGGCCCAATTTTCCCCGCATGCCTGAGCATGGCGAACGATGTTTTACCCGCCGAGGTGCACATGGTCGCCATGGCTTTAATGTGAGCCATTTTGAATAACGCCGGTCATTATCATATTAACCTAGAATACTCATCTATAGCTCTTCATTTGCAAGTCTTGGCGGAGGTGAGCGAGTTACATATCACGAATTTGAGATTTTCTTGCTCACTACATGTTGACTTGATTTTAAGCAATCTTCCCGTTGCTGGCTGGAGCTATCTTTGATGCAAAAGGCATAAAGACCCTCACTTACCTTACGGTACCATTGGTAGCTGCCATGGCACTGCTGTGGTGTTTGTTTCCGTCCCGTTCACCGTCTCGCCCATTCCTCAAGTAAACCGCCAGCCAGACGGCCTTTCTTTCCGATGCCCTATTTTATGGAATTACTTTTCTTGAACCATAGATTTTAGACGATAGACAGCCATAGATTTTCTTTCAAAGAACCCACATAGATTGTCCTTAGACTCGATTCTCAACCGGACTTTGCGTACTTAGATATTTTAGACTTCTAGATCGTAACCTTCTCGTGCTTTGCTGTTCTCACTAGATTGATTCCTGATCACTGTATAGCCTTCGCTCATAGCGTCAATGACATCCGTAATATCCACAGAATGATGTATGATTGATTACTTATGTGAGATATGCTGCGGACAATGATGTAAATATATAGTACAAAAAGCTGAAAGCAATACGATTTTGACAGTTGAGAATTGTCGTTGTGGAAGGATTGATTGAATGCAAGCATGTTTTTAGTCATTATCTGTGTCCGTCGAGGAACCCGTCTCGTTGGCGTGGTCAATTTCTGTAATTTTAAATTAGTTATCAGCACTTAAAGAGGAATACGAGAAATGGAAAAGCAAAAAAACGCACCGACGTGATAGTCCGGCACATGGATCGGTTGAGGCCGTGGAGGAGTGGGTCGTTTCGGCGGGCCGGTGCCAAGGGCTGGTGGTCTGCCTTTCGTTGGTGGTTTACCATTGGCACCGACGGGTCGCGTCGGGCTTTGTGAAGAAAACGACGACGACGCAGGGGTGGCGACTGAAATTCCTCCTGGAGATGACTCCCTCGATGACGTCGAGGACCGTTCGAGCAACGACGCTGTCGACGAGTCGCGTAGCTTGGAAGGAATTTTGGATTGTGAGTTTGTGGAAGGTGAGAAATGAGACTGTTAGGTATGTATATATCAGTCAAAAAAAGGCACCTGATAACAAGGGTGAAGCGCCAGAAGGAAAAAAACTTACGTTAGACGGTAATCCAGACAAGTCAGGGTCTGCCTTGACTCGAGACACGGGTGATGCTGTTGACGATCGACACATAAATTAGGCTCCGTTCTCCCAAACAAGAAACCAATATAAAAGGCAAAAAAAAAAAAAAACGTTACCCAGCGTCTTTCCCTTTTTGGCCTTCTTATTGGGCGTGATTTGAGGGGAACCAGGCTTGAGGACCAGACCGTCAGAGCGGGATTATCGAAAAGAGGAAATATCGACCTACCCGTTTCCGCTTGAGGCTAAAGTCGCTCTCGTCCGCTGTCAACCCCGAACGAAATCTGATCAGGGTCCCGTTGCCCAAACCAGACGGATCAGAGGGACGGACCTGGTTTCTTGCCTTTTACTTTGCCTTTACCCTTACCATTACTGTCTGAAGCGTTACCAGTGTCTGAAACGGGAGATACAGACCGGCCAGCTTCTGAAGGTGGCCTGTAATCATGAAGAGAAGAAAAGGTGTTAGTAAGGTTTTCGAAATCCAGCCGAAAGGGTTGGGAGGCGACGAACTTGGCCTTTGCATTCCCTCGGACAGCAGCCCTTCTTGCCGAGTTGAGTCCCATACATGAACTCAGATGGGGTGCGTATCTATTGGACGCAATCTAGGTAGAGGTGGGGTTGGCCAAATG
>Ga0307513_10003218_pt1 | contig 22277 bp, 14 predicted proteins | sample 15_EM_MG_FD_202174 | JGI IMG/M metagenome (GOLD analysis project Ga0307513, IMG submission 202174) | Populus trichocarpa ectomycorrhiza microbial communities from riparian zone in the Pacific Northwest, United States - 15_EM | ecosystem: Host-associated > Plants > Roots > Unclassified | place... | reverse complement strand
GCGCAAGCGGCGCGGGGCCACCTCGGGCAGCAGCAGGATGGCCTGTTCAAGGAGGCGGGCCGCGCGTCCGGGGTCGGTGGGCGCGGCGAGATCGGCGGCGAGGCGGGCCGCGCTGACCCGCAACAGCGGCACCGCGGTCCGCATCGCGACGGCCCGCTCCCACACCGTCAGCGCCTCTTCGCGATCCTCGCCCGCGCCGTCCCGCTCGAACCGCTGCTGCAGCGCGCGGCCGAGCACGCTCAGGAGCGCGGCGTGGTCGGGGTGGTCGATCAAGGCCGCGCCCCGGGCCGCCGCACGGCAGACCGTCACCGCCTCGTCGAGGTCGCCGAACTCGCCGGTGGCCTCGAAGCGGTCCCTCAGCGCGTTGACGAGCCCGACCTGGTACATGATCCGTTCGGGATCACTCCGGTCCGTGGCACGCACGGCCCGATAGCCGCACTCGACCGCCTCGTTCAGGTCCTCGGGGTTCTTGGTGTGCGTGAACAGCCGTCGCAGGACCTCGCACGCGTTGGAGAGGTACCGGGCGTACTCGAAATGGCCGCGCGGGGTGATCTGCACGACGAAACGGTTGGTCCGTGCCGCCTGCACGATGTCGTCGGGCTCGTGGTAGGTCTCGTAGCGCAGCATGAGCACGTTGGCGTAGTTCGTCAGGAAGCCGGTGTGGTCCGGGTGCCGCTCGGGGGCCTCCGCGACGGCCTCACTGGCGGTGTGCAGCGCGGCGCCGAGGTCCTGCCGGTCCCCCAGGCGCACGAAGCGGGTCAGCAACACCTTGGACAGGCCCGTCAGATACAGGGCCCGATCCCGGTCGTCGGGGGACGCGGTGCGCACGGCCTCCCGGCCGGCCTCGACCGCAGCGTCCAGGTCGTCGACGTCCTCGCCCTGTTCGCAGCGCAGGTGCAGGGCGGTGCTGAGGTGGAACAGGTACGTGGCGCGGTGCGGATGGCCGGCGGGAGCGGTCTCGGTGATCTCCCGGGTCACCTCCACCGAGGCGTTCAAGTCGGCTGGCTCACCGGCGAGTTCGAAGCGGCGCCGCCAGGCCAGTCCCAGGTGGTTCAGGGTGGCGAAGTACTCCGGGTGGCCCTCGGGGACGTAGCGGCTGATCCGGCTCCACACGCCGACGGCCAGGGCGACCTCCCGCGCGTCGGCATATCCGCGCAACGCGCGGACGAGTAGCTCCTTGGCGCCGGGGATCGCCGCCTCGGCCAGGGGAAGGAGCAACGGCTGCGGCAGTAGTTCCTCGCCGCCGAGGAACGGGATCGCCAGGAGCTTAAGCGCGACCCCGCGCTCCGCCGCGGCACGTGGCTCGGGAAGTTCCTGGGAGCGCCAGAACCAGAACCAGCCTAGGGCGACCAGGACTTCGGCGTCCACCGCCACCGTGTTCACCCCGTACTGCATGAGCTGCATGGCCTCGCTGACGGCGGCCTGCTCCATGACCGGGGACCGGTCGCCGCCGTCGGCCACCACACGGTTCAGCCGGGCCCGGATCGACTCCAGTAACGCGTCACGCGTGCTCATCCGTGCTCCCTGCGGCAGCCGAGCGCTCACGAGGCACCGGAACGGAAGGTTGCCCCGTGTGCTTCTCCTCCCCCACTATGACGGCACGGGTCCGCCTCCAGTTCCTTTACCGTCGGAGCGGGCTTCGCCGATCGGGGGACGCGATGGAGGGCCGGCACGACGAGAGCACCGGGCGCACGGGCGAGGACGTCGCCTACGTGTGCACTCAACTAGCTCGTCTGCGCGAGGCCTTGCATCGGTACGGATCACAGGGTGCCGCGCCTCTGGAGCGGGTGGTGGCGGTCGTGCGCGCCGGACAGGACCCCGTCGCGGCGCTCGACGCACTGCACGAGGCGCTCCTGCACGCGGGGGATGCGGCAGGGGTGCGCGGGCAGGGGCGCGGCCTCTTCCCGATCGGCGTCGGTCCTCAACGAGCCGACGAATGGGTGCTGTTGTGCCCGACCGGGCAGTGCGCACGCCACGAGTGGCCGGACGGCCAGGACCCGCCCGAGTGCCCCATCACCGGTCGCACCCTGCGCCGCGAGCGGCTGTAGCGGTGGGCGGTCTCCTCAACGCGCTGGGGCAGAAGCTCGCCGAGCGCTGGCTGACGCTCCTGGTCCTGCCCGGCGCCCTCTTCCTGGCCGCGGCTGCCGCCGCGCACACCCTCGGCCAGGCGCATGCCCTGGATCGCCGGCTGCTCGTGTCCCGGATCACCGAGTGGACCGACAAGCCCGCGGTGAGCACGGTCGGCGGGCAGGTCGTCCTGCTCGGCGCGGTCCTCGCGGCGGCCGCGGTCGCCGGGCTCGCCGCGCAGGGGGCGGGCGCGCTGCTGCAACGCGCGGTACTGGCTGCCGAATGGCGTTCCTGGCCGGGCCCGTTGCGCCGGGCAGCGCACGCCCTGGTCACCCGCCGTCGGGCCCGTTGGACCGCGGCCGCGACGCGCTACCATCAGCAACTAAACGACGAAGCACAGCAGTTGGCGCGCACCGGGCGCCGTGCGGACCCGAGCATCCGGCGCGGACTGCACCGGGCGATGCACCGCGTCGCCGCCGAGGAACCGGACCGCCCCACGTGGAGCGGCGACTGCCTGAACGCCGCGGCCGTGCGCCTGGAGCGCGACCGTCACCTCGAACTGCCTCTAGTCTGGCCGCACTTGTGGCTCGTACTGTCGGAGACCGCCCGGGCCGAGATCACCGCTGCCGAGCAGGCCCTGACCCGCGCGACCACGCTGGGCGGATGGGCCCTGCTGTACGCGCCGCTGACCGCGTGGTGGTGGCCCGCCGCGCCGCTGGCCGTGACGCTCGCGCTGGTCGCCAGGCACCGCGTACGCACGGCCACGGACACGTACGCCCAGCTCCTCGTGGCCGCCGTCCTGTTGCACGCCGGCGACCTGGCGGAGCAGCTTCGCATCGAGCACTCGGGCCCGCTGGACACCGCCCTCGGCGAAGCGCTCACGGACCACCTACGGACCAGCACGCCTCGAACGTGATCTTCTAGGCCGGGTTTTGAAGTTGGTTGTGTGCTGGGTGGGTCGTCCGGGGAAGCCGTGGGCGCTCATCCAGATCGTGAGGTCGCGGGCGATGCGGTCAAAGAGACACGCTCTAGGCCCAATGCCGTGACTCTGTTGGTGATCTTGGGCGGTCAGGTGCTGGCGAATCCGGCTGTGTTGCAGAGAGTTTGAAAGCGAGGCGCCCGGCGGGCCGATGAGGTGGTGTCGTACCAATCGGCGAGACGGCTGAGGTTGCAGGCCATGGCGGTCAGGACGTGCTGCACGTGGGTGCGGGTCAGGCCTCGATAGCGGCTTCTGCGCAGGCCGTGAGCTCGTACGTTCTGTGGAAGGGTGGCCTCGATCCCGGCGCGGATCGCGTATCGACGCTGCCACTGTTCGGTCTGCTGGTCGAGCCGGTTGCGCATCTGGATCTCGTGCAGTGCCCGCGGCAGGACTGCGACGGAGCGGGGGCGAGTGGCCGAGGAGGTGCACCGGGCACGGTCTGGGCAGGGCCGGCAGTCACTCTCGGCGAAGCGGGCCTGAAGATAGGTGTGGCCGGAGATACTCAGCTTGGTCCAGGACGCACTCGTCGCGCCGCGCGGGCAGATGGCCTGCTCGTTGTCCCAGTCGATGGTGAAGGCGGCCTTGGCGAAGCCCGAGCCCGCTTTGGCCTGGCGGCTGTTGTCGGCGAGGATCGGGCCGAGCAGCGTGATGCCGTGGACGCGCTGAGCCCGTTCGACGTGGGCGGGAGTGAGGTAGGCGGTGTCCACGATGTGCTCGGCCGGAGCCAGGCGGCGGGTGGCGAGGTCGTCGTGGATCTTCTCGGTCAGCTGCCCGTCCTGGACGGGAGCAATGGTGGTGGCCACGTGCGTCACCAGGTGCGGCAGGTCCTGATCACATGACTCGGTGAAATGAACCCGGTATCCGCTCCACTCGACATCGCGTTTGACGCAGTAGTGCGCGTCCGTGTCATAGGGGGAGTCGAACCGCAGCGAGGCCGGCGGCAGGGCAGTGCCCTCCCGCCAGCGCAGTTGCCCCTCGCGATCCCAGGAGTACTGGTGGATCCAGACGCGCCGCAGGATCTCCACCTGTCGCAGCATCCGCAGACGGGGTGGCGCGTCGGACGCCCAGGCCGCGGCGAGAAGTTTCTGCCCGTCCCGGCCGAACTCCTCGGCACGTTCACGCACCGCTGCCTTGCCGCCCGCAACTTTCCCGATCTCGACCTTCCGGCCGTACCGCTTGGCCCACGCGGGCTCGATCAGCGGCAGCAGCCAGTTGGGATCGGCCTCGGCGATCTCCTCCAGCGCAGCCCGCACGCTCTCGCCCGCCAGCTCCAGCCGGCTCAACCGCCGCACCGCCGCCAGGACATGAGTGGCATCAGTACGCTGTCGGCCCCGCCCCTTGAGCAGCCCGGCCGCCACCAGGCGGTCCAGCATCAACTGCAGCAGCTGATCCGCCCGGTCGCCCTCGGCCAGCCGGGCCCGGAACTCGCTGAGCAACGAATAGTCGAACCCAGGATCGTCCAGTTCCAGGCCGAGTCCGTACTTCCAGTCGATCCTCGTGCGCACTGCATCCGCTGCCGCCCGGTCGGAGAGGTTTTCCGCGAACTGCAGCACCGACACCAGCGCCAACTGCCCCGGCGAGAAGCCCGGTCGGCCATCGGCGGGATACAGGTGAGTGAAGTCCTCGTCGGCGAACACCACATCCAGCCGGTCCCGCATCAGCATCACCGGCGTCCCCCTCGGACACGCCGCCCACGCCGTCCGGGCTGTCATCGGGGGAATCCGCTGGAAACTTGCCGGACGCATCGACACCGTCCACCGCCCCAAAACCGAGGCCGCCCCGCCACCGACCAGCCAACCACCACCAGCGACCGCCGTCACCACCCCGACAAGATCACCAACAGAGTCACGGCATTGGCTCTAGGCCCGGCTGGAGTGTCCCAGGCTGTACTCCACGATGTCCCGCTGGGCGACGGTGGCCCGGCCGTACACGAGCGGCAACATTCCCAGGGACGAACGGCCAACCGCACAAGAACCCGTGGGACGGCGGGAAGAAACAGCAGGACGGGACACCCATGAGACGTCCCAGGCGAGTTACAGCAACGGCCCCAACTCCCCGTCGCGGACATGTAGTCTATGAGTCGTCGCAGTTCAGAGCCGGTTCACGAGCTCCTGCGGTCGGTAATGTCGAGTACAAGAAGGGCTCCGACAACGACCTGTTGACTGAACTACTGGCAGAGTTTGCGCAGGTCAGTGACGTTGTGGCGGTGACGTCGTTGAGTCGGCCATGGACGCATCTCGAGACCTGGCTGCCCTCTCCGTCCCCCTGGTCGGGGAACTGGTGGCCAGGGTTGATCCGTGGGAGCCCTACCGGCTCATCGACCCGGCCGGAGAACCGGTCGAGGGAGCTCGCGCCTTCCTGCGGGACCTGCAGGGAGCCGGCCGTTCGACGACGACCGCCCGTTCCTACGGGATGGACATGCTGCGCTGGTTCCGGTTCCTCTGGGCTGTCGAGGTGCCGTGGAATCGGGCGAGCCGGATCGAGGCGGGGGACTTCTCCCGCTGGCTTCAGGTCGCCGGGCAGCCGAGGCGTCCGCACTGGCGACGCCCGAGCGAGGAAGGCCGGTGGGCGGCGGGTGGCAAGCCGTACGCACCGTCTGTGCGCGCGCACAGCGAGACAGTGCTGCGGAGTTTCTACGACTTCCACCGCGACATCGGCACCGGGCCGGTCCTCAACCCGTTTCCGCTGGACCGATCACGTCGCGGTCGGCGCGCTCACGCCCATCGCAACCCGATGGATCCGGCTCGGAACGAACGCGCCGGGCTCTACCGGCCGAAAGTCCCCAAGCGAGTACCCCGCAGTGTCCCTGACGAGAAGTTCAACGAGATCTTCGCGCGGCTTCCTTCGCACCGGGACCGCGCCCTGGTCGCCTTCTACGTCTCCACCGGTGCACGGGCCGGCGAACTGCTCAGCACGTGGCAGGCCGGCGCCGATCCGGGGCGCCAGCTGATCTCGGTTGTCCGCAAGGGCACCGGCGAGGTCCAGGAACTGCCGGCCTCGACCGACGCGTTCGTCTGGCTGCGTCTCTATCAGCTGGAGATGGACGGTGCGATCCCGCGCGGGCGGCGTCTCCCGCTGTGGTGGACCCTGCGCTCGCCGTCGAGGCGGCTGACCTACCACGCGGTTCACCGCATGTTCGAGCGGGCGAACGCCAAGGCAGGAACGTCCGCGACGCTGCACGCGCTGCGGCACACCGCCGCCTACCGGATGGCCGAGGACCCCAGCCTCCCTCTCACCGACGTTCAATTCGTCCTCGGTCACGCTCAGTTGACCACGACACAGCTTTACCTCACGCCTCGCAAGGAAGTGGTGATCCAGCGACTGCTGGCCCACCACGCCGAACAGACGCGACAGGCAGCCGCCCGCATCGCCCCGCCGCCAGCCGCCGACTACCGGCCGGAAAGTCTCAAAGTGCTGTTCGGAGCTGGTGCCGGATGACCATCACCTCGTCGGCCCGTGCCGGCTCCTGCACACCGGCTACTGGAATGGAGCCGCAACTCACCCGCTCCATGGCAGCCCAGCAGCGCTTTCCCGCCCGGGCCGTTCCGGACATCTGGCCGGGCACCGAGCGCTCCCGCGCCGAGGTGGCCCGGCTGCTGTCCCGTCCGCCTTTCACACTGGAGAACGTCGGCAGTGAGCTGCACCACCGGCATGGCATCGTCATGGTGCTGGACTGGCTGGAGGACCAGCCGGGACAGACCTGGCAGGAACGGTGGCAGGCCAGCGGCATCGAGCAGGCAGGCGCCGCCTGGCGGCCGGTGATCAAGCACTGGCTGCACGAGCGCGGTCTCAAGGCAGCTTGGCGCATGCCGGTGGTGGGCCGGGCCCTGACGACAGTGATCAGTGCTGATCTTCTGCGGCCGTCGGTGAACTGGCTGGCCATCGGGGCCAGCCGCCAAGGGGTGCTGGTCCGCTCTATGGCCCGCAGCCGCGACCCGCACGGGTTCGAGCGCCTGCGGGAGCTGGGCGCGTCAGTGAAGGACGTACGGTCGGGTGCCGTCAGCTCCTCTCTCTGCCGCGGCGCCCTGATCCTCGCGGCCAAGGGCGGCACACTGACCGGGATCACCGTCGGTGACGTCCTGGAGCTCTTCGAGGCCCAGGCCACGCTCCTCAAGCGGATGACGGCGGGGACCGAGGTGTTCTACCGGCTGCTGCACCAGCTCGGGGCCCTGGGAGAGGCGGCCCCACAGAATCTGCGCGGGGTCCGCAACCGGGGACAGCGAACCCCTGAGGAACTGGTCGACCGCTACGGACTGCGCTGTCGTCCCGTCCGTGACCTGCTCGTGGACTATCTCCGTGAACGCCAGCCCGCTCTGGACTACAACAGCTTGAAGTCTCTCTCCTACCACCTCGGCAAGCGCTTCTGGCACGACATCGAGCAGCATCACCCCGACGCCGCCAGTCTCCGCCTCGCCCCGGACGTCATCGGGCAGTGGAAGCAGAGGACTCGCACCAAGGACAAGACCGTTACCGGACCCGACGGCCGGCGCAGCAGCACAAAGGTCGAGAGACTCAACCACCGGGACACGCTCACCCAGGTGCGGGCCTTCTACCTCGATATCGCCCAGTGGGCACTGGAAGATCCCGGCCGTTGGGGCCCGTGGGTGGCACCGAGCCCGGTGAAGGCTGACGAGCTGGAGAACCGCAAAGTGCAACGGCGGCGCAAGGCAAGGATGGACGCCCGCACCCGCGAGCGCCTGCCGGTCCTGCCGATCCTCGTCCGCACGGTCGACCAGCGCCGCAAGGACGCTTCCGCGGTACTGGAGGCCGCTCGCCATGCCGGCCCCGGCGAGGTGTTCACGGCTGCCGGTCAGCAACTCGTACGCGCCGTGGTTCCGCACGGAACAGCGGGCAGGATCTGGGCCGAGGACCCGCCCACCGGGAAACGCCGCGATCTGGGACTCGAGGACGAGAGAGCCTTCTGGACCTGGGCCGTGGTCGAGGTCCTGCGGGCCACCGGCATCCGCATCGAGGAACTGATGGAACTCAGCCATCACAGCCTGGTCCAATACCGGCTGCCCACCACCGGTGAGCTCGTCCCCCTCCTTCAGATCGTCCCGTCCAAGACGGATACCGAGCGGCTGCTGCTGGTCAGCCCCGAACTCGCCGACGTCCTGAGCGCGATCATCTGCCGAGCCCGGCAGACCGCCGACGCCGTTCCCCTGGCCCGCTCCTACGACCGCCGCGAATGCGCGTGGCAGGAACCGGCCCCGCTGCTGTTCCAACGACGCATCCGCGGTGAGGACTGCGCGTTCACCGATGAAACCGTTCGCACCATGCTCGACCAGGCCCTCATCGACACGGGCCTGACCGACGTCACCGGGGCCCCACTTCGCTACACACCGCACGACTTCCGCCGGCTGTTCATCACCGATGCCATCCTCAACGGGCTGCCGCCACACATCGCCCAGGTGATCGCCGGCCACCAGGACATCAACGTGACTCTCGGTTACAAGGCTGTCTACCCCGAAGAGGCGATCCAGGCGCACATGGCCTTCCTCGCCCGCCGCAGGTCCCTCCGCCCGAGCGAGGAATACCGCGTCCCCACCGACGAGGAATGGCAAGAGTTCCTCGGCCACTTCGAGCGGCGCAAAGTCTCCATCGGCGCCTGCGGCCGCGCGTTCAGCACCCCCTGCATCCACGAACACGCCCCGTTGACTGAACGAACAGTGAGGATTGGGCAGTTCAGGGGGCAGATGCTGACTGCGGTCGCTACGGTCACCGGTCGTGATGGACGATGTCCCCGAGCGGGATCTGGCGACGTTGGTGGTTCCTCGGTGGGGCCGCCTGGTGGAGACCGGCGATCGGTACGAGCCGTATCGGCTCGTCGATCCAAACGGTGTGAATGTGGAAGCGGTCGCCGTCTACTTCCAGGAGTTGTTGGCGGCAGGGAAAGCCCCGTCGACGGTCCGCTCTTACGGAATGGACCTACTTCGGTGGTGGAGGTTCCTGCAGGCAGTGGGCATTTCTTGGGACCGAGCGACCCGGGCAGAGGCCAGGGACTTCAGTCGCTGGATCCAGTTAACGGTCAAACCGAGGCGAGCGAAGACCTCGGCTCGGCGGGCGGTACAGGCGTCCAACGCTCCTAACCCTGTGACGGGGAAGCCGACAGCCGGCATCGGCTACGCGCCGACCACCGTCGCACACAGCGAGACGGTGTTGCGACGCTTCTACGACGTCCACCGCGACGCGGGCTCCGGCCCGCTGCTCAACCCGTTCCCGTTGGATCTGTCGCGGCGCTCCGGCCGGCCGCACGCGCACCACAATCCAATGGACGGCTGGAAGCCGGAGCGGGTAGGTCGCTACCGGCCCAGCATTCCGCGGCGAATCCCGCGCTCGATCCCCGACGAATGGTTCAACACGCTGTTCGCTGCGCTGCCCTCCCACCGCGACCGGGCGCTGGTCGCCTTCTGGATCTCCACCGGAGTCCGTGCCTCGGAGCTGATCGGCGTCCACCAGCGCGACATCGATCCTGGCCAGCAGTTGATCAGCGTGGTGCGCAAGGGCACGCGGGCCGTGCAACAAGTGCCAGCGTCGGCAGACGCGTTCGTGTGGTTGCGCCTCTATCAGCAGGAGCTACAAGGTCACGTGCCACGCGGTCGTACCCAGCCGGTGTGGTGGACACGACGACGCCCGATACGCCCGCTGACCTATCACGGCGCCCACCGGATGTTCGAGCGGGTCAACGCCTCGCTCGGCGCCGACTGGACCCTTCACGATCTGCGGCACAGTGCGGCCGCCCGCATGGTGCGCGACCCGAAGCTGACGTTGGCCAACGTGCAATGGGTGCTCGGACATGCGCATTTATCCTCCACGGAGCTATATCTGACGCCGCACAAGGACGAGGTCGTGGCCGGGGTACTGGCCCATCACGCGCGTCAGGCCCGTGAGCGCAGCCAGCCCGTGCCGCCGCCTCCGGCGCCTGGCTACAACCCAGCGTCGCTGGACGTCTTGTTTGGGCGGTCCTTGTGAGTGCCGTCGCCAAGCACGTCACCCGCAAGTCGTTGGAGGTCTCGAACGCGACGGCAGAGCAGGCCCAGGCGAGGAACAGCCAGTTGCGGACCCGTTTTCCGGCTCGGCTGGCTGAACCCTGGTGGTCGCACACGGCGCGGCCGCTGGAGGAGACGCTGCGGTGGCTGACGGCCCCACCGTTTCTCCCGGCGGTCAATGGCACCCGAGCCGGTCGTCGACGTGGGGTGATCAAACTGCTGCGCTGGCTGTCGAGTCTGCCCGGAGAGACTTGGCAGCAGCGGTGGGCAGCCAGCGGCGCGGAGGATCTCCCTGGAGCCGCCTGGGTGGATCTTCCGTTGCGGTGGCTACACGAGTCCGGGACCTCGCCGTCCTATGACCGCGACGACTTGTCGTCGGGGTTGCTCATGCTGATCTGCGGAGACGTGATCCGTCCCGGTCTGCCGTGGATGCTCACCCGCACGCATCGATATCTCGCCTCTGTCATGGCCGAGGTCCGCGACCCCGACGGGTTCGGGCGCCTGCGCAAGTTGGCTGCGACCGGGCCGGCGAGCTCGCGCAAGGACGCCCAGATCGCTGCGACACGCATCGCGACCCTGCTGGCTTGCAAGGGAGGACGGGTCCGAGACATCACGGTCGGCGACTGCGTGGAACTCGTCGATGCCCAGCGCCGGGTGCATGCCCGCGGCGGGCAGAAGAAGGTCGACTTCTACCTGCGGTTGAAGGCTCTGGGGATCTTCCCCGAGGATGCCCCCGCCACGATCCGGGCATTCGGGCTTGCCCTTGGGCAGTTGAGCATTGAGGAGCTGGTGGACCGCTACCGGATCCAGTGCCAGCCGGTCCGCGATCTGATCGTCGAATACCTGCGGGAGCGGCAGCCTTCGCTGGACTTTGCCAGCCTGGACGCGATCTCTCGAACTCTCGCGGGCCTGTTCTGGGCCCGGATCGAAGCCCTGGCGCCGGGGACCGACTCGCTGCGGCTGCCGCTGGCGGTGGCCCGTGCCTGGAAGGAGGACTTGAAGGTCAAGAAGCGCACGGTCACCGGTCCCGACGGGAAGAGTGTCGAGATCTCCAGCCCACGGCTCAATGCCAAGGACGAGCTCATGCGAGTCCGGGCGTTCTACCTGGACATCGCACAGTGGGCAGCCGAGGAACCGGCCCGCTGGGGGCCATGGGCCGTGCCCTGTCCAATCCGCGATGACGAGATCCACAAGGCGAAGGAACGCAAGCGACGTAAGGCCCGGATGGACCAGCGCACACGTGAGCGATTGCCCGTCCTGCCCGTGCTCGTTAGCACCACCGATCGTCGACGACGCGCGGCCGGCTGCTTGCTCCAGACGGCGAGGAACACTGAGCCTGGGGCCTTGATCCCCGGCACTGACGGGGCACTGCGGAGGGCCATTGCCCCCAAGGCCGCGGGGCACCTCACCTGGGCGGAAGCGACGTCCTGCGGGCAGCGGCGGAACCTGTCCTATGACGAAGAGGAGGCGTTTTGGGCATTCGCCGCGATCGAGGTCCTACGCCTGACCGGCATCCGCAACGAGGAACTCCTGGAGCTGACGCACCAGAGCGTCACCCAGTACCGGCTCCCGTCCACTGGCGAAGTCGTACCGCTGCTGCAGATCGCCCCGTCCAAGACCGACACCGAACGACTCCTGCTGGTCAGCCCGGAGCTCGCCGACGTCCTCAGCGCCATCATCAGCCGCCTGCGCGGCCCCAACGGGGCGATACCACTGGTGGCCTCCTACGACGTCCGCGAGAAAGTCTGGAACCCGCCGATTCCGCTCCTGTTCCAGCGCGACATCGGCTCGGAGCGCCGCGCATTCACGCCGACCGCGATCCGAAAACTGCTCATCAATGCCCTGACCGCCACCGGCCTCACCAACGCCGACGGCGAGGCTCTCACCTTCTCGCCCCATGATTTCCGCAGAATCTTCGTCACCGACGCAATAATGAACGGCCTGCCGCCGCATATCGCCCAAGTGATCTGTGGGCATAAGAACATTGACACGACGATGGGATACAAAGCGGTCTACCCCGCCGAGACAATAGAGGCCCACCGTGCGTTCATCACCCGCCGTCGGGCCTCTCGCCCCAGCGAAGAGTATCGAACCCCGACAGAAGAGGAGTGGGACACTTTCCTCGCCCACTTCGAGAAGCGAAAGGTCTCCATCGGCACCTGCGCACGCGCCTTCGCAACCCCGTGCGTCCATGAGCACGCTTGTGTCAGATGCTCACTCCTGAGACCAGACCCAGACCAGCGAGCACGGCTCGTTGACATCCGCAACAACCTTCGCGACCGAATCGCCGAAGCCGAACGAGAAGGCTGGCTCGGCGAGATCGAGGGCCTCAAAGTCAGCCTCACGGGAGCCGAAAAAAAACTGGCCCAACTCGACGCACAAACTACACAAGGCCAGCAGGCAGTTGATCTAGGAATGCCCTCATTCGACGAGATCGCTATACGAACCATCTGATTACTCCGTCAGAGCATCAACGAGAGCTGGCATCACAAGGCACTCTGCGCCGCGGCCGGCAGAGATCAAAACGAGGGAGTAGGTCCATAAGAAATGCCACAGGCGGTCAGTCGATCGATAGTTTCAATCCACTTAGTGCTGATTGCCAGGAGATCTCGCACCTCGTATCCAAATACAGCGTCGCGCTCCCTCAAAGCTCCATAGGAATCCGGAAGGAGCCGTATATCGTTTCGCCTGAATGCCTTTACGGTCAACTTGCATTCCAGTACCGAATTCCCGTAGTCGTCAATAACTAAAGGAGGAGATCCTAATCCGAGTACCCAGGAAGCATCTCCCGTGAAGTGCAGCATCAGGTTATTATCGGAGAGGCGGGGAGATAGTGAATCGCGAATCATATTCCACTGAGCCTCCATGGCATCAACTTGGAGTTCTCGTCCAAGCACTAGCCTCCGGGAGGATTGGCAGAACTCTTCCCATATCCCTAATTCTATTCGCCTTCTTTCTGTTTCCCTGATCTGCCCTGCGGATCTGCGGGCCAGCGCTGTCTCACTTTGAGCTCGATAGGAGGCAATCATTGCAGTCAAACTATCGCGAGCGGGACGCAACCCGGACACTGTCTCATTGAATCGTCGGAGATCTCGTTCCGCTTGCCTTGCAGCCGCACGCCTATCCGCTAGCTCAGCGTGGGCTTCGCCGATCCGACTGAGCACGACTAAAGCGAAGGGCACGGCGAACATCAATCCCGTGAAACTGCTCGCCAGGTTCGTCAAAAAGCTCCGACTTTCCCACCAGCCACGACTGTCACCCGCGACACCTAAGCCGACTAGTGCACAGCCGAGCGCAGGCATGATCTTACAGAGAGACCTCGTTAGTGGTGGTATCTCACGCCACACGTTGCGCACTCGCCGCAATATGATCCCCCCGAATCGTCAACGAATTAGGTAATAGTAGCGTTTTTACGGAGATAAAGCCTCCTCCAGGGAGGGTATTTTTCAGCAACCTTCGTTTAGGGCGCAACCTTCTTACCGGTAGTTCAGAGAAGCCTGCGTGCGCTGCCCGATGCTCTGGCCCGACCCCGCCCAGCGCGACCGGCTCGTCGAGATCCGCGACAACCTCCTCGCCCGCATCGCCGAGGCCGAACGCGAAGGATGGCTCGGCGAGATGGAAGGGCTGCAGATCAGCCTCGCCGGAGCCGAGGGCAAGCTTGCCCAGCTCGACCATCGCACCACGGTCCACCTCGGTATGCCCGCCCTCAACCGCTTCGCCGGGCGGACCGTCGCAGTCCCGGGGCCGTCTGAAGACGATGACTGACGCGACGAGCCCGGTCCTCAATCATCGCCAGCTCGGGTTGTCGGTGGGCAGGAACGTGCCAAATAGTGACTCGTACTCATCGCCCGACTCGGTGACCACCACATGGCCCGGTTCGGTCCTGGCTACCGCGCTCTGGAGCCGGGAGACAAGCTCGGTTACGGACACCTGGCGCAGCGACAGAGCAGCAGCAATACGGGCACGGTGCTCGGCAATCTTAGGCTCGTCACGAATGAGGTCCCCTTCAAGAAGCGAAGCGGTGGCCTCCATGACCTCCGACCTGCCGCCGTCCGAGAACTTCAGGCAGTCTTGCCACACAGCCAGCCCAGTGATGATCTCCAGCGCTGCCTTCAAGTCATCGGCGATGAGGCCACCCTGCCCCTCGGAGCTCGCGAACACCACCGGTCGATGCCCATCCTCGTCATGGCACAGGAAGAAGGTCCCGCCAGCCAAGTCACCAGCGATGGCCTCCAGCGCGGCACCCGAGGACACTCGGACCGCCTCGCCGTGTTCGTTGCGGAAGACTCCGAACTCGAAGGACGAATGCAGCAGGTCAGCGATGCCGGGGGTGTCCCGGATCAATGCAAGCAAATGATCGGTTGAGGTCACGGCGCGGACGTTAACAGGAGCCACTGACAGGAACCCGACCCCAGAAGCGAAGCGACACCTCGCCGGAAGAGAAGTGCGAACGTTGGACCCCTGCTCGGACCCTATTGGGCAAGTTCAGAGAAGGGGTCCTGTCGCAGGCAGTCTCCTACCTGTCGTGGCTACGCTCCGCGCGTCACGAATTCGAGGCGTTGGTTAAGGGGAAGCTGGGCGCCGAGGCAGCCCAGGCGATCGACTGGCGCAACCCGCGGATGGTCTGCATCGCCGCCGGCTTCTCCCATCACGACTGGGTGGCGGTGCATGACCTGAACAAGCGGATCGACCTCGTGCGCTACCGAGTCTTCGACGGCGGCCTACTGAGCCTGCTGCTAGTCGAGTCGGCCCCCGGGGGGGGCGCCAGCCCGGTGCCCGCTCGACGACAACCTCGGGCGCGGGAGGTGGCGGTTGATACCGACGATGGCGCAAAGTCGGTCCGGGCGATTCTCGACGCGGCTCCCGCTTGCCTGCGGGCGCTGTACGGCGAGCTGGACGAGATGCTGACCGCCACGGGCGAGGTCGAGGTCGACGCAAAGCAGCACTACATCGCCTACCGACGGATGGTGAACATCGCCTGTATCATCTTCCGCCCCAAGCACGAGGCGATTTTGTGCTCTTGCTGTTCGAATCGCCGAATCTGGCTACGGTGGTTGAACCACCCCGCTCCCACGGCCAGGATGCTCGCGCCAAAACCTGCCCACCCAGGTGCGTCCGACATGCAGGGTCAGTCCGGCGATCACGGCTTCGAGATCAGAGGTCAGCCCGCGGGCGAAGCCGGTGATGCCGGGCAGCTGCGCGGCGCGGGCGGTGTTGATCCAGTCCGGGAGGTCAGCGCCGGTGCGCTGGGTGAGCATCTGGGCGAAGTCCCGTACGAGTTCATGGGTTTGCTCCAGCTCCGGGCAGGTGTCGAGTACCGCCTTGAGCTGCTGGGTCTCGTCCTCGGTGAGTATGCCGGGGTGTCGGGTGATCCAGCCGACGACGGCACGGACGGACGGCGTCGCGGGGGCCGGTGCGGGTGCGTTGGGCCACTGTAGGCGACTGCGGGCCCAGTCCCGAAGGCTGCTGTAGGGCACCGGATGACCGCGGTCGGCGAGTTCCTCGCGTAACTCGATGATGGTGATCGCGCCGTCTGTTTCGGCGATGCGCCGTTGCAGGTACGGCTGATGAACATCGAGGCGGCTGCTGCGGGAACTGCCTCCGGTGACCATGTCCTGCCAGCGGGCGGCGCGCGCATACCGCTGGACGGTGTGCCTTCCCCAACCCAGGTGGCGGGCAATGGCACGCAGTCCCATCCCCTCGCTCAACAGTCCCTGGACCATGGCATGATGGGCGCGCATCCGCTCGGCCCGCCGACCAGTGGGCCAAGAGAGTGAGCGCGGCTCGACGGCGGAGCCTCCGTCGGCGTTTCCCTCGGTGGCCGCCTGTTCCGGCTGTGCTGCGATGGAACGCAGGCAATCGCGGTGCGCGGCAACGCACTTCTCGACGGCCTGGCCGAGGTTCTGCAGCAGGTGATACCTGTCCGCGACCTGGAGTGCGTGCGGGGCTCCGAGCGCGGCGCCCTCTGCTGGTAATTCCGGCTATTGGAACGCGTGGAATGGATGGCCGGATGGCTGCCTGCTGTCTCGGCTCTACCTGGGTGTCACTATGGCGCTCATCGCCCGCGACCGCTGGTCGAAGGAATCACTCGTCGCCGTAAGTGAAGAACGGGTCAGCCGAGTTCTCACTTGTGAGTTCGGGGACGGGCTCGATGGGGACAGGCCATCCGCCGAGCACCTTTATGACTGCCATATCCGCCTCATTCCTGACAAGTGGCGGAAGAGTCATGTCCACGCCCATCCGCCATGCTGAGAGCGGGGTTTGAGTCTCATGGACCATACTGGTGACCAGCATCTGCTTGTGCGGGTGGCCTCTCTGCCGGTGAAGTCCGACCAGGCCCCACAGGGCGCAACCCTCGGGACGCGGATCCAGGCCGAGGCGGGTGCATGCGTCGTCGTAAGTAAGGTTCAAGCCCTCGTGGGCCTCTCCGGGGCGAACAACCAAGGCCCCGGCCACTCGCAACGTCGGTCGCTGATCTCCGTGACGCCGTGCTCTGTTGCGTGAGTGCCGTCGCGAACGGCCCGAGTCTGCGGGGCTGTAGTCGGTTGTGGAGCCATCCCAGCACCTGGTTCTCGACGACCGCCTTTCTGTCGATACGGCGTCTTGCCCCGTCCGCCGTCGCGGAGTTGCTTGTCGGGAATCCGGTTCCCCAGAGGCTGATGTGGGGCATGATTCCGGGACGGTGGTGATGGGTGGCGGAAGTCCGGGGGACAGTCTTGGCTGACGGAAACGTTGACGGGGGAAGCATGCGCCTGGTCCTGACGGTGGACAACGATGTGGAAGGAGAGGGGGCCGGCGCTGCGGCGTTGAGGAGTTGGCTGATGGACGTGCCGCAGCTGCGGGGGAAGGTCGACCGCGTGGCGAAGGATGCGGCACCGGCCGGGACCATGGGCCCGGCAGCCGACGCCCTAGTGGCGGTTTTGGAACCGGGGGGAGTCGCCGTGGCCTTCGCGGGCGCGCTCGTTGCCTGGGTGCAGACCCGGCGGAGCACTCACACCATCAGTGTGATCCGTCCCGACGGAACCAAGATCACCATCTCGTCGCGGCAGGCCCGCTCGATGAGTCCTCAGGAAGCCGCCGACCTCGCGGAACGCCTGGCACGTCCCCCGGAAGACGGTGACACCTCGGGGCCCCAGGAGTGACGGGAGACCTCTCGGCACATAGGGTCCGCGCGGTCCTCTTCGGCGCCCACTGTCACACTCCCGGGTCGGAGCTCCACGACCTGCCCGCGGTCGACACGACCCTCGATGATCTCGAGCGCACGCTGCTCACGGTCTGCGGCATGAATTCCGCGCACGTCACTCGCGTAACGGCGGATGCCGACGCCCCCGAGGTCATCAACGCAATCGAGGAAGCGACCGAGTCGGCCGACGGACCGGTGCTGTTCTACTACGTCGGGCACGGCCTGCTCGGCCCCGGCGACGCGCTGTACCTCGCCACCCACGCCAGCCGGTCCAACCACCACATCTCGCAGGCCGTCGCCTACAGCACGATTCGCGACATTCTGAGCGATGCGCCGCTCGGCAGTCTCGTCATCCTCGACTGCTGCTTTTCCGGAATTTCCTCCATGCCATCGGCGAACGGCGGGGCTCGGGGACCCTTCGCCACCGCCCGGCCCCGGGGCAGCTTTCTGCTCACCTCCGCCTCGCTCTACGCACCGTCCTTCGCCCCGGAGGGCGAACGGCACACGCTCTTCTCCGGACGCCTGCTGCGACTGCTCAACGAAGGCGACCCGGCCGGACCACCGCGGCTGACCGCCGACCGGCTGCACGCCGCGCTGGACCGGGAGTTCGCAGACGACATGCGAGTGAGCCCCGCCCGCCAGAGCGAAGGCACACTGGGCTCACTCGTCATCGCCCGCAACCGTGCCGACCGGAGCGACCATGCACAGGCCGAGATGCCCGAGCCGCCGGCGGACCTGCCCTGCCCGTACCCCGGCCTACAGCCGTTCCACGCCGAGGACAGCGCTTACTTCTTCGGGCGCAAGGGTCTCGCCGCCCGGTTGGTCGATGCAGTGGAGAAGGAAGAGGACGGCAGTCCGGTGGTGCTGGTCGGTGCGTCGGGCGCCGGAAAGTCTTCCCTTTTGCGCGCCGGTCTGCTGGCCCACCTCGAGGCCCGCCGTTCGGCAGCGCGCCCCGCGCTGCTCCTCCCTGCGCCGGGCGCCCACCCGCTGCGCACGTTGGCCGAGGCATGGGCGGACGCCACCGGGCGAGAGACGGACGAGGTACACGCCGCACTCGAAGCAGGCCGATTCCCGGGGCCGCTTCACGGACGGCAGGCCTGTCGGCTCCTCGTCGTCGATCAGTTCGAGGAGGTGTTTACCAGGTGTCGCGACCTGCGCGAACGTGCTGCGTTCGTCGGCCTCCTGGCAGGGGACCACCCCGGCCCGAGGCCCCGCGTCGTGCTCGGCCTGCGGGCCGACCATTACGGGAGCTGCCTGGACCACCCGGAGCTGGAGCGCGCCCTGGCCCAACCCCAGATCACCGTCCCACCTCTGCGCGAGCGGGAGCTGCGCGCGGCCGTGGAAGGCCCGGCCGCCGCTGTCGGCCTGATCGTCGAGCCGGGGCTGACCGATCGGCTGGTGCAGGACCTGCGCGAAGGCCGGTCCGCCGACGACGCGGCTGGAGCGATGCCGTTCCTGGCCCACGCATTGCGTGAGACGTGGCGGCGCCGCAGCGGCGTCCGGCTCACGCTCGCCGGCTACCAGGCCACCGGCGGTATCTGGCATTCCGTGGCTGTCACTGCCGAGGCCCTCTACGACTCGTTGGACGAGAGCGGCCAGGCGATGATGCGCGAGTTGCTGCTGCGCCTGGTGTTCCTCCCCCCGGACGGTGGTGAGGCCGTCGTACGTCACCAGGTTCCGCTCGCGGCAGTGCCGGAAGGTGCAGCGGAGATCCGCGAAAAACTCGCCCGCGCCCGGCTGCTGACAGTCGATCAGGGCACGGTGCAAATCGCCCACGAATCGCTGCTGCGGGCCTGGCACCGACTGCGCCAGTGGACGAAAGAGGACACCGCCACGTTGCTGCTCCGGCAGCAGCTGAGCACGGCTGCAGGAGAGTGGGACGCTGCCGGGCGCGACGCGGCGTACCTCTACCGGGGCAGTCGGCTCCAAGCGGCCCTGGACCTCGCCGAGCGGGTCGAACCGCCCGCTGTCGAACGGCAATTCCTGGCAGCCGGACAGGCCGTGGCCGACCGTGAACTGCGCCACGACCAGCGCAGGGTCCGGGTCCTACGACGGGCACTTGCCGGGGTCGCCGTCGCCCTGTGCCTTGCGCTCGTGGCCGCCGTCCTCACCGTGCGGGAACAGCGGAAGGCGGAGGAACAACAGCGGGTGGCCGTCGCCCGTGCCCTGCTGGCCGAGGCCGACAACCTGAGCGCCACCGACCCCCGCGCTTCGCTGCGGCTGGGGCTCGCCGCGCAGGCCCTCCAACCTGGTGCCGAGGCTCGCCAGACGCTGTTCGACACCCTGTCCGTCAACCCGTTCCGCGGCGTTTCAACGCTCACGGATGACGGCTCCGGGCTGATTAACCCCGCACTCAGCGCCGATGCGCGCACGCTGGCTGTCGCCGAAGGAAGTTCCGGGGACCTGATGCTGTGGAACACCGGCCGCGATCCAGTTCCTCGCACCCCGCTGGCCCGGCTGCCCTGCCGGCCTCCGTCCGACAGAGAGGCAGGCGCGGCATTCGGCGGACCGCACGACCGGACACTCGTGGCAACCTGCGGCGCCGACGGCGTGAGCGTGTGGGACGTGGCCGGCCTGCACAGGGGTGGCAAGCCGCGACGCCTGGCGGCGCTGCGCGTGGACGGCCTGCCTGGCGGGCCGAACGCGGTGGCCGTGAGCCCGGACGGCGGCCTCCTGGCGGCGGTCGGCTGGTCCAACAACAAGGTCGGGCAGGGCGTCCTGGTGCTCTGGGACATCAGGGATTCGCGAAACCCGCGGCGGCTCTCGGTCGTCAAGAGCACGCCCACCCAGGACATGCCGAGCGACCGGTTGACGTTCAGCCCGGACGGCCGCGTTCTCGTCACCGCCGGTTTGAGCCTGCGGATCTGGGACGTTTCCGACCCCAGCACGCCACGGGCCGGGGGCTTCGTGGACGAAATTACCAAGGCGGTGGCCTTCAGCCCGGACGGTGACCTACTGGCAACGGGAAACGACCGCGCCGTCAAGCTGATCGACATCACTTCACCGCGTCACCCGAAGATGCTCGAGCAGCGGTCGGCTCACACCGACACAGTGGGATCGCTCGCCTTCTCCGCGGACGGCCGGCGCCTGGCCTCGGGAGGCTCGGACGCCGACGTCATCCTGTGGGATGTCGGTAAGCCGGAGGACATGACGGAGGATTCCCGCCTCACCGGGCACACCTATCCGGTCGACGCGGTGACTTTCGGCGCAGACGGCCGCTCCCTGGTCTCAGTGAGCTCCATCGCGAAAGAGGTCGCCCACTGGGACCTGGCCGATGTCCAGCAACTCGACATCCTGAAGGTGATACCGCGCGGACGAGAGCTGGCACTTTCACCAGACGGTATGCTGCTCGCGGCGGCCCGGGGCATCAGGATCGACCTGTGGAACATATCCGATCCCGCTAAACCCCGGTCGGTCACCACCTTGGTGGACCCCGGGCAGGACGCCACCCTCCCCGCCATCCTCAGCGAACCAATCACCGACGTCGCATTCAACATGGACGGCACCCTGCTGGCGGGCATGACTCCAGACCGCCGGATCACTCTCTGGGACGTCACAGACCCGAGCCACCCGCGGGTCGCCGGCACCCTGCAGGGGAACGAGGGGGGCCTAGACCCCTCCCTCGCTTTCGCGCCCAACGCACCGCTGCTCGCCGTCAACGATCGCGAGCAGGTCCGTGTGTGGGATGTCAGAGACCCCTCCCACCCCGCTGAGAAGGCCCTCTCCACCAACTTCGCCAGGAGCCTCGGGGGTGACATCTCCTTCAGCTCAGACGGCCGCCATGTCCTCGTCCCGGGAATGTCGATCGCCCTGTGGGACTTCCCCTCCGGCAAGGACAAAACGCTGTCCGGGCAACACCGGTACTTCGGCGGAGGTGTCGCCGCCATGTCTCCCGACGGCGACATTGTGGCAGCTGCCGCCAAACTGGGGTCCGGGTCAGATTCTCCGGCAAGCGTGCAACTGTGGGACGCTCAGGACACGGCAGCGCCACGGATGGTGGGCGAGATGAAGGTGGAGGGGCGGCAGCAGGCCGGGAAGTTCACACGGCTCGCCTTCCACCCCGAAGGCAGTCTGCTGGCCGGTGCCGCGGACGACGGCGCCGTACGGCTGTGGAGCGTAGCCGACCCCAAACAGCCTTACCTGGCTTATACCTTCCAAGGCCATGGGGACACCGTGGACGACGTTGTGCTGGGCGGCCCGCACGGACGGACCATGATCACCTCAAGTGGGGGCAGCGCCTTCATATGGGATCTTGGCGAGTACCCGCAGATCGCCGCCGACCTCATCGGCATGGCCTGCCGAGTCGCCGGGGGAGGCTTCACCCGCGAGCAATGGGCCCACCAGGTGCCGAACGCCGCGTTCAAAGAGACCTGCCCAGCACGCTGATTTCTTGCGGAACACAGTCGGTGGTCGTGCAGTGGCCATCGACCGCGCAGGGGTCCGACGGGGGTTGGCACTTCGAACCGTGCCGCGTCGCCTGCCTTGCTGTCCTTCCGCCCGCTGGAGCGTGCTCCGCTGGGGAAAACCGACGGAACGACGGTCAGATGCCGTTGAGTTGACGGACGGACTGACGAGGTCCCTGGCGAGGAGTGTGTCACCTGCCGGGACTAGATCTCCGGTAGCGTGAGAGACGATCTTCGCGCAAGCGTTCATCGTTCCTGGCCAGCGAGTTCCATCGGTGTGCCCCTGGATGTACCACCCGTCGAACAGGTACTCCTGTTCGATCGCCAAGCCTCAAGATCGGTACGACAACAGCCACTCAGACGGGACGCTTGGCCATGACGACCACGCCCGGCCCGCTCCACTCATCGGCGGGGAGCCGGAGTTCGGCGACCGGGTGGAGGCCGGTCTGCTCGATCAGGTCCACGAGCTGCTCCGGCCGCCACTTGTGCGTAGTCCAACGAACGGGCACTCCTCCGTAGGCTTCGGTGCGCACCGCGTCCTCGTCGCCGACGTGTGTGCCGGCGATGAAGTGCCCGCCCGGCTTCAGGGCGTGCGCGAAATGGGCGAGGACCTGAGGAAGGACATCGCGGGGGAGGTTGAACAGTGACCACCACCC
>Ga0307513_10003217_pt1 | contig 22279 bp, 19 predicted proteins | sample 15_EM_MG_FD_202174 | JGI IMG/M metagenome (GOLD analysis project Ga0307513, IMG submission 202174) | Populus trichocarpa ectomycorrhiza microbial communities from riparian zone in the Pacific Northwest, United States - 15_EM | ecosystem: Host-associated > Plants > Roots > Unclassified | place... | reverse complement strand
CCGCGTCGCTTCTGCAAGTCCGGATAGGGCCCCTGGCCGGTCAGGCCAAGGCGCGCGCCAGCCAGGGTGACGGACCCGAGGACGGTCTTCGGCGTCCCGATCCTTCCGTTGATGTCCACGCGGTCGCCGCGGGTCCGCAGGGAGAGGGCGCCCGCCCCCAGGGCGGCATCGAACGTCGGGCCCTTGAGCCGCGCCGGCGCGGTCGTGGCGGTCAGGGCCATTAGCTTGCCGTCGGCCACCGTCGCGTCGGCGAGCAGGCGAACCGGCCCGTAGTCGGTTGTCAGCAGCAACGTCCCATCGTCGATCTCGATCTTGGGTTTCGTGGCGTCGGGCCGCGGCGGCTGCTTGAGCAGGTCGGCTATCAGCGGATCGAGACTGCCGAGCATGAGCTTCCCGTCGTGCAGCCGTGCACGGAGGATCGGCTTGGTCAGCCGCACGGTCCGGACCTCGAGGGTCAGGCCGCGAAGGCCGTAGCTGATCTCCGCATCGCCGGCCACGAAGTCCGGCGCCTTCGGGTCGCCGACCTGCAGTCGCCCCCGGAAACCGCCGGGCCCGAAGCTGCCCACCTCGGCCGTCGCGGCCACGCCATGGGACCTCAGCCAGCCGGTCAAGACCTCGCGGGCGATCACCCGGCGCGCCGCGTAGAGGACGAGCGCCACGACCAGCAGGCCGACGCCCAGCGACACCAGCACGAGGCGCGCGAGGCGCGGTCCGGCTCGGGGGCGGGTCTCGGTCAAAGGCGGCGCGCTCGGCTCACGGACCAGTCATAGCCCAATCCGGAGCCACGCAAGGCGTTCCGGCCCTAAAGCCCGTCGTAGCTCGCGAGCGCCACGCCGCCGTCCACCGCAATGGTCTCGCCGACCACGTAGTCGCCGGCGCGGCTGGCCAGGTAGATGGCAACGCCCTGCATGTCCTCGTCCGTGCCGATGCGGCGCGACGGGATGCGCTTGGCCACCAGGTCGCCCTGGTCGCGGGCGACCCGGTTCATGTCGGACGCGAAGGCGCCGGGCGCGATGGCGCTGACCACGATCTTATCCTGGATCAGCCGCGCCGCCATCCGGCGGGTCAGGTAGATCAGCCCGGCCTTGGAGGCGTGATAGGAATAGGTCTCCTGCGGATTGAGCCGCATGCCGTCGATCGAGGCGATGTTGATCACCTTGGCCGGCCGCTCGTGGCTGGCGGCGGCCTTCAGCGCGCCGTGCAGCGCCTGGGTGAGAAAGAAGGGCGACTTGAGGTTCAGGTTCATCACCTTGTCCCAGCCGCTCTCCGGGAACTCCTCGAACTCCGCGCCCCAGGCCGCGCCGGCGTTGTTCAGCAGGATGTCGAGCTTGTCCTCGTGGGTCAGGTAGGCCGCGGTCAGCGCCTTGATCCCGTCGATGGTCGAGACGTCCTGCGGCAAGGCGATGCACTGCGGCCCCAGCTCCTCGGCGGTCTCGATGCAGGCCGGCGCCTTGCGCGACGAGATGTAGACCTTGGCCGCGCCCGCCTCGAGGAAGCCCTTGGCGATCATCTTGCCGATGCCGCGCGAGCCGCCGGTGACCAGCGCCGTGCGGCCATTCAGCGAAAACATGTCTTGCGCCATCCGCGCCTCCCCTGACTGTTGTGGCTCCGCGAGGCGCGGAGAGTACGGCTCAGGCCGCCTCATTCCCCTCGCACATTTGACTTGGAAGGGTCTAGCGTGGCCTGTAACAAGCGTTTGAATTTTAGCCGCCGCCACGCCATTTCACGAGCGGCCAACAAGCCCAGGGAACGCTCCGCATGACCGAGATCAATTCGGTGACCACCCTTACGCAAGATGGCGACGTCGCGGTCATCACGCTCAACTCTCCGCCGGTGAACGCGCTGTCGGCCAAGGTCCGTGAGGGCCTGTTCGAGGGCTTCAAGGCGGCCATCGCCTCGGACGCCAAGGCCATCGTGCTGATCTGCGAGGGCCGCACCTTCATCGCCGGCGCCGACATCACCGAATTCGGCGGCGCCATGGCCGGCCCCAGCCTGTTCGACGTGCAGGATATGATGGAGGGCTCGCCCAAGCCGGTGATCGCCGCGATCCACGGCACGGCGCTGGGCGGCGGCCTGGAGGTCGCGCTCTGCGCCCACTACCGCATCGCCGTTCCATCCGCCCGCCTGGGCCTGCCCGAAGTGGCGCTCGGCCTGCTGCCGGGCGCCGGCGGCACACAGCGGCTGCCGCGCATCGTCGGCGTCGAGAAGGCGCTGGAGATGGTCACTTCCGGCCAGCATGTCCCGGCCAAGGCAGCGCTCGCCATGGGCCTGGTCGACGAGCTGGTCGAGGAAGGCAAGCTGAAGGAAGGCGCCGTCGCCTTCGCCAGGAAGGCGGTCGCCGAGGGCAAGCCGCTGATCAAGGTGCGCGACAACAACGCCAGGCTCGAGGCCGCCAAGGGCCACCCGGAGATCTTCGCCGATTTCCGCAAGGCCAACGCGCGGAAGTTCCGCGGCTTCATGGCGCCGGAGAACAACATCAAGGCCGTCGAGGCGGCCGTGAATTCCGCCACCTTCGATGAAGGCCTGAAGGCCGAGCGCAAGCTCTTCGGCGAGCTGATGACGGGCCCGCAGTCGGCCAACCAGCGCTACTACTTCTTCGCCGAGCGCCAGGCCCAGAAGATCCCGGACGTTCCGGACGACACCCAGACCCGCCCGATCAAGAAGGTCGGCATCATCGGCGCCGGCACCATGGGCGGCGGCATCGCCATGAACTTCGCCAACGTCGGCATTCCCGTGGTCATCGTCGAGCAGCAGCAGGAGCCGCTGGACCGCGGCCTCGGCGTCATCCGCAAGAACTACGAGCGCTCGCGCACCGCGAACCCCGAAGAGACCGAAAAGCGCGTGGGCCTGATCACCGGCTCGCTCTCCATGGAAGACGCCTTCAAGGACGTCGACCTGGTCATCGAGGCCGTGTTTGAACGGATGGATGTGAAGAAGGACATCTTCACCAAGCTGGACGCCATCTGCAAACCCGGCTGCATCCTCGCCACCAACACCTCGGGCCTGAATATCGACGAGATCGCCTCGGTGACGAAGCGGCCGCAGGACGTCATCGGCCTGCACTTCTTCTCGCCGGCCAACGTCATGAAGCTGTTGGAGATCGTCCGCGCCGATCACACCGCCAAGGACGTTATCGCCACCTCGATGAAGCTCGCCAAGCAGATCGGCAAGATCGCGGTCCTGGTGGGCGTGACCCCCGGCTTCGTCGGCAACCGCATTCTCGGCCAGCGCCAGCGCGAGGCGCAGAAACTGGTGATGGAAGGGGCCATGCCCTGGGACATCGACCGCGTGCTCTACGACTTCGGCTTCCCCATGGGCCCGTTTGCGATGAGCGACCTGGCCGGCCTCGACATCGGTTGGATCAAGGAAAAATCGCACGGCGAGAGCATCCGCGACGTGCTCTGCGAAGCCGACCGCCGCGGCCAGAAGACCGGCGCCGGCTACTACGACTACGACGAGAACCGCAACCCGAAGCCCAGCCCGTTCACCGAGAAGGTGATCCACGACTTCATCGTCAAGACCGGCGCCAATCCCCGGAAGATCTCCGATGAGGAGATCCTGGAACGCACGATCTATCCGATGATCAACGAGGGCGCGAAGATCCTCGAAGAGGGCAAGGCGATCCGCGCCTCCGACGTCGATGTGGTCTGGGTCAACGGCTACGGCTGGCCGGTCTACCGCGGCGGGCCGATGGCCTATGGCGAACAGGTCGGCCTCGACAAGGTGCTGGCCAAGATGAAGGACTTCCAGGCGAAGATGGGCGACGCGTTCAAGCCCTCCCCGCTGCTGGAAAAGCTGGTCGCCGAAGGCAAGAAGTTCTCCGACCTCAAGGCCTGATTTCCCGCGCGCCCCTTCCGTCTTCCTCTCCCATTCATGGGAGAGGGGGACCGCTCGCCAAGAGCGAGTGGTGGAGAGGGCGAGCCACAACCATTGAGCCTGCTGCCGGCGACTTCGAGCGCCGAGCTTCCGGCTTGCGCTCTCCACCATCGGCTTTTCGGCCGACGGTCCCCCTCTCCCGCTCGCGGGAAAGGAAGAATTCGAAAGGAACCTCTCCCATGCGTGAAGCCGTCATCGTCGCCGCCCGCCGCACTCCCATCGGCCGGGCCTATCGCGGCGCGTTCAACAACACCTACGGCGCGACGCTCGGCGCCCATTCCCTGGCTGCCGTTGTCGAGCAGGCCGGCATCGATGCGGGCGAGGTCGACGACATTGCCATGGGCTGCGCCCTGCAGCAGGGCACCACCGGCAACAACATCGCGCGCCAGTCGGCGCTGCGGGCCGGCATGCCGGTGACCGTCTCCGGCATGACCATCGACCGCCAGTGCTCCTCCGGCCTGATGGGCGTGGCCACGGCCGCCAAGTACATCATCAACGACGGCGCCCCGATCGCCATCGGCGCCGGCATCGAGTCGATCAGCCTCGTGCAGAACGGCAACATGAACGGCTTCATGGCCCGCGACCCCTGGCTGTCCGAGCACGTCCCGGCGCTGGCGACCTCCATGCTTGAGACCGCCGAGGTCGTCGCCGAGCGCTATGGCGTCAGCCGCGAAGCCCAGGACGAATACGCCCTGCGCTCGCAACAGCGCACCGCCCAGGCGCAGTCGGAAGGCCGCTTCGACAAGGAGATCGCCCCCATGACCACGGTCATGAAGGTGGTGGTCAACAAGGAGACCGGTGAGACCGCCGACAAGGAAATCACCATCAGCGCCGACGAGGGCAACCGCCCGCAGACGACGCTGGCCGACCTTGAGAAGCTGCAACCCGTCTTCAAGGGCGGCCGCTATGTGAAGGAAGGCAAGTTCATCACAGCCGGCAACGCCTCGCAGTTGTCCGACGGTTCGGCCGCGGTGTTGCTGATGGAACGCAAGGAAGCCGAGAAGCGCGGCAAGGAAGCGCTTGGCGCCTATCGCGGCATGGCCGTCGCCGGCTGCGGTCCGGAAGAAATGGGCATCGGCCCGGTCTTCGCGATCCCCAAGCTCCTGGAGCGCAACGGCCTGAAAATGGAAGACATCGGCATCTGGGAGCTGAACGAGGCCTTCGCCAGCCAGGTGCTCTATTGCCGCGACAAGCTAGGCATTCCGGATGAGCTCCTGAACGTCTCGGGCGGCTCGATCTCCATCGGCCACCCCTACGGCATGACCGGCGCCCGCTGCACCGCCCACCTCCTGTACGAAGGCAAGCGCCGCGGCGCCAAGTATGGCGTCGTCACCATGTGCATCGGCGGCGGCATGGGCGCCGCGGGTCTCTTCGAGATCTTCTGAGCCGCATCAGCATCAAACGACCAAGGGCCGTCCGCGAGGGCGGCCCTTTTTCGTTTGGCGCTGTAGCTTGACCTTGCGCCGCATGCCTGTTGGGCTGAACCGGAGATCTTCCGGGAGAAGAACCATGCGTCGCTTCCCGTTCGCCGCCGCCCTTGTCGCCCTCGCCTGCGCGGCCTGTTCGAAAGAGACCGCCAAAGCGCCGCCGACGCCGCCGGTCGAGGCGGCGAGCGCGGCCCCGGTCGTCGAAACGCCTGCGCCAGCGCCGGTTCCGGCCACGCCCGAGGTGCTGGAAACGGCGGCGGCCCCCGGAGTCACGCCGCCGCCGAGCCCTCCCGCCGCAAGGCCGACCCCGCGGCCGGCCGAGCGCGTGGTCAGGGTCGTTCCGGCCAGGGAGCGGCGCATCCACGCCTTGATCAACAACGCCATCTCCCGGGACGTGACCGGCGACACCGAACACGCCGCCGCGATGTGGGACGCCACGCGCGCCGCCTGTAAGACCCAGGCCTGCGTCGACCGCGCCTACGCCGCCCAGGAAACCGAGCTACGCAAATGGGAAGGCTCGGAAGCCATCCGCTAGTCGCGCGGGCGGTTCAACGCCCGGATATCAATTGACCACGGCGGTTCGACAGCCCGGCGCGGGGCAGGGCTGTCGTCTCGTCGGCCTAACTTGCCGCAAGGTCAGGCCTCGCACCCTGCCGGTGGGCGGCGGTAACCAACGGCATGTCCAGCAGAGTGGCCGCCTTGTGGATGACGTCCCGTTTGCACTCGGCAACGATGAAGTTCACGGGGTAGCTCGCCGGCGGAACACAGTAGTCGCCAGCTGCCCAGCGAATTCGGTCGTCGACCTGGCCCGCCGCGAGCTCGACAACGCCCTGCGGTTTCATCCGAACCAATTCAACATACGGCGGGTACGGCTGGAGCTGGGCATGTTCAGCGATCCCCCGGCCGACGCCCTGCGCCGGCTGCACGATCCCAGTCTGACGCCGCAGTATTTCTAGTCCTCCGATATCGCTTTGTTCGAGCTTCTGCTCAAAGCCCGGCGCACTCATGCGGCGGTTGATGAGAGGCGCGCGCTCGATGAGGCCTGGAACCTCGTAAAGGCCGGACGTCTTGACCCCCGCTACTTCGTCATCTCGGCCGCCGTCCTCGGCCAACTCGACGACGCCTTCGCTGCGCTCGACACTCCCAGCCTGACTTTCGATGGCGACAATGGCTACCTCTTCGAACCGGCCGCGGCGGCGTTGCGCCGAGACCCTCGGTTCTGGCCGGTTGCGGAGAAGGCCGGGCTCGTCGCCTATTGGCGCGCACGAACCGAGTGGCCGGACTTCTGCGCAGAGCCTGGCATTCCCTTCGATTGCCGCACCGAAGCGGCGCGCGTTCTCGCGGCCAGGCGAAATCCCGGCTGAGTTTGGACGGATCGCGGGCGTCAGGTCAGCCATCTGCGCTCCGCGGGAAGGTGAGAATCCATAGAGCGGCTCGATTGGTTCCATATTAATAATCGATTTTACAAAGACCTGGACCGGGCGCTCCCTATGTGTGGCCGGCAACGGCTCCCCCCGGCGTCTGAGCGCCCGTGCAGTCGCCGCGCAGATCGCATCGGAGACAAATATGGCAAACGATATCGCGGCCAAGTGCCCAGTGGCGCACGGCTCTGGCAGAGGCAATCGTGATTGGTGGCCCGACACCCTGCGTCTTGAGGGGCTGAACCAGCACTCTCCGCGCTCCAATCCGATGGGCGAGGCGTTCAACTATTCCGAGGCGTTCAAGAGCCTCGACCTCGACGCCGTGATCAAGGACCTCCACGCCCTGATGACGGACACCCAGGATTGGTGGCCCGCCGACTTCGGCCACTACGGCGGCTTGTTCATCCGGCTGGCCTGGCACAGCGCCGGCACCTACCGGACATCCGACGGCCGCGGCGGCGCGGGCGGTGGCCAGCAGCGCTTCGCCCCGCTCAACAGCTGGCCCGACAACGCGAACCTCGACAAGGCGCGCCGGCTGCTGTGGCCGATCAAGCAGAAGTACGGCAGCAAGCTTTCCTGGGCCGACCTCTATGTCCTGGTCGGCAACGTCGCCCTGGAGTCGATGGGCTTCAAGACCTTCGGCTTCGCCGGGGGCCGGCCCGACACCTGGGAGCCCGAGGAGCTCTATTGGGGCCCCGAGGGCAGTTGGCTGGGCGATGAGCGCTACAGCGGCGAGCGCCAGCTGCACAAGACGCTCGGCGCCGTGCAGATGGGCCTGATCTACGTCAATCCCGAAGGGCCGAACGGCAACCCCGACCCCGTCGCCGCGGCGCGCGACATCCGCGACACCTTCGCCCGCATGGCGATGGACGATGTGGAGACGGTCGCGCTGATCGCCGGCGGTCATACATTCGGCAAGACCCACGGCGCCGGGGATCCGTCTTTCGTCGGCCCTGAACCGGAGGGCTCCGTGATCGAGGACCAGGGCCTCGGCTGGCGCAGCAAACACGGTACGGGCCTCGGCGCGGACGCCATCACCGGCGGCCCGGAAGTCACCTGGAGTCAGACGCCGACGAAGTGGAGCAACCACTTCTTCGACAACCTTTTCAAGCACGAGTGGGAACTGACCAAGAGCCCAGCCGGCGCCCAGCAGTGGCAGGCCAAGGGCGCGCCCGCCGACATCCCGGACGCCTACGACGGCGGGAAGCAGCGCGTCCCCACCATGCTGACCACCGACCTCGCCCTGCGCTTCGACCCCGCCTACGAGAAGATCTCGCGGCGCTTCCATGAGAATCCGGATCAGTTCGCCGACGCCTTCGCTCGCGCCTGGTTCAAGCTCACTCACCGCGACATGGGCCCCATCCAGCGCTACCTCGGCCCTCTCGTGCCGAAGGAGACCCTGATCTGGCAGGACCCGATCCCGCCGGTCGATCACCCCCTGATCGACGCGAAGGACATCGCCACCCTCAAGGCCGAGATCCTCGCCTCCGGCCTTACCGTGACGCAGCTCGTCTCGGCCGCCTGGGCATCCGCCTCGACCTTCCGCGGGTCCGACAAGCGCGGCGGCGCCAACGGCGCCCGCATCCGCCTCGCGCCGCAGAAGGACTGGGAGGTCAACAATCCGCCTGAACTGGCCAAGGTGCTGCAAGCGCTCGAAGCCCTCCGGGCGCGATTCAACGCCTCGGCGACCGGCGGCAAGAAGGTGTCCCTGGCCGACCTGATCGTGCTCGGCGGCTCGGCGGCCATCGAAAAGGCCGCCGGGGACGCCGGGGTTAAGGTCGAGGCGCCGTTTACGCCCGGTCGCATGGATGCGTCGCAGGAACAGACCGACACGGACTCTTTCGCTCCGCTCGAGCCGATCGCCGACGGCTTCCGCAACTATCGCAGCGACGGCGAACAGTTCATGGCGCCGGAGGAAGCCCTGGTCGACCGCGCCCAACTTCTGAGGCTCAGCGGGCCGGAGATGACGGCGCTGGTCGGCGGCCTGCGCGTCCTGGGCGCGAATGCGCAGGGCTCCCCACACGGAGTCTTCACCGACAAGCCCGGCCGGCTGGCCAACGACTTCTTCGTCAACCTGCTCGACATGCGCACCGAGTGGCAGGCCACCGGCTCGGACAACCTCTTCGAAGGCCGCGACCGCAAAACCAAGCAACCGAGATGGACCGGCACCCGCGTCGATCTGATCTTCGGCTCGCACTCCGAACTGCGCGCGCTTGCCGAGGTCTATGCCAGCGCGGATTCCCAGCCGAAGTTCGTCCAGGACTTCGTCGCCGCCTGGACCAAGGTGATGAACGCCGACCGCTACGACCTGCCGTAACCCCAGGCCGAGGGTCCCCGGAGTCCAAAGGCTGCAAGCCAGGGTGGCGTCCCCCGCGGACGCTACCCGCCGGCGGCGGGGGCGGCGATGGGCCCCGGCTCTGGGTGGGCGGTTGAGCCGACAGGCGCCAGGGATCCGCAAGCGGCCGCTCCCAACGTCCGCCATAGGGGGAACGGGCGGGCTATGGTCTCAAATGCGCTTGCCCATCGCGACGGAAAGAGCCGAGGCTGGTTCCAACGAAAAACCTGAGGAACCGCCATGTCGATCGACTTCGAAATCCCGCCGGAAGCCAAGGCCGTCCGTGAACGGGTCCGCCAGTGGGTGCTGGACGAGTGCATCCCCGCCGAGAAACGGGTGGTCGACAAGGAAAGCTATAAGGAGGTCCTGGCAGAGCTGCGGACCAAGGCCCGCGCCCAGGGCCTGTGGCTGCCCTTCGTGCCGAAGGAGTATGGCGGCATGGGCCTGGGCCCGCTCGCCAACGCACTCGTCCAGATGGAACTGGGCATGAGCCACCTGGGCGCGCTCTCCATGAACAGCCAGGGCCCGGACGACGCGACGATCCTGACGCTGCTGGCGCACGGCACCGACTACCAGAAGGAGAAGTTCCTCAAGCCGCTGCTGAACGGCGAAAAGCGCGTCTGCTACTCGATGACGGAGAAGGCCTCCGGCGCCGACGCCACCGGCATGCGGACGAGCGCGGTCAAGGACGGCAACGAGAACTACGTGCTGAATGGCGAGAAGTGGTTCTCCTCGGCCGCCAGCGCCGCCGACCTGGCGCTGGTCATGGCCCGCACTGATCCCGACGCGCCGCGCCACCAGCAGTTCTCGACCTTCATCGTCGAGCTGCCGAACCCGGGGTACCGGATCAAGCGCGACATCCCGACCATGGCCGCCGAGGGCCCGCTCTCGCACATCATGGGCGGCGGTCACGCCGAGATCGAGATCAAGGACCTGGTGGTCCCGGCCGAGAACCTCCTGGGCGGCGAGGGCCGCGGCTTCGACATGGGGCAGCACCGCCTGGCCTACGGCCGCTTGCGCCATGGCATGCACAACGTCGCCATGGCTCAACGCGCGCTCGACATGGCGACAGCCCACATCACCAACCGCGAGACCTTCGGCAAGAAGCTGTCGGAGCGTCAGGCCGTCCAGTTCATGCTCGCCGAGTGCGCCACCCAGCTCTACATCTCGCGCCTGATGCTGCTGCACATCGCCTACAAGGCGGAGAAGGGCGCGGACCTGCGGCAGGAGAACTCCATCGCGAAGGTCTACCTGGCCCACATGGTCCACCATGTGGTCGACACCGCCATCCAGCTGCACGGCGCCCTGGGTTACAGCCGCGACACCCCGCTGGCCGCCTGGTACACGCACATCCGTTCGCAGCGGCTGGTGGACGGGCCCGACGAGGTGCACCGCTGGACCGTCGGCCGCAACGTGATCAAGGCGTTCCAGAAAGACGGCACCACGGCCATGGCGGCCGGCGGCGACCTGCTCTAGGCGTCCCAGACAAGCAAAGGGCCGCCCTCACAGGCGGCCCTTTTCCGTGGCGCGGGGGGGGGCGGAACTACGCCGCGGGAACGGCTTTGAATTCGGCCTCAAGCGTGAGCGTCACCTCGTCGCTGATCGCCGGCACATAGGAAGTGATCCCAAACTCGGAGCGCTTGATCTTCGCGGTGCCCGCGAAACCGAGTTGGTAGGTCTTGGTGAGGGGGTTGGGGCCCGCCTGGTTGAACGTGGCCTGCAGCACCACGGGCTTGGTGACGCCGTGGAGCGTCAGGTCGCCGGCGATGTCGGCGGTCTTCTCACCTGTCTGCGTGACTTTGGTGGCCTTGAAGGTCGCGATGGGGAACTTGGCGACATCGAGGAAGTCGGGAGACTTCAGGTGCTTGTCGAGGGCCGCGTTGAGCGTGCCCAGGGAGTTGGCGTCGATGGTCGCGTCGAGCACGGTTGCGCCCAGGTTCTTCGGGTCCAGCTTCAGGTTGGCGTTCACCGTCGCGAACTGGCCGATGTAGGTGGAGAAGCCGAAGTGGTTGACCGACCAAGTGATCTTGCCGTGGTCGGAGTCCAGCCTGTAGACGCCGGCCTGGACCTGGGCGGGCGCGGTGACGATCTGAGCCGAGGCAGGGGCGCCGGCGGTGAGGGCGAGGGCCAGCCCGAGAGCGGCGAACTTGAACATGTGGCGCACGTGGCGAGCCTTTGAACTGAGGAACGGGATGCGCCGCCTGGCAACGCAGCGTCGAGATACGGTTTCGCTGTGGAAATGATAATCACCCCGATGAGCGTCAGACTGTTTCCCGATGGGAAGCAATGCGCGTGATCCGCCAAAGGCTCGCCGCAAGGCGATTCCTCTGAAACACTGGCGAAAACGCTCGGGGAGTAGGCGTCGATGAGAGTTTTTGCGCGGCTGGGCGTTGTGTTGGCCGTGGGCTTGGTTCTTTCGGCCTGCGATCGGGGCGTCGACGGCGCCCGCATCGAGCAGACCAAGCCCGGCGAGTGGCTGACCTACGGTCGCACCTATGACGAACAGCGCTTCAGCCCGCTGAAACAGATCAACGCCCAGACCATCGGCAAGCTCGGCGTCGCCTGGTGGGCCGAGTTCGACACCGACCGCGGCCAGGAAGCCACCCCGCTGGTCGCCGACGGCGTGCTCTACACCACGACGGCCTGGTCCAAGGTCTTCGCGTTCGACGCCAAGACCGGCAAGCCGCTGTGGACCTTCGATCCCAAGGTGCCGGGCGAGAAGGGCTTCAACGCCTGCTGCGATGTCGTGAACCGCGGCGTCGCGCTCTGGGAGGGCATGGTCTACGTCGGCACGATCGACGGGCGCCTGATCGCGCTAGACGGCAAGACCGGCCAGCCGCAATGGACGGTGGAGACCACCAATCCGGATCGTCCGTATACGATCACCGGCGCGCCTCGGGCGATCAAGGGCAAGATCCTGATCGGCAACGGCGGCGCGGAATATGGCGTCCGCGGCTACGTCTCGGCCTTCGACGCCAAGACCGGCGCTCTCGACTGGCGCTTCTACATGACACCCAATCCACGGGGCCTGCCGGACGACGCCGCCTCCGACAAGATCATGAAGGCGAAGGCCGCCGCCACCTGGTCCGACGGCTATTGGCGCCAGACCGGCGGCGGCGGCACGCCCTGGGACGCGATCACCTACGATCCCAAGCTCGACCTGGTGTTCGTGGGCGCCGGCAACGGCAATCCCTGGAACCACAAGCTCCGCTCGGGCGGCAAGGGCGACAACCTCTTCCTGTCGTCCATCGTGGCGCTTCGGCCCGACACCGGCGAGTACGTCTGGCACTACCAGACCACCCCTGGCGAAAGCTGGGACTACACGGCCGTGCAGCACATCATGCTCGCCGACCTGAAGATCGGCGGGCAGACCCGGCGCGTGGTCATGCAGGCGCCGAAGAACGGCTTCTTCTATGTGCTGGACGCGGCCACCGGAAACCTGATCTCGGCCGAGAAGTACGCGCCGGTGGACTGGGCCGAGAAGATCGACCTCAAAACCGGACGGCCGGTCGAAGCGCCTTGGGCACGGTATCCGAACGGCACAACCAGCCGCCAGATCGCCGGCGCGCTGGGCGGCCACAACTGGCAGCCGATGGCCTTCAACCCCAGGGAACAGCTGGTCTACATCCCGACCATGGCGAACCCCGGGAACTATGCCGACCCGACGACCTTCCGCTACATTCCCGGCGCCTGGAACACCGGCGAGCGGAAAAGCACGGCCGGACCGTCCGCGCCCAGGGCCGAGGTGCGCGCCGCCACGCCCTTCGGGGAGCTAGTCGCCTGGGACCCCGTGGCCCAGAAGGCCCGCTGGACGGTCCGCTTCCCGCAGACCTGGACCAGCGGCATCCTCGCCACCGACGCCGGCCTGGTGTTCCACACCGCCGGCTCGACCTTCGCGGCCTATGATGCGGCGAGCGGCGAGCGGGTCTGGGCCTACGACCTGGGCGCCGGCGCCATCGCCCCGGCCTCCACCTACGAAATCGACGGCCAACAGTACCTGGCCCTGATGGTCGGCTACGGCGGCGCGGCCATGGGCAGCGACCAGCCGCGGCGCAAAGGCCGCCTGCTGGTCTTCAAGCTGGGCGGAGACGTCAAGCCGCCGGCCTACCCGACCTCGGTCGCCGCCGCGCCGCTGGACCTCTCCGCTGCGGAGCCCTCGACCGGCGACGCCGACAAGGGCGGGACGGGCTTCGTCACCTTCTGCGGGACCTGCCACAAGAACGGCGGCGTCTACCTGCCCGACCTGACCCGTTCACCGGCGATCCTTTCCCGCGACGGCTTCAAGGCCATCGTCTTCGACGGCGCGCTGAAGGACCGCGGCATGGCCCCCTTCAAGCGCTTCGTGACCCCAAAGGATGTGGAAGACGTCCGCGCCTTCCTGCTCTGGCAAGCGCGACAGCCGGAGCCGGTGACCGCAGCGCCCGCCGCGCATGCCCAGTAGGGCTCAGCGCTTCTGCATCTTCGCAATGTAGCCGCGGACCAGCGCGAGGCCTTCCTCGTGGACCAGCGAACGGCCGAGCTCGGGCATCATCACCCCCGGCTCGGTCGAGGCCATGCGGTGCGCCAGGATCGAGGCGTCGGGCTGGCCGGGCGCGATGGCGAACTCCAGGTTGCCTGAGCCGCGCCCCGCCGCCACCGGCCGCTTGCCGACGCCGAGGGCGGACGGATTGGTCTCCTCCAGATCGAGGAAAAGTCCCGAGTTGCTCGCCATGCCGCGGGCGTTGTGGCAGTGGGCGCAATTGCCGTCGAGATAGGCTCGCGCCCGCCCCTCCAGCGGCTCGGACGGGTTGTCCCAGACCGCGGTCCGAGGCGCCTTCTCCGGCGCGGGCGCGCCCTCCAGGATCCCCGTCCGGGTCCAGTGCGCCAGCTGGTTCTCGGGCCCGGTCGCGTAGGGAAAGACGCCGTTCAGGTTGCGCGCCTTCACCCCGATCGGGGCGATCGCCTTGGAAAGCGAATGGCATTCCTTGCACTGGTTGGCGTTGGGCACAGCGTAGTCCACCTGCCGCGTCGCGCCATGGGCGTCGACGAAACTGACGTCGATCCGCGCCCCGGCCCGCTTCAGGACCGCGTGGGTCTGCTCGGCGTTCCAGACATAGGTCAGGGCGGTCCAGCCACCCTTGCGGTGGATCAGGAGCCGGGTCTCGAGGAATCGCACGTTCTCCTCGGGCCGTCGGAAATCCGCCGGATAGGCAAAGGTCTTCACCAGGGTCGCGCCGACCGGCAGGTCGAGCGCGCCCTCGGCCCTGTAGCGCGCCCTGGTCCCCGGCGGCAGGTAGAGGTAACGGGTCTTCTCCGCGTAGTCGCTGAACAGCGGCGTGTTCAGGGCGTAGGGGTACAGGCCGGCGTTGGGGCGCCGGGCGGCCTCATCCGTGAACAGACGATAGGCGTCGAGGCTCGGGGCCGGCGTCTCGGCCAGCAGCGCCGCAAGCGCCACCGGCTCGGGCGACGGGGCCGCGCCGAACGCGAAGAGGCCGAACAGCGCGGCGAGTGCGCGCTTCATGGGCGAAACCTCACAGGGCCGATTGGGCCTTTGGCAGGACCACCGGCTTGGGCTCGGCGATGGCGCCGTCGTCGATCGAGGGCTTGATGTCCGGCTTGGCCGACATGATCGCGCCGGGGCTGGCGAAATGCAGGTTGACCACCGGGCCGTCGGTCAGCTTTACGCGCACGACCTCGGGCGCCGTCTGGCCCTTGCGGGTGAAGTTCGAGACCCCGTCCCAGACCACCGGCGGCAGGCTGCCGCCCATGGCCTTGGCCAGGATGCCGCCGCCGGGGAATCCCGGGTTCCAGCCGTTCTTCCCGATCTTGTTGTCGCGCACCACGATGTCGCGCGGCAGCGGATTGTAGGACACGTCCGCATAGTCCTTGTTGTAGGCCACCAGCAGCACCGCGGCGGTCTGGTTGCCGTCGATCTCGTTCTCGAAGACGTGGACGTCGCGGTTGGCCATCACCATCACGCCCGTCCCCGTCGGCACGTCGGCGACGATGTTGCCCTTGGGCGCGAAGTTGGCGGTGTCGTTGTTCACCACCTTGTTGCGGAAGATCCGCGTCGAGTGGCCGCCCATCTGCGGCAGACCCGGCAGGTCGAAGATCAGGATGCCGCCGGCGTTGTGGGTCGAGACGTTGTCGAACACGTCGGCGTTCATCGAGTTCTCGATCTCGATGCCGGCGACGTTGAACTCGGCGCGGCTGTTCTTGACGATGATGTTCTTGGACTGGCCGACATAGATGCCGGCGTCGGAGGCGCCCTTCACCGTCACCTTGTCGATCAGGACATTGGTCGAGGAGACCGGATAGACGCCGTAAGCGCCGTTCTTGGGGTTCGGCCCGCCAGTCCACTCGACGCGCAGGTTCACGAAGCTGATCTGGTCGGATCCCTTCGACTTGATCCCGTCGCCGCGCGTGTTCTCCACGGCCAGGTCGCGCACGGTCACCTTGTTCGAGGTGATCAGGAGGCCCTCGCCGGCGCTCTTCTGGCCGCCGAATGAGAGGATGGTCTGATCCGGGCCCGCGCCCTTCACCGTGACGTTCTCGATGTCGAGCGACAGGCCGTCGGTCAGCTCGTAGCGGCCGGCGGCGAGCTGCACCACGTCGCCGGACTTGGCGTCCAGCAGGGCGGTCTGCAGCTTCTCCTGCACGTCGCCGCCCGGCGCAACGGCCAGCGTCTTCGCCTCGGCCGCGCCGGCCAGCAGCGCCAACGCACTCGCGGCGATCGTCAGATTGCGCATGGAAGTCTCCTGGTGGGCGTCTTGGGCGGCGCCCATTGAGCGGGACTGTTGCCTGCTCCTCCAATGGCAGGCAAGGCGCGGCGAGACCCTAGGGCGCAAAGCCGCACGCTGTTATCCCGGGGCCCCTGCGCCCGCGCTCAGCCTTTGAAGGTGCGGAAGGTGATTGAGTAGCGGTGGGCCGCCACCGGCGGGATCGAATGTTCCCAAATGGTGCGCGCCGGGCCGCTCAGCAGATAGGCGGAGCGTGGGTCCAGGGTCACAGACGCCCGCTCGAAACCGCCTTCGATGCGCCGGCGGAATCGGAGGGTGCACGGCGCGAGCAGGCTGACGCCCACCACCTCGGCGAAGATCGGGCGGTCGCGATGCCAGCCGATCGGCGCGCCGGGCTGGTACTCGTTCAAGAGCACCTGCTGCAGTTCCTTCGGCGCATGCCCGGCCAGCTCGGCCGCGCGCGCCCGCACGGGCAGCAGCTCGAGCGGGATGTCATCGGCCTTCAGGAGATGGCTGCGGGTGAAGTCGTACTGCCAACCGTAGGAGACCACCCGCCGCCGGCCCTCATAGCCGCGGAACTGGAATGCCGCGAAGGGCAGGGTCGCGAGCCAGGCCGCCAGGTCGGCCTCCTCCTCTCGCGACAGGAACTCAGGCCGATAGACGAAGCCCTCCGGCGTCCCGGGCGGCAGGGTCTCGGCGACATCGAACAGGGTGGGCTGGCGGGCCTGGGCCATGCGCCATCTAACGCCCTAGCCGCGCAGACGGGACCGCTTTGTGGGCATAAGGCGTATGACTTCCGGTTTCCGCGAAAACTCTCGGAGCAGCGCTTCCGGCGCGCCGTCCCGCCAGTCGGGGCCCGCCGCCAGCGCGGCGCGCCAGGCGCGGTGGGCCGGTTCACCGGAAAAGCCCAGGAAGGTCACGTGCACGGTCTCGCCCTCACGGATCGGCAGCTTCGGAAAGCTGTTCGGGCTGGCTTCCGTGGCCAAGGTCGCAAGCACATGCGCGCCCGCTTCCCTCATTTGCGGGATGATCCGTTCGGCCGCGAACGCCTGGAACGCCGCGGCGGCAGCGGGGGCCAGGTAGCGGATCTCCGCGACCACCAGTCCATCGCCCTGCCCCGCCTTCGCCGGGAAACCGGACGCCGGCGTCGTCGGGTGCAGCAGCAGGACGTTGTCGGAATCGATCATCGTGGCGTTGGCGGTGTCGCGGTGCGCCTGCCACGCCGGGCCGGAATAGAACGCCTCCAAGGATTTCGTCCGCGCCGCCATGTCGGGAAAGCCGCGCAGCCAGACGAAGCGATTGGGATCGTCCAGGTCGCGGAAGGTCCCGATGACCCGGATGCCGACGGCTTCCTGGGTCTCGACGAACTCTCGCTCGAAGATATCGATCAGCACCTCGCGGCCGCCGGCGTGCAGGGTGTACTGGCGCAATTCGACGACGGGGCAGCAGGTGGCCATAGGCGGGTCCTCGGGTGCGGCTTTCGCCTGCATCGCCAACGCGAGGATGGGAGCCATGCTCAGGAGGGCGCGCCGGTTCATGGCGTGGGTTTAGCGGGCCATGGCTGACAGGGAGCGTCAGCTATTTGAAGGGGCGTGCCGCGCAGCGATGTCGGCGGCCAGTTCGCGCAGGCGTTCGCGAAGCCCCGGCGGCTCCAGCACCTCCACATGCCGGCCGAGCGCGAGGAATTGCGCCGCGGCGTTGTCCAGACCCTCGACCGGGACCACCACCTCGCGCCAGCCGTCTTCGCCCGGCGCGACCTGGGCGGCGACCGCCTGTCCTGGTCCGCTGATCCGACGGGCGCCGTAGGGTGAGAGCCTGATCCGCGCCTGGCCCTGCGGCAGCGACGCCTCGAACCGCGCCAGGCTCTCCGCCCACCAGGAGCCGAGGTCGAACCCGGCCGGCCGCTCGAAGGACACGTCGAGGTCGGTGCAGCTCTGGATCGCGGCGACCCGATAGGTCCGCAGGTCCTCGCCGACCCGGGCCACCAGGTACCAGGCGCCCGCTTTGAGGACGAGGCCGAGGGGATCGAGCGTGCGCTGCACCAGCCGCTCCCAGCTCTCGTAGTCGACCTGCAGGCGCCGGCGCGCCCAGATCGCCCGGGCCACCTGCGGCAACAGGGCCGCGGCCGGCTCGCTGCGGCGGTACCAGTCGGCGGGATCGAGGTGGAAGGCTTCCGAGACCCGTCGCGCATCGGCGCCCCAGCCGGCCGGCAGGGCGGACAGCAGCTTGAGCTGCGCCGCCGCCATGGTCTCGCTGAGGCCGAGGTCGGCGGCTGGACCGGGCAGCCCAGCGAGGAACAACGCCTCCGCCTCCGGCGCCGTCAGGCCGGTCAGCCGGGTGCGGTAGCCGTCGAGCAGGGCGAACCCGCCGCCAGGGCCCCGGTCGGCGTACACCGGCACGCCCGACGCGCTGAGCTGGTCGATGTCGCGGTAGATGGTGCGGATCGAGACCTCGAACTCCGCCGCCAGGGTCTCGGCGGTCAGCCGGCCGCGCAGTTGCAGCAACATCAGGATGGACAGCAGCCGGCTCGCACGCATTTCCAGAGCCTAACAGAAATACCTGACACAGGCTGGCAGGTATCGTCCCGCATAATGCCCTCCAGACGATTTTCCGGAGGCGTCCCAATGTCCTACTCACCCACCCGCCGCGACGCGTTTGTCGCCGCCCTTTCCCTTGGCGCGCTCGGCGCGACCGCTTCGACTGCCGCCGCGCCCCCGCCGGCCCTCACCGGCCACGAGCACGACTGGGACTGGCTGGTCGGACGCTGGAACGTGAAGCACCGCCGTCTGAAGGGCCGGCTGGTGGGCAGCACCACCTGGGAGGAGTTCAACGGGGCCTCGACGCTCTGGCTTACGCTGGGTGGCCTCGGAACCGTCGACGACAATCTGCTTGAGCTGCCCGGCGGGACCTACCGCGCCGTGGGCGTGCGCGCCTTCGACCCGAAGACCGACCGCTGGGCGATCTGGTGGCTGGACGGCCGTGATCCCAGCCATATCGACGCCCCGGTGTATGGCGGCTTCAAGGACGGCGTCGGGACCTTCACCGGCGACGACACTCTGGACGGCAAGCCCATCAAGGTCCGCTTTCAGTGGACGGAGATGAAGGCCAACTCCGCCCACTGGGAACAGGCGTTCTCGCCGGACGGCGGGGCGACCTGGGAGGTCAACTGGCGGATGCAGTTCACCCGAGCCGGGTGATCGCCTCCACCACCTGGGCGGTCTTCTCGACGATGACCATGTGGCCGGCCTCAGGGATGGAGACCAGCTCCGCCCCCTTGATGCCCTTCTTGAAGCCGTGGGCGTAGGTCGGTGGGATCAGTCGGTCGGAATCGCCCCAGACGATCACGGTCTTGGCCTTGATCCGGTAGAGCCGCTGCTGGAGCCCGCGCTCCGGAATCGGGAAGAGGATCCGGCCGGCCATGCCCAGTTGGCGGGCGTTGGTCACCAGGTAGGTCTGCAGGAAGTTCGGGTCCTGGACGTTGCGGCCGGCCGTCATCATCGCCGCCCCGGCGACCGCGTCGTGGAACAGCAGGGCCGGCATTTCGAACGGCAGGGTCGCGAAGAGGTCGGCGATAGGATGGTCGTCGTCCCACAGCCCCGCCGGGGCGATCAGCGCCAGGCGCGAGACATCGTTGGGCGCGATGGCCGCCATCTCGGCGGCGATCATGCCGCCCATTGAGTGGCCAACGAGGATCGGGGCCTTCAGTCCCAGCGCCTCGACCACGTCCCAGGTGTGCAGCGTGAAATCCAGCATGTCGCGGATCTCGGGCGCCTCCTCGCTATCGCCGTAGCCGGGGACCAGCGGGGCGTAGACGTGGTGCTTTTCGGCGAGCGCATTAAGGAAAGGGTCCTCGGCGGTCACGCCGCCCGCGCCGTGCAGGTAGACGAGCGCCGGGCCCGAGCCGCCCTCGAAATAGCGGACCGGGACGTGCGGGGTGGCGACGGTCTTGAGTTCCACGCTCACGCCTCCACCGCATAGGTCTTGGCGAGCTCGGCGCCGGTCGGCGCCTGCTTCGGCAGGCTGCCCGAGGTCACGCGCTTTTCCAGCGGCGTGGTCCAGAAGCGGTTGTCGTCGTCCCAGTCGGGGAACATGTTCCGAAGGTGCGGCATCACCTTCTCGGCGAAGAGCTTGGTGGAGTACATGCACTTGTCGGCCGGCATGTTCCCGACGTGCATCAGGCAGAAGATGTTGCCGACGTTCAGCCCCTTGATCAGGTCCTCCATCCGTTGGCGCACGGTCTCGGGAGAGCCGGCGATCACGTGGCCGCCTTCGGTCAGGTCTTTCCAAGTGAGCTGGGTGTAGCCGCCCACCGGCGGGGCGTATTGCGACAGCGCGCCGGTCTGGATGGTCTTGATCGTCCGGTAGCCCGGCGCGTCGGCGAAGCCCGGATAGACGTGCAGGCAGCGATTGTAGAAATAGCTGACGTGCTCGGAATAGAGCCGCTCGGCCTCTTCGTCGGTGTCGGCCACCAGGATCGTCTGGGCGAAGCCGGCGCGGTAGGGGCTCTTGTCGACGCCCCGTTCCTCCACCCGCTTCCAGTAGCCGCTCATCAGCGCCTGGGCCCGCAGGTAGCCGGAGAAGCTGAGGTAGGAATAGGAATAGGTGTTGTCGATGCAGAAGTCGTAGGTCTCCACCGACCCGCCGCCCGGGATGTGCACCGGCGGATGCGGCTGCTGGATCGGCCGCGGCCAGATGTTGACGTGGCGCAGCTTGTTGTAACGGCCGTTGAAGGCGAACGGCTCGCGGGTGGTCCAGGCCTTGATGATCAGGTCGTGGGCTTCCTGGTACTTCTCGCGCGTCAGGCTGGGGATCTGGCCGTAGCAGTAGTTGGTGTCCATCGAAGTCCCGACCGGGAACCCCGCCACCAGCCGCCCGCCCGAGATGCAGTCCAGCATGGCGAACTCTTCGGCCACCCGGACCGGCGGGTTGTAGAGGGCGATGGAGTTGCCCAGCACCACGATGGCCGCGTCCTTGGTCCGGCGCGCCAGGCCCGCGGCGATGATGTTGGGGCTGGGCATGATGCCGTAGCCGTTCTGGTGGTGCTCGTTGACCCCCACGCCGTCGAACCCGAGGGTGTCGGCGTATTCCAGGAGGTCCATGTAGGTGTTGTAGACCTCATGGCTCTTGGCCGGATCGAACAGCTTCTGGTCGATGTCCACCCAGACCGATCGGTTCTTCTCCCGGAAATCGTCCGGCAGATAGGGCCACGGCATCAGGTTGAACCAGGTGAACTTCATGCTGTCCTCCTCCGGCGCCGCCTCTTTGGGTCGGTCATCTGAACGACGATAACTGATCGGAGACCGGCGCCAAGCGCTGATCGGCTCTCATAGGGTCGATCTATCGGAAAACCCGAGAGGATCGATTGGACGCCGCCGATCGCGGAGTGCATCCATCTCCCAGCAGGAGAACGAACGATGGCTGACGCGCAACAGGACAAGGTCACGGCCGGGCTCTCGAGACTGCTCGCCGACACCTACGCGGTCTATCTGAAGACCCACGGCTACCACTGGAATGTGCGGGGCCCCAACTTCGCCGCGCTGCATACGCTCTTCATGAGCCAGTACACGGAGATGTGGACTGCGATCGACGAGGTGGCGGAACGGATCCGGGCGCTGGACGCCTTCGCGCCGCAGGGCTACCGCAGCTTCGCCAACCTCTCCGGTATCCAGGACGGCGATCCGGAGAAGGACGCACCGGCCATGCTGCGCGAACTGATCGGCGACCACGAGGCGCTGATCGCCGGCGCCAAGGCCACGCGCACCAGCGCCGACGACGTCACCGCCGCCATCATCGACGCCCGCGTCCAGGCCCACGAGAAGCACGCCTGGATGCTGCGCGCCTCCCTGGGCTGACCTGGGGCGTCTGGACGAAGGCCGCGTTACGGATGAAACCGGACCGCATGAGCGATCCCATCGCCTTCTACGTCGGCTGGCTGGTCGATCCGGAGGATCGCCAAGCGCTGCTGGCGCGGTTTCCGCCACGCTATCCGATCGTCGTCGCCCATCATGTGACCTTCAAGTTCGGCGATCCGAGCGCGGCCCTGCCCAGCGAGACTCTCGGCGAGATCGTGGGCGAGGCTGACGATGGGCGGGGCGTGCAGGCCCTGGTGGTGCGGATCGGCGGGACCACCGCGCGGCCGGATGGGGGGACCTACCACATCACCTGGTCGCTGGCGGACGGCCGCGAGGCGCGCGAGAGCAACGCGGTCATCGCCGAGCGGGGCTGGACGCCGCTCGCCGCGCACGCGCCCGTGGCTATCCATCCGCAAGGCTTCGAGCGCGGTTAGCAGCAGTCACGCTAGATGAGTGACAACATATTGATTTAACTTAATATTATCTCGAATCATGCGAAGCGCTGGTGTATCCTGGAAACAGGGAGGTCGCATGACGCCTTCGCCCGAGTTTCGCAAGCAGCTGCAAGGCTACGGCCTGACCACGGCCGAGATCCTCTACCGCATGCCCGACCACCCTTCCTTGCTCCAGAGCTACATCTGGCAGGAGT
>Ga0307513_10003216_pt1 | contig 22284 bp, 20 predicted proteins | sample 15_EM_MG_FD_202174 | JGI IMG/M metagenome (GOLD analysis project Ga0307513, IMG submission 202174) | Populus trichocarpa ectomycorrhiza microbial communities from riparian zone in the Pacific Northwest, United States - 15_EM | ecosystem: Host-associated > Plants > Roots > Unclassified | place... | reverse complement strand
TCGGGCCACTCCAATATCCAAAGCCGGAATTCCTCAGGCAGACAAGGGTATTTCCCGAGCAACTTTTCGACAAATGCCTGACGATCGAATGAGGCTTTGAGGTTCTCGAGCACCCATGGCCGGGTTCGGAGGAAGAGCGGCGAGGCGATGAGGGTGTCGTAGAAGGAGAGCATTCTCTTGCGAATGGGTGAACATTCAATATGCGGCACGAAGGCACGCCAAGTTTGTGAGACCCTCGAACAGCAATGAGCCCTCGTAGATTGAGGTGGGTCCAGGAGAAGATGCGGAGGGTGAGTTCGTTGGGTATATCGGTGAAACGATCAGTGCTAATGCCCATGGTCGAAGTTATCAAGAAGGGATGATGAATTGACGACCTGTTACAGTTGTCTACAACTTGAATCCAGCGATCGAAATTAAGCGCCCCTCACCGAGACATAATTGGAAATTGACAACTTTGTCCCAGAGCTAATAATCCTAAACATCCTCTCCTGCTTCATCCTTAAAGGTGAGTCACCCTCAGTCTCAGTCTTGCTGGCTCTAGCTAATCCTACAAAAAGAATAGTTATTTTTCCAAACTCGAGATCCAAATGTCACTAAGGACAGCGAGAACTTTCAATTCATTGCGACTGGCGAACTAAACCTTGAAACCTACGATGAACTTGATAATGGAGCACTGTGCAAGTTAGGGTCGGTGAACCTGGAGAAAAATTCTGGGTGCGTTGCGTTATTTCTTTTTGTAAAAAAATATCCATTCAGCTATCATTATAGATATTTGACCCCATCTTCTCCTTCTTGCTTCAAGACCCCCTACCCAAATGCTCTCAATACCTTATCGATAGATCCATGCTAATTATGGTCCAGTTCTAATTGTCTGTGGTAAATGTTTCCGCTTCAAGTTCGATAGATTTGCATTATTTTCACACCCACTGAGAATTATATATCACAGGGTATCAAGATGATCTCCATGCACGGAAACGCTTTAGAGATAAATTGCGTGCCGAGGAACATGCAGAATTGATGGCACATCTGCAAAGAGTACCGGTGATTCGCGCATGGACTCATTATGTGACATCCAGGATTTCCCGAGCTGTTTCCTCCCAGTCTAGGTTGAGCCAGATCACGTATTTATTGACTTGTTGGCGGCTAAGACGCGTAGGTGACTATGGGTATATGGAACCGATAAATATCATGAAAGAGACCCGAGAGAGGGACTATTGGGAGATCTTTCGTAAAGGTCGGCAAGCGGCTCCGAGCCGGCTCGAGCTTGAGCCAATCTTGGGTCTACAAAAGAGAGCCGTGAGGCTGGGTACGATCCATGTGATCAGCAGTAAACCTCTACTTAGTTCTCGTTGAACGAAAGCATTCCCACCCTTCCCATTCTCTTTCTAAGAAATGACAGCAGACATTTTGTTCTTTGACATCCCCACCCCCTTTTCTGGGCCCAATTCTCCCCACACATGGCGAGTCAGGTATGTCGTCCGCATTTAAGATTCTATCTGCCTTGGTTTATTTTACCTTGAATTGTTAAGGTTCGCACTCAACTACAAGGGGCTCAATTACCGCACACAATGGGTGAGTGTACCAGATATTGAGGCAACCTGCAAACCACTCGGGATCCTTCCCACTGGAGTCAAGCCGAACGGACAGCCCCACTACACCCTTCCCGCTATCATTGATCGTACAGACCCCTTGAACCCCGTATTCTTATCAAACTCAATCCCAATCATCGAGTATTTGGAATCCACCTACCCATCTGCTCCAGGCACTGAACTGTTCCCTGGAGGGACAAAGGCTTTTCAAGTCCTCGTCGTCCAATTTGTGGTGATCAAAGTCTTTACCTTCGTGTCGAAGCTCGCAATGGAGGCTTTGTACCGCTCGAAACCCCCAAGCGAACGACAGATTTTGAGGGCACGGATTGAAGCTCGTCATGGAAAGCCGCTCGAGGAAGTCGAGGTGAAAGGGGCTGAGCGGGAGGCAGCATGGAAGGAACTGGAGCAGACGATGAAGTTCGTCCAAGATGCTTTCAACCACAATGAGAGCGGCGTCTTCTTGATGGGAGACCAAGTTTCGTGTGCGGACTTTGCGCTTTGTGGAGCGCTTATTTTCTTTAAGGAAATTAGTCCGGATGACCTTTGGGCGGGGATAGCCTCATGGGATGGGGGAAGATGGGAGCGCTATGTGGACGCTTTCAAGGATTGGATGGCGGTGGATAATCATCTGGCTCAATAGGACAAAGATGGTGTATGCCTTCATTCTCTGTGCTTAGTTGATAAGTAGGCAATAGGATAAGCTAAAATTGAATGAGTAAGGAATTATAGGTCGAGAAGTGCGATGCCCACGTCGTGAAAGTGGCTGAAGTAGACGTCCTTTCCTTTCCTCCGTGGTTTGCGGTCAAATGACTAGCAAAGCTAATTCTTGCAATCCCTGTTTATTGAGAGAGCACTTGTATGGCACAAAACGAAATTCTTTGAATACTTACCCAGAATTGAAGAGATTGCATATCAGGTTAACAGTAATTGGGTCTGCAGGCGCCGCGTGACTTTGTGGGAATAGTCCCCCAGATGCGTTCCCTTTCTACCATCCCATACCAGATCCCGGCCCCCCTCTGACAGACAATTCACCGATCTTCGATCATTTCATGATTCCGCGGTGCTCCAATGGGTCAGGTCAGTACAAGTGGTAGGCACCTGTAGGTTGCAGGTGTTAGCGTTCTCTGTGCACGGGGTAAAAAGGACTCGGAAGCAACTCAACACGAGAGGGGATCCGCAACCTGATATTTTCCATCAGAAGACAGCAAGCCGCAAAAATGAAGGAGTTGTGCTCGGACAAAGTTGAATTCGACCTTATGATGTGGAGTCTGGACGTACCGCGCACTAGGGTAATATTTCAGCAGAGCGTCGCACCGTTGGGGAATGACGATGGAACGGATTTGGGGGAAAGACTTATAGCGACCAAACCCGTAGGTAATGGCTCGGTCTAGATCAACCGTAAGCTTTGTGTAACAACCTGAGCGTATGGAGGTTCGGAAATATCGCGAGACAACGTACTAGTTCTCGGAGGACATTCCTAACACAGTAGTCCCCGACCATGACATTCACGACGCTGGACATTCCAAAAGTCGCTGAAAATGCATTTTTCAACAGTTCTAACCAAATGGGACTTTCCTCGTGCTTGACATACGCAGCAAGACTGGGATTATGGGAATAAGTTCGAGGGCAAGTTGTTGGTCAATATCCAAGGTCTTCCTAGAAGACAAGCGCATTCTTCAATCCAGCCCCATATGCATAGGTACTATGGGCAAAGAAACCGACGCAGATTCCTGCATGTTCGTGGCAGACCTTTCAGCTTCTTGCGGCGCGCAAAATGTGCATCTGCGTCTATGTTAATGTTCTCCCGTTTCAATTTGGGATTTCTTGCGGGATAGTAAGAGAAATTTTCGTGAACATTCAAATTTCATGAAACGTTGTCGGCCTTGACAAGTCATGCGCCTGCCGGGCCGCAGAGCCGCTGACGACCCTAATGCAAAAGCCAATACTGAATTTATTGACCTACACATGCGCAAAATCGATTATTCGTTATACCTCGTCACCGGGCGAAGTCTCCTTCCTAAAAACAAGGTACATGACTCGACCCCTTATTTGAATCCATCCTTATTGGGGTTCACTACTTAGGAATATCTAGAATCTTTAGAAGAGGTGATAAACGGTTCCAATTGCAACCAGTTCTGTTTCTTAAACCGGGATCGCTATAGTCAATTAAAGGTGGAGTCACAGTGGTGCAGGTGCGAGATAAAGAAGTCGATACCCAGGAAGTGCGTAGAATGTCTTCTTTATCAGCCCCATTTCTAAGTTGACAATAATTTTCAGTTTATCCATATCGCTGCGCTTTCAAAATCCATCTGCGACAAATACGATATCCCTCTTTTCATCAACGACCGCGTCGATGTCGCCCTTGCTGTCAACGCCGATGGTGTCCACCTTGGGCAAACAGATATGACAGTCGAACAAGCTCGGAAATTGCTTCCACCAGGAGCTATTATCGGTGTGAGCTGCAACAATGTGGACCAAGTCAAAGAGGCAATTCGAAATGGAGTCGATTACATTGGCATCGGTGCAGTGTGGAGCACTCAAACCAAGAAGTTGACGAGCCCTGTTATTGGCGTCCGGGGTGTTGGTCGCATGCTTGAGGAACTAGACGGAACGAATATTAAAGCGGTTGCTATCGGTGCGCCCATCCCTACATATTAATTAAAACCCATTCTCATTTTTCACCAGGTGGTATCAAATCAACCAACCTTCTCAGGACTTTACACGGAACTGTTTCCCCCACAAATCATGCCCTTGACGGAGTTGCAATCGTGTCGGACATCGTCGCATCACCTGAACCTCAGTTTGCTGCTGAAACCATTCGGGCTATCATTTCGCAATTTCGCCAAAGTTATCATCATCACCCTCTCGGATTCGATGGATCCCTTCTGGCAGCTGGACCTATGACCCCCAATTCCATCGTTGAAGCGGTGTTATTCCTGATGAAAGAAATCAGGAAAAGGAACCCATTGGTTCATCAGGTTTGTTGCATCTGTCTGCTGTTCGAAGTCTGGAATGTGATGAATGGCAAGCTAGATAACCAATACAGTCGTTGCAACACAGTCCGCCAATGTCACGTTGGCCATCGGTGGCAGTCCAATTATGGCCACAGAACCTAGAGAAATGGAGGACTTGACGCGCATTTCTGGTTCACTTTTGGTCAACATTGGGACGATGAGAGCGGAGAATCTTGAGGGAATGGTAATGGTAGGTGAGTCCTTCATCCCAGCAGTTATCAAATTTCTTTTTTGAATATTTACATCAGGCTCGTTCGCAAACAAATTCCGAAAACCTGTGGTCTTTGATCCAGTTGGCATGGGCGCGAGCTCCTTCAGGAAAGGAAGTGTGAAAAGTGAGTTAATGCAAACGTCACCCGCACATTATGCGGACCCACCTTTCGTCCGCCCTACGACTTTCCATCGACATTCTGATCACTGGACGAACTTGGGTCCGGACGATGTGTGGGACGATGGTAGTAATTAAAAATCGGTTCGAACTGCTCACTGACGGAAATTAAGCTCTCCTGGATACATGGCAGGCCAGTGTCATAAAAGGGAATGCTGGAGAACTCGCAACTCTAGCAGGCACGACCGAGGTAATATTCCCAGTGTCATTTTCTTTGCAGATCCATTTACAGTTCCGCAGGTCGGATCGAAAGGTGTCGATAGTGTGGGTTCGGGTTTCAATGATCCTACAGCATTTGTGAGAAATCTCGCGAAACGAGAAAGTAATATTTCCATCTCTCGTATTTCCTTTGAAACTGGGTGGCTCATGGAGATTATATTTTAGGATGTGTTATAGTTCTCACAGGTCCAATCGACTATATATCTGACGGAGTCTCTGTCGTTACAATCGAGAACGGGAATGAACTACTTGGTCGCATCACTGGCTCTGGCTGCATTCTCGGTAGCTGTATCGCGAGTTTCTGTGCGACGGCCTCTGAAGTCGCGCCGGACAACGGCCATATCTTCAGAGGCTCTATTTTCACGGCTGCGATCGCAGGGTAAGCCACTATGTATGTGAAATCACACCTCATTTAAACCTTTGCTTTTTCTAGAGTGCTCGTCCTTACGATTGCCGCAGAGCTAGCGGCAAAGAGAGAGAACGTCAAAGGACCTGGTACATTCCTACCGGGACTGATCGACACTCTCTGGGACGTTACCCCGGAGCAGGTTCAGGAACTGTCAAGAGTTACTGTGAAATAGGCCAATGTATGTATTGGCACTGAGTAGATCATCCATATGCCGCAAGACATAGGGTGACCGATGGCCGGCGCCCACGTTTACTCCCTTTCAACACCTACAGAAATTCACGATTTTATTTGCAATGGATGCAAGTCAAACTTAAAAGCAGATAATCCAGACTTTCTGGGTCTTGCGGAACATTTCACTGTGATTTTTCTTTTTCTTCTTAACTTGGAAGCGAAAAACCTTGGAGTTGATGGACCCCGAAAATGCAATAGGCTACGTCCGTAAGCCCATGCTAAGATTCTCAGGGTCTCAATGACAGGTGCTTATGCTAACTCTGGGCCGTCCAGAATTTAAAGGCGCGTTCTCAAGGGCGTAGTCTCTTGTGTTGGCCCTTCATCACCCCATTTCCACCTCACAATCGTTATTATGCCTCGCTTTGCTCAGCTTTTCAAAGATACATCTCCGCCTTTGATCTGGTCAGAGGGCTGGCAAGGCGGAACTTCCGAGGCTGATCCAGCACTCGACAAGTACGCGTCGATCTCGCACGTTTAATTTAGGAAAGATTAATCTTTTGGATTTTCAGATACTCGCAGGCATCGTACACCTTCACAAACACGCCAAATGCCACAATGGACTTTGAGTTCAACGGCACGTTTATTGGGATCTACGGTGCCAAACGTCCGGGCTATGGGCTGTATCAAATTAAGCTTGACGGTCACCTACTGCCCACATTTGACGCGAGCTCGGCTACCCCACTCTACAACCAAACGTTGTTCAATGCGACTGTCCCGAATGGTTTTCACCAAATCCAGTTGATCAATGCAGGCAACACCACTCTTGACGTCGATTATGTAGGTTTATGCGAATTATATTAGGATGTTTTGATTTATAAAAACGCACCAAGGCTTATTTCGAGGGTCATGTTGGGAAGGAAAATGAACCACTTGTGCCTTCTACCTTCCAGGATAACGATTCCCCTTTTGTTTTTTCCCCTGCCTCTTCCTGGCATCAATCCCCAAGACCAGGAACGTTTTCTGCAAGCACTGGAACGTACGCATTTTCACTTTTTCATTGTTTTCCAAATTAAATGCAAACGTTCTTCAAAATAGTATTACCACCGATTCGTCGGCAACCATGGTGTACACATTTCAAGTAAGAATATTCTTATTCCTTCAAATGTTTCGAAGCTGACCGTAATTGTATGAAGGGTGAGCTTTGCTTAATACACAAAGAACCAGAAAACCTGGCTCATACACGAACTCGGTAGCCGACGTCATTCTCCTCTACGGAACTGTGACTCAGGCCAGCACACCCGCCTATCAGGTGTCAGTAGACAATGGTCCATTCAAAACTTTCTCTGCGAAGAAGGCCTCCGCACGACCCCACCAAGTCTTGTATTATGCTTCAAATCTTGGCCGGGGAACGCATACCCTGCGACTCAAATTTCCGCCCACTAACGGATCAATGGGTGACTTCGCCGTCGACTTCGCCAATCTATACTCCGCACCGTCTTTGATGGGAAGGTGAGATATTTTTTTTCAATATAGATATTTAGACCAGTACTTACATGTACCTGTAAAGGGGTAAATCATTCTTGGGAATTCAACCCGCATCGGCGGCATCTTTCCAGTGCGTCTAAACTCTAATTAGACGTTGTTCCCTATTGATATCACTCATTTCGAACTAGATCATTGCCTGCATCCGTCGTTGCAGGGCTCACAATCTCATCGATTGTTGCACTCTTCTCCTTGTTGGCTTCGATTTACCTGCTGTTGCGCCTCCGTCGTCAAGAGTCGGGAAAGAAGTTCATCGTTGGGCTCAAATCTGAAATTATGTCAGAACTTGATCATCAATTATGAAGAGAGGTTTATTAGCCGTCGATGACGACGATGTAGACTCTCACAAGGACAGTGACAAGAAAAGGAGGAACTCTTGGTTCAATTTGAGATTATAACAAGCACCTGTGGAGATATTGAGAGAAAGAAACACCGCAGCGCATTTGAAGTGCATTGATATTTTGGACACAGATCGTCGTCGCCGTGCCTTTATCACTGTTACATTTGATATCCGTTGTCGTACCGCACATCTTCACTTTCAGATTGGAGAAAGACCCAGTCGAGGTCGTTTGTTGCGGCGGCACCGTCGTCGTCGGGGCGGATTGAGGAAGATGGAGATGCGACTCGATAACGCCCTGCACATCCAATATTAGCGCTTGATATGCCTGTTGCAGTTCCTTCAGTTCTGACTATATATAAAATTCGAGTCAATACAAACCGCTCCAAAAAGCAAAGAAAAAAACTAACGTTCGGTGTTCAGCGCAAACTCCCTAACCATTGCGGCGTGCTCGGCGGCACCAACGCAGACACCAATAAAGGCGAAGACAGTACCAGTGAAATGTAGGTGAGAGTATTCCAAGTGATAACGTGTGCATGTCGAACATCGATAAAGCAGACGCATGATGCCGCCATTGTCGGCTCCTTGATATTGCCTTTCGGAGTAGCCACCGTCATCGTCGTCGGTTCAACAGCCACCTGCGCGATCGTCCGTGGGGGCAAAGGCGGTTGAAGCTCAATGGGTGGTAATGAAGCCTGCTGGGGATTCGTACCCTCGGAATCAAACACGAAATCCACATTCCATCGATCCATCTTAGCGGAAGGTCGACATGCATAAAAGCCCGCTATAATTTCGAGATGTTGGGCTGGGATCCTGGTCAGAACAGCGTATCATGTAGCATTGATATCGTATGAAAAGGTAAGGCTGGTGCTCATTAACATCCATAGCGTTCTCCCTTTCTTCAAGGACAAACAAGGACGGCCGCAGTAGCGTAGATGCCGCATGCAGAGCATTGCCATCGCAACGATCGAAAAAATTTCGGCCCAGCGGGCAGCACGAGCTATGGGAGGGCCAGGATAATGACCATCGTCTGTGTTGTCCGATCTTGAAGAGGGCCAGGAAGGCGTGTCTGGTAGAGTTGAAAGAGGTTCGAACTGTTTGTTGGTGGAGGAGTTTGATACGGGTTCTTGGAATAATAATTAGAAGATAGCAGGAAATAACGAAGAAAGAAAAATATCTTATGCGACTTGTCATTCGTCCTTGATTCGTCCCTTTTTTTGCCTCAGTGCGGTATAGGGACCTCAGCTGAAACAAGGTCTCAAAAAATTAGTACCTCGAGTGATAAGGAATGTAGAGTTACTAACCGTCGCTTTCTGATGATGCAGATGATTCTACTTTCGTTTCGGGCAACTTCTATTCATTATCATATTGATAAATTGAGGTTTTATGATCGATCATAAATTAAATGTACAATGACAATCGCTACACTACAACAAAAATGACCCAGAATGAGATGATTTGAGGGGGAAGTTGAAGAGAAAGTAAAGGGGATAGGGATGAATGAAACCAAGACTCAACCTTAATGGGTTAATGCCACCATCGACACCTCACTTCCTCCACCATTCTCACAAGAGCCAAATGAGTCTTCGGATTCCGAAATTTCCTCTTTGGTGAAAGAGAATAGATGGTTGGGGCGTTCGAAAGCTGAGGAGAGGTTGGAGGAGGAGAAGGGTACCGGATCCTCAGGAACACTGAAGCGTGCACTATCGAACATCTTTAGAATCCTCGCTACTTGTTGATCTGCATCAGTCAAAAAAACAAGAGCTTCATCAGCAGTGTTTTGTAGGACTATCAGCTCTTGTCTGCAGGCATTAAGCTTGGAGAGGGCGAGGTGGTATTCGCTAAACAATGTTTCTCTTGCCAGCCGTGCAAGAGTAAGAGCTGTAGGCCAGTCAAGCTTGGTGGTGTCACCTCCACTCTCTCCGATTTGCAGAAGAAGGCGGTATTCTTGAAATCTCCGCTGAATTGCCTTATTGGCAGCAATGTTCACTTTGGTTTGGGCAGTGGCAACCAAAAGTCGAGTTTGAGCCAAGTACTCCTCAGCCGCCAGGGGAAGTTTGACATAATCGAAAGGGCAAATCTAATTTTTTAATTCAAAATCAAAAGTAACAATGGAAAGGGCAGGAGCAGACTGACTCGATTTTGAAACCTGCCAAGGGGGGATTTAATGTCTCCTGAGTGGTACGTGTGGATTGGTTGGATGGAGACTTGTGGTGGTTCATTGTTTCGGAGGAATGAACATTGGGGCCTGTTGAAGCCAGATTCTTTGGATGTTGTTCTCTGAAGGAGCTCCATTGTCGTTGTCGTTGTCGTCGACATGGGGGCTTGGTTAGTCTCTCCTAACCAGACTGCGATATATGTGAAGTGCCCTAACTGTTTTTTACCACGCCCCTCCAACCGTGTCAGAAAGTTGTTATGTAATCTTCGGACTTTGAAAATTTAAACGCGCTCACCTAACGAGATAAGGAGAACAGATCTTGACAGATTTCAGAGAGAAAGTTTTTTAAAAAGTTCTAATGAACATTGTGGTAAATTTTGAAGAGATAAAACTGTGATATAGGAGAGTTAGGGAACTGATTGTGCCAAGGCTGATGATCATGTGATGTCATTCTCCTGCCAAACCCACTGCCGTGAAAAAGACAACGAGATCACCTCTTCTCAATGTAATTTTTTGTAATTAGTGCTCCTTGAACTAAATATATACACTTAGTCTCCAAGAAATTTCGAAAGATTTACTTCGTCGCGTCAAATGGACGCGACGGAAATTGCAACTCCGAAGATTACATAACAATTTTCTGACGCGGTTCGGAGGGCGTGGTAAAAACAGGACTAGAGGGAGTGATGAGTCATGCAAAAATTTCCACACCACCGTCACACAAGAGCTCTATAATTGCACACAAAAAGCTCTATAATTGATAATTAGATCTGAACGCTGTAAATATTTGAGTCTCTGAGTACTGTCAATCTCTCTCCAAGCACTTTAAAGTGGGAACTCGCATGCCAGCAAAACAGACCTGATGGCTCCATCTTGAATCCCTTGCAGACTATTGAAGTGACTTCCATCTCTTTGGAGCCACCCAAGCATATCTTCTTTGCAATCAATGGACATCCCTCGGTGGTCTATGCTCTTGAGAAAATCAACAATCTTGTTGAGGTCAAGAGGGTCAAGAGGATGGAGAATGGAACGCGCCACCAGGTTTCAGCCCAAACGTTGCCACAAGTCGCATGAGATGCTACTTACTGTCGTTTGCATATATCATTGAAACCCAACTTTTTTGCGCGCGTGATCACGTGAGCATTCCCACAGCCAAACAAAGGAGATCAAAGCCCTGTTAAGGGGTTCTTGTACTCTTCCTTCCTCCCCACTATTTGTTGCTCTACCTCGCAAAATTTAGACGATGAGGTAATATTGTACATAAATATGGCGGAGTGCTCCAGATACCCAAGATGGCTCACACATATCTCATTTTTAACCTCAATATTAGTATCTTGGTTTGGATGCCCCTGCCCTTCCCTGCATCGCGTTCCACGACGAGCAATATCAACCAGGACGCCACCAGGCTCCCTAAAATGATAGACTGTTCCAATTGAGCACCGTGCCTGCACAGCTATTTCTTTCATTGTCTCCTGATCTTCAAAGTATCATTTTACAATCTTGTCCTTCAAATCGTCTGAGAGCGGCACTCCTGGCATCGAGGTAAATACGGGTCACAGATGTCGAGGAGCCAGGAACCTCGATCGTTGAGATCACTTGAGCCTTGATCTCCTTTATTTGGCTGTGGGAATGCTCACGTGATCACTCGCGCACAAAAGTTGGGTTTCACAAATTCAATGATATATGCAAAGGACAGTAATCCTAAACATCCCACCTTGCTTCATCCTTCCATGGCCAAAAGGTGAGTCTTACGGTCTGCTTGGAAGTTGTCTGGAGCTAATCCTCCCCTAGGAAAAGAATAACCATTTTCCAAGATCCTTCCATGGTCGAAAAGTGAGTCGAGCCCCCAGTCACGGTCTGCTTGGAAATTGTCTCGAGCTAATCCTCTCCTAGGAAAGGAAGAGTCATTTTCCAAACTCCATATCCTTCCAAGGACAAAAAGTGAGTCTAGTCACGGCCTGCTTGGAACAAGCTTGGAAGTTGTCTCGAGCTAATCCTCCCCTAGGAAAAGAATAACCATTTTCCGAACTCAAGATCCATATGCCAGTGAAGACAAATGGGACTTGCAATTCATTGCGTTTGGTAAACTAACCCTTAAAAACTATGGCGAACTTGATAGTGAGGCGCTGTGTAAGTTAGGGCTTGGAGAGCCTGGAGAAAATTTCTGGGTGCGTTGCGCTATTTCTTTGTGTAAAAGAAAAATCCATTCAATTAGTATTATAGATAATTAGCGACTGGTTCTTCTTGCTTCTGGACCGCCCCATACCTATATACATCCCTAAATTGATAATGCGTGATGCTGAGCTTGGTCGAGTTTTAATTGTCTGTGGTACTACAGTTTTTTCTTCTACTGTTTTTCATACCCACTGAAAATTACATATCACAGGATATCAAGATAACATCAGTGCGTACAAACGCTATAAAGAGAGATTGCGTGCCAAGGAGCGTGTAGAACTGATAGCGCGTCTGCAAAGAGTACCACTGATTCGTGCATGGAATTCCGTGACATCCAAGATTTCCCGAGCGGTTTCTCACCATTCAGATTTGAAGCCGCAGTCTAGGTTGAGCCAAATCACATATTTATTGACTTGTTGGCGGCAAAGACGCGTAAATGATTATGGGTATCTGGAAGCGCTAGATATCATGAAAGCGGAGAAGGAGTATTGGGAGGCCTTTCATAAAAGTCGGCAAGACGCGCGAGCTTGATCAAGCCAAGTCTGGTCCCAGTCTCGAAGGAGAGCCCACCAAGCTTCGAGTAGGTGAGGTTATCCGAGCCTTGTATTGCACATAATGAAATTATTTGAAAATAAAAACAAGACAGGCTGCTACAATACAGTGCAACCACTATAACAAGGAATCATCTGTCGAACGCATCATCTTGGAACTTACAATTGAATACCATTTTTAAATTTACAATCAGATCTTGATTTTATATACATTCGTCGTCAATTATTACACATAGATAAGTAGCAAAATGATATCACCGTAGCCATCGTACCAACCACCTCAAGAGTCCAACAAGCACATATAAGTAGATATTATCTAGAAGCTGTAGATGGGAATTAAAGGATAAGAAAAATCCACGGCAATCTATGGGTTTCGAAACAAATGTTCGAGAATTGAGATCTAAGAACAACCGCGTCCTCCCTTTCCTTCCGTTCCATCCATCCGTCCGTTGTGAGTCATCTTGAGCGGGGGTCACACAACCATTTGTTATTCACTTACGGCGGGATTAGGAACTCCTTCACCTGAATGAATAGAAAGCCATCCGTCAACATGAGAGTAAAATATCATGAGCGAAAAGCAAGAGACGCACCAGCTCATACGTGAAGAACGATGTGGCTATACTCGGGGCCACCTTGACTGCATGCGTCCACCGATCATCAGTTCTGCGCAAACGGGAAATGAAAATAGAAACTTACGCAAATTCGGCCATAGGCCGCGATACAGACCCGCAACACCCTCCGAGCGAATGACACTCGTCAGAGCATGGATCGCGCCGTTGTATTTGATCGTACTATCCCGCATGCCCGACACTTGCATCTTCCGACGCAGCACATCAAATGGATAGGTTAATGTCTGCGAAATTGAGCCTAAATGAAAATAAGAATAGAAATCCCATCACATGATTAGTTATCGGCCCGGAAGCCATACACAACAAGGCAGTGTCAGAGCGCACTCACCGGCCAAAGCTCCACAACTCAGCTTCCTCCACACACTGCTCTTCCCAGGCGGGGTGATGATACCTCGCAAGAATTCGTACGCCGCAAAATTGATCCCGACGTACGGAGCCACGCCAACGGCCGTCGTCACCAGGCCTCGATACAGTGCCCGCACACCTCCCTCTTCACGCATGATTTTCAACGTCATGCCACCAATCGTGAGATCCGCCTTGGTATACGCGGGTGCGGTTCCATTGGCAGCGGAAGTAGCCAAATTTGAAGCGACCGCCGAGGAGGTGTGGTATGCCGAAGCTAGTGCATGTTTCGTTGGTTGGAATGGTATCATTGGTGAGACTTTAGGTGTAGGTGCCACAGAGGTGAGAGAGATTGATGCAGTGGCGATAGATAATCGAGATCGAACGAGGTCTAATGGGTATGTCGAGCCTAAAGGACATTACAGAATGGTTAATGCCAATTGCGAAAATATGGGGATAGCCAAAAAGAGAAGTGCTTGAAGACGTACAGACAGAGGTGATGCCAGCTAGAGCGCCGCTAGCCAACCGTTTTGGGGTATCTAGTTCTTTCGACCCATGTCTAGTGAACCACTAAGAAGACAATGAGCCCTATTTTACTAGGGAAATAGGAGCCGTTGGATCACCTTCTTTAGTTGTTCATACGTTGTGAATTGAACAGCACTAGAGTGAAATCCAATCGGTAAGAGCTGACTGCGTTTCGTGATAGTACACTCACCTATAAGGCACTATTCGCAGACAGTTGATACCATTCCCCCTCATGAATCCTTTAAATCCCTCTTCCGTCCACATTCTTGTAAGACTGCGCCAAACTCCCTTGTATTGTGAGTCATTGCCGCGGAGCTGTACTTGTCTGGACCAAGCAAGAGAGGTGAGATGGGTATTTTAAGCATCGAATAAGATAATAAAGACGGACTGGATGATTTTCAGTCTTTCTAGAGGACTGACAACCGTCCGCGAAGCTGCTCCCGCACATCCTCCCGCTAGAGTGAAATCAGGCAGGTAATGAGCGCCGGTCCTTAGACTTGTTTATGGACATATACTCACCGAGAAAATAAGATGCAACCTCCGGACTGATGAAGTGGGAGGACTTTTTGCATGCAGGTGCGACTTGTACATTCTGTTGAGCTTCCGACGAAGATGTGGAGCTGCTAGCCGCTGCACTGGTCATGATAGGATAGTTGTGTACTTGGGCATTAAAAGATTGTCGGAGACTTTTTCTATTGGAACCCTGGTAAGATAGAGGAAACCAGGCAGCGGAAGGGCAGAGGGAATAGCGCTGTGAGCGAGGAGGCGAACTGTAATGGTTAGTTCCGAGCTGGGAAGCACCGGAATTTTATCACGTCACGTGCAAAGGCTCGTCTGCACACAACTGAGCGTCTTGTACATCAATTCGTTTCATGTCCGCGTTTCATCCAGCTATCATTCGTGCGGCTCCTTGTCTTCTTCAACATTCTGGTTGACAAGCTACACAAAGGGAAAGTCCGTTCATGGCGCAAAGGACATTTCCCGATCTATCCGGTCCTTCCGTTATCGATAACTTGTTATCTCCAACTTTAAGTTACCGAGGAAGTATTTGTAGCATGCTATTCATAATTACGGATGTCTTCTTCTTCCTTGTAATTTTCTAGCAGCTTAATGATCCATTATGGCCGTCGGGATGTCGCGTCCAGACTTGTTTTTGACAATGATGGACCGCAGATCATCATGCACGTTATATCTGGATGGCGAGCTAGCTGCGAATCGCATCTTTCTATGACAAGACTACGACGATCAAAAGCAACGTGTTAACAGTGGGGTGATTTTAATGGGCGGCGTTGTTGTGTGTCTAACTCTAGCCCGCCTGGCACCATTAAGTATCATCGTATGTACCAAGAAAGCAAGTCTACCAACCAGTGGAACATGCAAGGGCACGAAAGGAAATCGAAAAAAGACTACGTGGATCAGGGAAGGAAGAACGGGATAACCGAATCATCCATCAATTATAGAGGTCATAATCATAATAGAGTAATGAATAGAAGCATCACGGCCGCCTCATGGATCTCGCTCATATTGCGGTGGAGGCACCACTTCCATTTCTCCATTGACTGGTCCCCCCGGTGGACTCCAACCTGACTGTGGTTGTTGGTGTTGTGTCATCGCACTTGATGAGGGTGACTGACGCGTTGACTGTGTTTGAGTAGTGGTCGAGTCTAACCGCCTGTGACCTTGCAAAGGACCCGATACAAGATCAGGGCGGTATTTCCCGTCTGGCGTGTAGGGTGTGATGGCTATTTGAGTCTGAGTAGTCAAATACTCAGTATTACAGTAAAGAGAACAGATGTTAGTGTGAGATACATACAGTTGTCCCACTCGCCGGCGCATCAGAGGATATAGAAAGCGGATTCGACATTCCTCCCGAAACTGAGGACAGGGTTATAGGTGGAGGCGCCGGACGGTGTGCAAGGGCAGTAGTTAACACGGAGCCCGACGCTTGCTCGTTAGTGCTGATTGGGTGCTCAAACGCCTGTATGTGCTGATTTTGGTTGGATGTTCTTTTCAGGCGAACAGTTATCGATGGCCATAGTCGGCGGAAGATGAAGATGAAGGCTAAGAGCGAAAGTAGTACGGCGCCTATTGAAATACCTATAACAGCACCCGTCGATAATCTGATAAATAATAGCTCGTTTCAATGGATAGGCCCCATGAGAAGAAAATAGTCCAGACCCAGAACTGCCAGAGCTTCCAGAGCTGTGTTCCAGTGATTAATGTCAGCCTAATAAGATCAACGCGACGGGACTAAAAACCTGACCTCTTTTGCAACGAAGGGGTGGTATACACCTGCGCATAATCAATGGCAAGTGACAAAGATGAATTACTCCATGCTTCCGACGTCAACTTCACAGTGTGCTGACCGCCTCCCAAATTGCTGGCCTGAAACAGGATCATCTGTGGCCGATAAAATTGCTTGTACGAAGAAAAGTCTTTTGCAGCGTTGTTATCCAGTTTAACCGAGAATGGTGCCCCGCTGGGTCCCACTGGGCCATACAGGGCCACTGAGTCGCCTATTGTTCAGCGTTAGCTGGAAAATAGATTTAGGATTCTACCATTGCTTGCTCGCCCTAGCAACTGGTAAGCGCTGACAACAATGCCAGAAATGACAATTGATCACTTTGAACGTATATTCCACTGAGGCTCCCGCAGTCGATGTTACGCTGTATGCATGGTTATCAGAACCCCCATCACTGTGTGTCCTACTGCTCCGAAATTATACGTACTGTCCTGACCCCCCAGAGAACATTCCAGCATTGGCTGGGTTCGTGTTCCACTGCTGTTCCGGGATGTACTTGAACGATGAGTCCGTGTCCTGCACAGTCATAACGATGAGAGCTTCGTCGGCTTGTCCAACAGGAGTTTGCAATGTAATCTACGACAACAAATCTTGTTAGCATACCGAGGCGAAATGACTTTAATAACATACGAAATCGAGATCCAAGTACCTCGACTCTAAGTTCGTCATTTTCGCTGTATGGTACCCAGTGGTCAAATCAGTGGTGGAGAACAAGGGAGTTTGCCAGAAGGTTCCTGGGTCGGGTACCGAGCCATTCACAGACGGGTAGACAACCAAATCGATGCTAATTTGGTACGCCCCGTGGTTTAGGCGTTTCGCGCCATAGAACTGCAAACTGGACCCATAAAAGTAGAAAGACAGCTCCGCATTTGCGGTATCGGTGACCGTGAAGCTGCTCTGCGAATAACTGGTTTGTTCATATTGTCAAAATGCATCCAGAAGAGAGGTGGGACAAGTCCCCAGGGAATCATCCAGGGTTCAGACACTCACCGGTCAGCAAGCTGATCGTTGGCGGAAGTCCCGGCAAACCAATCGCTCCCACTACTCCCGGAGTAGATGATCATAGGCGAAGTATCCTCGACTGTGATGGTGAGGGTAGGCATGATGGGGGACTTTTGAAATTCGCCCAGCGCTAAGCTTTTACCATTGGAATTCCCTCTGTACGTTCGGATCCGATGTGCGGTCCCCTCGCGAAGCAGGTTCAGAAATAGACGACTTTTTGATAACTCGGATCTGGCACAGCGTGCGATTCATTCATAAGTTAAGTATTTTGTCCCACTGTACTATGTAGTCTTTAATAATTGAGACGGGAGTAGAAGAAATAGATTCTGCCGTGGTGAAACCTGGAATGGCATGAGATGGATTTTTTCAAGGAAGCTTTGCCAAGCTCAATATGTACTTGTTTACTAGTATTTGATGGGACTTTTTAATCTAGGTGAAGCCAACAGCTCTGCGAGATGAACTGCTTGTGTTTCGAACCTGATACTTCCCCCGCGGGTTGCCTGTGGATACAGTTACACCACGCTTCCATTTGCATGAGCGACTTCGTCTTGGAAGGTCAGCACTGGTTTCGTGATGCCGGTTTGCCGGCACCACAGAGACCGAATTTAGTAACACCAGCGCTTGATCATACTGATACAGCACAAATCTTTTCTCCCATCATACAAATCTTTGATCACTGCAGAACCTGTACATTACCGCCACCGCCTGCTGCCTTCTAACCATTACCTCCCTAGACCTCTTCTCCTCTGCGAAGTAGTGCGGTGGGGAGAAAATTCGCCGATAAAACGACCGGGAATCGGGGCCAAACTGCAAAAATCCAAGGGAAGACACCATCTTGACCGTCTGGATCAGACCGGTGGATACGAGAGATATGAGTAGTATTGTAACCCACACCACGACAGGTTGAGTGTCGATTATGAAGAAGATGAGTCCAAGGAAGAACGACGCAACTCCGCTTAACATCACGCAAACATACGCAAATCTCTGTAAATTCCACCGTGCAATATGATTGCCAGTGATGAGCAGATTTGTAATGTGACGATGATGGGTCCTTCCCCATGGCTTCACTGATGGCTCGTCAAGGAGCTGGTGAGTTGCTCGTCAATTCAATTGTGGCACTCGTCAACTTGAAGACACGTAGACATACCATTGACTGTGATATATCAGGAACACCCATCGCTTCAGATATTCTCTCAGCCCCTTCAATTGCTCTCCGGTAAGCCACAAGGGCTTCTTGAAGCTCCGTCGGACCGGGAAGAGAGCTAGTGGCCATCAAACTTGTTGTTGCGCCTATGACATTTAGGCTGACCCCCAGAAAAAAGCACACGTTGGCTGCCTTTTGTAGTGGTTTGTCATTCTTCTGATATGTGAATGAAATGAATTGCGCTCAGTGCACGGCAGCAAGGAATGCTGACTGGAATCGAATGAATCGTGAGAGAACGTCGCCGCAGCTCATTCAAATTTGGACACCTACAACAGAAGACAAGGAGCCGATAGACTGAGATCGTGTCTGGAACAGGAGAACATTTTCCTCGAGTGTTCGAGGAGTCAATATTTCAGACAATGTGGTGACTAATTCCGAGAGGAGTGGGACAGGAACCAGATTGGACGCGACCGTCAGGAAAGTTAAAACGGCTTCCATGGCGAAACGCCGGGGGCCTGAGGCAGTAGATAAGTGTCTGCAGCACGACAAATGACTTATGTCCAGGCGTTTTGGTGTTCGCTCCCACGGTTGACAGGGCTCTTAAAGGCAAGGAGCTTCAAGGAATAATTCATGAGGGCTACTAGGCTGGGAGTACCTTTGCCGGAGGAAGTAGTACATGAGGTGACAGATCTAAAGGCTCATGGCTTTTAGTACCCGCGCGATGCAGCACATAAATTCTTGTAAAGAATTGGTAAAGAATATAAACAGATCCGTAATGTATGGTACAAAGAAAACAAGTTACGTCGCCAAATAAGTACATATGCAGATGTCCATTTGAACGTGAAAGGAAATGAATAAAAAGATACCAAAAGTCTTTCCCCCTCATACAAATCCTTGATCACTGCAGAGCTTGTACATCGCCGCCACCGCCTTCTGCCTTCTAATCATTACCTCTCTAGACCTCTTCTCCTCTGCGAAGTAGTCCGGTGGGGAGAAAAGTCGCTGAAACAGCGACCGGGAATCGGGGCCAAACTGCAAGAATCCATAGGAAGACACCGCCTTGATCCCCTGGATCAGAGCGTAGGATATGAGAGATGCGATTAGGATTGTAACCCATACGGCAACAGGTTGCGTGTCGATTATGAAGAGGATGAGTCCAAGGAAGAACGATGCAACTCCGGTTAACATCACAAGAGCATACACAAATCTCTGCAAATTCCATCGTGCGATAAGATTGCCAGTGATGAGCAGATTTGTGATGTGATGATGATGGGTTCTTCCCCATGACTTCAATTGATCCTCAACAAGCTGGTGGGTTGCTCGTCATTATGGCCATGGCCGACATCCAAAGTGCATTCGTCAAGAAAAAGTAGACATACCGTTGAGTATGATGTATAAGGAGCGTCCATTGCTTCAGATATTCTCTCGGCCTCTGCAATTGCTCTCTGGTAAGTCACAAGGGTTTCTTGAAGCCCCGTCGGACCGGGAAGAGAACTAGTAGCCATCAAACTTGTTGTTGCGCCTATGACATTTAGGCTAACGCCCAGAAAAAAGCACACGTTGGCTGCCTTTTGTAGTGGTTTGTCATTCTTCTGATACGTGAATGAAATGAATTGCGCTTGCACGGCAGCAAGGAAGGCTGACTAGAATCGAAAGAACTGTTGGAGAACTTTGCCGTATACTAGTTTATTCAAATTTGGACACCTACAACAGCAGACAAGGAGCCGATGTGCTGAGATCGTGTCTGGAACTGGAGAACATGTTCCTCGAGTGTTCGAGGAGTCAATACTTCAAGCAATATGCTGGCGGATATCGAGAGGAGTGGAACAGGAACCAGAGAGGCGACTGCCAGGATATCCATGGCGAAACGCAGTTGACTCGAGTTGGACTTAAGTACTTATGTTCAGGCGTTTTGGTGTTCGATCCCACGGTTGACAGGGTTCTCAGAGGAACTTCAAAGAATAATAGTGGTGACTGGGAGTCTAAAGACCATGACATTCGGACTCGTGGCTGTTAGTACCCGGACGTTGCAGCACATAAATTCTTGTAAAGAATATAAACAGATCCGTAATGTATGGTACAAAGAAAACAAGTTACGTCGCCAAATAAGTACATATGCAGATGTCCATTTGAACGTGAAAGGAAATGAATAAAAAGAACATGAAATCCGCGTCACGAAAGTGAAGGGAAGCCAGGTATAACAATAATTATATCGTCCAATCAATTGTAAAGTGTCGTAATTAAATAGAAAACAGAAGCATCATGGGCCGCCTCATAAAGGATCGCGTTCATACCGCGGCGGAGGCCGCTGAGGTGGTCCCCTCACGGGCGAAAGCGCTACCCCCCTTCCCGCTGCACCTCTTAAATCATCCAACGACATCCCTGGCACAGGCTGTCGTGCCCCAGGAGGAAGGGCCGATGCAAGGTTCGGCTGACTCCGACTCGATCGCGGTTGTTGGGGCAATTGAAGCATTGACGACGATTGCACATTGATTGAGTCTGACCGCCTAAGACCTTGCGGTGGGGGCATGAGCTGGGGCGCCGACATAAGATCGGGCCGATATTTCCCGTCAGGTGTGAAAGGTATGGTGATTACTTGAGTCTGAGGATTTAACTGGTAAGCGTAACAATAAGGAGAATAAGCGTTTACGCCCATACATTTGGTCCAGGCGCCAGCGTATCAGCATACGCCGAGCGCCTATACGATCCCCCACCAGAGTTTGGCCACAGGCCCGTAGATGGAGGTGTCGGATGGAAGGTCGATTGGGAAGCCTGTGTTGTAAGGCCGTGCGCATGGATAGTGGTCATGCCCTGACTTGACGTCGAGTCGTCAACGATTGGGCGGTACTCAAACGCCTCAGTTACGAGCTGATTTTGATTAGATCTGCCTTTAAGGCGGAAAATGGTTTTAAATTTAGACGGCCATAGTCGGCGGAAGATGACGATAAAGGCCAAGAGCGCAAGCAATACGGCGCCTATTGTGATACCTACAATAGCACCTGCTGATAATCTGAGAGATAACAAGTCAGTTCGGGTGCTGCGCCTCACAAGCGGAAATAGATTCCTGACCCAGAGCTGTGTCCCAATGAATGATGTCAGCTCAAAGAAAATCCCAACGCGGCATCAAAAAATATCTCACCTTTTTTCCAATGAAGAGGTAGTATACACCTGCGCATAATCAACGCCAAGTGTCAAGGCAGAATTATTATTCCACGCTGTAGACATTAATGTCACAGTGTGCTGACCGCCTCCCAAATTGCTAGCTTGAAACAGGATCATCTGTGACCGGTAGAATAGCTTATACGAAGAGAAATTTTGCGCAGCATTGTTATCCAATTGAACAGAGAATGGTGCCCCGCTCGGCCCCACTGGGCCATAAATGGCTACCGAGTCGCCTATTCTTCGGTGTCAGCTGTGAGGTAGATCGGGGATTTGACAACTGCTTTCTCGCCCTAATCAACTGGTAAGCAATGTAAACGACGCTGAGAACGGGTACCAGCGCTCACTTTGAATGTATATTCGACCTTGGCTCCCGCAGTAGATGTTACACTGCATAGATCAATATCAGTCTTTCCCAAACCTAAAATATAATACGTACTGCCCCGATCCCCCAGAGAACATTCCAGCATTGACCGGGCTCGGATTCCACTGCTCTTCCGGGACGTACTTGAACGACGGATCCGTATCCTGCACAGTCGTCGTGATAAGAGTTTCATTGGCTTCTCCAACCGGGGTTTGCCAAGTAATCTACAAACGAAAAACGCGTCATCAATACCACCAATACGTAGGA
>Ga0307513_10003213_pt1 | contig 22294 bp, 25 predicted proteins | sample 15_EM_MG_FD_202174 | JGI IMG/M metagenome (GOLD analysis project Ga0307513, IMG submission 202174) | Populus trichocarpa ectomycorrhiza microbial communities from riparian zone in the Pacific Northwest, United States - 15_EM | ecosystem: Host-associated > Plants > Roots > Unclassified | place... | reverse complement strand
GCCGCTCCAGGGCGCGTTTGGTGGACGGCCCGAGCAGATCGCGGGAGCCGCGGCGGATCATGTCCTGCTCCCAGATCTGCAGCGCCGTGGCGAACGCGTGCGGATCCAGCCGGCCGTCCCCCGCCACCAGCAGTCTGGCCAGCAGCAACGCCTGCTCGGTGTCGTCGGTGATCGTTCCGGCCGGCAGGTTCGGGGCGATCGGCTGGTCCGGCGCGCCGGGCAGCAACCGGTCGACGACGCGGTAGCGCGCGGCGATACCGGCCCGCGACAGAGACTGGGTGGGCATGCCGAGCGCATCCCCGATGGACAGCCCGTAGAGGGCGCCGAGCGCGCGGTCCCGGGTGGTCACTGCTGCTCCTCCGGGAACGTCAGGTGGAACCGGAAGCGCTGTGGATCGAGCAGGCTCACGACGTGCTCGACGAGCCCGCCGTCGCGGTCGCGCGTCACCCGCACGGCGCGCAGGAACAGGTCACCCGGTGCACGGTCGAGCAGCGCGGCGTCGGCGGCGTCGAGCGGCTCGACGGAGATCCACTGCTCGCCGCCTGAGCCGCGCAGCCCGGCGAGGCGCAGGGTCGCGGTGATGGAGCCGTCGACGAGGCCCGCGGTGGGCAGGTCGGCCAGCACTCCGGTGGCGGGCAGCGCGGCGACCTCGACCGACACCGGTCGGCCCGCTGCCCGGCGCAGCCGCCGGACGGTGACGATCGGTCCGTACTGCCGCTCGACGGTGGCATCGCCGCCGCGGGCGATCCCGAGCAGTTCGGTCGTGACCTCGGCGCCGCCGTCGGCCAGTGCCTGTGCCCAGCCGATCTGCTGGTGCAGCGGCACCCCGTCGAAGGTGACGAAGGAGCCGACACCGGTTTGGGTGGTGATCAGCTCGAGGCGCTGCAGTTCGGCGAGAGCGCTGCGTACGGTGCCTCGGGAGACCGAATAGCGGGCGGCCAGCTGATGCTCCCCCGGCAGCCGGTCGCCGCGGCCGAGCCGGCCCGTGCGGATGTCGGTGGTGATGTCCGCGACCAGCCGGGACCGCTTCGAGAAGCCCGCCTGTTCAGTCATGTACAAACATGTACAGCGGACAGGCGCACGCTGTCCAGACCGTTCGGCGATTCGGCCGGTGCTCAGCCGGCGAGCAACCGCCCCGCGCCCGGCACGACCGGCGGCAGGCCGAGCTCCTGCAGGATCCGGTACGTCGTGGCCGTGGCCGCCGAGAGCACCGGGATGCCCACCTCGTCCTCCACCGGCTGGATCGACGGCAGCGACGGCATCTGCACGCAGGCGCTCAGCACCAGCGCGTCGGCGCCGGTGAGATCGAGCTTGCGCCAGTGCTCCAGCAGGTCGGCCGGATCCAGCCGGGCGACGGCGAGGTTGTCGGGCACCTCCAGCGACAGCGCGTCCACCACCTCGACGTCGGCGTCCTCCAGATATTCGACGACGGCGTGGGTGAGCGGCTTCATGTACGGCGTGATGATCGAGACCCGTCGGGCACCGAGCGCGGCGATCCCGTCGAGCAGGGCGCCGGCCGAGGAGATCACGGGCGCCTGCGAACCTTCCGCGCGCAGGGCCGCCGTGATCGCGTCCTCGGCCGTGCAGTGGTAGCCGGGACCCTGCGCCATGATCGCGACCAGACAGGCCGTCGCCACGACGTCGGGACGGGCGTCGGCCAGCTCCGCCGCGGCCCGTTCGGTCTGCGCGTTCATGGCCCGCAGCTGCTCGGGCGTGACGTGTTGCATGCGGGCCCGGGCGGCGTGGAAGACGAACCGGTCTTCGGGATGGTGCGCCTCGCGGGCCGCCAGCATGCGCGGCAGCTCGGTCTCCATCGTCAGGTTGGAGCTCGGGACGATCATCCCGATGTGGTGGTCCCTCACCTGCGGTTCACCGGCCGCATCTCCGCCACAGTCAGCTCACCGGCGTCGACGATCAGCTCGTCGTCGAGGTAGAGGCTGTTGCCGCGCATCGGGATGTCGAAGTGGCACGGGGTGTCGTTGGGGCCGCCGAGCTCGTTGTTCGGGCCGATCGAGAACATGACGTTGCCGTAGAAGCTGCGCAGCTCCATGCCCATGCCGCCGCCGAACTGGGTCAGCCCGTGCCAGTGGGCGCGCTCGTCGAGTCCCCAACCCACGTGCGACATCCCGTAGCCGCGGGGATCGTCGAACGACTCGATGTAGGAGCGGAGCAGGTCCGCATCCAGCCCGGACGAGCCGGCGCCACCGCGGATGTCGCGGATGAAGCCCTCTTCGATGGTGATCTCCACCGGGGTCTGCACGTAGGTGTTGAACGGCAGCAGGACGTCACCGGGCGCGAGCACGATCTTCCCGTCGACACCGTCGTCGGCGCCGCCCGTGAACACGAACGCGGCCGGCCAGTGGTCCCAGCGGCCGGGCTGGTCGGTGTAGCCGTACTCGCTCAACGTCGGGTAGACGCCGAGCTTGTAGGTCACGTCGGTGCCGTTCGGGCTGGTGATGCGCATGGTCTGCGCCTTGGCCAGCAGATCGGCGCCGATCTCGACGCGCTCGCGCAGCTCCGTGGTGGGCATGAGCCGGGCCAGCAGTGGCGCGGGCTCCACCGCGGTCAGGATGCGGGTGCCGGCGCCCTGGATCTCGAACTGCTCGGGCGAGAAGAGCAGGAACGTGCAGTCGACGACCATGTCGACGCTCTTGAGCGCCTCCACGGCGAGCCGGTTCTGCGCGAGGCCGGAGTCCCCCACCGCCCAGGCGCCGGACGCGGAGGCCGGTGCCGGGAGCCGCAGGTGGAAGCCCTGCGCGCCCAGCTTCTGAATGGCCCACAGGAAGGCGTCGGCGTACTCGCCGCGGTCGGCGCCCCTGGTCAGCACTGCGACGGTCTCGCCCTCGTGCACAGCGGAGAGCGTCAGCTGCTGCAGGCAGATGTCGTTGAACAGGTTCTGGTCCACGGTCCCTCCGAGATGGTCCGAGCGCTGGATAGTCCGAACACTGACGATCGCAAGCGAAGGGCCTCACGTCAAGCGCTGGCGCGTGACGAGCGCGTGACGTGTGGAATCGGATCAGTAGACGATCACACCCCGGAGATTGCGCCCCGCGTGCATGTCGTCGAAGCCCTCCGCCACCTGGTCGAGGGTGTATCGGGTGGTGATGAGCTCGTCCAGCTTCAACGCGCCGCGGCGCCATAGCTCCAGTTGCGCCGGGATGTCCGCGCTCGGCGCCGACGCGCCGAACAACGAGCCCTGCAGCCGCTTCTGGTACAGCACCAGCTCCATCAGCGGGATGTCGCCCTCCCGCGACCGCACCTCGCCGAGCCCGACCACGACGCACGTGCCGCCCTTGCGCACTGCGCGCAGCGCCGCCCCGACGTGCTTGCCCAGCGTCATCCCGACCGTGACGATCGCGGCGTCGGCGCCCTGCCCGTTCGTCATCGACCGCCCCAGATCGGTGGCCTCGCCGATGTCGGCAACGGCATGTGCGGCACCGAACCGCAGCGCTGATTCGCGCTTGAACTCCACCGGGTCGACCGCGATGACCAGCGCGCCTGCATGTACCGCACCCTGTACGGCGTTGATGCCGATGCCGCCGATCCCCATCACGATCACGATCTGCCCGGGCCGCACCGCGGCCGAGTTGACCGCGGCGCCCCAGCCCGTGCCCACGCCGCAGCCGGTCAGGCAGGCGATCTCCAGCGGGATCGACGGATCGATCTTCACCGCCGACGCCGTGGAGACGGTCGTGACCTCGCAGAAGGTGGACAGGCCGCACATCTGACCGACCGGCTGCCCGTCGAGCGACAGGCGGAACGACGTGGGATCGTCCCATCGGGCGTTCGTGCCGAGCGACGCGCCGAGATCGCAGAGGTTCTGCATCCCGTGCGCACACCACCGGCATCGACCGCAGGCGGGCAGGAAGGAGAACACCACGTGGTCACCCTCGGCGAAGCCCGTGGTGTTCGGCCCGACCGCCTCGACGACTCCCGCGCCCTCGTGCCCGCCGGCGAACGGCAGGATCGCGACCCGTTGATCACCCTTCGCGTGGTGGTCGTCGGAGTGGCACAGCCCGGAGGCGGCCATCCGCACCCGGATCTCGTCCTGGCGCGGATCGTCCACCTCCAGCTCGACGACCTCGAACCGGCCGGGCACCTCGCGCAGCACCGCTCCCCTGGTCAGCATCCCCATCCCGTCCTCCTCGCCGGCGACCGCAGGCGGCCGCGGTGATCAGCATGCCCGACTGGCGCGACCGCGCCGCGCAGCTCGCCGCCGAGCTCGTCACGCGCGGCGTGCTGCCGGATCCGCGGTGGGAGGCAGCGCTGCGGTCGACGCCGCGGCACGAGTTCGTGCCGCGCTGGCTCGCGCAGGACGAGCTCGGCCGGTGGTACCCGGTCGCCCACGACGATCCGGCCACGGCCACCGAATGGACCGCACGCACCTACACCGACGCCCCGCTCGTCACGGCGGTCGACGACACGGGCCTGCCGATCTCGTCGAGCAGCCAACCCAGCCTGATGGTCCGCATGCTGGAGGAGCTCGCCGTCGGCGACGACTCGTCGGTGCTGGAGATCGGCACCGGCACCGGCTACAACGCTGCCCTGCTGTGCCACCGACTGCCCGGCGGCCAGGTGCACAGCATCGATCTCGAACCCGCGCTGACCGAGCTGGCGCGAGAACGCCTGGCCGAGCTCGGGCACGCACCGCACCTCGCGGCCCGCGACGGCGTGACCGGGTGGCCCGAGCACGCGCCGTACGACCGCATCGTCGCGACGTGCGCCGTGCCCCGCATCCCGACGGCGTGGGCCGAGCAGGTGCGCCCCGGCGGGCTGGTCCTCGCCGATCTCAAGATCGGCGCCGGATCCGGCAACCTGGCGCTCCTGCGCGCCGAGCCGGACGGGCTGCGCGGCCCGTTCGACGCGACATCGGCCGGTTTCATGGCGCTGCGCTCCCCCACCGTGCCCGTCCGGCGGGCCGCCGGATCCCGGACGCCCGACGAGACGCTCCGCGCGCTCGAGCCCGGTGCGCTCCCCCGGCCACTCGGCCCCGTGGAGTGCTTCTTCGCGGCACTCGACCTCCCCGGCAACCACCTCGCACAGGAACTGGTGCTGGACCAGAGCAGCCGGGCCGTGCTCTCGGACCGCTACACGGCTGAGGACGGTTCCTGGACGGAGATCGACCGGGCCGGCACCGGCCACACCGTCCGCGCCCGCACCGGCGGCGACCTCCCGGTGCTCGATCTCCTGCTGGACGCCCACGCCCGCTACCTCGCGCTCGGCCGGCCGACCTGGGATCGCTTCACGCTCGTCGTCGCCGCCGACGGCACGCACACCGTCACGCTCGATGCCCGCACCTGGATCCTGCCGCCGGAATGACGGGTCAGGTCCAGCCGGGCACGACCACCGCCGCCCACACCAGCAGCGGCCCCACCGCGGTGACGATCACGCTGTACCGCAGCACCTGCCCGTAGTAGGCCTCCTCGGAGATGGTGTCCGGGCGGTTGGCCACCATGAGGGCGCCGTTGGTGGAGAACGGGCTCACGTCGACGATCGTGGACGCGACGGCGAGCGCGGCCACCACGGCGACAGCACTCACGTTGCCGGCGGCGATGAGCGGCACCGCGATCGGGATGATGATCGGCAGCAGTGCGGTGGAGGAGGCGAACGCCGAGGTGATGCCACCGACGTAGCAGAGGATCAGCGCGCCGATCAGCACCGTCGACAGGCTCGCCGCCCAGATCCCGACAGCCTCGGGCGCGCCGGCCTTGTCCAGGATCGACGCGAACGTGCTCACCCCGGCGACCAGCAGCACCGTCGACCAGGCGACCTGCTTGATCGCGTCGCGCTGGTCCTTCGGGAAGATCGCGGTGAGCAGCACGGCCGCGGTGATCGCGGTGAAGCCGATGTTCCGGCCGAACACCAGCGCGACGAACGCGACCACCGCGAACGCGAGGAGCGTGATCACCTGGTCGGCGAGCCGGGTCCTCGTAGGCGTCTCGACGACGGTCTTCGTGGCGGCGCCACCGCCGCCCCCGTCGGAGGGTTCCGTGTCGAGCTCGATGTCCTCCAGTCGCTGCGACCACAGCTTGTGCCCGCCGAGCACCACGAACAGCACGATCGCGATGACGAGGTTGACCAGCAGGCTGGTCAGGAACACCGTGATCTCGTCGACGGGCAGGTTGTTCTTGGCCATCACGGAGTTGGTGATCGCGCCGTAGATGCTGATCGGCGAGAACCCGCCGGCCTGCGCACCGTGCACCACGAGCATGCCCATGAGCAGCGGGCTGATGCGGTAGCGCCCAGCGAACCCGAGCGCGATCGGGCCGATGATGGCGCAGGCGGCGGGGCTGGCGGCGCCGATCGCGGTGAGCACGCCCGTCACGACGAACATGACCCACGGGATGAGCGCTACCCGACCGCCGACCGACCGGACGGCCGCCGAGACGATGAGATCGACCGTGCCGTTGTTGCGGGCGATCGCGAACAGGTAGGTGACCCCGACCAGGGTCAACACGAGATCGCCGCTGATCCCACCGATGATCTCGCGCTCGGTGAGCCCGAGCGAGTACATGCCGACCAGCCAGGCGGCGACGAAGCCGAGCGCCCCCATGTTGATCGGCAGCACGGTGCCGGCGACGAAGAGAACGACGAGGGCGAGGATCGATACCAGCTCTGGTGACATCGCGGTCCTAGGGTCCGGGGCCGGCGGCCCGACGGGGTGGTGGTCTGCGCTGACGACACGCTCACCCATTGGAGTGGTGGCCTAGCCAATAGCACTCTGCGCCAACTGTCAATACACTGCTGGCATGCTCGACACCAACTCCCTCCGCCCGGTCACCCGACCCCGCCTCTACGAGCAGGTCGTCGACCAGATCCAGGCGTGGGCCCTCGACAACGGGCTCCAGGTCGGCGACCGGCTGCCGCCCGAGCGGGAGCTCGCCGCCCGGCTCGGCGTCAGCCGCGCCACCGTCAGCCAGGCGTTCGTGGCCCTGGAAGTGGCCGGCATCGTCTCCGTCCGGCACGGCGACGGCGTCGTGCTCGTCGAGCCGATGGGCACGGCCAAGCTCGTCACCGTCCTGCGCGACCACGCCCAGCAGCTGCCGGGGATCATCGAGGCCCGCGACGCGCTGGAGACCAAGCTCGCCGCACTGGCCGCCGTGCGCCGCACCGACGCCGACCTCGGCGCGATCGACGCTGCGCTGGAGACCATGGACCGCGACATCGCCGCCGGCGGCCGCGGCGTCGAGGGCGACGAGCTGTTCCACGCCGCCGTGACCGCGGCGGGTCGGTCCGAGGTGCTCGCCAAGCTCATGGCGGAGATCAGCGACCTGATCCGGGAGACCCGGATCGCCTCGCTCTCCCAGTCCGGGCGCCCGATGTCCTCACTGGAGGGGCACCGGCGCATCGCCGGCGCGATCCGCGCCGGCGATCCCGCGGCCGCGGCACGGGCGATGCAGGAGCACATCGCCCTGGTCAGCGACGTGGATCTACTGGACTGACGTCACATCCCCTTGACAAGGCGGTGATGCCGTGGCGAAGAATTGGCTAGGCCACTAGCGCACCAGTCCAACCTTGGTCGAGGAGACGTCGATGCCCGAGACCCGCCCGCCGCTCGACGGACTCCTCGTCGTCGATCTCTCCCGTGCCCTCGCCGGGCCGCACGCCACGATGATGCTGGGTGATCTCGGCGCCCGTGTCGTCAAGATCGAGACGCCGGCCGGCGGCGACGACACGCGCGGCTGGGGGCCGCCGTTCCGGCAGCCGGCCGAAGGGCTGCAGGAGTCGACGTACTTCCTGTCGGCCAACCGCAACAAGGAGTCGGTCGCGCTCGACCTCAAGTCCGAGACCGGCCGGGACACCATCACGTCGCTGGTCCGCCGGGCCGACGTGCTCGTGGAGAACTTCCGCACCGGCGTGCTCGACCGGCTCGGCTTCCCCGTGACCCGGTTGTTGGAGCTCAACCCGCGGCTGGTCGTGCTGTCGATCACCGGTTTCGGCCATGACGGGCCGGAGGGCGGCCGCGCAGGCTACGACCAGATCGCGCAGGGCGAGGCCGGGCTGATGTCGGTGACGGGTGCCGGTCCGGATGACGCGCAACGCGTCGGGGTCCCCATCGCCGACCTGCTCGCCGGCATGTACGGCGCTTACGGGGTGCTCGCCGCCCTGCGGGAGCGCGAGCGCACCGGCCGCGGTCAGGTGGTGCGCACGTCCCTGCTCGCTGCCGTCGTCGGGGTGCACGGGTTCCAGGGCACCGCCTGGACAGTCGCCGGCGAAGTGGGGCGCGCCCGCGGCAACCACCATCCGTCGATCTCCCCGTACGGGCTGTTCCGCTGCCGCGACGGCGCCGTGCAGATCGCGTGCGGCAGCGAGGGCCTGTGGCGGCGGCTCTGCACCGAGTTCGGGCTCGACCCCGACACCCCCGACATGGCCACCAACGGCGAGCGAGCCGGCCATCCTGAGCTCGTCCGCAAGGTCGTCGAGGAGGTGTTCGCCGCTGACACCGCCGAGGAACTGCTGCGCAGGCTGGATCGGGCCGGGGTGCCCGCGGGCCGGGTGCGCTCGATCGACGATGTCTACGGATGGGCGCAGACCCGCAGCCAGGGCCTGCTCGTCGACGTCGAGCACGCGAGCCTCGGCCCGCTCACGCTGCCCGGGCCGCCGCTGCGGTTCTTCGACGCCACGGACTCCGAACGGCCCGGGCGTCGGCACGACGCGCCCCCGGTGCTGGATCAGCACGGGGAAAGCATCCGCGCAGAGTTCGGTGCGGCATGACCGCCGTCGACGTGCACCCTGGCCTGGACATGCTGCTCACCGATCTCTGCGATGGCCCGCTGGACAGCTGGGACGCTCCGGCCGGTCCGCCGCCGGTGGACTCCCCCACCTATCGCGACGCGCTCGCCGCAGCCCAAGCCCGCAGCGGCCATGACGAGTCCGTGCGCACCGGCGAGGCGCGGATCGGTGGGCACCGGATCGGCGTGATCGCCGGCGACTTCGCCTTCCTCGCCGGCTCGGTCGGCGTGCGGGCCGCCGACCGCATCGTCGCCGCGGTTGAGCGTGCCACCGCGGATGGACTGCCGCTGCTGGGCATCGCCGCGTCCGGCGGCACCCGCATGCAGGAGGGTGCGCCGGCGTTCCTGCGCATGGCCGCCATCGCCGCGGCGATCGCCGCGCACCGCCGCGCCGGCCTGCCGTACCTCACCTACCTGCGGCACCCCACCACCGGCGGCGTGTTCGCCTCCTGGGGCTCGCTCGGGCACGTCACGCTCGCCGAGCCCGGCGCGCTCGTCGGGTTCCTCGGGCCGAAGGTGTACGCCGCGCTGCACGGCGCACCGTTCCCAGCCGACGTGCAGACGGCCGAGCACCTGCATCAGCACGGGCTCGTCGACGCCGTCGTGGCGCCGCACGACCTGCGCGCCATGGTGCGCCGCGTGCTCGACCTGCTCGCCGCACCGGCCGCGCCGACGCTGCCTGCTCCCGCGGAGCCGCCGCCGACCGCGCCGGACGCATGGACGTGCGTGACCGCCACCCGCGACCCGGCCCGTCCGGGCCTGCGCGAGGTACTCCGGCACGCCGACGGCGTCGTGGAGCTCGCTCCTGCGCCCGGTGCGGTCCTGGCGCTGGCCCGGTTCGGCGGCACGTCGTGCGTGCTCGTCGGGCACGACCGCTCCGATCCCGCACCGGCCGGGCCCGCGGCGCTGCGCCTCGTCCTGCGGGCTGCCGAGCTGGCGACGGAGTTGGGGTTGGCGCTGGTCACGGTGGTCGACACCGGCGGCGCGGAGCTGTCGGTCGCCGCCGAGGAGCAGGGCACGGCCCAGCTCATCGCCCGCTGCCTCGCCACCCTCACCGGGCTGCCGGTGCCGAGCGTGTCGGTGCTGCTCGGTCAGGGCGCGGGCGGAGCGGCGCTGGCCCTGCTGCCGGCCGACCGCGTGCTGGCCGCCCGGCACTCGTGGATCGCGCCCGTCCCGCCGGAGGGAGCCAGCGCCGTCCTGCACGGGACGATCGATCGCGCCGCCGAGCTGGCCGCGGCCCAGCACATCCGGGCCGTCGACCTGGGCGTCGCCGACGCGTTCGTCGACGACAGCGACCTCGCGGCGCTTCCTGGCCGGGTCGCCGATGCGATCGGCGTGCAGCTGCGCGCGGCGGCCGCGACACCGTCCACCAACCGGCGACGGCTGCTCCCTGGCTGACGTCAGTCAGGGAGGAGCGGCTCCCGCGGGCCCGCCGACCGCTGGGCCGCGAGCCACGTCTCCACCTCGGCGGGCGCGACGGGGAGGCCGGCCGACAGCACCTCGTGGCCGGCGGCGGTGACGAGCAAGTCGTCCTCGATGCGGATCCCGATCCCGCGCAGCTCCGCAGGCACCAGCTCGTCGTGCGGCTGCAGGTACAGGCCCGGCTCCATGGTGAGCACGTGGTTCTTCCGCAGCACGCCTCGCCCGTAGTGCTCCGGGCGGGCGTGGCCGCAGTCGTGCACGTCCAGGCCGAGCATGTGGCCGAACCCGTGCAGCGTCCAACGCCGGTACGCCGTCGTCGCGGGGTCGAGCGCCTCGTCGACGCTGCCCTTGAGCAGCCCCAGCCCCACGAGCCCCTCGGCGAGCACGCGGGTGCACGTCGCGGCGATCTCTGTGAACTCGGCGCCGGGTCGGATCGCGGCCAGTCCGGCGTCATGGGAGGCGTGCACGATGTCGTAGACGTCGCGCTGCGCACGGGAGAACGTGCCCGACACCGGCAGCACGCGCGTGACGTCGGCGGTGTAGCCGTGCACGTTCTCCACGCCCATGTCCATGAGCACGACGGCGCCCGGATCGATCGTGGCAGTGTTGCGCTGCCAGTGCAGGATCGTCGAGCGCGGCCCGCCGCCCACGATCGAGCTGTAGCCCACGCCGTTGCCCTCGGCCCGGGCCCTCCACGCGAACACGCCCTCGACGTGCCGTTCCGGCACCGATCGGTCGGCGGGCAGCCGGCGCGCGACGTCCTCGAACCCGCGGACGGTGGCGTCCACCGCCTGGCGCAGCTGCGCGATCTCCCACGCGTCCTTGTCCAGGCGCAGCTCAGCCAGCACCGAGGCGAGCAGGGCGTCGCGCTCGACGTTCGCGGCGGTGACGGGCAGCGCGCCCGCGTCGAGACCGCCGTCGATCGACGCGTCGTAGCCGCGCAGCACCCGCACCCGGTCGGATCCGGCGAGCTTGTCCAGCACCCGCGGCAGCTCGGCGAGCGGCGCGGTCTCGACCTGCAGGATCGCGGTCTTCTCGGCCAAGGAGGAGCGCCGCCCGTGCCAGATCTCGCCGTCACCGCGATCGAGGTACTGCGCGCCGGAGGACGTGTCGGACCGCGGCCGCAGGTGCAGGACGGCGTGGTGGCCGCCCGCGGCCGGATGCAGGACGAGCACGCCGTCTGGGTCGGTGTCGCCGGTGAGCCACAGGAAGTCGCTGCCACCGCGGAACAGGTACGGCGCGCCGAAGGTGCGGGAGTGGGTGTTGCCGGTGGGGACCACCAGCGTGTCGCCCGGGAACGCCGCCGACAGCAGTGCCCGCCGCCGGGCCAGGTGCTGCACGTGCGGCACCGGCGCGGTGTCGATCCCGTCCTCCCGCCAGCCGGTCAGCATCATGTCGAGGAACCGCTGCGGGATCTTCGCGTCGTGCGCTCCCGAGAGCTCCTCGCGTCCGATGTTGGCCACTGCCGTCCCCCTCCGTCGCGTCCGTCCAGCGTCTCACCTGCCTGAGGTGTCGACGACCAGCATCCGGTCGGCCCCGCGCTGGAACCGGTACGGCACCGGCCGCAGCGTGGACGGCAGTCCGGCGGCATGCAGATCGGCGCGCAGCCCGTCGAGGAACGGGACCGGGTCGCCGGTGCCCTTCACGACCAGCGGATACACCCGCACCTCACGGCGGGCGACGCGGGCGAGCTCGATGAGTGCGGCGCGATGCCAGTGCTCGTCGAACCGGTCGGCCCAGGTGAACAGCAGATGGGAGCAGAGGGCGAGCTCGACGCTGCCGGTACCGAGTGGCAGGTGCGGGAGCGCGCCGGCGACGTAACGGCCGGGGCGGCGTGCCAGGTCGGCGAGGAACGCCGCGGCCGCGCCGATGCGCATGGCGGCCCGTTCGGAACGGCCGCCGTACCAGCTCCAGTCGAAGCGGTCGGCGTGCGAGGCGATGATGCGATCGCCGTCGACCAACGCTGCCCGCACGCCTGCGACCAGTGCCGCCCGCCCGGCCACATAGCTGGGATCGACGGCGACGACCTCGTCCCCGGTCTCGGCCGCGAAACTCGCCCCACCCGCGCTACAGTCGAGCACCGGACCGGGCAGCGCACCCGACGGCAACCCGAACATGGCCCGGTACTCGGCTGCCGACCGCGAGGTCACGAGCACGGCGCAGCCTCCCTCGTACCGACCCCCACGGATGCGACCGTCACCAGCAGGGCACCCCCGATCTCGACGGGCACGGCGTACCGCGCGACCTCGGCCCATCCCACCGACAGGCCCATCGCGACGAGGTAGCACGTCAGCAGCCCGGCGGCGGCCTTCCCGGTCCACCGATGCTGCCACCCGGTGAGCAGGGCCGCGGCGAGCGCGATCTCGGCCGCCGTCGCCCCGCCGGCGGCCACGCCGGCAACCGGCAGCGGCACCCCGTGCAGCAGTGTGCGCGTGTAGTCGACGAACGCCGACCAACTCCCCCACGACACTCCGCTCGCACCCGGCCCACCGAAGAGCCCGAACCGGTCGGCCACCGCACCGGCGAACGCGACCGCGAGCAGCACCGCGACCACCCGGCCGGCGACGGCGGTGGCCCGCCCGACCGGCCGTACGACCAGCACCGCGAGCACCAGCACCGCCGCAACCAACGTCAGCGTGATGGCGCCCGGCAGCGGCCGGCCCGCGAGCAGCCAGCTGATCCCGAACAGCAGTCCGGCTGCCACCCAGGCCAACCCACCCGCTCGTCGAGCCCCGTCCATCCACTCCACGCGATCGCCCCCATTGGTAAGGTCCCGTACTATCTCGGTCGGACCGTACGAGCATGGAGCAGGATGGTCAACCCCCTTACTAACCCGCTGCGCGAGCGGCCCCTCCCCCTCGGCTCCCTGCTGAACGCCGCCGGGCAGCGGCTCTCCGCCGAGCTGGACGACGCACTGGCCGAGGCCGGCTTCGACGACGTGCGCGCAGCCCACGCGCCGGTCTTCATGGCCGTCGACCCGGACGGAACGCGCGTCACCGACCTCGCCCAGCGCTCGGCGGTGACCAAGCAGGCGATGGGCGAGCTGATCAGATATCTCGCCACCCGCGACTACCTGACCGTCGGTCCCGATCCCGCCGACGGCCGCGCCAGGCGGGTTCGGCTGACCGAGCGCGGCTGGGCCGTCGTCCAGCTCGGCGAGCACGTCATCGCATCCTTCGACAGCTGGCTCGCCGACGGTGTCGGCGCCGACACCGTCGAGACGGTGCGCACCGCCCTGCACCGGATCATCGCCGCTCCACCGCGGGCCGGGCGCTCCCCCCAGGATCAGCCGACCACGCCTGCCCAGTAGGTCCAGCGCGGCACGAACCCCCGTCCGCGCCAGAACGGCACCGCCGTCGGGTTGCGCGGCACGTACCCCGCCGACAGCCGGGTCGCGCCCACCGCGGCGAGCCGCGCCGCCGCGGCCGCCACGAGCGCTCCACCGACCCTGCGCCCGCGGGCGAGCTCCGTCACCCCGACGGAGAGCAGATGCCCCGTGCGCCCGGGCGGAGCGAGTCGCACCAGCCCGTCGTCGGGGGTGTCGATGATGCGGCAGACCGCGTAGCCGTCGACCACGCCGTCCCGCTCGACGACCAGCACCGGGTGGAGCCGGTCCGGCTCGAGGACCCGGCGGCGCGCCCACTCCCGGATCACCGGCAGGTCCCTGCTGAACGGCGTGAGCGGCAGGTGTTAGCGCATCTCCTCGACCGCCAGGTCGCTCACCCGAGCGGCGTCGCCCGGCATGGCGGGTCGGGTGAGCACCTCCGGACAGCCGGCCGGCACGGTGGTGCCGGGAAGCACCGACCACATCGCGTCGATGCGCAGGCCGGCGCCTTCCAGGACCGGGCCCATCGCCACGTCGGCCGCGGGCCAGCGGAGGAAGAACTGGACCCGCCGGCCCGGGCGTGGCCCGGCATGCACGGCCGCAGCTGCCAGCCATTCCGTCACCGCGGGCACCGCACCGGCATCCGCGGGATCGGGCAGGGCGACCAGGTGCAGCACCACTGTGGTGTCGCCCAGCACGACGCGGTCCAGGGCGTGGTCCGGGTGGTTGACCACCTCCACCACGCCCACGACCCCGGCGGTCTCCAGCACCTCCCCGTCGGTGGGAACCGCGGCCGACCGGGTCGCGGCAACCATCCCCGGGTCGACGAGTGCCGCCAATCGGGCCGCCTGCACGGACAACAGGTCGTCGAACCGCGCCGGTGATCGCACGGCGCCATCGTGACCGATGAGGAGCATCCCGCGCCAAGGGCTCGCCCGAGCGGATCTCACCAGATCGGCCGTGTACCCCGAAGCGAGCAGCCCGGCGGTCCGATCCTGGGCATCCGCCCGGTCCACGTACGGAGTCAGCTGTCCCCGGTGCCCACGATCCCGCGCAGCAGCCGGGGCAGGTTCTCGGCGAAGAAGTCGCGCGGTTCCGTCTGCCCCAGCACGGCCCGCACGCCTCCCAGCACCGGATAGTCCTCGTCGGTCCCGCGGGACATCTGCCGGGCGAACGAGTCCGGCCGGTCGTGCAGCATGGAGATCGACTCGCCGTAGATGTACTGCCAGATCATCGCGTGCGCGGCGGCGATGTCGCGGCCGCGCAGCCCGGCCCGTTCCAGCGCGGCGAAACACCGCTCGATGACGGGCAGGATGAGCGGGCTGGCGAGCCCGTCGACGACCAGCACGGTGACGATCCACGGATCGCGCCGGAACGTCGCGTGCGCCCCCATCAGGATCGCGGTGAGCTCGGCGACCGGGTCCTCGACGGGCTCCGGCACCTCGATCGATGCCGCAATGTCGTCGAGCATCGCGAGCAGCAGCGCTTCCCGGTCGGCGACGTGCCGGTACAGCGCCATGGGCGCGCTCCCCAGCTCGTCGGCGATCCGCCGCATGCTGGCGGCCGCGATCCCCTCGGCCCGCGCGATGCCGATCGCCGTGGCGACGATGCGGGAACGCGTGAGCGGGGTGCGCGAGGACACGGACGCCATGATCGCACCGCCCCCTTGACGCTCACGCTGAATAAGGTGAACCTTATCTGTCGCGTACGCTATACGCTCGATGGAGGGTGCCGCCATGTCCGATCGACGCACGATGCCGGTGCTGCTGCTGGCAGTGCTGTCGGCGTTCACCGCGCAACAGGTGCTGACCCCCGTGCTGGCCCCGCTGGCCCGCGCGATCGGCCTTTCCGAGGTCGCGCTCGGGTCGATCATCACCGTCGCCGCGATCGTCTTCGCCGGCACCGCGCTCGCCTGGGGACGCGCCGTCGACCGGTTCGGGCGCCGAGCGGTGCTGCTCACCGGCATGGGCCTCGGGCTGGCCGGTATGGCCGGGTTCGCCGTCGTCGCACAGCTCGCCGTACAGCGGGCCATCGGGCCGGAGACGGCATTCGTCCTGATGCTGGCGACGCGCAGCGTGCTGTTCGGCGCCGGCATCGGCGCGGTGCCGGTCGCGGCGATCGCGTTCGTCGCGGCGACCACCGCCGGCCGGGACGACGACGGGGCCGCCCGCACCAGCGGCATCGGCCGGATCGGTGCGGTACAGGGGTTGTCGCTGGTGCTCGGCCCGGCCATCGGTGGTCTGCTCGCCGCCGCCGGCCTGCTCGGGCCGGTCTGAGTGGCGCCTGCGGTGCTCGCGGCCATGTTCGTCGCCGTTGCGGTGCTGCTGCCGCGGGAGCCGGCCCGTGCCGAAGCGACCCAGCGGGGTCCACGACCACCGGCGCTGCGCCCATGGGACGCCCGGCTGTGGCCGGTGCTCGCCTGCGGGTTCTGCCTGTACCTGGCGTTGGCGCCGCTGCAGATCGTCGTCGGTTTCCTCGTGCAGGACCGCCTGCAGATCGACGCCGCCACCACCGTCGCCGCCACCGGCGCCGTGTTCGTGGCGTGCGGGATCGTGCTGATCCTCGTCCAGGGGGTGCTCGTCCCACGGTTGCGCTGGCCGGCCGCGCGCCTGCTGCGCACCGGCGCGCCGATCGCGCTGCTGGCCACGCTGGCGCTGCTGCCGGCCTCCGCATTGTGGTCGATCGTCGGCGGGGATGGCCCTGCTCGCCGTCGGGCTCGGCCTCGCCCTCCCCGGGTTCACCACGGCGCCGACGCTGCTCGTCGGTCCCGACGAGCAGGGCGGGGTCGCCGGGCTCGTCCAGACGGTCACCGGGGTGACCTTCGTGATCGGGCCGTTGGCCGGCACGGCGCTGTACGGCATCGCGCCCGAGGCCACGATCGTCGCCGCCGTGGTCGCCTGCCTGCTCGCGACCGCGCTGGTGCTCGTCCATCCGGCGCTGCGCACGTCGGCCGTGGCCGAACCGGCACCGGTGGTGTGACGCGTGCCCAGCCTGCCTGCGGCACTGGCCGCCCGCGCCGACCAGTGGTTCGGCCGTCCGACGACCGTCACCTCGATCGTCGATCTGTCCCCCGGCCTGCGCCGCGTCACGTTCCACACGCCGACCGTCGACGTCGACGCTTGTGTGCCGGGTGCGGAGATCGAGTTCCGTGTGGACGACCGGAACTTCCGGCACTACACCCCGATCCCGGTGTCGGACACCACGTACGACGTGGTGTTCGCCCGCGCCGCCGACGGGCCGGGCACCGCCTGGGCCCACGGACTGCGCAACGGCGACACGGCGAACCTCCTCGGGCCCACCCGTGGCGTGCCGCGCGCACCGCGTGAGCTCCTCCTCGGCGACGCCACCACGATCAGCCTGTTCGCCGCGATGCTCGCGGACCGGACGGAGGCGGTCGGCGCCGTCGAGGTGCCGGCGGCGGATCGCGACGCTGCGGCCGCGCTGCTGCCAGGCCTGGACGTGCTCACCGCCGGCCCGGAACCGGGCACGGCGCTGGCGGCCTGGCTCGCCGTCGCCGCCCATCGCCCGCACGACCGGGCAGTGCTCGCCGGGCACGCCCGGTCGGTTCAGGACTTGCGAAAGGTGTTGCGCGAGGCGGGTCCGCCCCGCTCCGCGATCACGACCAAGGCGTACTGGGCCACCGGGAAGCGCGGGCTCTGATCAGGACCCGCGGGCATAGGCGCCCGGTGGGACGCCCACGATCCGGGTGAAGTGCCGGGTGAGGTGCGACTGGTCGTAGAAGCCCGCAGTGGCCGCGACCTCCCGCGCCGGCAATCCCGCGAGGAGCAACGTGCGGGCGTGGTCGACCCGGCGGCTCGTCAGGTACCGGTGCGGGGCCATACCGAACGCGGCACCGAACGTCCGCACGAGATGGGCGGGATGGGCATGGAGGATCGCCGCAGCCTCGGCGAGGCTGATCCCCTCCACCCGACGGGCGTCGAGCAGGTCCCGCAGCCGATGCGCCAACCGCGCACCACCCGCCGGCGGCGTGAGCTGGACGCGGTCACGCAGGTGGCCGCGCAGCCGCTCCCCAACCAGCGCCAGTCGACCTTCGGCCGCGAACTCCTCGCCCGGGCGCACCAGCGCGGCATGCAATCCGGCAACGGCCCGGCGCAGCGGCGGATCCACGATCACCGGCTCGTCCACGGCGTGGCCGATCAGCTGCGCACCCAGCAGCGAACCGTCGAGGTAGACCACCCGCTTGCGGAATCCGTGCGCTGTGGCCGACCGGCCGTTGTGCGGCACGAACGGTGGCAGCAGGGTCACCACCTGCTCGACCGCCAGGTGCGGATGCCGTTCCAGGTCGTAGGAGACGGCTCCGCTGTCGATGATCAGCAGCGTCCACGCGGCATGCGCGTGCATCGGGTACTCGTGATCGATGAACCGGGCATGGAACACCTCGGTGACCCCGGGCACCGCCGGTCGCCACGCCCGCACCGTCGAGGGTTGCCGCCCGGGTCCGGACACGCGCAGATCGTACAAGACCTGCAGGTGGCGGAGCCGATGAACTGAATGGATGCATGATCCGACCGGACCCGTCCGCTTCCCGACGAAGATCGCCGTACTGGTGCGCGACGACCTGCCGACCTGGCAGCGGCTCAACATGACCGCGTTCCTGGCGAGCGGTGTCGCCCACGCCGTCCCGGAGCTGATCGGCGAGCCGTACGCCGACGCCGACGGCACCCCGTACCTGGCCGTGTTCGGGCAACCCGTCCTGGTGTTCGAGGCGAGCAAGGAGGAGCTCGGCACCGCGCACCGGCGGGCGACGGACCGTGGTCTGCCGATCGCGGTGTTCACCTCCGACCTGTTCATCACCGGCAACGACCGGGACAACCGCGCCGCGGTGGCGGCGGTACCCCGCGACCAGCTCGATCTCGTCGGCATCGCCGTGCACGGGCCGCGCAACGGCGTCGACAAGGTCGTCAAGGGGCTACGCATGCATCCGTGACGATTGCGCCGACCGTCCGATCAGTCGCGGCCGGCTGCCGCACTGCCAGCTACGCTCCGCTCATGACATCGGGCCGCGTCACCGGTCAGCGACCGGTACGTGTCGTGCTGGCCGACGACGAGCCACTCCTGCGCACCGGCCTGCGCACCGTGCTCGAGGTCGGTGGCGCCGTGGAGGTCGTCGGGCTCGCCGCGGACGGCGACGAGCTGCTCGACGCCGTCGCCCAGCACCGGCCCGACGTCGCACTCGTCGACGTGCAGATGCCCGGCACCGACGGGCTGGCCGCGCTGCGCGCGTTGCGCAACCGCCCGAACCCGCCGGCCACTGCCGTGCTCACCACCTTCGATCTCGACGAGTACGTCGCCGAGGCACTGCGCATCGGGGTGCAGGGATTCCTGCTGAAGGACGCTGATCCCGAGGTGCTGGTGCGCGCGGTGCTCGACCTGGCGAACGGCGGCGCAGTGCTCGATCCGCGGATCACCGCCCGGCTGCTCCCTCGGCTCGCCGCAGGCTCGGCCACCCCCGCCCGTCCGCCCGTCGATCTCACGCTCCGGGAGCGGCAGGTGCTGGGCAGGCTCGCGGCGGGTGATTCGAATGCGTCGATCGGGTGCCGTCTCGGTCTCGCGGAAGCTACCGTCAAGAAGTACGTGTCAGCTCTGCTGATCAAGCTGGGTGCGGAGAACCGCGTACAGGCAGCCCTGCTGGCCCGTAGTTGGGAGCAGGACGGAGCCGGCGACGGGAGGCGGACATGACGGCCATCGAGGTCCGGTGGCGCACCCTGCCGCCGGTGGTCCGGCGGATCCTCAGCGAGACCGCCGCGGTGGTCCTCCCGGCGCTCGCCGCGACCTGGGCCGTCCCGCCGCACGAGTGGTCGCTGATGGCGGCGCTGATCGGCTGCGCGCTGCTCCCGCTCCGTCACGTCCGGCCCGAACTGGCCGTCGTCGGAGTCCTGCCGGCGATCGCCGGCGGCCTGGGCTGGCCTGCGGCCGCGGTCGCACTCTACGCCTTGGGCCGGCGCAATCGACGTCCGGCGACGATCTGGCCGTGGGTCGTCTCGACCGTGCTCGTCGCCGCAGCCTCCGTCATGTACTACGAGACGTTGCCGTGGGAACGGTGGGTGCTGACGTTCACACTCACCGGCCTGATCGCCGGCGCGCCCGCCCTGCTCGGCATGCTGATGAGCACCAGGGAACGGCTCACACGCAGCCTCGCCGAGCTGCGCCGCGCCCGCGAGGACATGGTCGTCGCGACCCGGGAGGCGGCCCGCACCCAGGAACGGGCCCGCATCGGCCGGGAGATCCACGACTCGGTGGGCCACCACGCCACCCTCATCGCGGTGAGCGCGGCGGCACTGTCCGCCTCCACCACCGACCCGTCCAGCCGGGAGACCGCGGAGCAGATCCGCGAGCTCGCCAAGAGCACCATCGCCGAGATGCGCTCCGCGCTGGGCCTCATCGACGAGGCCGCGCAGCGGGCGGGCAGCGACGCCGAGGTGACCGCGCTGGTCGCGGGTGCACGCGCGGCGGGTGTGGCCGTCGAGGTGGTGCACGACGGCGAGCCGCTGGAGCTCGGCCCGGCCGTCGGCCGAGCCGTCTACCGGGTCGTGCAGGAGTCACTCACCAACGCCGTGCGGCACGCCCCCGGCGCATCCGTCCGGCTGCGGTACTCGTGGCAGCACCCCCTCATGCGGTTGCAGATCAGCAACCCGCTGCCGCCGCCGGTCCCACGGATCGGTGACCGTGGCGGTCGGCTCAGTGGTGGTCGAGGTCTCAGTGGCATCGCCGAACGCGTCCGGCTCGTCGGCGGCCAGGTCGATGCGGGCCCGGCTGCCGGCGCCTTCACCGTCACGGCCACGTTCCCGCAGGCCACCGCGGCCGCGGCCGGCGTGATCCCGCTGCTGGAGCCGCCGGCGGGCCAACCCCATCCCGCCTGAAGTTACCTGCCGGTACCCACGAAAGTCGCCCTTACGAGGCGACGTTGGACGGTGGTCCTGCGCGTTGTGCCCGATGAGACTTCACGGGTCGCGGGCGCTACACAACGAGCGTTCGCGGCCAGCAAGTGCGGCTACCTGCACCCATGGGGGGAGCCACGACCGGCCGAACGGCTCGGATACGCGATGTTGTAGGCTGATCCAGCCTCCTCGGGGGCGGCCGGGACGTGGCGCAGCTTGGTAGCGCACTTGACTGGGGGTCAAGGGGTCGCAGGTTCAAATCCTGTCGTCCCGACAGGCCGAAGGGCGGAATCTCACACCACGAGATTCCGCCCTTCTTCACGTCTGACCTGCGGGAACGCGCCCAATTCTGATCTCGCGCGGCGCTCGAAGTCGATCTTCAATTGATCATGAGTTGTCAACACAGGTTGACAAACTGGAGCAAATCTGGAGCAGCGCGTCCAGGGGCGCGAAATGGGGTCAACGTCTGCTCCAGACTTCTGAGTCAGCCGGTGCCCGTTCAGGAACCGTTGGGCGCAGTTGCGCGCAGGCCAGATCGGCCTACGACAAAGCCGCCACGGTCCGAACCCGCGCGCGACTAGGGGTCACGATGGCCGCTAGTGTCCCGCGCCCTAAGTTCGCCGTATAAGTAGACTGCGTTGTGTGGCGAAGACCGGGCGTCCGAAGGCCGAGCTGGAGTTGTCCAATGACGAGCGTGTCCAGCTGGAGCGATGGGCGCGGCGGGCGAAGTCGTCGCAGGCTCTGGCGTTGCGGTGTCGGATCGTGTTGGCGTGCGCGGACGGGTTGGACAACAAGCGGGTCGCCGAGAGGCTCGGGTGTCACCAGGTCACTGTCGGCAAGTGGCGGTCGCGGTTCGTCGCGGGACGGCTGGCGGGTCTGCACGACGAGGACCGTCCGGGCCGCCCGACATCGGTGCAGGCCGACCAGGTCGAGGACGTCGTGATCGCGACGTTGGAGACCACGCCGGCGAACGCGACACACTGGACCAGGTCGAAGATGGCCGAGCGGACCGGGTTGTCGCGCTCCACCATCGGGCGGATCTGGAAGGCGTTCAACCTCAAGCCGCACCGCACCGACGGGTTCAAGCTGTCCAACGACCCGCTGTTCGTGGAGAAGGTGCACGACGTGGTCGGGCTGTACCTGAACCCGCCGGAGAACGCCGTGGTGTACTCCGTGGACGAGAAGTCGCAGGTCCAGGCTTTGGCCCGGTCCCAGCCGGCGTTCCCGATGATGCCGGGCATGCCGGAGAAACGCACCCACGACTACGTGCGTCACGGCACCACGACCCTGTTCGCTGCGATGGACGTCGCGGACGGGACGGTGATCGGCAAGACCTACCGCTCGCACCGGGCGACCGAGTTCCGCAAGTTCCTCGCCCCGATCGACACCCAGGTTCCGGCCGAGTTGGACGTGCACGTGATCTGCGACAACTACTCCACACACAAGCACGCCACCGTGCAGGCGTAGCTGGCCAGCCATCCGCGGTTCACGATGCACTTCACCCCGACCTACAGCTCCTGGCTCAACCAGGTTGAGCGGTTGTTCGCCCACGTCACCGACGACCTACTGCGCCGCAGCGATCACCGCTCGGTCCAGGCACTCGAGGCCGACCTGCGCGCCTGGGTCACAGCCTGGAACGCCAACCCGAAACCGTTCGTCTGGACCAAGACCGCCGACGAGATCCTCGGATCCCTCGGACGACTTATCCAGCGAATCTCAGGCGCGGGACACTAGATGGCGACACGTCTGGCCAAAGCTGCTTGTTCCGGCCGCGGCGTGGTTGTCGACCCACCCAGCCAGGTAGGCGGCAACAGGACCCCGGCAAGCCCGACGATCCGTTGAGGATCGATACCCTCGGGCAACGCGATCAGCCACGCAGCCTGGACGGAAGGTCCCGAAGGAACCCCTCGCCCAGA
>Ga0307513_10003212_pt1 | contig 22296 bp, 26 predicted proteins | sample 15_EM_MG_FD_202174 | JGI IMG/M metagenome (GOLD analysis project Ga0307513, IMG submission 202174) | Populus trichocarpa ectomycorrhiza microbial communities from riparian zone in the Pacific Northwest, United States - 15_EM | ecosystem: Host-associated > Plants > Roots > Unclassified | place... | reverse complement strand
AATTGTCGCACAGTAAGAGGCCAAACGCCAATTCACCTCACGGCGATAAAGTTTCAGGTTTCAGGTTTCAAGTTTCAGGACTGAGGTTCGGAGTTCCCCGTCTTAAACTTGAAACCTGAAATTTGAAACCTGAAACTTATTTGCGGTTTGACGGCGAAATTCGCGCCCGCGCCGTCCGTTTCGCGGCCCGGTTATTAAGAGTTGCCACGGGTGTGCCGGTCGTTCCCTTTTTTCGCGCGACGCCGCAGCGGTGGTTCTTCTTCCACGTCGCCCATCGCTAGACGCGCGCGCAGCATCTCGATTTCGCGGTTGATGCGGTCGGCGGCTTCCTCGCGCGCGTCGTCGCTCATCTCCGCGCGGGAGAGGTAAAAGAGCGCGTCGCGGTAGCGCGCGACGGCGCGCGTGTAGCGTCCACGAAAGGCGGCGCGTTCGGCGAGTTCCACCCAGTGTGCGACCTTTACGGAGGCGATGAAGTTGTGTACGGCGAGCGCGGAGTCGCGCAGTTCCGGCTCTGCTGGGTAGACCTGCAACGCCTCGTTGATAACGTCGAGGGCGCGCATCGCCGTCTCGATCTTGTCGGAGACGCTCACGCGGCGTTGCGCCTCATGCGTGAGCCGCTGTGCCTCGCCGCGCACCCACGACAGGAGGTGATGCTTTTGCAGACCGCGCACGCGCTCCTGTCCCGCGCGCAAGGCGACGCGCACGTCCGCCGCCGTTCCCGAAGCGCGGATCGTCTCTTCGGTGCTCGACAGGTATTGTTCGCAGAGGCGGAAGGCTTCGAGGTGCGCGGCGGGTTGTTGCGCGCCCGCGTCGTCGGCCTGCGCGAGTCGCTGTTGCAGGGCGCGGAGCGAGGTGGCAGACTCGCGCACGCTCGCTTTGCGTGTGGCGGGGCGTTGCAAACCCGCCGGAGTCGGTTGCACGCCCTCGCTGCCCATCCGTATTTCGAGTTCGTGCGTGTAGCGCGCCCACGCGCGTCGCATCACCACCTCGCGCGCCGCTACCGCGACGAGCAGTACGACGCTCGCGACCAGACCTGCGGGCAGCTGCGGCTCGGCCTCGCCGCTCGCCGCAAACAGCCACCACAACCCGAAAAAGACGACGAGCGCGACGACCACCGCCATCAACATAAAGCCGACCGACGAAGGCATCCGCGGGCGCGCGGACGGACGCCTGCGCGGCTGTCCTCCGGTGGCGGCGCGGGGCTGGCGATTTGCGTCTGTATAGTTTGCCGATTCGCTGGGCAAGCGTTCTCTCCGGGAACGAGGGACGGGACGACTCGCGCCGCGCCGATCCGAACGGCACGCGTGTGCCTGAACTCATTGACAGCACACGGCGCGGGCGCGAAAGCCAATCAAGCCGAGACGAAAATTATAGTCACCTTTTCAACCGAGTCTGTCAACACTCGACACAGCCGTCGCCGCGACCGCGTAAGGCCGCGACCGCTCGAAATTCTACTGGAAGTGGGGGGCAAATCTGTTTATACTGGCGCGCGCCTGCGGAACGAGCACGCGCGCCCTTTGATCGGACGGCTGACGTTCACTCGTCCCAGACTTCTTCAACACGGCGCAGTTAACAAATTCCCCTTCGCATGGCAACGGGCGCGAGGGCGTTCGAACCGGGACGGCGGGCGGATCAAGTTAATGGTCAATTGTCCCAAGTGCGGCACGGCTGTGAGAGAGGAGAAGGCGTTCTGCCACAACTGCGGCTCGCCGATGGACGCCGCGAAGGCAGAGCGCGAGACGCCCCTTCCGGATTTCGGTGCGACCATCCTCGAACCGCCGCGACGCCCCGCGCAGCAGCAGTCATTTGCGCCCCCGGCGGTCACGGAAGTTCAACCGGCCAGCAGGCCGCCCGCGCCCGTTTCATATCCGCCCGCGAGTGTCGCCTTGCCCACGCCTGCAAGCGCGCCCCCGCCTGCACGACGTAAAACCTCGCGGAAGATCGGCATCGGCTTCGTCCTACTTTTGCTCTTCCTGATGTTTCTGGCGTTTATATTGGCTGTCGTGCTCGACTGAGCGCGGCGCGCACCTGAACCATCGAAAAAGTGACCTCCGAAAAGAACCCTCGACAGTTCTGATGAACGAATTCGCAAGCATCCCGCAGACGCCGCCCGCCACGGCGTCCACACTTCCGGCGCGACCGCGTCGCAGACTTTTACGCGTGGTCGCGATTGCCTTCGCGTCGCTCATCGCGTTCCTGCTCGCGTTGCTCCTGCTGTTGATGACCGGGCTGGAAACCGGTCCCGTCCCGTTCCTCATCGGCTTCGTGCTCGCCACGCTGCCCGCGCCCGTCTACATCGCGCTCGTACTCTGGATCGACCGCTACGAATCCGAACCCGTGTGGACGCTCGTAACTGCTTTTATCTGGGGCGCGGTGGTGGCGGTGTTCATCGCCGCCTTCGTCAACACGATTGGCAGCCTTATCGTCGCGTCTCTCATCAACGACGAAGCGGGCCATTTCTTCGGTGCGGTGATCTCCGCGCCAATCGTCGAGGAGAGCATGAAGGCCGCCGCGCTCTTCTTACTATACTTCTGGAAGCACGACGAGTTCGACGGGGTGATTGACGGCATCGTCTACGCCTCGATGGTCGGACTCGGTTTCGCCATGACGGAGAACATCCAGTATTACGGCAGCGCAGCGTTGGAAGGCGGCGTCGGCGGCGGCATGGTGCTCTTCGTCCTGCGCGGGATGATGGCTCCCTTCTCGCACCCGTTGTTCACGAGCATGACGGGCATCGGGCTGGGTTTGGCGAGCCAGTCGAAAAGCGGCCTCGTCAAATTTTTCGCGCCCGCCTGCGGCCTCCTGCTCGCGATGTTGCTGCATAGCCTCTGGAATTTTTCTGCCTCGATCAACGCCGCTCTCTACTTCGTCGTCTACTTCCTGATCATGGTTCCGATGTTCGTCGCGGTGCTCGTCTCGATCTACTTCGCCCTCAGGCGCGAAGGGCGCATCGTGCGCGAACAACTCAGACACGACCTTGAGCACGGACGTTTAACGCAATCCGAACTGGAACTGCTGGCGAGCGTGCGCGGGCGCATGGGCGCGTCTTTCAAGGCTCTGACACAGGGCGGGTATCGTTCGTGGCGCACGCGGCGTGAGTTCAACCGCGTGGCGAGCGAGTTGGCCTTCCACCGCAATCGCGTGGCGCAGGGGAAGGCGGTCAGTGACGGCGCAGCCGTCGAGGAATTTTACGTCCGGCAACTCTCGGAGTTGCGCGGTCAGTTCAATATCTCTTGAAAGCGAAGCGAAACTCAAACGGACATCCCGCGTGAAAATCCAACTTCTTCCCAGCACCTTCGACCGGAACGGCTGCGCCAGTCAGGAACAACGGCTCACCTGTTTCGTCATTGACGACCGCGTCGCCGTGGATGCCGGGAGCATCGCCCTCGGACTCTCCGACGAGCAACACGAAAACGTCCGCGATGTCATCGTCACGCACCCGCACATGGATCACATGGCGACGCTCCCCATCTTCATAGACGATCACTTCGCGCTCCTGACCGAACCCGTGCGCGTCCACGCGACCGGGGAAGTCATCGCCCTGCTCGAACGCGACGTGTTCAACTGGACCGTCTACCCGCGCTTCTCCCAACTGAAGAACGACCACTGCCCCGTGATGGAGTACGTCCCGTTCCGCCCGCGCGAAGAGTTTCGGGTGGCGCACCTGACAGTTACCGCCGTGGCCGTCAACCACATCGTCCCGACCGTCGGCCTCATCGTCTCGGACGGGACGACGACCGTCGCGTTCAGTTCCGACACGGCGGCGACCGAAGAGTTCTGGGAGGTCGTCAACGAGCGACCGGACATCTCCGCGCTCTTCATCGAAGCGTCGTTCCCGAACTCGATGGGAAAACTCGCCGAAGTCTCCGGCCACCTCACGCCCGAAGGCGTCGCCGCCGAATTGCGCAAGCTCTCACACAATCGCCTCGACGTGCTGGCCGTTCACCTCAAACCCTCCTACCGCGAAACGCTCGTCAAAGAACTCGGCGCGCTCGGCATCAGCGGCCTCTCCGCGATGGAAGCCGGACGCGCCTACGAGTGGTAAAAATTTGCGCGGCGAATAATCGCGTGATGAAAAATCAAAAAGCCGCCTCAGGTGAAAAGCGGCTCGCCGGGTTGGCGGTTTAAGATGTCATCGTTAGTTCATCACTCGCAGAATTCCCCGCCCGCCGTCGTCGTCTCAGAGTTCGCCAGTAAGCCTTCCATGTGTTGTCGTGCTTTCCACGCGCCCGTGCGGTTCGCCACTTCGATGCCGTCCGTCCACGCGCGCCGCGCCTCTTCGCGCTGCCCCTGATTCATCAACGCCGTGCCGAGCATCTGATAGGCAGCCGTAAACTCCGCATTCAACTTCACGACCTGCCGGAGCGCGTCTGCCGCCTCGTCCCAACGCTCCAATTTAACGTACTCGTTCGCCAGCCCGTACCAGACCATTTCCTGTTCCGGCTGTGCGGCGACCATCGCCTTGAAGGCTTCGATTCTTTCCTGTGACACCTGCGCTCAATCCTTTCCGCTTCGACTCGAAGCCCCGCCCCGTGTCTCGTCCGGGCGCGGGTGTTCAAATTCGCTTTCCGTGTGTTCGCCCGCCACGCCGTCGAGCCGCACGCGCCCGCTCGGCAACAACTCCGTGACGTGAAACGTGCGTTCCGCGCGCTGGCGACCCGGCATCAGTTCGCCGCGAAAGGTGACGCTCATGCCGGGACGCGCCCAGCGGTCGAGGCCGCGCTCGCGCTCCGGTGCTTTCACTTTCCGCCCCAACCTACGTCGCCCCAGCAACGCCACCGCGCCCACGCCGCCAGCCGCCAGCACCAGACCTCCCAACAGACGTTTCGCGGTTTTTCTCATCTACTTAAAAAGCATCTGTTCCCGCTCGCGTGCGCCGCGCTCGCCTTTAGAAACGACGAAGCGCAAGCCCCTCCGCGCGTTGAGAGACTTGCGCGCCGTCTTTCCTGCCACACGCCCGCCGCCGTCATGGCGCGGGTCGTCGCCGTTGTCGTTTCCCCGCCGGGCGTCAGCACAACGGGTCGAGTTTTTCGCTCTGGATGGGCAAGCCGGCTCTGAGCGAACGGTCGGCGTTGATCTCTGTATAGTGCGCCCACTCCGCAGGAACTTTGTCTTCGGCGAAGATGGCCTCGACCGGACACTCCGGCACGCATGCGTCGCAATCAATACAAGTCTCCGGGTTGATCACGAGCGCGGCCATCTCGTCGTCGAGGTGAAAAGCCTCGACGGGACAGACCAGCGCGCAGTCCGTATAACGGCAGCCGAAGCAGGGTTCGCACACAACGTAAGTCATTAAATGTAGCCTCCTCAAAAAGTGTATGACGACTGCCGCGCGAAAAATTCGCGTCACGACGGCTGGAGCAGGTGCGCCCTGACGCGGCGGCAAAAACACGGAAAATCTACGAGCGCGCTATATTAAGCACGAACCGGCAAGATTGAAAAGCAAAATTTTCGCGGTAGCGAAACGTCCGTCACCCGTCCTCACCCGCACGCCGTTTGTGTTTGACTTTGCGCTCGGCGGGGTGGGCGCGTTCCTCCGGTTTGGCGCGTGTGAGCGGGTGGCCGGGCGCCGCAAAGGGCGTGCGGAGCGCGGCGCTGAGAGGGCGTTCGCCTCGCTTCTTCGACGGCTTCTTAGCGTTTGATGACATAGCGTTTGCCAAGCCTCTTTTTCGGGATGGCGCGATGCTACGCGCGCCTCCCTCCCGTGTCAATAGTCGGCGGGCGCGCGGTTCTTTTTGTTCGTTTTGTAACTAAGGGGTTGAGGAGTTGACGCGTGGCGTCGTCGGGGCAGGAGGCATCAAAGAGTTTGCGCCTTATCGTCTCGCGTGGAGAGGATAAGGCGCAAGCGAATTGCTCCGGTTGTCGGAAAGTTATGCCTTGCTCGGCTGCGGCGTCGTCTCGCCGAAGAGCGTCTTCAACGCTTGCGAAGTTTCGGTGCGGCGCTTCTGCTGAAACTCGTTGACCCATTCGGTAACGGTCGCCACCACATCGCGCGCGGCTTCGTGCGTCGTCTTCTTCTGTTCGAGGCTCGCGGTTTCGGCGGCGGCTTCCTGCGCTGCGCGTTCCCCGCGTTTGATGATCTTGATAGATTTATTCGTCGTCATGATGATTGCCCTACCCGCCTTGTCGTGTATTTGCTTTCGTAACTATAAGACGCTTGAAGCGCCGGAAAAGTTCCAATTAGTTCACGCTCGTTGCGTCGCCTCGGAACTTGCAGCAGATATAGCAAATCAAAGGCCACAAGTTTCAAAGCGTGACGGAAGCCTGCGGGTTTGATGCGGGAGAGCGACCGCGAGTGCGTTTTAGCTACGTTTCAAATGCGCTTTACACGCGCGCAACTTCGCCGTGACAATTCGACAATCAAGCCGAGCGTGCACCGTATAGTTTCTCAATCGTTCACTCTCGCCCCATCTGCGCCTTTTTCTGATACGCTTTCAGACACACCACAAACGAAAGCCGCGAAGGACGCGAAAGGTAAAACTCCCTTCCCGTCCTTCGCGGCAACTAACTTCGCGCGCTTCGACGCGGACGACCTTCGAGCTTCGCCGCCGCCGACTCGACCGGGACGGCAACCCGCCCTCCGGTCAAACGCGCCCGGCTAATCTTTCTTACCGAACATACCGCCGATGCCGCCGAGCACGTTCTGCGCGGTGTCGGCGACGCCGCCCGCGACGTTCGCGCCACCGCCGAGCGCGCTGTCAATCGTGCCGGAGACGGAGGCGGGCAGTTTGTCGCGCATGTAGCCCATCACGGTGTCGATGGCCGTGCGCGCCTGCGCTTCGGTGATGCCGGTGCGTTCGGTCACTTGCTTGATCAACTCTTCCATTTTCTTCTCTCCTCTGCGAGGGATGAGACGGGGCGCGTCTGTCGCTCACGCGCGGCCTCGTTAGATAAAGACGACCGACTGCGCGTTCGGGATGTCGAAACGACGACGGCAACGCGGGCAGTCGAGCGTGTCGTCTATGCGCACCATGTAATCGCGCGAATTACGAAACCGCGCGCGATCCTGTTCGCTCGCACCGCGCGGCAAATCCTTCTTCTTAGTGCGCCTGAGCCAGCGCACCTCGTAATCGGCGCGCTCGCGGCAATGCGGGCAACTGTAGGTGGCGCGTTTCGCTTCCTGTTGCTCGTTGAAAAAATCTCTCTCATTCATAAGTTCAAAATACCGCTGATCGTTAAGGTAACTCAAGTGCGCCCGGCGGTGAGCGCGCCGCGTGATTTGCCCCTCTCGTCCGTCTTCCCCTCCCGGCGTTCGCGCCGCCGGTGATGCAGCACGATGAAGAGGCCGGCCAGAGCGTTCAACAGCATGACCGCGTTCGTGACGACGAAGACCCAGTTGCCGACGAGCCAACTGTAGATCGTGAAGCCTAAGGACGCGGCCAGTTGCCCTATGAAAAGCCACTTCGAGACGTTTTCGCTCGACCCTTCCTTCCACTGTTTGAAAACCTGCTTGCCGATGGTCAGCACGAGTATCAACGAACTGACCCACCCGATAGCTTCTTGCATCTCACACCCCTGGTTCTAAAAATCTTCCGCAGACAAATTGCCGACACCCGCCGCGTCGCCGCCGTCACGCCCTTCCGACAACAACCGCCGCACCGTCTCCAACAAGCTCACGGGATTGACGGGCTTCGGCTCGTAAGCATCCGCGCCCAACGTGAGCGTGAACGTCGCGCTGCCGGTACCGAACCCGGTCGTGACGATGATGGGCGTCGCCGCGATCCCGTCCGTGTCGCGCACGCGCCGGACGAAGTGCGCGCCGTCCGCCCCCGGCATGGAAACGTCCGTGATGATCAGGTCCGGGCGCAGGCTCAGGGCGAGTTCGTATGCTTTCAACCCGTCCTCGGCGGTCAACACCTCGAAGCCCTGCCGCTCCAGCGTCATGCACATCAACTGCCGCGCGACTTCGTCGTCTTCCGCCACCAGAATTTTCTTCCGCACACTCATAGTTCGTGAACCGACCAAGACCGTAAATCATTCAAGAGCCGTCAATCGTAAATCGTCAAACGTGAATAGAAAAAGCCCGTCTTCATCTATTCACGTTTGACGATTCATGATTTACTTTCCTCATTCTGTTCGCACAGTTCGCGCAGGAGGCGAAAGCTGTAGATGCCGGTCTGGTGGCCGTCGCTCCAGCGGAAGTTGAGCGCGTAACGACCGACGATCTCGACGCTCTCGATGGCGAGGTCGTCGGGGATGCTGCCGGGGTCGAGCATACGCTGCCCCGTCATTTCGTTGACGCACCGCGCGCACGGGCAGACGCGCCTGAGCGCCGCCGCGCCGTAACCGCACACGCGCCCGTCGCCCCACTTCACACGCAGCCCCGCGCTGCCCTCCTGCACGATCTCATGCGGCTCAATCGCAGGCCCGCGCCTTCGCATCATCTCATTCATAAAAGATTGTCCATGGTCGGTTGTCCGTCGTCAGTTGTTTATTTCTTGCTTGAGTTGAACCTTCACCTGTCAGCCCGCCGCTCGTGAGCCACGGACGACGGGACAACCGACTACTGACAACGGACAACGGACAATTTTTACGCATTCTCGCGCACGGCCTGTGCGACGGCTTCGGCTGTGATGTCGAAGTGCGAGGCCGACCAGACGGCCTGACCGTTGCGCAGGATGATCGCCTGCGGCGATTCGTGGCGGACGCCGGTCTGTTCGGCCACGCGGCGCGAGAGTTCGCGCGCGCGCTGCACGACGACGAGCGAAATCTGTCCGGCCACGCCGGTCGGCAGCTTCGACATTTGATGGTGTGCGCGTGCGCTGATGGGGCACGTCGTGCTGTGTTTGAAGAGGACGACGGGCGCGTCGTGCGAGCGCGCCACGAGTTCGTCGAGCGCACTTGCGTCGGTCACGGGAGCGAAGTTCGTCTGTTGTTCCGTAGTGTCAGACATTTGAAGATACCCTGCGTCAGCCAGAAATCGGCGCACCTTTTTCCACATAAAAATATTCAGTTTGCTCTAGCGGGGAACGCGCTTGATATTAACGCACCTGCGCCGCACGTACAACAACGCGACCGGCGACCGCCTTGTGACGCGAGAAGGCCGCGAGTGGGAAGCCATGCTCGCGGCCTTCTCATCGTCAGGTTTAAGGCTTGCCCGCCCTCAACGCCAATCGCCGACGAGGACGAAGGGCGCCCAGTGGAACGGCGCGCTGTATTTCTTTCCTTCGATCATCGCGACCTGCGCCGCGCGCATCGAGGCCGACGGCGAGGGCGACTGTTTGGTTAACAGTCGCCTGTAGAAGTCGATCATCAAATCCGCCGTTGACTTGTCGGAGACAGACCACAAACTGACGCCGACTGTTGGTGCGCCCGCGTACATGAAGGCGCGGGTCAAACCGATGACGCCCTCGCCCCGCCGCTCCTTGCCGAGTCCCGTCTCGCAGGCCGACAGCATCACCAGCGGCGAGCCGAGCCGCAGGTTGAAAATTTCGTCTGTGCGCAGGAAGCCGTCGCCGTCGCGGTTGCCGACGAGCGAGAGAACGACGCCCGTGAACTGCGGGCGTTCCGTGTTCAGGAGGCCGTGCGTGGCGACGTGCAGGATGCGGTACTTGCTCACGTCCGTCGTCTTCACTTTGCTTTCGCTGGCGTCGAGGTCGAGCCAGATGTCGGGCGCGAGGCCGGACGTGCGCGCGAAGGTGGCGATCTGTTGCGCCTCCGCGCGCGTGCCGTTCAGGCGCGCGAGTTTGAAGTTGCTGCTACTGCTGCTGGCCGCCGCGTTCGACCCGCCCGTCAGGTCTGCGACCGCGCTGTTAACCGCTAGCATCTCGCCCGACTGCGTGCCGGAAGTTGCCGCGCCTGCTCCCTGCAAAATCTTCGCGCGCGGGTCTGAGGCGTCGAAAATCGGATCGGCGACGAGAAGCAGGCCGCGCGCGTTGGCCGCCGCACCGCCCGCGGCCTGTTGCCTGATCGCCGCGACGACCGACGCCGAAGGCGCGTAGGCCACTTCGTTTGTCTTAACGAGATAAGGCAGCGTGGAATAGTCGCCCCCGCCGCCCGTGGCCGTCACGAGCGACTCGAAAGGGACGTAGTTGAGCGCGCCGTCGGCGACGACGAGCAGACGCTTGTTCGCAACCAGCGAAGCGACCGGAGCCACCGTGCTCTGGTAAAGCGCGTTGGAAGTTTCGGCGAAGGCGGCGACGTTGGCGGTCGTCGCGTTGTTGGACAAGGCCAGCCCGCGCTCATCCGCAAGGCCGCGCGTCTGGCTGCCCGCGTCGAGCAGCGAACGCCGCAAACTCTGCGGCACGATCTTGTCGCGCAAGGCCATCGCGAGCGTGTCGAGGCGGTCGCGCGCGGGCAACTGTCGCAAGCTGACGCTCGTCGGCGTCACCGCCCACAGGTAAGAATGCTCGCGGCCCAGACTGTATTCGAGCAGCACGGTGTCGCCGTCAAGCACTTTCTGCTGCACCTCCGCGAGCGTCAGAGGTTGCGCGGAGGTCAACGCGCCGTAGCGCGGGCTGGCCGCCCTGATCTGATTTTCGAGACTGTCGTATTCGACGGAGAGCGTTTCGAGTTGCTCTTCCAGTGTCTCGATGCCTTCTTTGGGCGGCTCGCCCGTCAGGCTGACGCCGGTGATCTGCTGCGCGATCTCCTGCTGGCGTTCGAGGTTCGCCTGCTTGCGCTGGAGTAGTTCGGCGGGGATGCCTGCGGTGATGGTCGCGCCGGTTTCGCTCAACATGTCGAGCAGCGAGCGGGCGCGTCCCTGTTCGACGATGCGGAAAGACTCGGCGGCGTAGGCGAGCGCGTCGCCCGCGAGCGGGGCATTTTTGTCCGAGGCCGCATTGAGCGCGGCTGCCGCGAGCGCGCCCGAAGCCTCGTCGAACACGTCGCGGGTGGTGGCGAGAAAGGTCGTGCGCGCTTCGTCGGCGCGCAGCGAACCTTGCCGGATCGTCTCGATGGTCTGCAACGCCGCGCGGTAGGAGTTGAAGGCATCCTGCAACGCCTTCGCGCGTTTCCCGGCGTCCGTCGCTTGCGCGGCGAGCATGAGGTTCGCTTTGCCGACGCCGCGTTGCGCAGGCCACTGGAGGTCGAGTCGCTTGTCGGACTGCGCGCCTTTGGCCGCGTCGGTGTAAAACTTGAGCGCGTCTTTGATGTTGCCCTGCTTGAGCGCAACGTCCCCGAGGCTCGTGTTGGCCGCGACGCGGAAACGGCGCATCTGCCCGATCTTGCCGATGAGCGGGATGTTGCCGCTCGCGGATTCGAGCGCGTTCGCGAAATGCTTGCGTGCGTCGGCGTATTCGTCGTTGAAGTAGTTGACGCGACCGAGTCCGAGTTCATAGGTCGCGTAGAGAATGCTCTGGCGGTAGAGTTCAAAAGTCTGCTGCACCTGACTGATCGTGCCGACCGCGCTCACGCCGGTCGAGGCTGAAACGTCGCCGCGCGCCACGCTCCGACCGAGGCCGCTGAGGCTGCCGAACAGCCCGCCGCCTTTCTTCGCCACGCCGAGCGCGCTCGTGTCTGGCTTCGTCACGCGCATCCGCGTGTAGGCCGCGCCCGACTCCTCGATGTTGCCCACGCGATAGTGAGCATCAGGTTGGCGTTGAAGTCTTCGTCGCCGATGCCGACGACGCGTTTGGCGATGACCGACCCCGGCTTGTTGCCCGCCGCTCCAAACAACTCGTAAGCCTTCTGGTAATTCGTCAGCGCGGTGCGGTGCTGCCCCTGCCGCGAATAGAGATCGCCGAGCGCGTCGTGCGTCGCCGCCTGACCACGCACCGCGCCCGATGCAGTGAAGCTCCTGAGCGCGGACTCCAGCAAAGGGAGAGCCTGATCCGCCCTGCCCTGTTTCAACAACCTGCGCCCCTGCCGCAACGCGTCCGTGCCGCCGGGCTGTTCGCCCTGCCACGCAGTCGTGCTGGCGGGCGAGGCGTTGACGAGACTGAGCGGCGCGCCGACGATGGCGCAGGCGAGTAGGAAGGTCGAAATAACACTTCGGGGTTTCATGTTGATCTCCGTGTTTATTTATGAATTAAATCGATGGCCGTGATGAGCATTTTTGAATTGGGAGAGGCGGTCATGCGGATGACCGAGGGCGTCGGCGCGCCCGCGCCCAGACCGAGGCCGCGCGTTGTCGCCTCGCGCTCGTCCGTAGTTCGCGCGCGTCCCTGATCGTTAACTTTACTGACCGCCACCTGCTCGCGCTCCTGCGCCGCCTTGAGTTCCGTCCACGTCGCCGTGGCCGGATGCCACGGGCAAGTGTGCTGCGTGTCAAAGCAATAGTTCTTGAGGGCTTCGCCCGTCGGCACGCCCGCGAGCGGCTGGCGCACGAGCACGATGTAGAGGCGTTCGGCGGCGGGCGGGTCTTTGAAGACGAACCAACGCATCTCTTCCGTAGCCTCTTCGCTGGAAGGAATTTCGTAGGGGACGTGTGCGCGGACGAAATTGACGCCGCCGTTGAGCCGTGTGTCGGGGAAGATCATCGAAGGCTCGCCGTCGTCCTCCGTGTGAAAGATGTAGAGGTAGCCGTCGGTGTTGGTTTCGAGCGCGATGCGGATGGCCTCGCCCGTGCGAAACTGGCGCGCGGAATCGGTGCGGACGGCGAGGCCGTTGTCGCCGAGCGTAAAGAAGGTGTAGCCCAGACCAATCGGGCGCAGCTTCGTCGCTTCGGCGATGGTTTCGCCGCCGGGAGGTTTCCCTTCAACGCCCGCCGGCTCGCTTTTAACACCTGTGCCCTTGCCGTTGGGCTTCTTCGGTGTCTTGCCGGGCGACTTCACGACGCTCTTTTTCGAGTTTCTCGGCGGAGTGTTCACGGCAACTGCCGGGGCGGATGTCGTCTCCGGCATCGTCACGGCCAGACCCGCGCCCGCGCTCGCTTTAGACTCATCTTTGTTCGCCGTCTTCGGGCGCGTCGTGAGAAACGCGCCGCGCGTTATGATCTCTTCGTCCTGCGGCGGCTGTTGTGGTTGCCTCTCCTGCGCGCGCGCCGGGACTACAGAGACGAGCGCGATCAGGAGAAGTCGTGAGAAAAGTTTACAACGCATTTTCGGAATCACTCCTTCCACTGCCAAAGCAAAGGTGCGTGGGCTGATCATTTTCAAGGACGCGTCGGCAACTGCAACCGCGCCGCGCGATCCATTAGCGACTAACGGTGCTCGATCCGAATATCAAAGATGACCGGCTCGTCCGGCGCACCCGCCGACTGCACGACGACGGCCACCGCCGCCGCCCTCCCGCCCTGAGCATCCAAATCTTTTACGTCCGCAACCGGCAATGCGGTTTTAGAACGCGCGCGCAAGTCCTCCAACTCTTTCAACTCGGCGGGCGTCAGTTCGTGCCCGGAGTCAGTCGCGAGAAACGAGGGCGAGAGCAGAGGCGTCCGCGAAAAAATGACGACATACTCTTCCGTCGCGGGGTTTTCGTCGAGTTCGAGCACCCGCCCGTCGCCGTAAGGAAAAGCGAAATCCGCGCCCGCCGGGATGAGGTTCGTCTTCATGATCCCCGCCGGTCGCGCGGTTAAAAAAGTGGTCGGGGCGTTTCCCTTGCCGGGGCCGACGATGTAGAGATAACCGCGCTCGCGCGCCACGAAATGAAACTTGAACTGCTGCCCCGACGGCAACCATAACTCTTTCGCCGCGACGCGTCGCCCCTCGACTTGCTCCGCGTCGTCGAAGGCTTCGACCCAGTAGTTCATCAACTCGAAACGCGCCGTCGGCTCGACCGCACGCTCGCCCAACCCGGCCTCGCGCGCTCCAGTCCCCGCCGCGCGCCGCGCCTGCCAACTGTTCCACGCGAGCCAACCGCCCGCCACCATGCCGCAGACCAGCAACAACGCGAACGCGCTCAAGGCGAGCAACATAACCGCCGGGCGTCGCGCCGCTGGCCGCGCAGAGACGCCCGCGTGAGACACAAGCGGCGTCTGCTTCGGCGTCGCATCCGGCGAGCGTGCGCTTGTCTGTTCTTCGACAGCGGCGGTCGCCGTCGCACGTTGCGACGCGGGGGCTTGCGGCGCGGTTTCGACGCTTGCGCGCGTCGCGGTCGTCGCCGCCGTGACGTTCTCGCGCAGAAGCGTCTGCGAGGATTCAAAGGCAGGCAGCACGACGGCTGCGTCGAGCCTGTTCGCGTCCGGCGTCGGATTCGTGTCCGGCGTCGGATGAATCCCGGTCGTGAGGCCGAGCGCGGCACGCATTTCCGAGGCAAACGCACCTGCGTTCACCGGGCGGTCCGCGCGATCCTTCGCCATCGCGCGTTCGACCGCCAGCGCGAACTCCTCCGGCACGCCCGCGACGGCCCGATGCAAAAGCGGCATCTCGCGGCTGACGTGCCCCTGCCGCAACTCGCCGAGCGTGTAACCCACGAAAGGCTTCGCGCCCGTGATCAACTCGTAGAAGATGACGCCGAGGCTGTAGATGTCTGCGCGCCCGTCGATCTCCGCGCTCCCGTCGCGCGAAGGCTCGCCCCACTGTTCGGGCGACATGTAATAAGGCGTGCCGAGAATTTGTCCGGCCATCGTGAGCGCGCCGCCCTCGCCCACCTGCGTCTCCGCCACGTCGCGCAGTTTGGCGATGCCGAGGTCGAGCAGTTTCACCTGCAACTCGCCTTCGGCGGTGCGGTTGATCATCACGTTCTCCGGTTTGAGATCGCGGTGGACGACGCCCTGCGCGTGTGCGGCTTCGAGCGCGCCGACGATGGGTTCGAGAATCCGCCACGCCTCCGCCGGTGTCAGTTGGCCGCGCTCCTTCAACTCCTTATCGAGCGAATGGCCTTCGACGTATTCCATCACCATGTAGGTGAGGCCGTCCGCACCCGTGCGCAGATCATAGACGGTGACGGCGTTCGGGTGGCGGAAGCGACGCGCGGCTCGTCCCTCGCGTTGGAAGCGGCGCAGCCACTCGGTGTTGTTGCGCATCTCCGGCTTGAGCGTTTTGATCGCCACGCGGTCGCCGAGCAGGATGTGGCGCGCGCGGTAGAGCGTTCCCATGCCGCCGCGCGCGATGAAGGACTCGATCTCGTACTGCCCGTCGAGCATGCGCCCGACCATCTCCTCGCCCGCGCCCGTCTCTTCCAGCACCTCGCCGTCGCGCGGGCAAAACGTCGCCGCGCTCTCGTAACTCGTTCCGCATTGTGGGCAGGTTTTCATTGCAGAGGTTTGGACGAACGGCTCAAGGAAACAACTCGCGCCCGGTGCGCGCAACGGCAACTGACTAGGCTTAAAAGTCTAACACGGCGGCGCGGGCGCGTGAATCATCCGCAGCGGGCGTTGAAGGCGAACAAAGGCGCTCATCACGCGGCGAAGGTTTCGACATTGAGCCGTGCCCGACGACAACTCCTTACATATTCGCCGACAACCCAAAAACATGATGCACACATCGAAGCAAAAGGTTAAACTCTGGCGCGTTATACAAACGTGCTCTCAGCGTTTACCCCCAGACCGCTCGGAGAATTGTTTTTTATGACGATCCTGGAACGTCTCGGCCAGCGTTCAAAATTATTTCTGATTATTCTCGGTTTTCTCCTCGTCGTCCTACAAAGCGTAATCAACTATCTGATCGGGCCGGACATCGCGTTTTACATCTTCTACCTGCTGCCCATCTCGCTCGTCGCGTGGCTCGTCGGGCGACGCGCCGCCGTGCTTATCTCGCTCGCCAGCGCAGCCGGTTATTTTTTCACCGAGCAGACCACAGGCCACTTCGACGCGCGCCCCCTCATCCCCTACTTCAACGTGCTCGTGCAACTCGCCGCGTTTCTCTTCGTCACCTACTTCGTCTCCGCGCTCCGTCGCTCGCACGACCACGAACGCGAACTCGCGCGCACGGACGACCTGACGGGCGTCATCAACCGCCGCTCCTTCTTCGAGGCGTCGCAGCAGGAGATCAACCGCGCGCGCAGGCATCGCCATCCCTTCACCGTCGCCTACATGGACGTGGACGACTTCAAGTTGATCAACGACAACTACGGCCACAGCATCGGCGACACGGTGCTCCGCAGCGTGACGCAGACGATCAAAAACACCATCCGCGAGATTGACGTGGTGGCGCGACTCGGCGGCGACGAGTTCGTTATCCTGATGCCGGAGACGGGCGAGGCGGCGGCGCAGGTGGTCGTCGCGCGCGTCCATCAAAACATCATGGACACGATGCGCGAGTACGGTTGGCCGATCACGCTCAGCATCGGCGTGGTGACGTGGACGACCCCGCCGCGCACCGTCGACCTGATGATCAAGCAGGCCGACGAGGCGATGTACGAAGTGAAGAACGACGGCAAAAACCGCGTTACACATCTCAAGCTCTCCGGCGAACCCGTGGCGGCCACTTAAACTTTCCGGCCTCCGAACGCACGCCCCCGCCCTTCTACTTCTCCCCTAATGAACACGAACGACGTTATCATTCTCTCGCTGCTCATCCTCGCCGCAGCCGCGCTCTATTCTTCGGTCGGCCACGCCGGGGCGTCCGGCTATCTGGCCGCGATGGCTCTCTTCGGACTCGCGCCCGCCACGATGAAACCCGCCGCGCTCTGTCTGAACATCCTCGTCGCCACAATCGCCACCTTTCGTTTCTGGCGCGCGGGCTGTTTCCACTGGCCGCTCTTCTGGCCTTTCGCCGTCGCCTCGATCCCGCTCGCCTTCGTCGGCGGCGCGCTCACTCTGCCAACCACGATCTACAAACAAATCGTCGGCCTCACACTGCTCTACGCGGCTTTCCGTCTCTTTCTCTTCACGCAGGCGAAGGCCGAAGCCGCAGCGACGACGCGCAACGTGCCGCTCGCACTGGCGATGTTTTTGGGTGGGTTGATCGGATTGTTGTCGGGGCTGACGGGCGTGGGCGGCGGAATCTTTTTGAGTCCGCTCCTGCTGTTGATGGGCTGGGCTGACACGCGGCGCACGGCGGGCGTCTCCGCCGCGTTCATCCTCGTCAACTCAATCGCAGGGCTGTCGGGAAACCTGACCAACCTGCAAACGCTCCCGCCCGCGCTTCCCTACTTTGCGCTCGCGGCCATCGTCGGCGGCATCGTCGGCTCGGAGTTTGGCAGCCGCCGTCTGGCAAGCACGACGATCCGCCGCCTGCTCGCCGTCGTGCTCGTCGTCGCGGGCGTGAAGATGATCTTCGTGTGAGTGAATCCGAATGCTTATAGTCAGGAAAAGTGAGAGGACGGAAGGCATCCACCGCAGCGGCGCGAAGTTTACGCGGAGGGACGCGGAAAAGAACTCTTCAACTCTGAAATTTGAGAGAGGAAGACAATCTCATATTGAGGAAGACAATCCCATATTTCAGATCTCAAATCTCACATCTCACATCTCAAATTTGAAATGTGAATGCTTTCCTCTCTGCGTCCCTCTGCGGCTGTGCTCCGCGCCGCTGCGTTGAATGCTTCTTACTCGCGTTCGTCGGAGACTTTGATGTCGGCTATCGTGTCAACGCCGACGCGCCGCGTGTCCGGTTCGCCGCCGATCATCTCTGCGGCGGTCGTCTCCCCGGCAGTCTCCAGGTCGCCGACATCGCCGTCGGTGGCGTCGGTCTGTGTCGTCGCGTCGTGCTTGCCGTCTGCTTCCGTCATTCGTCCGGCCTCCTTAATGCGCTTCACACTCCGAGGGGAGCATGCAGAACTTCCGGGGCTTCGCTTGTCGCCGCGCCGGTGTAAATCTTCTGCGCGTACTCCTGCACCATGCGGTCGCTGTTGAAGGCGGGCACGAGCGTCTCGATGGCGCGCTTCATCATCCCCACCCAGCGACGCGGGATGCCGCTCTCGTCGCGCTCGTAGTACGCGGGCACTACCTGTTCTTCGAGCAGACGATAGAGCAATTCGGCGTCGCGCACGTCTTCCTCGCGGCTGTGGCCTTCCTCTTCCTGCTGCGGTTCGGCTTCGGCGTGCATGTCGGCGATAGCCCATCCGTTCGTGCCGTCGTAGCCTTCCGGCCACCAACCGTCGAGGATGGAGAAATTCAGCCCGCCGTTCATCGCCACCTTCTCGCCGCTCGTGCCCGAGGCTTCGAGCGGGCGGCGCGGCACGTTCAACCACACGTCAACGCCCTGCACGAGTTTGCGCGCGATCTCCTGATCGTAGTCTTGCAGGAAGACCGTGCGGTTGATGACCTGCGGGTCGAGTTTCCAGAGCGCGAGTTGCTGCAAGATTTGCTTTGCGCCCTGATCCTGCGGGTGCGCCTTGCCCGCAAAGACGAACTGCACGGGACGCTCCGCGTCGTTGATCAACTTCAGCAGGCGGTCCGGGTCGGTCAGAATCAAACTCCAACGCTTGTAGGCCGCAACGCGACGCGCGAAGCCGATGGTCAACGCATCGGGGTCGAACGTCCGGCGCGCCGCCTCGACGAACTCCATGCCCTCGCCGCGCTGGAGACGCGCGAAGTATTGCCGCTCGCGTATGAAGGCGATGAGCTTTTGCTTCATCAGGCGGTGGACGCGCCACAGTTCTTCGTCAGGGATGTTCGCCACGCCGCGCTGCCAGACTTCGGCCTCGCACTCGTGTTCCTCCCAATCGGGCGCGACGTGTTCTTCATACAAGCGACGCAGCAGCGGCGAAACCCACGTCGGCGCGTGGACGCCGTTCGTGACGTGCGTGATCGGCACTTCCTCAACGTTGCTGCCGGGAAACATCTTCTGCCACAACTCGCGCGACACTTCGCCGTGCTTGCGGCTCACACCGTTGGTCGTGCGGCACATCTTCAACGCGAGCGGCGTCAGGCCGAAGAGTTCCTCTTCGTCGCCCGCCCGGACGCGGCCCAGATCGAGAAATTGTTCGTGCGTGAGCGTGAGCGATTCGGTATAGCCGCGCCCGAAACAATGTTCGACGAGCGACGGCAGAAATTCGTCGTGACCGGCGGCCACAGGCGTGTGCGTCGTGAACACGCAACGCCCGCGCACCTCTTGTGCGGCGTCCGCGAAGCTCTTGCCCTGCTCAACCAACTCGCGCGTGAGTTCGAGGGTCAGGAAAGCGGAGTGGCCTTCGTTGAGATGGAAGACGTGCGGCTCGATGCGCAATTTGCGAAGCAGCCTGATGCCCGCGATGCCTAAGACCATCTCCTGCACGCAACGCGTCTCGCGGTCGCCGCCGTAGAGATGCCCTGTGATGAGACGATCAATGTGATCGTTCTCTTCGAGGTTCGAGTCGAGCAAGTACAGCTTCACGCGCCCGACCATGACCTGCCACGCCTGAAAGCGCACAAGCCGCCCGCGTATTTCCAACTCGACGCGCAGGGGTGCGCCCGTCTCCGCGTCGTTCACAAGTTGGATGGGAAGTTTGGCCGGATTGATCGTGCCGTAGTGCTCTTCCTGCCAGCCGTCGCGGCGGAGGCGTTGGCGGAAGTAGCCGTGATGATAGAGCAGCCCGACGGCGACGAGCGGAAGGCCGAGGTCGCTGGCGGATTTGAGATGATCGCCCGCCAACATGCCGAGGCCGCCGGAGTAGAGCGGCAGCGAGGTGTGGACGCCGAACTCCGCGCAAAAATAGGCGACGGGGTTTTCGTGCGTCAGCCCCGGCGCGCCCTCACGCGCCCAGGTCTTTGTCTGCGGGTTCATGTAGTGCGCGAATCGCTCGCCGAGCACACGCACGCGCTCGATGTAACTCGGGTCGGTCGCCATCTGCATCAGGCGATGCTCCGACACGTCGAGGAGCAGGCATCGCGGGTTCAACTCACACTCTTCCCACACCTGCGGGTCGAGATCGCGGAAGACCGAAGCACCGTCAGCCGCCCAACTCCACCAGTAATTCCACGACAAACGATCCAACGCGCTCAACGTTTCGGGCAGCGCACGCCCCAACTTGTTTTCCACTTGTTCGATTTCCTCAACCCTTGTCAGTTGTCCGTGGACAGTCGTCAGTTCGTTTTCGATCCATGTGTTAGTCACAGAGATATAGTTAACAACTGACGACTGTCCACGGACAACTATCCGTTATTCAAATTTATGATTGCGTAGAAAAATCTCTGCCCCCTGCGGCGAAAAAAACACGAGTCGAACTTCTTCGAGTTCGGCGGACGCTTTCGTCTCCCTCGCGCCGACGCTCTCCCGCGTCAAAAATTCTCGAATCGCACGCGACGCCACTTGCGCCGCCTCTTCCCGCGGGTAGCCGTAAGCCCCCGTCGAGATGGCCGGAAACGCTATCGAGGCGAGTTCGTTTGCGGCGGCCAGCGCGAGCGAGTTGCGGTAGCAGGCGGCGAGCAGTTCGGCCTCGCGCCCCGCGTGTTGCCCCCAGATGGGGCCGACCGTATGGATCACGTAGCGCGCCGCGAGTTGCCCGCCCGTCGTGATGACGGCCTCGCCCGTCGGCAATCCTTCCGGGTAACGCGTGTTTCGGATGACGCGACACTCTTCGAGAATCCGCGCCCCGCCCGCACGGTGTATCGCGCCGTCCACGCCCGCGCCGCCGAGCAGCGTCGAGTTCGCGGCGTTCACCAGAGCGTCCGTCACCTGTCGAGTTATATCGCTGACGACGACGCTCACGCGCCCGTTCAAGAAACTATTCATTGTTTGATCAGACAACTAAGTGTAACATCGTTCGGCCTGAAAATCAGGTCACGAGAGGGCATCATTCAAACGTGTCGCCGGGTAAAATTGATTTGAACTCTGTGCCCCCTCCATCATCTTCTTCGCGCGGTTCGACGCTGATTTCGTCGAACATGCCGTGGCGCGTGATGGCTTCGGCGACGCCCTTCGACTTGTGTTCCGTGAGCGGGTGTTCGGGGTCGAGGCTCGCGATCTCGAACAACTCTTCGTCCAGCAGGCGCACGCCGAGCATGCCGAGAGAGACGCCGGGCACAACTTCGATCTCTTTCAGATTGTGTATGCGAAATTTGCCCGTCTGCTCAACCCAGTCTTCCAGAAACGGATCGCGCAGCGCGTGTTCGGCCTCGGATTCCGTCAGGTACGGGCCTTCCACGATCAGGCAGTATTCGCGGCCACTTTTAGTCTTCATCTTCTGCCACTGTTGAGGCGCGCGCACCGCGCGAAAATCGGCGCTCAGGGTGCGATATGGTGTGGCTAACTTTACCACCTGTCGGCGGCACGCGGCAAAACTTTTTCACGGCCTGCGGGCGGGAATTTTGAACGGCAAAATAGAGAGACGCCGGCGGAAATTATTAACTTCCGACGGCGTCTGTAAAGTTCTGCCTGAGCGCGCACTTCGCAAGTCGCGTGTGCGCGCAGTTGAAAAGTTAGTAAGCGTCCGCCCCGTTGAGCGTCCGGCTCAGACGCTCGAAGTACGGGTTGAAGCTGACGAAACTCGTACCCTGAAAGAAGGCGCGGCCACCCGTCTCATTCGAGATTCGGTTGAGCGCACCCTGACCGTAGCTGACCGCCTGCCGGTTGTAACTCGTGAGGCCGACCGAAGGCGCATAGAAAGAGTAGATGGCAACGTTGCGACGTTTCGCCTCGCGCACGGCGCGTTCCATGTCAATGCTGTGGATGGCGCTGAACGAGTCGAAACCGCGCGACGTGTCAAGGCCGTCGGAGATGAGCAGCACGGCGTTGCGGTTCTTACCCTCCGCCTCGAAGTGGCGCAGGGCTTCGATAACTTCCACGTAAGGATTGAAAGGCGCGGCGTTCACGTTCCCGGCAGGGATACGCAACGCGCGTCCGGCCTGCTCCAGATCATCTGTAAACTTCTGCCGCACCTGCAACGAACCGCTGCTCAAATAGCCGACCATCACGCGCGAACCCGCGGGCAGCGTGCGAATGAACCCGCGCGTCGCCTCGATCTCATTCCCCACGCGCGACACGAGGTCGTCCTGCACGAGGATGGCGAGATTGAGCGGCGCACCGCTGATGCTGCCGCCGCGAACCGGCTCCGGCTTCTTGTCCGCGCCGCCGCCAGCAAACGCCGGAACGGCTGCGGCCATCAACACGAGAGCCGCAAATGCCGAAAAGATTTTCCTGTTATTAAACATATCGTTTCCCCTAAGCCCCGAAAATTCTCTGTAAAAATTCGGGCAAAACCTGTCAAATTACATCCCTGACCCGCAAGAAAACGCGCCGGACGCTAACCGCTCGCCGGGCGCGCTGCTATTCACTTTTCGCGCCAATCACACGCGAATAATTTGGGCAGAACTGAGATGCGCAGGGACGCCGGAGGGATGGCTTGGGGGGACAGGATGAAGTAGGAACGCTGAACGATGAAGTAAAAGTAGTTGTCTTTACATTTATCGTTCAGCGTTCCCGCTTCATCCTTATTTCTGGTGTATCCGGCAGACGCCATTGGCGTCGCAGGGTGGGGGGATGCCGAAGATTTGGTAGCGGCGTTTGGCGAGTTGGCGGTAGAAGACCGGGCCGAGCGCGGTGAAAGGCCAGCGGGAGAAAAGCCACGCCAGCCAGCGAAAGCGCGGCAGCACGTGCAAGACCTCGATCCACGAGA
>Ga0307513_10003211_pt1 | contig 22298 bp, 32 predicted proteins | sample 15_EM_MG_FD_202174 | JGI IMG/M metagenome (GOLD analysis project Ga0307513, IMG submission 202174) | Populus trichocarpa ectomycorrhiza microbial communities from riparian zone in the Pacific Northwest, United States - 15_EM | ecosystem: Host-associated > Plants > Roots > Unclassified | place... | reverse complement strand
CACTGGGAGGGCTGGGTATGGTGTTGAAGAATGCGGTAAAATTGCCACTGACCAACGCGGGAGACATTAAACAGCTCGGTGGCGAGTTTTTACTCGGACCCGGACCAGTATGTCATTATGCACATAGGATGCATACTACCAAAAGCCATGCACCTGTCAGAGAACTTCTGGAGCGCGCTGGGGTGGACATGAACCCCATCCCCAAGGACATTCGGCATCTTGTCGATGCGCATGAAGCAGAGAGGTGGAGAATGGAGCGCGAGAGGAAGATGAGCGACGCCAGGTTGGCGAGGAGAAGCTATATCAGCTGGACGGAGTGCACGGAGAGCTTTTGCGATATAGTTTAGGACCCGGGTGACATGCTCATACTTCCGTTCCAAAGTTCTTGATGCTTATATTGATGTAAACTCACACCTCGACTCGGGCAATGCAATACTTCCATGGATAGATACAACACGAGGCAATGAAGGTACATGATGGATTCTATGCCCAATTGTCGATGAGGGCTTCTCGCATCTCTCCAATCACGGCTGATTGCTCTTGTCCTTGTAGCTCTGCCAAGATGGTTAGACGAACGCACGAATCGACGGAGGGAATACGGACTGAAGGTGGCTTCAATGACGCTAATCTCAGTAGCGGTTGTATCCATTCCTATAAATGCACACCAATCGTTGACGACCAGACCAGAGCCGATGACGTCTGATCCTCGATTTACGGTTCCTGCCTGTGGCAAGGCTGAGAGGAGGGATTCTTTGGTGATGGTAAACGAAGATACGTACGACCAATGGTATCTGCAATAAACTCGAGAGTTCCTCCTGGCTTTGTATACTCGTCTTGGGGTGTACGAGTCCACCCTGATTTGATATCGCGCAATATGACCCGACAAGGACGTTGTCGGCGACAGTCTGACGGAATACTTCGACCTTCAAAACGTCTGCGATAATCTCCTCTGTCTCCCGATCCACGTCGGGATGCACGAGCGCAACATAGTCGTTACAGGCGATGACATTGCCGAGAGCGGAGAGGCGCTCCTCTACCCGCTGCAAGGCGACTGCATCTGGTAGAGAATTTCGAAAGTGTTGCAGTTCTTGGTCAGTTGTGCCTGCTGGTACGAGGAGGCCATGACGATTGCCCGCGCAGAGCCGACCAATTATACGGGTGCCTGCTATCGAGGCGTGGACGATAGGGATGACATCTCCGAGTTCACTCTCGAATGCAGACTGAAATCAGGGGTGAGTGGGGTCTGCGAAGGAGCAACAGTACGTGGCCCACGCACATAAAAGTTTGTGGAACCGCCGATCGCGGTCAAGCAATAGCTTGTAGCTGATTCAGAAGGACCCAGAGTATGAGAGAGATGTAGTTGTACCTATTTGTTAGCTTTGAAAAGACACCGATGTCGCTGCTGTTTTCGTATTGCAAGCCTGCGAGGGGTTGGTGTGCGTACTGACGGAGTCTCTGGCTGGATACTTACGGACAGCCATGATGTATGAGAAAATATGCGATTTAAAAGTGTTTGGTGTTGAGCTGGTTGTTAGATGGTTGGCGACGGGGATGAGGGAGAGATGAGGTTGACCGGCGTCGAGTTGTCCACCAAATAAAGGCACGTCGAAGCGCCGAAGGAGTCAGAGCGGAGCCATGATGCTCTCTCGAATCGGGTCAAGGTCCCGGTACAGTCACCTGTGCAGCAATCTTCTCCGCAGATTCTTCGTTTCAACACATTCCGCGGCTGCCGCTGCACTGGTCCCACCGATCCGCCAGGAAAATGCCACACCGCTCGCCAAATTGCTCCTTGATTCGATAAAAGTACGAGCTGTAGAATGAAGGTCAATATGAGACGCGTACTAACGCGTCCGTCAGGCCACCGGACCAATTTCTGTACACCAATACATGCGTTTTTGTCTTGCGCACCCAGACCACGGATATTACATGAAGAGTGACCCTCTTGGCAAAAAAGGCGATTTCATTACAAGTCCAGAAATTAGCCAGGTCTTCGGCGAGGTTCGCGAGTTCCACTGTTCAACAAGGGCAGCATTTCACTCTCTTCGAGCTCCTCGCCATATGGTTCCTATCCCAGTGGCAGAGCTATGGTAAAGGAAAACCAATACGTATCATTGAGCTCGGACCCGGTCGAGGAACGCTGATGGACGACATGCTCAGGGTGAGTTGTCAGGGCTCTGTCATAGGGGTAAATTAACTGACATCTTTGAGACCTTTGGTAGTATCAAGTCGCTACAAGCTGCAATTTCCTCCGTCCATTTGATAGAGAACAGCGAAGTTCTGCGAGGGAAACAACGGTCATTGCTGGACAAGCATCGACGGCATTACGAGTTGGAATGGCACGAAGGCATAGAAGAGTTAGCACCAACCAGTATGTTTGGTGGTACCCCCAACCCTCTTGGGCTAACACCGCCAGAGGAACAGTTCACAATCTTGGTCGCCCACGAATTCTTTGACGCGCTGCCGATTCGGGTGTACGAGGTATGCTGCCTGGGCCCCATCCTACCTCCTAAGTGACTGAACCCTGATATGTTAGAGAGCACACCTGGGTTTCAGGGAAGTCCTTGTCGACGCGAATCCGGCGACCACCGAGACGGCACCTTTGTTCCGCTTTGTCACATCCAATGAACTGACTCCACTACCTGCACTTGAACGTGACTCACGCTACTGCGACCTTCCCGTCGGCACCCGGTTCGAATTCAGCTGGCTGTCGTATAACACTATCATCCAGATCGCAAAGCTTCTCCAATCAGAAGGCGGTGGTGCCGGGATTATCATTGACTATGGCGATGACCGTCTCTTTTCAAGTAGCTTCCGCGTGAAGTCCCTAGTGTCCTACCTTAACAACTCTTACTGACGCAGCGCGTCATTCAGGCCATCCGGGAACACAGCATTGTAGGTGTATTCGATAAGCCGGGAATGTCGGATTTGACTGCCAATGTCGACTTCAAACTACTGATGGATGCCGTCACCTCCAACTCCAATGGTCTGTTGCCTTTTCATTATATAGTGGGATACTTCACCAATAATGAATATATTTTATGTAGTGCACACAACCACCCCACTGCAACAAGGAGTATTCCTAACAATGATGGGAATACGCGAACGTACCACGGCACTGCGTGCAAAAGCGCCTCCAGAGCGCCAGAAGGTTATCGAGGAAGCCGCATTACGCCTGGTTGACATGAATAGTCAGGTCGGAATGGGGACTCTCTTCAAAGTCATGGCTCTTTCCTCCGAGACGAAGGACATCTATCCCTGGGCACACACGGGTATTTTAGTTTGAGATGTGTAAATACAGTAGCTACCCAAAACTATTATTCTGGTTCGATCCGCGCCATGGTGGAGGAACGAGAGGTTCAAGGACTGCGCCGCCGTCGCGAGTTTGACTCAAGTTCCCTCCGACGCGGTGATCTGGATCGTGAAGAGCACTTCTTCCTATAGCGCCTCTCTCCTCTCTCATGCTCGTCATCGGTGCCTCCCTCCAAATCTAAGTGAGCAAGGTCACCCTCTTGGTGCTTTGCGAGTTCAGCGGGATCTCCAATAGTCCCTCTTCTGCTCTCTGCTTCACGCAGCCTTCTTTTGTCTTCTTCTCGCTTCCACATTATTTTCTTGACGCATTTGTTGCAGAGGACCACCTTGACAAGGGCGCTCTTCTGTTTTTCTTCCTCAATGTAGCCAAAAGGAAGCTCGAGAGTGTTGAGGCGGGTGCTCCTGTGCTTCTTATGTCTGCGTTTGCTCGAGGAAGTCGCAGTCGTCGGGAGGGCGTATCGACATCGGACATTTGCACAAGTATCCTCACCAGCACCTTCAACGACTTCTTCCTCCGTTCGCCATCGAAGTGCAAACTATGTGTCCCCGAGGTGGGAACGATTACCCCAATACACCACACGAGAATGGCCGATACCAATCAATTAGGCCCACATTGGTGTTAAATTTACACGAAAAGTATGGAACGTGGGGTCAGGGGTTGAAGCAATGAATACAGCTATGGAATACACGAGAATTACTCACTTCACCGGACTTGTGGTGCTTCAAATCGCACAATGCGTACTCCTTCCAAAGAGAGTCATAGTACTTGCGGGCTAATGCATCGTCCCACGACGTGTTCGCCTCGTCTTCATCGCGTAAGAATCTATGGACGCGTGGTCAGGCGCGGGAACTGGTTGGAAGGCAAACAGGCTACCAACTTGTGCTTTGCTTTCAGGATATCAAGCTCTGTGAGACCGGAGAAGGCTGGGGCGGCGGAAGGTCGTGCCAGTACGGAGGTCATGGAGGGCAAGATGGGCACAAACACAGGGAAAAGATCCAACTGGGGGTAACTTCAAGAATCTCTGGGCAAACGTGAGAATTTATGGAGGAACTAAATTCATTATGTTCGGAATTCAGAAGTCGTGACACTCGTACAAACTTAGGCGCAAGCGCCGCACAATTGAGACATGGGCAGCTCGTTCGACATTCCCTGCTTCACACCTTCAGAGTCCCTTCTGCGGCATGCTGCTTGGTGGATTCCCTCCTCTTGTAGTCATCAATGAGGCCCTGGAGATTGAAGGGATCAAGGAGAGTAATGTACCACGGCCGTTCATCATCCCAGCCGCCTCTGTCATTTGCACTTTCGACCTCTTGCCCTTGGGCATCAAGATACACCGTGTTGCTCTTGGGAAGGAACCGTCCGGGATGGAAGAGGTTGAGGATGAGGACGTTCAGGTACATGAGAGTCGCTTCGAAGACCTATAGCGAATTAGCGAGGCCCATGTAGGGGTATAGAGGATACGGCTTACATGGAAGTAGGCCTCGGTGCGGTAAATGGGGCCTGTGACTCCCTCGAAGAACTCGACAACGCGATAGATACAACGCACGGAGATAAGGAACGAGGATGCATAGAGGACGTATAATACTGTCATCCACCTAGCAGGGGTGGTGTAAGGATACGCTTGATGGGGTTAACCTCAAAGAAGATGACATACGGGCTATTCAGACCGGCCTTCCGTACATTACGGTGGAACCGCATAACGACAGTGACGAATCCAAAGAATAGCACAACTTGAAGGATCAGACCTGCCTATTCTATTTTCAGTGCCTTGGTTCCGGAATGGACATTCCAGGTTAGGACCCACGGTGGGGTCTAGTTTACGGGGACAAGAAACCTCACCTTGATGAGCCCGCTCCCGATCCTAACCTTGACCGGATTATCGTAGTTCACGACCTGGCCGATACCAGTTGAACTAAGCATCTCGCATAATGCGTCCGCGGCCACGAATGTCGTGACGACCCTGCTGGGGTTCATGGGTGCATGGCTGGGCACGTAGTGAAGAATTTTGGCGAAGACAAAGTAGTCGGCTGCGGCGTAGATGGGTGGGGCGACGAAGAGAAGAACGGTGGAAGCTATCCACGCTCCAAAATTATCGGTGTCTCGCGAAGCCCAAACTTTGAAGGCGAAGCCGACTGTGGCTGATTTAATCTCACGGGAAGTGGATGAGAAGTGGAACTACCTACCAGTCGTAAGGGTAGTACCGACCCCCAAAGGGATCGTGTATTTAGCCTTATATCGCCTGTAGAGCGGTGGTGAGCCTTGTGTAGCATCATAGATTTAGCGCAGGGCGAGAGCCCTAGCCGAGCAAGTACGAGTGAAAAAATTGTGGATAGGGTGTGGACATACCAGCATTGGTACCAATGAAGCACAGCAGAGATACCATAGAGAATACAGAACGCAATAGGAGCTCCCTGGTTTGGTATGTAGCAGAATAGGCTGTTCGGGTCTATTTGCTTCTGTGAATACACACTCGCCAAATGAAAATGAACCCAAATAAGCGCACCACATTCGACCATGATGAATTAGCGTCCGGAGGAGGTTGGTCCACTTTTTTTTTAGTATGCCATGGCGATCCAGGGCTTAAATACGCAGCCAGGAGGTCTTCAAAGTGGGTGCTGGCGGACGCTCGGAGGATGGCCGGATGGTGGGTCTGTGTTACGATCCGCATATATACCGCCTGTGGACTAAGTGATCAGCTCTGATCATAATGCCCTTTTGGCCTGAAGGTTATGGTGTCCAAGCATAACTCTAACAGTCTGGTGCTGCGACGCAGCCCGAGCGCAGCTTCGATTTCCGGGATGCAGGTCCTGCCGGTATCTCCACTCACATCCAAAGCCCGAAGTGTGTCAAACCTGCCACTGCGAGCGCCTTTCCGATTTGGAATACTGATAATCTAAGATTTGACGTTCGGTCCCATTTGGCGGGAAGGTAATTATATAGTATAGTGACGCCAAAGAAGGGCAATAACCAGGATGCTGGCAAGTGGTCGGGAATGTGGAGGGCTTTTGCAACAAAGGCATATGTTGCCAACTAAAAAAAGGACTCGTACGCTAATTGTAGAACCAGGGTAGAAAATATGACAGGTAGCACATCCCAAAGAGGGTATCAATAATATTGTAGGACGTGAAAACAGGAAATCACAGAGGGTTCAAATACTTAATGGCATCATTATAATTAATCGGGGTTCTAATAGTTGAGGACTTGGCTCAGGAAAACGGAGCAACATCCGAATCGTTCACAATCACCGTAAAAGGTAGCTAGACCACTGGTGGACGGGAGGCTGCGGTCGCAATTGATACTCCTTCTGGTGACCCGCATGACAGCGGGTGGAACTCCGAGACAGCTGTTGGGTGCTGGCGTATGACAGTGAGGCTGGCGCGCGACCGTGGTGGACCCGAGACACCTACCGGATGAAATATCGCGTGCTGGCAGCTGAAAGGACGTTATGAAAGGATTGTTCTTATGTTTTTCTTGTGTATACTACTTGTAGTCACTATTGTGAATATGGATTATACATTTGTCGGGCGACATATGACTGCGAGGCTGGGAGACAGTCGGCGCACATAGGGTAGGAAAACCCGCTGAATAAATGCACTGGCTGAGTATTCAATAGGTACTGCAAGTAAGTAAATATATTTGACGTAGGCCGGGCATGCAAACGCATCAGCCCATGTTTGTTTGTGTATTTGAATCTCTGTTCCACCAAACTGTCCTCCTGCCACTGCCATCCCAAGTACAAATGCAGTCAATGCAGAAGCCATAGGGTGTCAAATCAATTTGGAATGCGTCAACAAGGGGGTATTCACGGTCAAAATGGGGATCGCCTCAACCTATGTCTGTCCTGTTCCACCTTAAACTCGGCCAATCGAAAGCGAAAGCGCCTTGAAAGCAACCCTGAACCTCTGGTGAAGCGATTTGCAATGCTACCCGCCTTCTCACCCAGTCAATTTATGGCAGCGTTGGCTGAATATGCTTCTACCCCCGAATTTAAGGCCGATTTATGCTTTTCCTTGGCTGGAATGACCATCTCAGGCAAGGGTGTCACTGATTACATCACATCATGCTGCCACAAATTGAATGGGCGAGAAGGCAGTAGCATGATGCGATGTGATCAGCGACACCCTTGCCTGAGATGGTCATTCCAGCCAAGGAAACGCGTAAATCGGCCTTAAATTCGGGCGTAGAAGCATATTCGGCCAATGCTGCCACAAATTGACTGGGCGAGAAGGTGGGTAGCATTGTGAATCACTTCATGGAGGTTCAGGGTTGCTTTCGAGGCGCTTTCGCTTTCGATTAGCCGAGTTTAAGCTGGAAAAGGACACACAAACAAACATGGGTTGACACGTTTGCATGCCCGGCCTACGCCACGTTCACGCAGTAAACCCCCATCATTCCCCTCCCTACGTCCAACACACACTAGGGGTAGTAACACAAGCACGAACCGGGCACGGATACTTCGGAGAGTACTACCAGACACACAACATACAAGAACCCATTTCTTGCCCATGCGACGAGGAACTCCAGACGCGCGAGCACATAGTTTTCGAATGCCAAACATACGAAGAACACCGGAGCATAATTCACGAGGGAGCCCCAGACCACCAGCTAACAACACTTTTTGGTACAAAGGCGGGAATAGATGCCCTAGCCGAGTTTGTCAAGAAGAGCAAGGCGTTCCAGAAGCAAAAGACCTAGGCAAACCCATAAGCAACACTACCTACAAAACAGTGCGAAACACCACCCACAGCGAGCACAAACAACAAGAGAACCCACGTCCTATACATAACCAGGCAGTGCACCCTAGAGACCATACCCTTAAACCAGTTGTAAATATGTCCCCTCACGTCATATCCCCTGCGCACGGATTCGTAGGCTGCTGGCCAGGTGGTGTCTTGGTCCCATAATGTGTACCTGTAACCACGGAAAAATATAGATCTCTCTCTCTCTCTCTCCTCTCTACGTGCGACGACTGTCTTCCACCAGCCTCGTAGTCATACGTCGCGCGACAAATATCAGACAGCCAGATAATCCACGGTATTCGCAATAGTGACTACAAGTAGTATACACAAGGACAGCACAGGAACAATAATTTCATAACGCCCTTTCGGCTGCCCGCACGCGACATTCATCCGCGGCAGGTGTCTCGGGTCGCACCACAGGCGCGCCCCAGCGCCAGCACATGATGTCTCATATGACAGCGCCGCTGTCATGCTGGCACCCTTAGCATCAATAAGCGTTGCGATCGCTAGTCGAAGTCATCTTGTTAATGGAAAGTGAAATAAGAAAGCCATATGTAATCGTATTCGAGTAGTACGGGCAATAGAATGGTTCGGACGTGCCACGGGAATCGCTTGGTAGAAGAGGACCTTTTAAGTGACGAGTTCATGGATAATCACAAGAGAGAGGAGGGTGCTCAGAACTTGGGTGCGGGACACCGTGGATGGTAATCGATAGAAAGAAGCAGCGAAGGCGACCCTTGGGGAACAATACTTCCAGATGATGGGGTAAGGTTAAACTCAACCAATCCTCCATACTTCGGTCCACGACTTGTTGAATATGCTTTTTTGTTCGGATACTGGCACACAGTTCATAAGCGACGCATGAAATGGCTTGTAAGATGGAGATGGAACCGCAGAGCGCAATATATCGGTTTAGCGATTTTCACGCTAAACGTTGCACCGACTTACAGGTCGAGCTTGCGGAAGCAGGAGACGAATTTTTAGTCGCTCGAGATAAGCTAGAACATATACTAGATTCGTGGACGACATGTCCAACATAAATATTGAAGGACGATGCCTCATACCAGTCACCATATGGGGACAGTCATTGGGGCATGTGAGAGGGACTACTTGCCAACTCATACAAATGGTAGTGCTGAGAACCGTGATCGAGGGATGGCGTGGTTGAATACTAGACGGTCGTTCGAGCACGATGATCAGCACCAAGAAGGCCATCACTGCGCGGGCAAAATTGAATCGAGTCCATTATGCGGGGTAATTCAGTTCAATTCAGTTTTGCCCGCAGTGATTGCAAGTATTTGCAGGTTATGATAATTATGTGCATAACGTACTCGAATCTGGGAGGGTGTGTGGTTTGGGGTTGTTTGCAGCGCATGGATTGGCGCAGCATCTGGACGCCACACTAACATAGGGCAGCAAAACGTTGCGTTGGAAGAATCTCTATGCTTTTGCCTTGGCTATCAGTTGATCAACTGTCGTTCACTATTATATGCGTTTAGAAAAATGTGGACGCAAAAGACTCCATGTCGCTCCATGTCCTACCTTTCGCGATCGCGAGCCTCAACGGCTTTTGTTCCAATAGTTTCGAGTTTCGTCAAGCGGCGACGGCGCACGACTATACCTTGGGAGATGCCATGGGAATTGTGCTCGCCCAGACCACATGCCCGATGCCAAAAGTGTTTACCCGACCCCCCAGTGGGCCACCCGCACCCTCACCGATAAAGGGTGCCCAGAACTAAAAGCTTGGTGTTCAAGTACTCATTTTCTCAGCAATTTCTCAGGAAATTGTGCAGGGTGTGAAAGTCTTTGTTTCAAGCGCCTTCGACGAAACCTCGACTGCGACGACGCGCAAACGCGGCATTCGATCCTCCTCGGAGCTGTACGCATTGTTGAATGACTTTTTTGAGGGTGGCCTTACCTATTACTCGCCAGCTTCGCCGCTATTCCAACATGGTCCAAGTCGAGGGGTGGCGTCAGGTGCCCGCGACAACAGAGATCCCCGCACATTCTGTGTTTCTGAAAGCGATTGAGAAGCCAGAGACGGATGATCGTGATTATCGTCTCATTAGACTGCAAAATGGTCTTCAAGCCCTGCTTATTCACGATCCGAAGGCGGATAAGGCTGCCGCCGCAATGGATGTTGGTGTAGGGCATCTAAGTGACCCGGTAAGTGCTTATTGTTCGGTTCTTTCTGCCTTCGTGACGATCTCATTACGCGGCCCTGGGTTTCCGGCACCTGTTTTGTTAGGATGACATGCCCGGCCTCGCTCATTTCTGCGAACATCTACTTTTTATGGGCTCTACCCAATTTCCTCAAGAGAATGCTTACTCGGAATTCATCCACGCACACGGCGGGAGCACCAATGCTTGGACAGCAGCCTCCAACACCAATTATTTCTTTAGTATCAGTGCAGACCACCTTTCTGGTGCTCTGCAGCGATTTTCCGGTTTCTTCCACTCTCCGTTGTTCGACGCAAGTTGCACAACACGAGAGCTCAAGGCAGTCAATTCGGAGCACAAGAAGAACGCGCAAAGTGATATGTGGAGAGCATTTCAAGTTTCAAAGTCTTTAAGTCGTCCTGGTCATCCTTATGCCAAGTTTGGCTCAGGGAACCTGCACTCACTTACATATGCCGGGCGCACCAAGAGGAAGCAACTTGATTCGACATCAGAACCCGCACCGACTCAAGGGGGTGCAAATCGTGTTCCTGCAGAAGCTTCCGACGATGCAGAAGCGTCTCTCCAAGGCGAAGATGGTGGACTGGTTGGTCAAGAAACGCGCCGACGTCTTGTGGAATGGTGGGAGACGCATTACTCCGCATCAAACATGAATCTTGCCGTCCTTGGAAAAGGTTTGAAATATTTGGTAATGACAAACCCCACGACTGACGTTGCCTAGACCCACTCGATGATATAATGAAAATGGTCACTGACAATTTTTCCTCCGTGGTGGCACGAAAAGTTCATGGGATGTCGAACCCGAGACTCCACGAACTTCCGTGGGGGCCAGAGCAACAGCGAGTCAGTTCGCTCTATTTTCCGGTCGTCCCAGATCCTTAGTATTTTCTAGCAAGTTGTGGCTATTCAGACCGTGATGGATTTCCGGATGTTGCAAGTGCAATGGGTTTTACCTGAACAGGAATCCAACTACGAGTCGAAGCCTTCGACAATCCTGTCCCATTTCATCGGCCATGAAGGCCCAGGATCGCTCCACTCGTACTTCAAGCAGAAAGGTTGGCTGACTTACCTTGGGTCAGGCTTCGTCCCGACCGCAAAAGGGTTTGGGTTCTTCAACATCAACATCATGCTCACCAAGGTTGGATTGGGTGGGTCACCAATTCGCCACGTGCACCCTATCTTTGTGACTGACTTGGCACGCAGAAAACTGGAAAGCGTTGGTTGAGATCATTTTCAACTACATGTCCCTGTTGCGGACATCGAATTTCCCGAACTGGGTGTTCACGGAGCTCGAGGCAATTGCGGAAGCCCGCTTCCGCTTCGCACAAAAGAGGAGCCCCGGAGATTATGTCTCGAGTCTGGCTGAGCGTCTCGCCTTACCATGGTCCAAGGATAGAATCATCAGTGGCAAGTCCCGGTTATGGGAGTGGGACGAGCCAGCAGTTCGTGAAATGCTCGAACGAGACTTGGCCCCTGAAGCTGTCGTCCTTACTTTATTGGCGAAAGACTTCTCGGAGATCGGTCTGGACGACGCATGGTTGGAAGAGCCATGGTACAAGACGAAGTACCAGGTATTCCCTCTCGATGGGGGGTTGATGGAGAAGGTGGGAAACCATCTACAATGGACGGATTTCGAATGCTGACATCCAACAGGCTCGTCGTCCCAATCAATACACAGAGCTATTCTTGCCGACTCCCAACGAATTCGCCCCCACGAACTTTGAGGTAGACAAACAGCTAGAAAAGAAGGTCAAAATACCCGCATACTTTCATAGTGGCTATCGCTCAAGTACTTGCAGCCCACCGTCAGGCCCACCGTCCTACGCACGACTCCCATATCTACCTTATGGCACAAGAAGGACGATCAGTTCTGGCTACCGAAAGGAACGATTGAAGTCGAAATACTCAGGTACGAATAGTATTCATAGAACCCCTTCAAAGTTTGACATGCTCTTAGTCCAATTGCAGACATAACTCCGCGAAACGCGGTCATGACTGCATACATAGCATCTTTAATTACCGATTCTCTCACGGAGTTTGTGTATGACGCCGAGTTAGCAGGACTGTCCTACGGCATTAGCGAAGCTTCTGCTGGACTAAGCCTCACAGTAGGCGGGTACAACGAGAAAGCCCATGTACTCCTGAAACGCGTACTGGAGAAAGCGCGAACGCTGGTGATTGACCCACATCGATTTGAAGTCATCAGGGAGCAGGTACCTTCTTTTCGTACCTCTCCAATAATTGACTCACCTTTATGTCTTAGTTCAAGCAAAACTATGAGAATTTCTACATTGATCAGCCCTATCAAATAGCTGACTGGTTTGCGACGTTCGCAATTCACGAAGTTGCCTGGTCACCACAGGAGAGGCTTGACGAGCTTGCTCGTAAGAAGCATGTTTTGATAAATCGGCCAACCCCTTATTCGCTCCTCAGATATCACTCCAGCCCATGTTCAAGGCCATCTGTCTGAGCTCTGGCAGCGCACTGGCATCAAGATCCTCGTTCACGGCAATTTCAGCGCAGAGGTAAGATTACACTTGTTCTCGGATGCGGAGGCTGATGAGATACTCAGGATGCCTTACGAGTCCAAGATCTAGTCGATACGATCGTCGGATCGAGGGGTATCCTTCCAACTGAATGTCTGAATCGTTCTTACCTCCTTCCACGACGTAAGTGGTGATAGAATACCTGGCGATAGAAATTGACCTGCAAACAGCCGGCAACTTCGTCCACAATGTCACCCTAACAAACCCGAAGGAGACCAATGGCGCGGTGCTTTATTATCTCGCCATCGGAAACCAGGCAGATGACCATCTCCGCACGCGGCTACTACTGGTCGACCATCTGTTGAAAGATCCAACTTTTTCCGTCCTTCGGACCAAGGAACAGCTCGGCTACGTGGTTCAGTCGATGATGTGGTACAGGTCATCAGCCCTCGGGTTCGTCATTCGCATCCAGAGCGAACGGCATCCGGTGTACGTTGAGAAACGGATCGAAACGTTCTTGGAGTCACACCGTGCCGAAATTGCGTGCATGAATATCGAGGAGTTCAAGAAGCAGCGAAAGGGATTGATCGACAAGCAACGCCAGCGCTTGGAAAATCTGCATGAGGAATCGTCGAGATTCTGGTACCATATCCAATCCGGGTACCATGACTTCACTCGACGTGAGCCTTTTTAACACCTTTAGTGCCTGGTATCACGACTTATACGATTTGTAGGGGAGCGCCAAGCGCAGCTCATTGAAAAGCTCACTTTGGATGACGTCCTCGATATCTATGATGCCTTCATTTTGCCCACCTCACCCACCAGAAGCAAGTTGTCCATCCATGCACATCCTAGAGCCAAATCCTCGGCTCAATTCAGCAAGGCTGCGTCACAGGTATTCCTCGAAGACCTCAAGTCTCGAGATGTACCTGTAGATGAGGCACAGTACACCAAGCTCTCAGCCGCTGAACCCTCCATAGAGGCGGTCAAGAAATTCTGGACCCCCTATTTGTCCAACTTGTCCACCCTTCCTAAGGAGTCAGCTACTTTATTGCTAGCCCGTATTGACGAATTATCGCTGCTCCACCCTGTTGTGAAAGCAGATGAGAACAGTTCTCTGCCTTCTGATGTGGTCGTCATCGAAGATCTTGCGAAATGGAAGACCACAATGCAACTCTCCCCTGCTCCCATTCCCTATTCCGGCCCGGATGTAGAACAGAACTCTGAAGGTACTATGTCACCTAGATTATGAACCACGAAGGAGTCTGTTTGATTTGTGTTATGTATTTCAACCGAGCAGAATTTCATCCGAGCAGATCGACATGATAGTCCAAGTCACCCAGACAGGCAAATGAACAGACCCGAGCATGTACAGGAAGACTCGTAGCGGCTTGCTATTATGGAGCAAAGCAACGAGACTGGTGTTGTCGTGGTTGAACATGGCTAGGCTCGTGAAACTAAGGAAAACTGGAACAAGAGGCGGACCCCTCTCCATTGTGACCATCGATTGGATGACGGGCCATTCTTCACTCTTCAGGTGCGACTTAGCTGTGTTGACTGTTGGGACGGTCCTATCTCTGCTTGGTGTTTGATCTCAATCTCGGTGTTGACAGTCAGGTTACTCCAACGTTGGTTCCGCGTGAACAGTGGTACTCGTATTGGGGCTCGTATTGGGGTCATTATAAACATGAGTCTCCTGGGCAAAACGAGCGTCAAACTATAGGAAGTTATTGGCGTGGGACCTACGCACTCGGCTAGGGTATATTGCCCACTGAATATCCAGAGAGCTGGTTCTAGTCACCCTTGCAGTACTACCAACAGTTGGAAGCTCAAATGCACGCGTTGTCAGAGTTTCGACGGCATAGGGTTTGTAATACGCATCTCGCAGATTGAGAAGGAGATGTGACCCCAAAACACTGGGCACTGCCAGACCTGGTTCGGGAGGTGAGGCCGTTGATCTAGTCTGAGAAAATCTTCCCGTACTTACCAGGTCCCACAACCTGTAGATAATCATCGAATGGTCTCAGAGCCACGACGAAGAGCACGATACATTTAACTTACCGTTTGAAAAAGGATGGGCTGAATGCAGGTATTAGCACGGAAGAGAACCAAGGATGAGGATTCTACTGACACTTCTTTGAAGCCAAACTATTGTGCACAGGAGATTCGTTGCAACCTGTTAAGGAATTGAGTGTGAAGGAGAGTGGGGAAGCGTCGAAGACCAACAATCGCGGCAAAGTACATAACAGAGTCACGTAGGATGACGGTCACAAGGGTTCTCCTTACGTCGCGGAGACCCTAAGAGTGACCTTAATACTCTGATGCCCTAGGTCATAGTCACTCACGAAGTGCACGCTCCTAAGGCCCCGATAGCTTGCGAGAATGAGAACCATAGTCCCAAAGGCTGCATTAGTCAGCCGAGTTCTTGTCTGGGCATTTACCATGAAGCCTACCTAGCGGTGGTAGCCTAAGTGTCAAATGATAGCATCAGGCCCCATAGTACCAGTGAAAGCAATAGCGGGGGCTCTACTGACCAGAATCTAAGAGGCAAGTCAGCTACAGCGCAGGTTACCAGAGCAGGAAGTGGTGAAATCCATACACAAAAAGATGGGAAGGGACATCTAGAGGTATACAAACCCTGAACTCCACTCCGGGAAATACCTCGGAGATGGCTTAACGGTGATTCGATCAATATTCTGGGCTTTTCGAAAGGACACGGTCGGCGCATACCGTTCAAACGCATGGAGGTCGTTCCTAGGATGAAGCTCATAACGGCCATTTCTGCGGCCAATCCGAATAGCATGATTCCCAGGATTATCTGTACGTTCCATTGGAACAGTTTTTGCACATGAATTGGAGGTTCTTACCTTGTTCCTGCGAAGTCAAGGTGAGAACGCTTGCCGTAGAAGGTAAACTGTTTCATACCCGTCCCACAGGGCCCAAACACGAGTGGCGAGAATCGCTGTACGGAGATGCGTAATGAATACCTCGATCTGTCCCTGGACTTGCCCACTCGCCTTCAACAGCCCCAATCAACGTCATTCCTGTAATTGCAAATATTAGTCCCTAATGCTAAGGAAGGAAACCTTCGCTTCGTACCTGTCCAACCTTCAAAACGAAACCAGAATAGACCTTGTGGGGAACGTTTGAGTCCAAGCTAGGCTCTAGTGTAATAGTACTTACAACTAATGGAGGTTAGCGGGCTCCTTGTAATGGTAGTATATAGGACTCACATTGAGTCCGAGAGGTCGGGATTGAGATATATTATGGTATGGATAAAGAGGAGTATAAGAGGGATATAACGATTGAAGAAGTAGAGGCCCTGTGGAGAAGTGTCAGAATGAAGAGGGCATAAAATTAAAGCAGGCTCACTTTCGCTACACTCCACTGTTTATACTAGTAGTGGCATTACTCCGCGATATTGAACTGAATATTTTGAAGGGCTCACCCATATTAACTCGACCTGTGAACAGGTTTAGATGACTGAAGTTCCATGTCCAAGCTCGATTTGACTTACTTCCTGTCCGAGAGAAATGACCCAGTCGTACAGCAGGAGAATCCAGCCCGCTAGAGTCGCTCGTCGGCCGATCCAAGCGGCATTTGCGATAGGTATCAGGGTGTTACGCATCAGTTGAAGCGTGGCTCCATCGGACATGACGGAAATTGGCTAGAGCGTCAGGTCGTGTACCAGACGTCGGGAGGAAGGGCGTGGAGGGAGTTGAGGGGACCTTTATAGCACGATATGGAACGTCCACTGGTGAACGAAATTGTCCAACGAGAGAAAACTCATCAAGGGCCGCAGGGACAAGACATGTGCAAGCAACCCCTAGCGGTCGTTCACCGAACGGCTTGGGCTCTTAGACCACTGAATCGGACGCTAATCTTGCGTGGTTTCCCAGGTCACGATGCCGCTCTCTGGTGTGACGGCAGGCAGGAACCAGGGCCACCTGCGACCACGCTGTCCGTTGTTGTGAAAGCCTAAAATGTACAATTTTAGATCAAATGCTATCAATATCCCTTACGTATTTAAATACACTATAGCCGTTCATTGGCAGGCCTGCTACTGAGCCCTTGATGAGCTGTAGAACCAGGTCGAGCCGTCGCCCTGAGCAATTGCCCAAGCTAGCTCAGCTTGCAGCAATGAAATATAGCACGAGTCGTTCTGTGAGCATAGCCGATTGGAAATGAGCTGACGACCCACACGAACACCAATCGTGCTACCCGTCTGTGTCGTAGCTCAGTCCCCGCCGTTCAGATCTAGATGATCACCCCACTGCTCAAGAATCTAGTTGATTTTGCGCACGTCGTCCGGACCACCGAGAACCTTGACCAATGACTTCCTCCCAGCAAAACGAAATATCCATTTTCCAGCGATTGCACCCTCGTGCATATCTTGAGCGATTCCTGGCAGAAGGTATACGGCCAGATGCACGCGAATCCAATACGTTCCGGAACCTCGATATCAACGTAGGCAAGTCCAGGGGGCTTTCTGGTTCGTGAGAGTGATCTCTAATAACGAGAATGAAGTGTAGGGTCCATAACAACTGCCGATGGGTCCGCCCTTGTGCGGCTAGGCGAGACCACGATTGTGTGCGGTGTGAAAGCCGAGATTGCAGAACCTGAGCTCGATGCGCCAACGGACGGCTTTCTAGGCGAGTAAAATTTCCATAAGATACGTTGTACTATTGCATCTGATATCCTGAACATAGTCCCGAATGTGGAAATATCCGCAATATGCTCCCCAAAATTCAAACCCGGTCCCCCGAGCGAGGAGGCGCAAGTCTGCTCGGAACAACTTTACCAATTACTCAAAAAGTACGAATTCGTGTTGATTTCAGGGGCCTGGTCCCATTTCATCAAAAATCTGTAGGGCAAATGTCCTCCCACTCGGTTCCTTGTGCATCCACCCTGGCAAAGCAGTGTGGAGCCTTTACATCGATGCAGTATGCATAAACTATGATGGGAACGCATTCGATGCCACCCTCCTCGCGATGGTCGCTGCACTCAAGAATAGTTCGTACCTTCGACCTTGCTCTCGCTCAATTCCTAACTTGCACATGTGTACATGGGCAGCACGATTACCGTCTGCGATATTTGAAGGAGATACTGGAAGGACGATTTGCTCAAAGGAGCTCATTCCGCTATTGTTGAAGTGCACGCCACATGCGATGACCTTTGGGGTGTTCGATTCGTACGATATCGCTCTGTCCTTACACACTCACACACTCACATTTCTATTGTTATAGGAAGAACGTACTTGCTGATCCCACATCGATCGAAGAGCCTCTTTTGGACGCGACTCTTACCGTGGTACTGGATGAAAACTCAGAGAATATCATCTCGATCGCACAGTACGGTCCTAGTCTCACATCCGCACCAACTGGAAGCGACCTCTCCCTCACTTGTATCCGCCTCGCCAAAGAACGAGTCAAAACTGTCGCTGCCCAAATGAAAGACGCATTTGCTTAGTTCCACCTGCACAATTGAGTGAAAGACACTACTATTGAGGTCCTGTGACACATACAGGACCAGTAGCATTTGAGCAGACACAAGTCTGCAAAGGGAGACGGCATGAGGCAAGAAGCGACCATGGTGTAAACGCGTGATGGACTAGGCATGGTAAGAGTAAGAAGAAGCTATAAGACACAACAGGCTGGCCATGAGGTGAACGACTGTATGGGACGAGGGACTAGCGCTCGTCTCTCTAAGAACCGTCCTTGAAATTTGTAAAGGGTGATTAGGTCGTGGCTCGTTTTGGATGATTAGATGAGGTCGCTGTGAAGAATTCTGTGAGCTAAGTATTGGAGAAATTGTTACCAAGTACATACGCAACATTCAGCGGCATCTCCTCGATCTGAGTGTTGTAGAATTCTGGGTGGAAATTAGATATCACCCCGATACACTGGGTGTGTACATACGCTCAATATCACGCATCATGCGCACATCCTCGGTAGTCGTAAAGTTGATGGCCACACCCTTTCGTCCGAAGCGACCGCCTCGTCCAATACGGTGAATGTAGTTCTCACGGTTGGTGGGGAGATCGTAGTTGATGACGAGAGAAACTTGCTGCACGTCAATACCGCGGGCGAGCAAGTCGGTGGTGATCAAGACACGGGAGGAGCCGGAACGGAATTCCTTCATGATGATCTCCCGTTGCTTCTGTTCCATGTCCCCGTGCATTGCAGAGACAGTAAATTCTCGCTGGGTGAGCTTCTCGGTTAACCAGTCGACCTTACGGCGGGTATTACAGAAGATCACAGCTTGGGTAATCGTGACGGTTTCGTAGAGATCGGAGAGGGTATCAAGTTTCCATTCTTCCTTCTCGACAGCTGTATGAGAGATAAGACGTGAGCGGAATTTCGACATCACCATTGACAGTTGATTTACCGATGTAAAACTGTTTGATACCTTCAAGTGTGAGCTCATCACGCTTGACGAGGATACGGACAGGATCACGCATAAACTTCTTAGTGACTTCGAGGACATCTGACGGCATGGTAGCAGAGAGGAGGACGACCTGGGTGTCCTGAGGAAGGTGTTGGAAGACTTCGTAGATCTGGTCCTTAAAACCGCGGGAAAGCATCTCATCTGCCTCATCGAGACAGAAGATCTTTGCATTGTCGGTGCGAAGGGCGCGTCTGTTGATCATATCAAAGACACGGCCGGGGGTACCGACGACGACATGGACACCCTCCTGGAGTTTCTGCATGTCCTCGCGGACGTTCGTACCACCGATACAAGCATGGCACTCGACGTTCATGTAGTCGCCGAGAGCGATGACGACCTTTTGAATTTGCGTTGCAAGTTCGCGGGTTGGGGCGAGGATGAGCGCCTGGGTTCCTTTGATAGACATGTCCAATCGCTGAAGAATGGAAATGGAAAAGGTCGCAGTCTTGCCAGTGCCAGACTGGGCTTGTGCGATCACGTCGTGGCCCTTGATTACGGGGACAATGGCTCGCTGCTGAATCGCAGAGGGGCGCTCGAAACTGGGGGGGATGGTGAGGTCGAAGAGTAATGCAGGAGCACATGAACACACCCGTAAGCATAAATGCCACGGAGCAGCTCTGGCTTGAGGTCCATATTATCGAAACTGATCAGGAAAATACGCATGAGCGACTGAGACACGGATCGGGGGCCGAAAGCGACATACTTGTCGACTACTTGGTCCCAGTTGGACTCGATCTCGCTTTCAGGAACATCATTCAGATGATCTTCGCTGCTCGCCTTCCCATGTGAGCGCTGATCGATAGCGGTGGTCGCTAGCTTGCTCACCCAGACATAATTCGAGCTGTACAGTGTTTTTCAAGTAGCCTATATGCTACAGTTCGTGGTGGGTTGGTGGTTGTAAGTGAGTAAAAGTTGTGGTTGGGGTCAAGCCTCAAACAAAATTTTGTCAAGTCTTATGGATCCCATCAGGGAACAGGCGCCCTGTACAAGGTCTAAGCACGGCCTCGTCTGACTAGTCACCGAGCTTTCCCATAATTTGGACTCAATGCATTTGCGTTTCCCAGGTTTCGCACGCCAACGGCATAGATTCCGAGTCAATGCGCCCATAGCGGCTGCGATCGCTCCCGATGGAGCTGGGTGAACCAGGCGCCACCAACTTCACAGGAATTTCATCTGGTACACCGCGAATGTTATCCAGAACCAGCACCGTATCCACTCTTATACCGTCCTAAAGCCACTCGACCGTCTGCAAGGTTGAATTAGCAAGCTTTATTGAGGGAGGAAACAGGCTCACCCCAGGCGGCTTCGAAGAGATGTCATAGACCACACGATTGACGCCTGCCACTTCGTTTGTAATCCTTGACGAAATCTTTCGCAGAACTGCTGGTGGGAATGCGAACCTGGAACCTTGTCTCAGTAACTTTGAAGCGCGCTTTGGTAATCCGGAGGTACCAATCGGCAGTCATGAAATCTTCACTTTGTACCGCACGCAGGGCAATCACCTGCTCATATGTCCTCTTGTCGCCCATCACTCCGACTGCCCGAACGGGGAGCAAGACTGCAAATGCCTGAGCGATCTGGTCGTACAATCCAGCAGCACGTATCTCTTCGATATATATATTGTCAGCTTTTTGGAGAATCTCAACCTGAGAGCGGGTGACTGGGCCGAGGATTCGGATCGCAAGACCAGGACCAGGGAAGGGGTGTCGACCAATGAGATTGGAAGGAATTTGAAGGAGACTCCCAAGAGCCCGGACCTCGTCTGCGTACCATTATGATCAGTGGGAGTAGCATCAAGTGAAGACGAATCGAACGAACCCTTGAACAGCTCCCTCAAGGGCTCAATGAGTTTCAATTTCATATCTTTAAGCAATCCTCCGACATTGTGGTGCGTCTTGATTGTCGCACTTGGTCCCTTGAAACTAATGCTCTCGATCACATCTGGGTAGAGCGTCCCTTGCAGTAGGTATTCGATCTTTCCTTTCCCCTGATGTTCGACAGCGCTTTCAATTTTGGCAGCCTCATCTTGGAAGACATGGATGAAAGTGTTGCCGATAATCTTTCGCTTTTGTTCGGGATCTTCGACGTTCGCCAACAGGGAGAGGAACCGGTCCGAGGCATCTACCACGGTAAGATTGATCCCAAGGTCCTCTGAGAGCATCTTCTTCACCTGGGCGGCTTCATTCATCCGTAGAACCCCATTGTCCACCGTGATTGCGTGGAATCTGGAGGTGTGCATTGAGAACAGACGGCCGTACGACAGGAACCCACTTACCGTTCACCGATGGCTTCATGCATCAACTTTGCGGCGACAGTACTATCGACACCTCCACTAACCGCGCCAATAACTTGTACCGTCTCCCCAACCAGCTCTCGTATCCGGGCTATCTCTTTGGAGATGAAGGATTCCTAGACTAGAGTGGAAAATTTGATCAGAAAGTAGATGACGAATACATACCATAGTCCAATTTGCGGCACATTCGCAAATGTTTAAAACGAATTGGCCGATTACTTGCTTTCCTTGAGGAGTGTGCGTAACTTCGGGGTGAAACTGGATACCGAAGAATGGCTTTGAGTTGTGTGCGATGGCAGCGAATGGTGCTGTACTTGTTTTTCCAACGACATGAAACTCGGGTGGTATCTCGTTTACTTGGTCGCCATGAGACATCCAGACCTAGTCATTTCGGTAAGGGAAGGTCGATAGAATATTTTGGCGTACTTGGATGCTCCTATCGAATCCTTCGAATAGCCGATCGGCGAGCTCGTGGCCCGCTCCAAGTTTAACGACTTCGACTTGTGCGAACCCGTATTCGCGATGATCGCATCCTACGACCTTCCCTCCAAACACGGACGCCAGTTCCTTTCACACCGTACAAAGTTAGAACGCGTCCGAATGTCGGCATAGATCGGAACCGCACCTGCAAGCCATAACAAATGCCCAGGACAGGAACGCCAAGATCGAAGACATCTGGATCAATGTGGGGTGCATCGTCGTCGTATACCGAGTAAGGGGACCCCGAGAGAATAATTCCTATGGGCGATTCGAAGCCTGTGAGCTCGAGTCTTCCGCTTCAAGTGCAAGCAGGATTGCCTTTGGGCTTCCAGGATAGATCTTTGACCCTTTGTGTGCAGGGCATA